>JADMIO010789751.1_pt1 | contig 37074 bp, 35 predicted proteins | sample 8958161 | NCBI WGS metagenome assembly JADMIO01 (sample SAMN16585339, study PRJNA669376) | soil metagenome | isolation source: Crop rotation soil | place: USA: Cullars Rotation, Alabama | collected 2011
CTTTCCTCGGCCCGGAGCAGCGCCGCGCCGGAAGCGAATGCCGCGTTGTCGAGCGCTCGCGCGCGCAACGCGTCATCGCCGATCGCGCGTGCAGTCGTCATCGCATCCGCGGCGAATCGCGCTGCGGCCGCGTCGTCGCTGCGCGCTGCCCCGAGCACCGCGGCGCGCGTCAGCGCGTTCGAGAGGAGCACGTCGTCCTTCAGCCGCCGGTCCGCCTCGATCTCGAGATCGAGCATCGAGCGTGCGGCGTCGAAGCGGCCGTTGCGCAACGCGGTCCACGTCCCGCTGCTGAAGCTCGCCGCCAGATAAGGACCGCGCCGGCCCTCGGCGCTCTGCAGCGCGAACGCGTCGATGCGCGCGCGCCACGATTCATCGGGACGCCCGACGCACGCCAGCGCGTCGGCCAGCAGTCCGCGGATGAAGCCGAGGTGATTGCGCTCGCCGAGACGGTCGAACGCGGCTTCCGATGCGCGCAACAGCGGCAGCGCACCGCTCCAGTCGTCGTCGTTCATGAAGCAGAGCGAGAGCTGCCAGCGCACCTGCGCGCCGAGGGCGATCCACTGCGGATGCGCGTCGGCTTCCTCCAGTAACGACGCCAGCTCCGCGCGCGCCGCGGGAAGATCGTTCTGGTCGTAACGCGTGCACGCGGCGAAATAGCGCGCGAGCAGCGCCATCGGACTGCCGGCGCTCGCGAAGAGCGTCGCCGCGCGCCGGAGATCGCGCTCCGCATCCGCGGGGCGCTGGCGGCTGTACGCGATGCGTCCGCGCCGGTAGAGCGCGTGCGCTTCGGCCAATGCGTTACGGCCGGCGGGTGTGGCGCTGTCGATCGCGCGCACCGCCCCGGCCACCATGGCCTCGCCGCTCCGCTGCTCGAGTGCCGCGCCGATCGTGCGTGCGAGGGACAGTTGCCGTACGTCCCTGGTTTCTCCCCACGCGCCAAGGAACTCGCCCTCGGCGTACAGGCGCGACATCTGCGGATGCTTCGCTACGAGCGCCGCGACGCGCGTGGGATCGCCATCCATCGCCGCGAGGTCGGATTGAAACCGCAGCTCGCCCGTGGGCGAGGAGAGACGCCTCCGATGCTCGCGCGCCTCGGCGGCCCACGGCGACGAGGCATCCACGGCGAGATAGCGTTGCCATGCGTTGCGCGCGGCGTCCTTCGCGCCCATGCGCTCGAGGACGAGGGCGCGGTTGAAGAGCGCCTCCGCGAAGTCGTCGTCGATGCGCAGCGCACGGTCGGCCGCGGCGAGCGCCTCCGGGTACAGCGACGCACGCGCGGTGCTCGCGGCGGCAGCGTAGTTGGCGGCGGCGAGATCGCTCCAGGCTTGCGGATCGTTCGGCGCGCGCTCCGCGGCATCACGCAGTCGCGGGAGCGCGTCGAGAGGACGCTCCGCGAGCAGGAGCGCCACGCCGGCCGCGTGCTGTGCGTCGGGAGATTTCTCCGCGTCGGCGCGCTCCATCAACTCGCCGGCGACTCCGCCGATCTTCAGACGCGCCGCATCCGCGGACGGATCGCCGGCGCGCTCCGTTCCGCGCCACGGCGCCCAGTCGAAGCCGCCTGCGATGCGCGGCTCGACGACGCGCGCGGAGCGCGGTGCGAGCGCGATCAAACGATCGGTTGGCGTGCGGCGCAGCGCCGGCACCGCGACCAGCACGAGGATCGCGGCTGCCGCCGCGGCGAGCCAGTACGGCCACGTCCGGCGCGGCGCGTCTTCAATCGATGCCGCGTGCGTGCGCGCGATCTTCACGATACGCATGCACGACGCGCACGTCGTCACGTGGTCGAGCACCGGACGCATTTCCGCGCGGCTGAGCTTCCCCTCAGCGAACAGGGCGAGCGTCTCGGCGTCGATGTGTTCCGTCACCATCGTTCCGCGGCCCGGTCAGGGCCCTCCTCCTCGTTGGACTGGCGCACGCCGGTTCTTTCCTCGAAGCCGAAATCGAGCGTGTCGACGGACGTCTTCTGCAGCAGATCGGCGGCCGCGCTTCCGTCGACGCCTGCCGCTGCGAGCGACGTGCGAAAACGATCGAGCAGCCCTTCGATGCGGCGGTAGAGCGGGCGCTGCGGCAATCGCAGCATCTGCGAAATGTCGGAGATCTTCATCGACTCCGCGAATCGAAATTGCAGCAGCGCGCGATCCTCGGAAGGCAGCTCCGCGAGCGTCTCGCGCACCACGTCGTTCGCGCGCGACGACAACCGGCGCGTCTCGTTCGCCAGCGCGAGCGCATCGGTTTCATCGGACGTGCGCGCCGAGGCCGCGACGTCGTCGAGCGGCATGAGCTGCGGCCGCGGGGAACGCTCCGGGATCTGCCGCAGCATCGCCTCGGCGCGCTCGCGCGTCAGCGAGGGATCGGCGGCCTGCGCGAGCGGCAGCGCTTCGTCGAGGGAACGACGGTCGCGGCGCACGAGGGATTCGAGCAGCACCGCCGCGGATCCCAGCCGCGTTGCCTCCGCGGACGCCCGCCAGCGGCCCATCGTGCGATTGCGGTCGTCGTCCATCAGGCGCTCGATCACGACGGTGAGATACGTCGAGAAGGCGGAGCGCCCCTGGTACTTGCGGAGCACGGCGTAGTCGTCGTCGATGAGCGCGAGACGCACCGTCGCCGCGAAGTCCTCGGCGTCCGGACCGAAGCGCCGCGCGCGGCGGCATGCGGCGGCCACGATCCTGTCGATGACCTCGAGATTCGATTCGAGGAGATCTCGCGGCTCCATGCTTTTTTCGGGGCGTTTTTTCGGGGTGACCTGACGATCGAAGGATACGCCCGGCCGTTCGCGCGCATGGAAAAAAAAAGCGTCTGCCAGTCCAACCCGGATGTCGATGAAGATCAACGACAAACGTTAGAGAGGAGAGTCCACCATGAGTCAGCAGAAAGGCAGCAAGCCCAGGACCACCGTGTCGGTGTCGTATGCACCGTATCGCCTGGATCTTCCCATGCCCGGAGGTTGTCCGGTCACGATCTACACCGCCACGGGTGCGCGGCATCCGGTGCTGGCGCAGGTCAGGGAGCGGACGATGAACGGGTGGGTGGACCGGGGGGAGCACTACGTGAACAACTGGCTGGTCGGTTCCGCCGGGAACCCGTTGGGCGAAAGCTGGGAGTTCACGTTCGAATGCCCGGCTCCGGAGCAGTACTGGGAGATCCACATCGAGTCGCCCTCGTGGAGGTTCCCGAATTACCTCGACTCGATGATCGGCTCCTGCGAGAACCGCTCGTTCAGCATCCTGTATCCCGGAAGCATCATCCGCGACAGCCCCCACGCGCGGAGCGAGGCCGAAGTGTTCGCGAACTACGTGACCAAGCCGGCGCAGACCGAGGCCGTCAGCGCGACGGCGTGAAGTACGAACGAAGAGAGGAGAAAGACCATGAGCACAGAAGAACAGGATCTCGCCGTCGCCAGTGGCAAGACCGCGGTGCTGGTGTCGTACGCAGCGTTTGCGAGCACCCTTCCGCCGATGCCCTGCATCATCACCATCTACACTGCCACCGGCGCGCGCCACCCCGTGACGGCGCAGGTCGAGCAGAAGTCCGCGACCGGGTGGGATGACAAGGGGACGCATCTCGTCAACAACTACCCGATCGGCACGACCGCAACGTCGTTCGGAGAGATCCTCAAGTTCACGTTCGACTGTCCGTCTCCGGATCAGTACTGGGAGATCCACATCGAGACCATGCCGTTCAGCCCGTTCCCGAACTACCTCGACTCGATGATCGGCTCCTGCGAGCCGCGCTCGTTCGCGATCGCGTATCCCGGGATCATCGTGCGCGAGAGTCCCCGTGCACTGGCCGAGGCGGAAGTGTTCGCGAACTACGTGGGCAAGCCCGCGAACGTCAGCGCGACGGCGTGACCGAATGTGTTGCGGCGGACCGCAGGGTTGTTACTCGCGGTCCGTCGCTTCCATCGCGGTGTGCGAGAGCGAGGTGAGGCCGAGCCAGCCGAAGCCCGCGGCGAATCCGCCGAGGACGTCCGAGGGAAAGTGCACGCCGAAGTAGACGCGCGAGAAGCCGACGCTGATGATGATCATGCCCGCCAGCGTGTGCGCGAGCGCCTGCACCGGCAGCGACGTCCGTTCGACGAGATGATGGGCGACGATCGGATATGTCGCGGCGGAGAGCAGCGAGTGCCCGCTGGGGAAGCTGTGCGAGGCCGGAAGCGTGATCTTGCGCGCCAGCTCGACCGGGCGGCGGCGGCGGAAGATGTTCTTGAGGATGGTGTTGATGGCCATCGCGCCGCCCGTGGAGATCACCACCGTCATGGCGTCGTGCTTGCGGCCGCGCCGCAGCATCATGATCGCCGTCAGTCCCGCCGCCGTGCCGATCGCCCAGTGCGAGCCGAGCTGCGTGACGGCGTGCATGGTCTTGTTCATGGCGGCGTTGTCGATCTTGTGGACGCCCTCCATGATGGCGTAGTCGTAGCGGTCGGCATCGCCGTCCACGACGTTCTCCGCCTGCTTGGTGAAGAACCAGAAGGCGAGCCCGGCCAGGATCACGCCGCCGCTCCGCCCGATGGCCAGCGGAAGGAAATGCTGCCGCCGTTTTCCCTGCGGGCGCAGATCCTTCTGCTTCGTTCCGTTCTTTTTCGCGGTCTTCTTCACGGCGTCGGAGTCTATGGCTCGCGTTTCCCAAACGCAATGAACCGATGTGCCGGTTCCGCGCCACAACACTTGCGATAGAACTCCAGCGCATCCGTCCACGGAATGACGACGCGCGCGAAGCCCAGCCGCCGCATGTCCGCGAGCGAGGCGAGCAGCAGTTGACACCCGATGCCGCGCCCGCGCATGGACTGCATCACGCCCGTCGGTCCGAAGAATCCGAGCCCGCGATTGTTGACGTCGTGCACGGCGAACCCGGTGATCTCGTGCTGTTCTTCGGCGACAAAGATCTTCGGCACGTCCGCATCGAATGCCTTCGCCGCCTCGAAACGCCAGATGCGTCCGAACTCGCGCTCGATGAAGGTGAGGATGGGAGGGGATTCGTTCGCGTCGGGGCGCCGAATGAGGGGCGATGGTTGCCCTTCTCCCCGCGTGCGGGGAGAAGGTGGCCGAAGGCCGGATGAGGGGCTCACCGCGACAGCGAGGTTCCACGTCGCATCCTTCTCCACGTACGCTCGCACGCGCAGAAACGTGCGCGTGCCTTCGTCCTCTTCGAAGATGCCGGGCGTGAAGTAGTTGCCCGCTTCGCCGGCGATGCCGCTCACGCCGCGCGACTCCGCGTCCGCGAGGAGCGCGCTGCCGAGGCCCGCGCGGCGCGCGTCGCGATCGACGGCCAGGATGCGCAGCCAGCGGCCGCACGTCACGCTCGCGGCGACGACGCGCGCGCCGCGCTCGATCACGCTCACGACCGGAGTCCCGGAAACGCCGGAGCCGAAGGCTTTCTCTTCGGCCACCGCGGCGAGGTCGTACGGCGTGTCGTTGGCGCGCGCGAACAGCGCGCGCAGTGCCGGCAGATCCTCCGGGGAGGCGGTGCGAATCACACGGGCGATTCTACGGTGTGAACCTGGAGCACATCGAAAATGGCGAGGAAGGGCGTTAGTGCACGCCCGACGAAGATCATCACGATGCCGAACGACTCCCCATGGCTGCGCCCGTCCTCGGCGAGCTTGAAGATTTTCAGCGGCCATCGGAGAATCAGTTCATGCCCAATGGCGGAACGGCATCCGTTGATCTCGCGCGGCTTACCGAAGAGCTGGACGCACTGTTCGAGGGCGCGACTGCATACGTGAATCGCCGAACCGGAGAGGTTGTCGCGGTTATGGATTCCGATCTCCTTGCCGTGGAAGATGGAGTGGAAGGGTTTGAACCGGAAGCAGGTGACGACGCCCTTCCTCTTCTCCGGGAGATCACCGAGTCAAGCGACTGGGTGGCGATGCCCGACCAGTTCGAGATCCACGAGTGGCAGATCATGAGTGATTTCGCGGACACTTTGCGTGGTGGCATCGGCAATGAGCTCGCACGGGCAATTCGAGGCCGAGGTGCGTTTCGCATGTTCAAGGACGCAATCTACCGCCACGATCTGGAAGACCAATGGTTCGAATTCAAGCGCAAGGCGGTGGAGCAAATAGCGATCCGCGCACTTGAAGCCGAAGCTATTCCTTATCATCGCGGGCCGAAACGAGTGGCACCTCAGTCGGATCTCGCGTGACGTCCGCAGCTGGCACGGCCCGGCAAAGGTTCGGCAGCCGAGTTGTCTACATCGTTGCCAGATTCACGGCGTCTCACGCCGGCCGCAGTTTACTCCCGCCGAATGTTGGTCCTGGCGGCCGGCGCACCGCTCTGCCTTCGGCACGCGGCCCCGGCCGTTCAGCTTAGTCAAAGAACGTTTTCCGCGGATGTTTGCCTGAAAGTATAAAGCCGCGAACTTCACCCCGAAATACGAATGACAGTCCCCGGTGCAACCGCAACAACTGCGGCCTGAATTTCTTTGAGCTTAGACTGGATGCTCGGCAGACGCGGGCGCGCGTAACGCGGAGCGTGCGGCAGCGGCGCGTATAGCCGCTTGCCGCTAGGAGCGCGCATCTCGCCGAAAGTGATCCCCATTTCACCTCATAGAGAGCCTTCAAACTCCGCTTTAGCATGCGGCGGCTCCGCCGCCGCCACGGATGGCCAATTGTCTGAGAACGGTCGTCAACTTACGCGCTTCTCAACCTTCCTAAAGGCCGTCCGCCCAACTCATGAATGGACGCTTCGGTCGCACAGGGGTGGCCCGCGGAGCATAGGAACAATATTTGTGGATGTCGTTCATCGCTCGCCGGCCCTTATGTTTGATCACGGCTCATTTCAATGAGGTGTGGCGACCATATGCGCGAGGTCGCGTGGCCTACGGTGTGGTCACGAAAGTCGCGTCGCCCGTGTCGTTGCGCACGATCGAGGCGTACGCGTAGACGGGTGTGTCCGTGGAGAGCACGCGGATCATCGCAGCGTTGAGCGGTCCGGCCTGGAAGGCGTCGAAGATGTCGTTGAACTGGCGGTAGGAGCGCGCGGGAATGATCGTCGCGAAGGAGCCGCGCGACTCTCCCGAGGTGTCGAAGAGCTCGATCCAGATCTTCGTGTCGGTGGCCAGCGGATTCGAGACGCCGACGTTCGTGCGGTTGCCGTCCACGCCGGTCAGTCCGATGAGGAAGTGCTCCTGGACCAGGCTCTCCACCGGCAGGCCCGGTACGTTCTGTCCGTACTGGCCGCCCTGGGCATTGACGTTGTAGATGCGCGCCCGCGCGACGATGTTCGCGTTGCCGTCCCACGTCACGCGCACGATGCCGCCGCCGCTCTCGACGTCGAACCACTCGAACAGCGCGTCGGGAATCGCATAGACCTCCATCTGCGAGAGCGTGAGACTCAGCGTCTTCGTCTCGCCGTTGTCGCGATGGAGCGTGATCGTCGCGTGCGCCGGCTCGAGCACCGGAGCCTTGGTGATGTTCGAGACCACGATCTCCGTCTTCCAGTTCGTCCCGTTCGCTCCCGCGCCGCGATACACGGCAGGAAGCAGGACCTCGCCCGCGAGGGCGGGCGAGGCGAGGAGGATGGATAGGAGGGAAAGAGAGAGGAGAGAGAGGATGCGGTTCATTGCCATTTCGTTCGTTCGGCGCAGAGGATCGGATGAAGCCGCTTACAGAGTGCTTACGAGCGCGCGTTCGACTCAGAGCTTGTAGAACGATTCCTCGACGATGCGTCCGTCCTTCCACCGCTGGACCGCCACCTGGTGCATCTTGCCGGCGCCGTACTCCGTGTGCACGTAATCGAGAACCCACTCGTTGAGCGCCGTGCCGCTGGCCTCGTCGATCGCGCTGGACACGAGGCGCGCGTCCCACGCGGTGAGGCCGCCGGCGAACGCGCGCTCGCGCTCGCGGTTCGCGTCCTTGCCGTTCATCGCCTGCGTCAGCGACTCCGTCATGACGACGTCGTCGTGGTAGTAGCGGTCGATGGCCTCGACGAGTTGGCGGTCGACGATCAGTTGATTGAGATGCTTCACGTTCAGTTCGAGCGACATGGTTCTCTCCTTCAGTTGTTCTCGTTCGAAGCCAGCGCGCGGTCGGCGGACCAGCGTCCGGCGCCGCCGATGACGAGCGCCGCGGCGATCGCCGTCGCCAGGATGTGGAATTCGAAGCCTTCGCCCTTCTGGTTGCCCGCCCAGTTCATGAAGAAGCCGTTGGCGCGGTGCACCATCAGCGCGGCGACGACCATCGTCGAGCCGGTGGCGAATGCCGCGAGCCGCGTGCCGATGCCGGCGATCAATGCGAGCGAGCCGAGGGTCTCGGTGAGAATGACCAGGACGCCGAGAAAGGCCGGGATGCCCATCGTGGCGAAGAAGCCGAGGGTGGGCTGGAAACCGTAGCCGCCGAACCAGCCGAACGCCTTCTGCAAGCCGTGCGGGAGGATGACCAGGCCGAGGGCCAGGCGGAGGACGAAGAGCGCGGACGAGCGGTCGGTGGCGAGCGCCTTGTGCAGGATGCCGGAGCGGGCGGGGGTGAGGGGCAGGGTGATCGAGGTCATGAGGTTCTCCTTTTGATTGACACGTAAAATATTGGCTATCAGCAACAACAACGGCTCATTCCTGCGAGAGCTCCGGGCTCGCGCGGATGAGCTCGAGAATTTCCAGGAACTGGTCGATCTGCTCGGCGGTGAGGGAGGAGGCGAGGGCGTCGTCGAACGCGTCCAGCGGCTCCTCGAGCTTCTCGAGGACGCGCAGGCCGGCGGGGGTGATGCCGCAAAGCACGTGGCGCCGGTCGCCGGCCCACTGCTCGCGGCGGATGAGGCCCCGCTCCTCGAGATTGCACACGTGGCGCGTGATTCCGGGCGTCTGCTCGATCAGGCGCTCGGCGATCTCCATCGTCGGCAGCGGCGTCTTCGCCCCCCGCAGGATGCGCAGGACGTTGTACTGCTGCAGGGTGATCTCCTCGCGCTGGACGAGCTCCTCGCTGCGCCGCCGCACGAGGTTCGCCGTCCGCAGCAGCGCCACGAGGGCTTCCTGCGAGCGCGTGCGGAACGGCCGGGTCTGTTTGATCTCGTCGAGGATGGAGCGGCGCGGCATGGACGGCAATATAGGCTTGAATGGTTTACATGTCAAGTACTGCGCATGGCCGATCGCCGATCGGCCCTGCGATCGGCAGCGTTCTCGCAACTGCGCCTCCCATGAGCGGCGAAGTCGTACGGTGTCCCTCCTGCGGGCAGGCCAATCGCGTTCCCGACGTGGGCAGCGGGAAGCTGGCGGTTTGCGGCAAGTGCAAGGCGCCGCTGACGAAAGGGCCCGTCACGCTCACGGACGCGAACTTTCGCACGACCATCGCCGGCGCGAAGTTCGTCGTCGATTTCTGGGCGGCGTGGTGCGGGCCGTGCCGGATGATCGGGCCGATCATCGATGCTCTCGCGCACGAGCGGACGGACGTGCGCTTCGGAAAGCTCAATGTGGACGAGAACCCGCAGACCTCCGCGTCGTTCGGCGTGCAGGGGATTCCGCTGCTCGTGTTCTTCCGCAACGGCACGGAAGCCGGGCGGGTGGTGGGGGCGGTGCCGCGCGTGCAGATCGAGCAGGCCATCGCGCGGTATCTGGGGGACTGACGGTTGGCGTATCTCCCGCGGCCGGATGATCACGCGCGCAATGAGCTCGAGCTCTTCACCCGCAAGCTCCTGACGGCGATTGGAGTCCTCGCGCTGGTCGCGGTGCTGTGGTTCGCGCGCGACGTTCTCCTGCTCGTCTTCATCGCCGCGGTGCTTGCCGCCGGCATCGCGCCCGCGGTGCGCCGCGTGCGCATCCTCTGGCGCTACGCGTTCCGCCGCAAGCTCTCGCGCGGTACGGCGGTGATGATCGTCTTCCTGCCGTTCCTTCTGATCGTGCTGGCGATCGGCATCCTGATCGTGCCCCGCTTCGTCGCGGACACGCACGAGCTGAGCAAGCAGCTGCCCGCGCTCATCGAGAACAACATCCTCAGGCCGCTCGAACACTACGTGCCGGTGAGCGCGGTTCGCAGTGAGCTGGCGAAAGGAGTGGAGCTGCCGCGCTCGCGGGTGTTCGCATACGCGCGCAACGCGGCCACGGCGATCGCGTCGCTGTTCGCGGTGCTGTTCATGATCGCGTACATGCTCATCGACGCGGACCGTCTGCGGAATCGCTTCCTGCTCATCTGGCCGCCGGAGGTGCGCGGCGCGCGACGCCGCATGCTGTTGCGAATGGGGACGCGCATGAGCGGCTGGCTCTCCGCGCAGCTGCTCCTCGCCGCGATCATCGGCATCGCCACGTTCCTCGGCCTCGTCGCGCTGCGCGTCCCGTACGCGCTGCCGCTGGCGATCCTCGCCGCGGTGGGCGAGCTCATTCCCGTGATCGGGCCGACGGTGGGGGCCGTGCCGGCGCTGGTCATCGCGCTGTTGCAGTCGCGCTGGCAGTTCTGGGCGGTGCTCGTGTTCGTGGTGCTGCTGCAGCGCATCGAGAACTTCTTCATCGTGCCGCGCGTGATGTCGAGCAAGGTCTCGATCTCGCCGCTGACCGTCTTCGTCGCCTTCCTCATCGGCGCCTCGCTCCTCGGCGTAATCGGCGCGATCCTGGCCATTCCCGTCGCCGCCATCGCGCAGGTCGCGTTCGACGAAGCGTTCATCGCGCGCCGGGAACGCCGCCAGGACGCGGAACGTCCGGGGACGCTGCTGCGCAAACGCGACTAGAATTCACGGATGCGGTTCAAGTTGCTGGTGGTCCCCGCGGCGCTGTTCGTCTGCCTGCCCGTTTTCGCGCAGAGCGCATGGTCGTGGTCGTACAAGACCGAGCTGCGCGCCGATTACCGGTGGAGCGACGACGAGGCTCATCCGGTGCAGTTTCCCCAAGGAGAGTCCGAGCGCACTCCCGATCCCGGCAGCCACGTGGAGCTGAACGTGGCGGACGTACAGCTCGACACCGGCTACGGCGAGTTTTTCGCCGCGCGCGCGAAGGTGCACTTCCAGGGGATGCACCGCCGCAACCCGACCTCGACGGACAAACAGGTCGACGCGGACGAGTTGTGGGTGCGGATCGGGCCGAAGCCGGAGATCCTCGACCGTCCGAACGGAACCACGTTCTTTCTGCAGGCCGGCAAGTTTCCGAAGATGGAGCGCCAGCCGGTGCGCATGCTGGAGAGCTACGGCCTGGCCGCGACGTCGTTCAACCGCTTCGAGGACGTGCAGGTGCTCGCCGGCGGCACGGTGGGACGGAGCTTGTACTGGCGCGTGCAGGCGTCGAACGGCAATCCGCTCTTCTTCCGCGATCCGAACGCGCTGGCCGGCGACAACGGCACGGACGACGAGCTGGCGGGGAGGCCGAAAAAGTACGCCACGGGATTTCCCATCCTGTACAACGCGGAAGTCGAGGACCTTTTCTTCAACACGGACCATGTGCAGGTCGGCGAGGCGATCGGCTATCGCTGGCAGCGCGAGGACCAGACCGCGGGCTTCGACGTGATCGCCTTTCACTATCAGCGCGAGATGGCGGACCGCGAGGAGCTGACCGGCACGCACTACGGCGGCGATCTCGATCTGCTCGTCCTCGACTCCGGCGATATCCCGGGCGAGGCGACGCGCGGCCTCACGCTCCGCGGACGCGACAAGACGGAGACGGGCGCGCGTGTGTATGCGGAATGGCACAACGCCACCGTGATCGGGCAGTACACGGAGCAGACGATCGCGGGCAACGACCGCCGAGGCTGGGAGCTCGAGGCCGGCTACCGCATCCCGCTCAACCTCGGCATCCTCGAGTCGATTCAGCCCGCGGTGCGCGCCAGCTCGATCCGCAACGACTTCGGTCCCGTCGCCAGGTTTCCCGCACCGAGCATCTGGTGGGACTGGGACAAGGTGGACGGCGGCGTGCGCATCGGGATGAAGCACGGTCTCGACGTGACGGTGGAGTACACCCAGCACCACGTGGACAGCCCGCGGGCGATCCTGCATTTGAAGGAAGCGTTGGTCACCGTGCGCTGGCGCGTTTGACGCGGCGTATCTTTTTTCGCGCTCGCTCGTCTCACTCCAAGGCAACGTCTATCGGAATTTAGCCCGGATAGGGTGGGTTCGGATCGTCGCCAAACCGGGACCGCGGGCACAACTCGCGGAGCACCAATTACTTTCGCGAAATGGGGCACCTCAACGGATGAGCGTTCTCTCGCCGAAACGCGCGATTTTGTTCGTCGTCATTGCGTTTCTCGCAGCACCGCTGTTCGCCAATCATCCCTCGCCGCGGATGCAGCCGCGGATGGCGTTCGACGAGCAGAACGGCGTCGGCGTCCTCTTCGGAGGGGTCTCCACGCCCGACTCCGCGACCGGCCTCACGCACGCCTCGGATCAGACCTGGTTCTGGGTGCGCGACCAGTGGGTGCAGCAGTTCCCGCTGAACCGGCCGCCCGCGCGCTCGGCGCAGGCCATGGTCTACGACTCCGCCCGCAAGCGGGTCCTGATGTTCGGGGGCCGCAAACAGTCCGACCAGCTCCTCGGCAAGATCAACATGTACGGCGACTTCTGGTCGTGGCAGAACGGCAACTGGCAGGAGATCGAGACCGCGACGCATCCTCCGGTGCGCGAGGCGCCCGGCTTCGCGTATGACGCGGAGCGCGATCGCGTGATCCTGTTCGGCGGCTTCAATCTCTCCTCCGACGGCAAGACCACGGTCACGCTGAAGGACACGTGGGAGTTCGACGGCACGGACTGGCACGAGGTGTCGACGAGCGGCCCCGACGCGAGCAAGCCGCTGCTCGTGTTCGACGCCACGCATCACGAGACCATCATGCTCGCCATCAACAGCACCACGCTGGCGACGATCATGTACCGCTGGGTGCCGGCCTCCAGTCAGTGGCAGGCGATCACGCCGGCGACGCTGCCGACGTGCGTGAATGACGCGGCGATGGTCTTCCAGGTGAACAACGGGAAACCGGTCGTGGCGGGCGGCGTCTGCACCTCGCTCACGCCGGTCGCCGACGAGACGTGGGAGTGGGACGGCAGCAACTGGACCAAGCTCACCACATCGGCGACGAACCGCGCCTCCGGTTCCGCGGTGGCGTACGACACGAAGTACGACCGCGTCGTCCGCTATGGCGGCACGACGAACTTCGGCACGTTCGTCCAGTCCGGCACGGTCGTCTATCGCGACCTGGTGTGGACCTTCGTCCCGTACGGCGGCACGCCGCTTCCCCGCTCGTTCCAGGTCTTCCGCCGTGATCCTGTGCGCGACGTGATCTGGATGCTGGGCGGCCTCAGCGAGTTCACGCTCAGCTCCGCGACCATCGACTATCAAAGCGACTTCTGGCGCTACCGCGAAGGCCAGTGGAACCGGGCCATCGGCGCGACGAGCGACGTTCCCATCGAGTGCGCGACGCCGGTGTCGACGTTCGACACGAAGCGTGAGGTGCTGCTCGTCCTGTGCGGCGGCTCGGAGATCTTCGAGTGGAACGGCACGGAATGGAAGCAGCCCAGCGTGCAGGCCGTGCCGCAGTCGCGGCGCTTCGCCAACATCGCGTACGACGCGACGCTGCAGAAGACCGTCCTCTTCGGCGGTTACGACGAGACGAATTTCCGCGACGACACGTGGACGTGGGACGGCACGATCTGGACCAACGTCAAACCGAAGAACAAGCCGCCCAACCGCGCGCAGATGGCCATGTGGTACGACCCGCTGGTGCACAAGACGCTGATCTACAGCGGCGTGGGGCGCGAAGACATCGACGAGCACGTCACGCGCTTCGAGGACATGTGGTCGTTCGACGGCACGAACTGGACCGAGGTGACGGTATCGGGCGACAAGCCGGGCGTTCGCTTCGGCGCGCAGGTCGTCGTCGATCCGAACACGAACAAGGTCCTCCTCTTCGGAGGACTGCGCGCCACGGTCGATCCCGCGAACGAGAACAACGTCACCCAGACCTACATGAACGACACGTGGGTGTGGGACGGCGGCCAGACGAAGTGGACGAAGATCGAGACCCCGCGCGCGCCGGACCCGCGTGAGAACGGCGGCCTGGAGTGGGATTCGGGCAGCGGCAAGTTCGTGCTGTTCGGCGGCTTCGCCGGAAACTTCTACTTCTCCGACCTGTGGCTGTTCGACGGAGCCACCTGGACGCCGGTGCCGGACACGGCGACGGTGCACCGCCGCCGCGGCTCGCGACCGTAGCCAACACGCAAACGTCAACCCGGGGACAGGCCTTCATGGCCTGTCCTCTTTTTTTGGTGCTAAGGTATCTCCCCCATGTCACAAGCAGCTTCTGAATCCGTCGTCCCGCATCCCGGCGCCTTCGCGCCCGCGATGCTGCGCCGCAGCCTCAATGACGCGCTGGAGCTCGATCACGGCGTCGACGCCGTGGCCGCCGAGGAGCGCGCGAATTCGCTGGCCAAGCGCTCGCTGAAGAAAGACTCCAAGGTGTGGGGCCTCAAGCTGGCCATCAGCATGATGGATCTCACCACGCTGGAGGGCAAAGACACGCGCGGCAAGGTCCACGCGCTCTGCCAGAAGGCGATGCGTCCCGATCCCACCGATCCCACGATCCCGCACGTGGGCGCCGTCTGCGTCTATCCGACGATGGTGCCGTTCGTGCGGCAGGCGCTGAAGGGCAGCGGCGTGCACATCGCATCCGTCGCCACAGGATTCCCGAGCGGCCAGACCTTCACCGAGATCAAGGTTCGCGAGACGCGCGAGACCGTCGCCGCGGGCGCGGACGAGATCGACATGGTGATCGATCGCGGCGCGTTCCTCTCCGGTGATTATCAGAAGGTGTTCGACGAGATCGCCGAAGTGAAGGAAGCGTGCGGGCCGGCGCACCTGAAAGTAATCCTCGAGACCGGCGAGCTGGCGAACTACGACCAGGTGCGGCGCGCGTCGCTCATCGCCATGTACGCTGGCGCGGATTTCATCAAGACCTCGACCGGCAAGGTCACGGTCAACGCGACGCTGCCGGTCACGCTGGTGATGCTCGAGGCCATCCGCGACTTCCATCACGCGACGGGAAAGAAGATCGGCATGAAGCCGGCCGGCGGCATCGCCACGGCGAAGCTCGCGCTGTCGTATCTCGTCGTGCTCTACGAGACGCTGGGCGGCGACTGGATGAATCCCGACCTCTTCCGCTTTGGCGCTTCCTCGCTGCTGAACGACGTTCTGATGCAGCTCCGGAAAGAACAGACCGGCGCGTATCAGAGCGCGGACTACTTCACGATCGACTAAGAGAATCATGGCCACGACTGAAATCGAGACTCGCGAACGCCTGACGCCGGGACCGGCATCGAGCGCCATCACCTGGGAGTACGCACCGTCGCTCGAGTCGACGGACCACTTCCGGATCGCCCCGCGCTACAACCTCTTCATCGGCGGCAAGTTCGTGGAGCCGCACTCGAAGAAGTGGTTCGAGACCATCAACCCGGCGAACGAGGAGCATCTCTCCGAAGTCGCCGAGGCGGATGCGGAGGACGTGGATCGCGCGGTGCGCGAGGCGCGGCGCGCATATGAAAAGGTCTGGAAGAAGCTCGCGCCGTCCGAGCGCGCGAAGTACATCTTCCGCATCGCGCGGCTGATCCAGGAGAAGTCGCGCGCGCTGGCGGTGACGGAGACCCTCGACGGCGGCAAGCCGATCAAGGAGTCGCGCGACATCGACATCCCGCTCGCGGCCGCGCACTTTTTCTACTACGCCGGCTGGGCGGACAAGCTCGAATACGCCTTCCCCAATCGCAACGTGGCGCCGGTCGGCGTCGCGGGGCAGGTGATTCCGTGGAACTTCCCGCTGCTGATGGCGGCGTGGAAGATCGCTCCCGCCCTCGCGGCCGGCAACACCGTCGTCCTCAAGCCCGCTGAGACCACGCCGCTCACGGCGATGATGCTCGCGGAGATCATGCAGGAAGCGGAGCTGCCGGACGGCGTGGTGAACATCATCACCGGCGCGGGAGCCACCGGCGCCGCGCTCGTCTCGCACGACGACGTCGACAAGGTTGCGTTCACGGGATCGACGGACGTCGGCAAGCGCATCCAGCGCGCGCTGGCGGGATCGAAGAAGAAGCTCACGCTGGAGCTGGGCGGCAAGGCTCCGAACATCGTCTTCGACGACGCGCCGCTCGACCAGGCCGTCGAGGGCATCATCAACGGCATCTACTTCAACCAGGGTCACGTCTGCTGCGCGGGCTCGCGTCTCTTCGTGCAGGAGTCCGTGGTCGAGCCGGTGATCCGCAAGCTGCGCGAGCGCATCCAGACGCTGCGGGTCGGCAATCCGCTCGACAAGAACACGGACGTCGGCGCGATCAACTCGCGCGCGCAGCTGGAGAAGATCCGCGAGCTCGTGGAGAGCGGCGTCGACGAGGGAGCGGAGATGTTCCAGACGTCGTGCGCGCTGCCGCAGCGCGGCTTCTGGTTCGCGCCGACGTTCTTTACCGGCGTCGCCCAGTCCTACCGCATCGCCACCGAGGAGATCTTCGGGCCGGTGCTGTCGGTGCTCACGTTCCGCACGGCAGAGGAAGCGATCGAGAAGGCGAACAACACGCCGTACGGTCTCTCGGCCGGCGTCTGGACGGAGAAGGGCTCGCGCATTCTGAAGATGACCTCGAAGCTGCGCGCGGGCGTGGTCTGGGCGAACACGTACAACAAGTTCGATCCGACCTCGCCGTTCGGCGGCTTCAAGGAATCGGGGTTCGGCCGCGAAGGCGGCGTGCACGGCCTCGGGCCGTACGTGGTGCTGTCATGAGCACGCGACTGAACGTCCGCAAGACTTACAAGCTCTACATCGGTGGCGAGTTTCCGCGCACCGAATCGGGACGCTTCTACGCGGTCACTGGCAAGGGAGGAGAGTTGCTCGCGAACGCCTGCCGGGGATCGAGGAAGGACCTGCGCAACGCCGTCGTGGCGGCGCGCAAGGCGCTGGGCGGCTGGAGCGGCAAGACCGCATACAACCGCGGCCAGATTCTCTACCGCATCGCGGAAGTGTGCGAGGCGCGCGCGGCGGAGCTGATCGACGAGCTGCGCAAGCAGGGCTCATCGGCGGCAGACGCGCGCAAGGAAGTGGATGCCGTGATCGACCGCTGGGTCTATTACGCGGGCTGGAGCGACAAGTACATGCAGATGTTCGGCACGGTGAATCCCGTCGCCGGCCCGTACTACAACTTCACGATCCCCGAGCCCACCGGCGTGGTCGGCGTGGTCGCTCCCGAGCAGCCTTCGCTGCTCGGTTTGGTGAGCCGTATCGCCCCCGCGATGGTCGGCGGCAACACGGTCGTCGCGATCACGTCGGAGAAGCACCCGCTGGCCGCGATCACGATGGGCGAGGTCTTCCAGACGTCCGACGTTCCGGGTGGCGTGATCAACCTGATCTCCGGTCTCAAGAGCGAGATCGTTGGCTGGCTCGCCGCGCACATGGACGTGAACGCGATCGACACGACCGGCGTCGCCGCGGACGCGATTCCGAAGGTGCAACAGACGGCCGCCGAGAACGTGAAGCGCGTGGTGCACTTCGACGGCAAAGGCATCGGCTGGGACGACCGCCGCCGCTCGCAGAGCCCGTACGCGATCTTCGACTTCCAGGAGTCGAAGACCGTCTGGCACCCGATCGGGTTCTGAGGGAGCGCCGCCGTCCCGGCGGCTGAGCAGGCGGCGTCCTCGCCGCCCGCCCGGAGCGAGACGCTCCCTGTTCAGCCGGCGAGGACGCCGGCGTTCGTGCGCCCGAGAGCGCACTCGGATCGAGAGGTGAGAGTCCTCTCTGATCAAACGTTCATTGATCAAAGCCGACCGTAACTGCGTCGTCGCGAGACGGGGTGGAGAGCAACGGAAGGCGAACGACCGGTCCGTACGAAAGAAACTCGATTCGGTCCTCAGATGCGGCGAGCCTGCGAACGAGTGGCGAAGCCCGAGACGTGATGGGCGCAGACGGGAAACGGCCCTGCACGAGGAGCGCCGAGGCTGAAAGAACGTGAGAAAGCCGTCGGAGAGGCATCTGGGGATGGTTGGAGACAGAACGGTCGGAAGTCCGAGAGCAGTGAATCGGGGAGACCTCGTTGACGGAGTTGACCGCGGCGAGGAGTCAGAGCCTTCGTAGTAGCGGGGAAGCGTCGTAACGGACGTGGAGCGAAGGGAGGCAGGAAGGTGGATGCGTGGAGGAAGCAAGGAAGGACGAGCAACCGCGAGCAGTGCGAGAGCTAGAGCGTGGTGGAGAGATCCGAAGCCGATGGAGCTGGGTCGAACCTTCCGTGTGGACCGAGCGCATGCAGGAAGCACTCGAAACAGGGGTGCGGGGAGGGAAGTGGCACAGTCTGATCGATAAGGTGTACCGGGAAGAGAGTCTCAGAGCCGCTTGGGAGCATGTACGCGAGCGAGGCGGATGTGCAGGGATCGACAAAGTGTCGATCACGATGTTCGCCACGCGAGTGGACAAGCGAATCGAGCGAGTGAGCGAACAACTGCGGGAAGGGCGGTACGAAGCGCGGCCCGTCAAGCGAGTCTGGATCCCGAAAGAGGGAGGACAACTCCGACCGTTGGGAGTGCCGACGATCATCGATCGAGTGGTGCAGACGAGCTTGAGGAATGCGATCGAGCCGATCTTCGAGCGGAAGTTCGAGGCGAGCAGCTACGGGTTCCGGCCCGGGCGAGGCTGCAAGGACGCGCTGCGAGAAGTTGGACGAAGACTGAAGGCTGGACAGACGTGGGTCGTGGACGTGGACATCGAGCATTACTTCGACTCGATCGAACGTGAGCGACTGATCGATCTGGTGGCCGAAGAAATCGCCGACGGCTCGGTCCTGAACCTGATCCGACAGTATCTGGAGCAGGACGTGATGGACGGAGTGAAGCGGTGGCGTCCCGGAGCAGGAACGCCGCAGGGAGCGGTGATCAGTCCGCTGCTGGCGAATATCTACTTACACCCGGTGGACGTGGCGATGGGATCGGAGGGATACGGGATGATCCGCTATGCCGACGATATGGTCGTGATGTGCACGAGCCGTAAAGAGGCCGAGCAGGCGCTGGCCCGACTGAACGCACTACTGACCGAGCGAGGCCTGAGGCTGCACCCGGTCAAGACGCGGATCGTCGACGCCAGCGAGCGCCCCGGGTTCGAGTTCCTCGGATACCAGTTCTTCGGCAACTCCCGTTACCCGCGACCGTCTTCTCAGAAAAAGCTGCGCGACAGCATTCGACAGAAGACGCCGCGGACGAGCGGGGAGAGTCTGAAGACGATCATCGATCGGGTCAATGCCGCGTTGCGTGGCTGGTTCGCATACTTCAAACACAGCTCGCGCAATGCGTTCGACAGGATCGAGGCGTGGGTGCGGATGCGCCTGCGCAGCATCCTGCGAAAACGATCAAAACGGCACGGCCGGGGCGGTGGGCATGACCATCGCCGCTGGCCCAACACCTACTTCCGGCAGCTCGGCCTCTTCAGCCTCAGCGAGGCGCACGGGCGGCTCTTCCAGTCTTCGTCATAGTCCACCAACCGGAGAGCCGGATGCGGGAGATCCGCACGTCCGGTTCGGAGGGAGGGGCGGAGTCATCCTCCGTCCCTACCCCCTATCGCACTCCTAAATCCTCGACGCGATCCAGCCGGCGGTGCCGAGGATCAGCGTCAGGATGAGAATCGTGCCGCCGATGAAGGTGCTTTGCGTGCGGAGCGAGCGTCCCTTGAGCGACGTGTAGCGGAGGCTGAACAGATAGGGCACGAGGAACATCATCGCCGAGAAGGCGTCGACGTACGTCCGGTCGGCGAGGTGGCGGATGCGCAGCACCATCCACAGCGCCGTGAGGACCAGGGTTCCGCCGAGGTTCACGGCGGCGCTCTTCCACGCATCTTCGCGCGAGACCCGTCCGCCGTGTGTGAGACAACCGAGTTTCATCATGCTGACTCCTTCCTGGTGGGGGAACTTCTGAGGCTCGAACCATGCGTCGATCGCACCGGCGATGACGTCGACGACTGCGTGAAGCGAGAACGGTTGCTCGCCCAAGAGCGCGCGGAGCTCGTCGCCGTAGCGGCGGCGCCAGCGCGGCGGGTACAGCGCGAGCAGCCAGGTCATGTGCTGGCCAGGCGGCGTTGCCCGATGCGCGCGACGTTCCGGATGCTGGCCAGCCGCGCGCGCAGCGCCTTCTCGCCGAAAGCGGTGATGCGATACGGGTTGCGGCGGTCTTCCGCGCCGGCCGGCTCGATCATCTGCCGGGCTTCCAGCCGCGCGATCGCGCCGTACAGCGTGCCGGGGCCCAGGCGCAGGTCCGCGATGCGGGCGATGTCTTCCGTCATCGCATAGCCGTGCTTCGGACCGTCCGCGAGGCTGATGAGGATCAGCAGCGCGGGCTCGGAGAAACGTCCGAACTCGTCCAGCTCCCGTTCGATGTCCGCTTTCTTCATACTCCGTTCCACGTACTACGTCATACGTAATACGTCCGGCGTAGCAGAAAGTCAAGGGCGCGTGTCCGCCCGCCCGGAGCGAGACGCTCCCTGTTCAGCCGGCGAGGACGCCGGCGCTCCAATCGGCGGAACGCCGCCGTCTCGGCGGCTGAGTAGGCGGCGTCCCGCCGCCCGCGCTACCGCGTCAGCTTCGGCCCGATCGCCCGCAGCGGCAGCACGTGATCGACGGCGCCGCGCGCGATCGCTTCCTTCGGCATGCCGAAGACGATCGACGTGGCCTCGTCCTGCGCGATCGTCGTGGCGCCGGTGGCGTGCAATTCCGCCAGTCCCGCGGCGCCGTCGTCGCCCATCCCCGTGAGCAGCACGCCGATCGCGTTCGCGCCGGCGCTCTGCGCCACGCTGCGGAACAGGACGTCGACGCTCGGCCGATGCCGCGAGACGAGCGGTCCTTCAACCGTGTTGACGTAATAGCGTCCGCCGCCGCGGCGCAGGAGCAGGTGGCGGTCGCCCGGGGCGATGAGCACGCGGCCGCGTCGCACGACGTCGCCGTCGGCGGCTTCTTTCACTTCCACCGCCGACAGGGAGTCCAGCCGTTTCGCGAACGCCGCCGTGAATCCTTCCGGCATGTGCTGCACGACGACCATCCCGGGCGCGTCCGGCGGCAGCGGCTCGATGATCTCGCGCAGCGCCTCCGTCCCTCCCGTCGATGCGCCGACGGCGACGACCGTCTCCGTGTCGATCGCCGGCGCGGTGAGGGCGGGGCGCAGCACGACGTCCGCGGTGTGGCGCGGAACGATCGGCAGTCGCGGCAAACGCTTCTTCAGCCGCGCGGACGCCGCGGCGCGCAGCGTGTCGGCGAGGCGCATCGCGGACTCCTGCAGGAACTCGCGCACGCCGAGCTGCGGCTTGAGGATGACGTCCACCGCGCCTTCCTCCAGCGCGCGCATGGCCGTCTCGCTGCCGCGCGCGGCGGCGGTCGAGCAGATGACGACCGGCATCGGATCGTCGCGCATGATCTCACGGAGGAACGTGAAGCCGTCGACGCGCGGCATGTGCAGGTCGAGCACGATCACGTCCGGGCGCCGCTTGGCGATGCGCCGCTGGGCGATGATCGGATCGGCCGCGGTGTCGACGGCAAAGTGCGCGCCGAGGAGGTGCGTGATGGCCTGCCGCACGATGGCGGAGTCGTCGACGACGAGAACGCCGAGGCGCTCGCTCACTTCGTGCCCTTCAAACGATAGACCGTCGGCCCCACGCTGCGCACGCGCTGGTGGAGGTTGAGGCTCTCGGAGTGGCCGAGAAAGAAATAGCCATTGGGATCGAGCTGATCGAGCAGGCGGTCGACGACGCGCGACTTCGCGGCGGCGTCGAAGTAGATCAGGACGTTGCGGCAGAAGATCAGGTCGAAGCGTCCCGTCACCGGCCAGCGGTCGGCGTTGAGGTTGATCTTCTCGAACCGCACGACGTCCCGCAGCGCGTCCTTCACCGTCATCTGCCCTTCCTGCGAGCGCACGCCGCGCAGCATGTAGGCCTTGCACAGCGGCTCCGGGATCTGCGAGGCGCGGTCGATCGGATAGACCGCCGCCGATGCGCGCGCGAGCACTTTCGTGGAGAGGTCGGACGCGATGATCTCGACGGACCAGTCGGGGAGGCCGGCGAGCAGCGACATGCCGATCGAGTATGGCTCTTCGCCCGTCGAGCAAGCGGCGCTCCACACGCGCACGTGTTTGCGCCGCAGCCCTTCCCTGGCCTGCGAGAGCCACGACGGGATCACGGTCTGCTCGAGGAATGCGAACTGCTTCGGCTCGCGGAAGAAGTGCGTTTCGTTGGTGCAGATCGCGTCGATCATGCGCACGGTCTCGTCGCGATCAGCGGCTGCCTGCGCGAAGTACTCGCCGTACGTGTCGAGCGACAGCGCGCGCAAGCGCGGCGCGAGCCTGCCCATCACCAGCGCGCGCTTCTGGTCCGTCAGCGCGATGCCCGCCTCGCGATGCATGAAATCGCGGAAGAGGCGGAACTCCGCCGTGGTCAGCGGGCGCGGTGCGTTCATCGTCATGGTCAGACCGCCGCGGGCTGCGCCGCCGCCGCGACCGCGGTCTCCAGTTCCACCGGGGAGAGCAGACGGTCGATGTCGAGGAGGAGCACGAGCTTCTTCGCCAGCTTGCCGACGCCGAGGAGGAAGTCGGTGCGGACGTGCGTTCCGAAGGACGGCGTGGCCTCGATCTGGTCCGCCGATAGATCCAACACCTCGGACACCGCATCCGCGAGCACGCCGACGGTGAGCAATTCCGCTACGCCGCTATGCGGTGTAGCGGACGAACGATTGCTCAGCTGCGTCTCGACGACCACGATGCACGTGGTCTTCGTGACGGCGGACGGCTCGTGGCCGAACTTCGCCGCGAGGTCGATCACCGGCAGCACCGCGCCGCGCAGGTTGATCACGCCGCGCACGTACTCGGGCGTGTGCGGCACCGCGGTCACGGCTTCGAACTCGATGATCTCCTTCACGCGAAGGATCGGCACCGCGTGCTCCTCGCCGCGGATGATGAAGGTGAGGTACTGGTCCGAATGCGCGCTCATCGGGCTCTCCTGAACGGATGTTCGAAGCTGAGGTAGAGGAAGACGCTGCGATCGTCGTGGTCGGAGTCGACGGTCATCGGCACGGCCACGCCGGGCACGATCTGCAGTCCGCTCGCGAAGTTGTACGACCAGCGCACGCCGGGGCTGATCACGAGCTCGTCGTCATCGACACCGTTCGTCTCGCTGCGCGTCCACACGGTCTCGACGAGCGCGTTGAAGCGCGGATGGGCGAGCCACACGAAGCTGTTCGCCGCGGTCCACGTGCGCGAATCGTGATCGGGGATGAAGGTCGCGCCGGCGTTCCAGTGCGCCACGATCTTCGGCGTGAGCACGGTGCTGACCGGCAGCATCACCTGCACGCCGGCGCTGCCTTCGCCGAGGCCGCGCTCTTCGTTCCCTGTCGGCAGCAGCAGCGAGACGCGGGGCGAGATGGCTACGCGCGATTCGCCGTCGCCGAGGAGCTGGTAGCGATAGTTGATCGCGACGTCGCCGAAGCCGCGATGCGCTCCGTTGTCCGCGAGCATCAGCGTGTAGCTGAGCTGATGCTTCAGGTTCGGCGCCGGCCATTCCTGCGTGAACGTGGACGTCCACGCGTGATCGCCGTTCGTCGCGCGCTGGAACGTGGCGATGTGCTGCACGACGCCAGGCTCCTGGTTGTACGCCTCCTCGACGAGGAAGCTGTTGTCCGAAATGCCCGGGACGTCTTCCGCGCGCGCGGCCAGCGCGCACGCGGCGAAGACGAGAATCAGCGGGATGCGTTTCATGATCGTCAGAAGCTCGCGAAGTCGTGCGCGTGGCCGTTGCCGCCTTTCGGACGGCGCGCGGGCTGGGTGAGCACGGGCGCGTGGAACACCGGTGCCGGCCTGGCCGCTCGATGCTCGCTCCCGATGTCGAAGAATCCGACCAGCTGCTGCAGCCCCTCGGCCTGCGCCGCCATCTCTTCCGCCGTCGCCGCCAGCTCTTCCGCGGCTGACGCATTGCGCTGCGTCACCTGGTCGACCTGCGCGAGCGACTGATTGATCTGCGCGACACCCGAGGCCTGCTCGGCCGAGGCGGCGGCGACGTCCTGCACGAGCTCCGCGGTGCGGCGGATGGACGGCACGAGGTCGGCGAGGAGCGCGCCGGAACGATCCGCGACGCGGACGCTCGACGAGGCGAGGCCGCTGATCTCGCGCGACGATGTCTGGCTGCGCTCCGCGAGCTTGCGCACTTCGGTGGCCACGACCGCGAAGCCGCGTCCGTGCTCGCCCGCGCGTGCGGCCTCGATGGCCGCGTTCAGCGCGAGGAGGTTCGTCTGATACGCGATCTCTTCGACGATGGAGATCTTCTCCGCGATCAGCTTCATCGCCTCGACGGTCTCGCGGACCGCGTTGCCCGACTCCTGCGCGTCGCGCGCGCCCTTCGCGGCCATCTCTTCCGTGGCGCGGCTGTTGTCCGCATTCTGCGCGATGGACGCATTCATCTGCTCGAGGTTGGCGGTCGTCTCCTCGACGGCCGCGGCCTGCTGGCTGTTGCCCTGCGAGACCGTCTGCGCCGTCGACGACACCTGTCCGGCGGCGCTGCTGAGAGCGCTCGCGGAGCTGCGCACTTCGCCGATCACTTCGACGAGCTTACGCATCATCTTCGTGAAGGCGATGCCGAAGCTGTCGGCATCCGAGCGGGCCTCGACCTTGGCGGTGAGATCGCCGGCCGCCATGCGATCGGCGACGTTCACCATCGACTGGAAGTAGGCGTACATCGAGTTCATGGAGCGGCTCAGCTCACCCAGCTCGTCGCTGCGGCCGTCGAACTCGAGCGCGTCGTTGATGTCGCCCTTCGCCGCGCGGCGCGACGACTCGGACATGCGCGCGATGGGACGGGCGATGGAGGCGGAGATGACGAGCGAGAGGATGATGCCGACCGTGACGAGGAAGGCGATGAGCACGTACGTGATCGTGCGCGCCGTCGCGTAGCGGCTGCGCGCGGCCTCGAACGCCTGGGCCGACACTTTGGCCGTGGTCTCGACCATGTGGTCGATGATCTCTTCCTGCTGCTTGCGCAGCGGGAGGTACTCGGTGACGTACTTCTGCTTGGCCTCGTCGGGCTTGTTCTCGCTGATGAGCTGGAGCACGCCGTCCTCGAGCTTGTTCAGCACCTCGGAATCCATCTTCTCGGCGTGGTCGACGTCGTCGAGGATCTCGCCTGCCGGCGCGAGCTTCTGGATGTCGTTGACGTCGCGCTCGAACTCGGCGTCGGCCTCGCGCTTGCGGTCGAACTCGTTCCTGGCGGTCGGATCGATGAGGTAGCCGCGCATGGCATCGCTCATCACGAGCATGTCGTAGCGCAGCTCGAGTCCCTTGCGCTCGATGGCGTCGGAGACCGTGACCACGTTTTCCAGCTGCTGGATGCTCGTCGTCAGGAGCTGCAGGACGGCGATCGAGACCACCGTGCCGACGAGGACGATGGTGAAGAAGCCGGCCACCAGCCGGCGGCGGATGTTGAAGCTCATGAATTCTCCGATCTGGATTCACTTGCGGTGGTGGCCTGCGCGGCCACGCGGTCGAGGATGGTGGGCGTGTCGAGAATGAGAGCGACGCGGCCGTCGCCGAGGATGGACGAGCCGGCGATGCCGGGGATGTCGGGGAACCATGTGCCGAGCGGCTTGATGACCGCCTGGCCGGCGCCGCTCAGCGCGTCCACGACGAGGCCGGCCTTCATGCGATCGCTGCGCACGATGAGGACGTTCTCGCGCGCGGCGGTGTCGCCGCTCACGTGGAAGAGGTGGCGCAGGCGGACGTACGGCACGACTTCGTCGCGCAGCAGCAAAACGCCGGTGGCGTCGTCGCGCGACTCGGCCGCGCTCATCTCCACGCACTCGAGAACGTTCTCGAGCGGCACGATGTACGACTCGCTGCCGACGTCGACGCCGAAGCCGTCGATGACGGCGAGCGTGAGCGGAAGCCGGATGGTGAAAGTCGTCCCTTCGCCTTCGCGGGTCTCGATGGAGATCGAGCCGCGCAACGATTCGATGCTGGTGCGGACGACGTCCATGCCCACGCCGCGTCCCGACAGGTCCGTCACCGAGGACGCGGTCGAGAAGCCGGGCTCGAAGATCAGGCGCCACAGCTCGGCATCGGTGAGGCGGTCAGCATCGATGCCGAGAGCGCGCGCACGCGCGGCGATGTTGCGGCGGCTCAGACCCGCGCCGTCATCCGAGACGCGGATGATGATGCTGCCGGCCTGATGGCGCGCCTCGAGCGTCACGTGTCCGACCGGCGGCTTGCCCGCCGCGACGCGCGCGGGCGAGGGCTCGAGGCCGTGATCGATGGCGTTGCGCACCATGTGGGTGAGCGGATCGCGCAGCGCCTCGACGGCGGTCGTGTCGAGCTCGACGTCCTCGCCGATGGTGATGAGCCGCGCGTTCTTGCCGTGCGCCGCGGCGACGTCGCGCACGACGCGCGCGTACTGCCGGAACATCGGGCCCACCGGCACCATGCGCGCGCGCATGATCAGCTCCTGCAGCTGCGATTGCTGCACGTCGATCTGCCGCTCGATCTCGATGAGCGACTCGACGTCCAGCGTCTGGCGGTTGGTGAGCATCTGTCGCACGCGTCCCCGCCCGATGGTCATCTCGCCGACGAGATCGAGCATGCGGTTCAGCTTTTCTTCCGCGACGCGCAGGGAGCGCGCTCCCGCCCGCGGGACCACCGCGGTCGGCTGCACCTGCGCCGCGGCGACGCTTGTCACCTCGGTGCCGGCATAGGCGGCGATGCGCATGGCCATCTCCTCATCGCCCTCCGTCAGCGTGTCGTCGCTCGCGTTCTCGAGCAGGCGGCGCAGCACGTCGACGCCGGCCAGCAGTTGCGTGATGAGCGCGCCGTCCACGTCGACGGAGTGCTCTTCCACGCGCTCGAGCAGTTCTTCGTAGACGTGCGCGAACGTGGTGATGGCCTGCAGCCCGACGCACGAGGCGTTGCCCTTGAGCGTATGCGCGCGGCGCAGCAGCTCGTGACGCACGGTGTCGTCGGCAGGCGAGGTCTCGAGGGCGAGGAGTCCGCGCTCGAGGGCGTCGACGTCCTCCGCGGCCTCGACCACGAAGGTCGCCAGCAGCTCGTCCAGATTGAGCTCGCCGTTCAGATCGAATTCAGCCATGCCGTCCCCTCATCGGTGTGAAAGACGAGCTTCCGCCCGCGCCCCCCGCCGGTCTGCGTGTCGATGATCCGGATGCCGTGCGCGGACAGCGTCTCGCGCGCGAGGCGCTCGTTCTTCTCGCCCAGGTGTGCGCCGGTCGTGGCGGTGGGGAACATGCAGCTCCCGCCGAACACGCGCGCCTGCATGGTCGTGAAGCTCGCGCCGGCGAGGGCCATCTTCTTGAGCAGCTCGGTCATGGCGATGTTGCCGAAGCGCGCCGTGGCGGCGCCGCTGCCGGCGAAGTGCGGCAGCATGAAGTGGTTCATGCCGCCGATGCGCCGCACCGGATCGTAGACGCACACCGCGATGCATGAGCCGAGGATCGTGGTGATGCGCGTGGGCTCCGCGGAGACGTGCACCTGGCCAGGCAGCAGATAGACCTGCGCGCGCTCGGTCAGCGGCGACTCGCCGCCTGCTTCCGCGCACAGGACCATCGATCCCTTGTCGTACGCCGGCATGTTCAGACCGCCGTCAGCGTGAGGACGTGCTCGAAGACGCGCGTGCAGAACAGCGCGCTCGCCGCGTGCGACGCCAGCAGATCGAACAGCTCGAAGTCGACGCTCTCCAGCTGCGTCTTCTGGCGCAGGAGGCTGAAGATGCCGATGACCCCGATGACGCGATCGTCGAGCTTGAGCGGAATGGCCGCCGTGATCGTGCGCTCGCTCCCCCTCGGCGTCCCCTCGGACGTCCCGCGCACGAAGCGCTCGCCCGTCTTCGCGGCGGCGCCGATGATCCCCGTGCCGATGGCCACGCGGTCCCACAGCACGTCGTCGACGCCGAAGGAGTCGACGAGGTGCAGCGACGAGGTGGCCAGATCGACCTCCCAGATCGCCAGCTCTTCCGAGCCGATGAGATTGATGATGATCTCCTTGATCGCCGCCAGCACCGCGGGGCGGTTCATCGTCCCGTGCAGCTGATAGCTCGCGACGTAGAGATTGGCGAGGTTCGTGTTCTGCTGCTCGACCTCCACGTAGCGCTCGGAGTAGTTGCGGCTCTCACGCTCCACCGCGGCGAGACGCTCTTTGAGCATCGACTCCGTGGTGGCGCGGCTGTGCAGCTCCACTTCGAGCTTCGCCACCTGCTCGCCGAGACGCTGGTTCTCCGCGAGGAGTCCCTGCACGTACTCGTGGTTGTCGTTCGCGACCTTGTCGATGTACGGACGATCGAGGCGCTTCATCCGACCTCCACTTCCTGGCTGGCGCCCAGGATGTTGTGGAGCTTGGTGAGGAGCTCCAGGCCGTTGATCGGCTTGGTCACGTAGTCCGTGCAGCCGTTGCGGAACGCGGTCTCCACGTTCTGCTCCTCGCCGCGCGTCGTGACCATGATGATGGGGATGTGCGCCGTGGCCGCGTCGCCGCGAATCGTGGCGCACGCGGAGAGGCCGTCGAGGTTCGGCATCATCACGTCGAGCAGGATCACGTCCGGCTGCTCGCTGCGCGCCTTGGCGATGGCCTCCACGCCGTCGCGCGCGGTGACGACGTCGAACGGACCCTTGGCCAGGATCATCTTCTCCATCATCAGAACGGTGGTTGAGTCGTCGACCAGCAATACTTTCTTGTTCATCAGCGGGAAACCTCACATGTTGCGTTTTGCAGCAGTGGACTGTGGTTGAGTTGTTCGGCGGTCATGCTCGGGGCATAGAGCCAGCCCTGCACGCAGTCGATGCCGAGCTCGCGCAGGACGTCCAGGTCGTCTTCTTCTTCCACGCCTTCGGCGATCGGCGTCGCGTCGGACGCTTCTCCGAGCGTCACGATCGAGCGCAGCACCGCGGCGCGGTATCGGTCGCGGCTGCAGCCCGCCACGATGTAGCGGTCGATCTTCAGATGATCGGGGCGGCAGTCGACGAGCATGTGGTAGTTCGAGGCGCCGACGCCGAGGTCGTCGAGCGCGACGAGCACGCCGGCTTCGCGCAGCTCGTGCAATGCGGCCTGCGTGTGCGCGAGGTCGCCGGCCGGGCGATGCTCGACGATCTCGATCATCAGCCGGCGCGGCTCGATGCCGGCGGCGGCCGCGGCCTCGATGAGCAGGCCAGGGAAGCCGGCCACGCCGAGCGTCGACGCGTGCAGGTTCACGGAGATGCGCGGATGCCCGGGCAGCGCCGCGGCGTCGCGGAAGGCAAGGGCGATGCAGAGGCGGTCGATGTTCGTCTCCTCTCCCTTGCGCCGCGCGTACTCGAACAGCACATCGGGCCGCTCCATGCTCGTTCCCTTCGGACCGCGCGTGAGCGCCTCGAGCGCGTAGAGCGCGCATCCGGCTTCGGAGATCCGGAAGATCGGCTGGAACTCGATGCGCAGCGCGCCGGGGCGCTGCACTTCGTCGAGCATCGTGTGGGCGCGTTCGATCTGGCTCATTGCGCCCCCGTCAGCCGGTCGATGAGGTTGGCCAGTTCCGCCAGCGGCTGCGGCTTCTGCAGGAACGCGTCGGCGCCGCGCTTGTACGCTTCCTTCTCCACCGCCGGCGAGCCATGGCCGGTGAAGAGGATCACGCGCGCGTTCGGACACATGCGCCGCACGTAGCGGATGATCTCCAGGCCTTCGGAGCTGCCGCTTCCCGAGAGCGAGAGATCCGCGATCACGATGTTGTACGCGGTGTGCGCGGCGAGGGCTTCGGCTTCTTCGAGCTCACGCGCGCAATCGACCTCGAACCCCACGCGGGTGAAGTACCGCTTCAGCGCGAAGAGGATCGAGGTTTCATCGTCGACGATCAGGAGGCGTTTGGACACGCGGGTCCCTAACGCAACCGGGCTGCCAGGCGGTGCCAATCGTCAAGTCGTTGCGACGCAGACACTTGACGCGTTTTTCGCAAAACGCTGATCGGCCGCTCGTTTCAATTTCGAGACTCAATTCCGAGTTTTAGAAACGTCGATGCCGTGCTTGCGCGCCTTGTAGTAGACGGCGCTGCGCGAGATGCCGAGGCGCATCGCCACGACGTCGATCGCGCCGTTCTCCTCGCGGAGAACCTGCTCCATGTAGTCGCGCTCCACGTCGTCGAGCGTGCCGCTGCGCTTCGACGGGCCTTGCGGCGACTCGTGGTCGCCGGGGAAGTCGAGCGCGCGCGCATCGAGCGCGTCGCCGTGCGTGCGCAGGAGCGCGCGCTCGAGCACGTTCCGCAATTCCCGGATGTTGCCCGGCCACGAGTAACGCTGCAGCGCCGCCGCGGCGTCGTCGCCGACGCGCACCGCGCGCTGCCCGATCTCGCGCGCCAGCTCGGCGAGCAGCGTCTCCGCGATGGCGGGGATGTCGCCGCGCCGCTCACGCAGCGGCGGCACCCGCAGCTCGAGCGCGCTGATGCGGTAGTAAAGATCTTGACGGAATCGCCGCTCGCCCACCAGGCCGCGCAGGTCGTGGTGCGTGGCCGCGATGAGCCGGATGTCGACCGTGCGATCGCGCACGTCGCCCAGCCTGCGGAAGCGTTTCTCCTCCAGCACCTTCAGCACGCTGGCCTGCACCTGCGCGTCCATGTCGCCGATCTCGTCGAGGAACACCGTCCCGCGGTCCGCGACTTCGAGCAGACCCTGCTTCGCGCCCGCCGCTCCCGTGAACGCGCCTTTCTCGTGTCCGAACAGCTCGGTCTCCAGGAACTCGCGCGAGATGCCGGCGCAATTCAGATCGACGAATGCCTCGTCCGCGCGCCTGCTGTTGCGATGGATCCACCGCGCGAGCGCGGTCTTGCCCGTGCCGGTCTCGCCCTGGATGAGCACGGGACTGTCGGTGCGCAGCACCGCCTCGGTCTTCTCGCGCAGCTCCGCGATCGCGGGCGCATGGCCAAGGAACGGATCGATGCGGTCGCGGCGCTCCACTTCCTTCGCGCCGGCCAGCAGCTGCCGCTTGTTGCGCGCATTCTCGATGAGGCGCTCCACGAGCAGGACGAGCGTCTCGAGCTCCACCGGCTTCGTGAGGAACTGCTCGGCGCCGAGCTTCACCGCCTCGACGGCGTTGTCGATCGTGGCGAACGCGGTCAGCACGATCACGGGGGAGTTGTTGATGGAGCGAAAGAAGGGGATGAGATCGAGGGCCGTGCCGTCCGGCAGACGGAAGTCGAGGATCGTGACGTCCGGGCCGAACGCGCGGAACTGCGCCTTGGCGCCCGCGCAGTCGTCCGCCTCTTCGACGTCGAAGCCGCGCGACTTGAGGAACCGCCGGATGCCGAACCGCGGCCCGGCATCGTCGTCGACGAGAAGAACCTTATTGCGCAGCATGCTCGCGGCCCATCCTCGTCACCCCCCATCCCGGCGTCCCGCCGCCCGCCCGGAGCGAGACGCTCCCTGTTCAGCCGGGGAGGACGCCAGCGTTCCGCCATGAGCCTCCGCCGCCAGCCGCAGCTCGACGATCGCGCCGCCCTCGTCTCCGTTGCGCACCGAAACGCTCCCTCCGTGATCGCCGATGATGCGCCGCACGATCGCCAGCCCCAGCCCCGTGCCTCCGCGGCGCCGCGTGTAGAACGGCGTGAAGACGTGCTGGAGATCCTCTTCGCGGAACCCCGGCCCGTGATCGGTGACGGTGCAGACGAGCTGCCGCGCATTCGCATCGACATGCGCCGCGATCACGACGCTCGTTCCCGGCGCCGCGAACGAGATGGCGTTTTCGATCACGTTCTGCAGCACTTGCACGAGCCGGTCGCGATCGATGAGCACGTCCGGAAGTTCATCGTCGACGTCGGTCTCCAGCCGCACGTTGCGCTGGCGCGCCAGCGGCGCGCACACGTGGATCGAACGCTCGATGACGCTCGCCAGCGATTGCACGGCGAGCTGCAGATCGGCCGGCCTGCCGTACTCGAGGAGGTCGTTCATCAGTCGATTGAGCCGGTCCGAATCCGCGCGCAGGCGGTGGATGTAATCACGGAAGTCCTCGGTGACGCCAAACTCCTCCTCGAAAGCATCGAGCGCCGCGGAGATCCCGAACAGCGGATTGCGCACCTCATGCGCGACACCCGCGACGAGCTGGCCCATGATCGACATCTGTTCGTTGAGCCGCACCGACTCCTGCAGCGCCACGATGCGGCTGATGTCCCACAGCACGACGATCGAAGACGCCGCGCCGCGCCGCGCCGCCAGCGGCAGGATGTTGATGGTCCACGTGCGGCCCTCGTGATCGCTCGCCTCCGCGGTGGCTCCTCCTTCCGCCGTCACGTCGGGCCACGCCAGCATCGACGCGGCGGTGCGAAACGGCTCGCCTTCGCCGACCGCATCGAGCCGCAGGCCGATGAGCTCCGCGAACGGTCTGCCGGTGACGGCGCTCGTGGCGTGATTCACGCGCGTCACGCGGCCGGCCGCATCGACGAGGAGGATCGGCGTCAGCACGGAGTCGAAGGTGGTGCGCCATTCCTCCGCCGCACGCGTGAGCTGATGCTTCAGCCGCTCCTGCTCTTCCTCCGCCCGCCGCGCCTCGGTGATGTCGATGCCGAACAGCATCGTTCCGACCGCGCGGCCCGCGCGGCGCACGTCGTTCGCGCGCAGCCGCAGCAGGCGCGCCTCGCCCGAGCGTGTGAGGACGTGCCCTTCCATCTGATGCGGGCCCGTCGTGATCAGATGATCGAGCGGACTGGCGTCGCTGAGGATGTCGAGCAGCGGACGGCCTTCGACTTCGTCGCGCGAATAGCCGGTGAGGAGCTCGAAGGCACGGTTCACGAGCCGCACGTCTCCATTCGAATCGATCTCGATGATGACGACGTTCGCGGTCTCGATGAGGTTCTCGACGTACTCCTTCTCGTCGACGAGCGAGCGTTCGTATTGCAGGCGCGCCAGCTCGACGGCCGCGCGGTCCGCATAGATCCGCAACGCCGCCTCGGCCGCGGGCGTGCGCGGCCGCGCGGCGCGATCGACGATCGCCACCAGCCCCACGGCTTTGCCGCTCGCGTCGAGGATCGGCACGCCCGCATACGCCTCGGCCTCGAGCTCGCGCAGCAGCGCGTCCCGCGGAAACTCTTTGCGCACGCCGCGCTCGATCCAGCATGCGATGCCCTGCAACATGCGCTCGCACGGCGTGCCGGCAATCTCCGCGAAGAAGTTGTCGACGATCTCGCCATCGCGGGCGACGGCGACGCTGCGCAGCATGCCCTCCTCGATGCGCGCAATCAACGCGCATGGGACGTGAAGCACGCCGGCCAGCCCCAGCACCGCGCTGCTGAAGAATTCGTCGCCGATCTTCGACACCGCGCCGTACGCGATGCTGGAGAGCACGCGCTCGGTGCGCTGCTGCTCCGTGCGATCGAATGCGAACCCCGCCGTGCCGGTGATGGTGCCGAGGCGGTCGCGCAGCGGCTCGATGTGGACGCGCAGCTCGCGCGTGCCGGTCTGCGTGTCGTACGAGACCGTCCGCCCTTCCAGCGCATCTTCCATCGAGATCCCGGCCGGCGGCATGCCGACGACGTCCTCGGGCAGCAGATCGAGATGTCCGAGGTCGATGGTCTGGAATCCGGCACCGATCACGGAGACGATGCGCATCTGCGTATCCGTCGACCAGAGGAGGATCGGCAGACGGGAGACGATCAGTTGCAGGCGCGCTTCACGCTCGGCGAGCGCGTCCTGCGCGGCGCGTTGCGTGGTGACATCGCGCGTGATGCCGATGGCGCGCTTTCCATCCGCCAGCCGGTGGGCGTGCGTGTGGACGATGATGCGCGTGCCGTCCGCGCGGGTGAGGGGATGTTCGACGTCGAGGATCTCGCCCGCGCCGAGGGCGGCGAGCTTGTCGGGCGCGACGAAGGGCGCGAGGATGTCGAGCGTCAGCGGCCGGCTCTGCGGTGCGAGCCCGGCGATGCGATAGAGCTCGTCCGAGGCGTCGACGGCGCCGGTCTGGAGATCGACCTCGAAGCTGCCGATGTGCGCGATCGATTGCGCGTCCGCGAGCTGCGCCTGCCGGCGGCGCACGTCCGTGATGTCGGTGAGCAGTGCCAGCGTCGCCTCGCCCGCGCGCAAGCGGCTCGTCGTCACGATCGCCCACAGCGGCTCGCCGCTCGATGTCGCCAGCTCCACCTCGATCTTCGACGGCTCCGCGGGCGCATCCTCGGAGATGAACGCCTCGAGGCGCTCGCGATCGGAGTCCGTGGCGAGACCGGTGAAGGGGAGGCCGGTCAGGTCTTCGACGGAGCGTCCGGCCATGCGGGCCAGGGCGGCGTTCGCGAACGTGATGCGGCCGTCTTCGATCGTGCAGATGCCCTGCTCCGCGCTCTGCACGACCTGCGCGTACCGCTCGCCGACGCTCTCCAGGGCGCGCTCGGCCTCGATGCGCTCGATGGCGTCCGCGGCCACGTTCGCGATCGTCTGCACGAACGCGCACTCGCGATCGGTGAAGAGGCGCACCTGCGTCGACTGCGCGCTGAGGAGGCCGTAGCGGACCGAGCGTCCGTGCACCGGCGCGCTGATGCCGCTGCGAATGCCACCCGCCAGCAGCGCCGGCGCGCGAAAGCGGGTCTCCATGCTGAGATCGGCGTACGCGACGGCGCCGTTCGCGCGGTATGCGTAGCCGGCGAGACGGGAGGGCTCGTCGGCGACACGGCTGGGCAGCGGCACGGGCTCGCCGGCGGAGGCGATGAACGAGAACCGGCCATCGCTCTCGCGCCACAACGCGTTCGTCGAATGGACCGCCAGGACCTCGCGAATCGTGGCGCAGGCGTCGATGAGGAGCGCGCGGATGTCGGCCGCGAGGACGGCACGGCGGCCGAACTCGGCGGCCTCGATCTGCTGCAGCTCATCCTGCTTCCGCTGCGTGATGTCGTACGTCATGCCGTCGACGTACTGCACGCCGTCGCGCACGTAGACGTGCGACGCGCGGTCGTTCAGCCAGATCCACGCGCCGTCCTTGCGGCGGAAGCGATACTCGATGTCGTAGGGCCGTCCGCTGCAAAACAGGTCCTTGTGCGCGGACGCGACGCGCTCGACGTCGTCGACATGAATCCAGCTCCGCCAGCGGATCGGATCCTGGACCTCCGCGTTCGTGTAGCCCGTGATCGTCTCGGCATCGCCGGCCAGGAAGGCGGGGTGGAACGCGGCGTCGATCGTCCAGATGAGTGCCCGCACGTTGCGAAGGAGCTCGCCGAGGCGATCGTTGTCGTGCCGGGGTTGCTGTACCACTCGGTAATGGTAGTGCGAGGCGCAAAAAAGCGGGCCCGTCTTGCGACGGGCCCGCTCGGGGTTACCAGGCGACCGCGGTCATCCCGCCGTAGTCGGCTTGGACACCTTCCCGGCCGCCCTGGCCGCCTTCTCCGCGGCAGAGCCGCCTTTGCGGCTTCCTTCTTCGCCACCGCCTCGGGCGACTGCTTGCGCGTGCGGCCGAGGGCGCGGCGCATATCCGCCACGTACGGCGCGAGGTCGGCGTTCTCGCGCCGTTTCGCCAGGCGCTGTGCCAGCGAGTAGACCATCAGCGCCTCGCTGCCGCGTAGCCCAGCTGGTTGCGGATCTCGGCGGGTGTCGCGCCTTCGCTGCGCACCAGCGCTTTCTGGTTTGTCATCGCCACGGCCGTCAGCTCGACGAAGTCGCGCGGCACGGACGCCACGCTGTTCAGGCGCGACACTGCCTTGCGCGACTCCGGGATGACCAGACGAGGGATCTGGTCGCGCATCGACTGCAGCTGCTGAAGGAGCGTCTGCGCCGCCTCTACGTGTGGATTGGTGCCGTCAGGGGATGAGCCTCCATTTTCTTTCTCGATCTGTGCGGATGGTCAGCGCAGGCAGATGGAAGAAAGGGGAGGAGCACGCCCCAGCACACTGCGTCGTGGGACTCGCAGGGCGGCCGGGCGGAGCGTCCGCCGGCGCCTGAGGAGAAGGGGTCTTCGTCCGCGTGTTCATATTCCCCGAACGCTGTTTGGGGGCGTTGTTGGCTAAGTACGGGTTCGGCGGACATGTTCCATGGCCGCCGGCGCTTGAGAAGAACTCGAGAGTCAACCTCTCTTGTTCGCAAGCGCCGCGGGCGGTGAGCGGCGGCAAGCCGCCGCACGCTGCCGCGCTCTTGAAGCGTTTCCAAGCGTCAACAACGAGTACGCCGAGAGCATGCGTGTGGCTCGGCGGGATGCGCCATCGCACGCTCCGCGTCCGCTCGTTTGCCCGTTCGTTTTCCAAGCATTTGTTGAGCACATCCATCGGGAGGGGCCTCGTTAGTGTTCTTGTGTTTGCTCCGTGCGTTTTTGTCGATCTGGAAAGACGTGGTCATCGCCGCCGAACTTGTCACTGCAGCTGCCGGCGCGCGATGGACCTCAGCATAATTCGACTTTGTCAGATTCGAGTGAGGGTGACGGCGGTAGAATAGGGAGCGAGAAACGACGGATGGGCTTGGGCCCGAAACGAAGGTAAATCGAAAGGAAGGATCGCCAATGCCAAGCGCTCGTTACGAGCGATAAGTCGTAGGCTAGGCTCCTTCACGTGTCGTTTCGATCGTCTGTTCATGACCAAAACGCGGCCGTCGATCGCCACCGCGCGGAAGTACTTGCGTGGCCTGATCCAAACCGATCGGCGGAACATGGAGCGGATGGAGCAGGTCGTTCTGGACACGAACGAGCAGGCTCTCCAGCATTTCATCTCCAACTCGCCGTGGGATGCCGGGGCAGTGATGCGTCAGGTGGCGCGAGGCGCGGATGCGCTACTCGGTGGGGATGACGACACGCTACTGGTGATTGACGAGAGCGGGATTCCGAAGAAGGGAAAGCATTCGGCAGGTGTAGCGCGGCAGTACTGTGGACAGCTCGGCAAGGTGGAGAACTGTCAGGTCGGCGTGTACGGCGCACTGGCCCGAGGAGAGAAGGTGACGTTGACCGATGCTCGCCTGTTCGTTCCGCGAGAGTGGACGAACGACCCGGAGCGATGCCAGCGAGCCGGGATTCCGGAGGAGATCTGGAAAACACCGCGGACGAAGTTCGATCTGGCGCTCGAGATCGTGATCCAGGCGGTTGAGGAGGGCATCCGCTTCAAGTGGGTGTCGGCGGATGGAGGGTACGGCGAGAACGCGTTCCTGTTACCGCTGGACAACGCCGGATTGCGGTTCATGGTGGATCTTTCCAGCACATTGGGATCCTAAGCTTAGAATTCCACGTGGACAAGTTGTCGCG
>JADMIO010950792.1_pt1 | contig 37068 bp, 29 predicted proteins | sample 8958161 | NCBI WGS metagenome assembly JADMIO01 (sample SAMN16585339, study PRJNA669376) | soil metagenome | isolation source: Crop rotation soil | place: USA: Cullars Rotation, Alabama | collected 2011
GGGGTGGCGAAGGATGGACACGGTTTTGTACTCTCTCCGTCCGGCCAGCCGTTCACGCCGTGGGGATTCAATTACGACCGCGATTCCAACTTCCGCCTCATCGAGGATTATTGGGAGACCAACTGGGCCACTGTGGAGCAGGATTTCGGCGAGATGAAACAGCTCGGGGCGAATGTCGTCCGCATCCACTTGCAGTTCGCCAAATTCATGAAGTCTCCCACCGAAGTGAATGAAACAAACCTCGTGCGCCTGCGAAAGCTGGTCGAGTTGGCGGACAAAGACGGTTTGTATCTGGATATCACCGGTCTGGGGAGTTATCGCAAGCAGGACATCCCTGACTGGTATGACGCATTACCCGAGCAGGACCGTTGGGCGGCACAAGCGCGTTTCTGGGAAGCGGTCGCCAAAACGTGTGCCGGGCAACCGGCTGTCTGGTGTTACGACCTGATGAATGAACCGATCGTCTCAGGTGATAAGCGCAATGACTGGCTTCACCCCATGGCGCTGGAGAATCTCTACTACGTGCAGTTCGTGAACAAAGATCCCGCCGGGCGCAAGCGCGAGGACATCGCGCGCCAATGGACACACACGATGGTGGAGGCCATCCGGAAACAGGACCAGCGCCACCTCATCACCATCGGCCTGATAATGATCGAATTCGGCCCGCCGGAGAACGCGGCTGGCTTCGGGCCGGCAACCGTTGGTTCCGAACTCGATTTTACCAGCGTTCACCTCTATCCCGAGGCCGGCAAGTTCGGGCCATGGGCAGATGTGCTCGCGCGTTCTGCCAAAACCGGCAAACCTGTGGTCATTGAGGAGATATTTCCTTTGAAGTGTGACGCGAAGACACTGGGAACCTTTATCGAGCAAAATCGCGGCGTGGCTTCCGGCTGGCTCGGATTTTACTGGGGCAAAACACCGGCTGAATTAAGCCCGTCGCCGAAGCCAGCCGACCAGATCACGCTGCAGTGGCTGGAGTTGTTTCAGCGAATGAATCCGAATCACCAATAGAGCGTCATACCTTCCTTCTAGTTCCCTCATTAAGCCCAAATTAAGTGTTTTATGACCATAACTGGCCATAGACCGCAACCCCTTTCAATGGTCTATTTTAAGGTGTAATTCCCTGTTAACTGGAGATTTATCGAAACTGCATGACCGTCATCACGAATGCTGGCCGATTGTATTGTCGTTTGGGCCAATTGTTATTGGTTTTGGCGGCCGCTTTATTCGTTCACCAAACGCGGGGCAACGTCCAAGGCGGTTGGACGCCGCTGGTGAATACGCCGGTCACGACGGGCAATGAAACTTTCGGCAGCCAAACCGATAAATATCTGGATAACGGCATCCTACACGTGCTGCTCTCGCCCAATGGCAGCGTGGATTCCATCAAATATCTCAAGCCCGGCTTACCTGGCAATCCCAAGGCGAACGGCGTGGAGACAGTAAGCCAAAGCGGGGTGAACAATGGCAATCACACGGCCATCTATTACTACTGGGACCCGGACATGAACAACGAGTGCACCTATTACACCACGGTCACTTCCCCCACCAACATCGATATCGGCTTCGTACGCACTTACAATCCCGCGACCGATTCCGTGGCCGCGCATGTTGAATTGCGCTACTCGCTGGGCCAGGGCAATACCGGCCTGTACGGATACATCGTCATGCATCACCCGTCTTCGCTGACCAACAATGGCACCGACCTCACCACAGGTTTCATCCAATGCCTTTGGCCGACGGCGCACGATACGCAGAATTATCTTTGCGAAAATTCTTACGTGGACAACAACGTGAAATACGGTTTGCAAACCAACAACGGCGTCTATCAGACCCGCGCCGGACTGCAACCCACCTTTTTTGACAACTGGCACCAGATTGCCGTGACGAATTACAACCTGCCCAAGGAAGTCACCGAGTACACCACCGGCCTGTTTGCCGGCAGCACCAACAGTAAATATTCCTACACGTTCGATTATCCGAAGCTCGGTTCGTTCGGCATGGCGAGCGATGTGAACAAGATTGGCCTGTGGTTCGTGACGGGCGGCCATGAATACCAGAACAACGGCCCCACCGCGAACGAGTATTCCGGCGGCATCGGTGGCCTCATCACCTTTGAACCGCTCATCGCCCATTACGGCAATACCGGCCTCACGGTCAAAAGCAATACGGTCTATAACAAGATCTATGGGCCGTGGATGTTTTACATCAACAGCCAGACCAATGGCGACGCCTGTTGGCAGGATTCCAAACAACAGGCGCTGGCCGAGCAGGCCGCCTGGCCGTATACGTGGCTGACCAACATCAATTATCAGGCGGTCACCAAGCGCGCCATCGTTTCCGGCAAGCTCGTCATCAAAGACCCGCTCCGCCCGCAGGCCAATGCCACCGGCGCGTGGGTGGGATTTGCCGCGCCGGATAACGGCGTGGAAAATTCTCCCAACAACTGGCAACTGCAATCGGACAATTATCAATTCTGGACGCAGTGCGCGGCGGATGGTTCGTTCACGCTGCCACCGGTGACTACCGTGGGGCCATTCGGCACCAATTCCATCTACGAATTATTCGCCTATTGCGCGGGCACGAACGGTTCGGTAGGTGAATTCCGGTCCGGCCCCTATGCGTTCGCGCCCGGCACTGTGACCAATCTCGGTACGCTCACGTGGAACGTGACGCATCCCGGCAACAGTGTGGCGTGGGAGATTGGCATCCCTGACCGCACCGCCGCGGAATACCGCCATGGCGATGATTATGCGATTCCGGGCCTGGACCTTGGCTTTGCCCAGGAATTCCCCAACCCGATGACTTATACCGTGGGCAGCAGCAGTCCCAAAGTGGATTGGAATTATGTGCAAAGCGCCTACTTCGTCGGCGGCATCACTAATAACATGGCGTGGAACATCCAATTTGTGGTGACCAATGTGCCGCTCACCGGAAACGCCACGCTGAACATTGCGTGGGCAGGAGCTGCCTTCGGCGCCATCCGCATGTGGGTGAACGCGCCCACGATGCCTGCGAGCTTTTTTGCCGACTTTTTCCCGAACGTCCCCAGCGGCGCCAATACGCTCATCCGTTTGGGCATCCACGACAAATACGGCATCGACCACGTCTCCATCCCAATGAGTAAACTGGTGAAGGGAACCAACATCATCACGCTCAGCCAGCGTCGCGCCACTACGGCGATCTCCAGTTATGTCATGTATGACTATCTCGACCTGGAGATGCCCACGCCTATCGCACCGCCGAATCTCGCCGCCGCACCGGGCGATGGGCAGGTGACGTTGAATTGGACCGCTACACCCGGAGCGACCGGTTACAATGTGCGGTCATCCACCACGAGCGGCGGCCCTTACAATTGGGTCGGCACCAACGTGAACGGCGTCACTTTCACGAACACGGGCCTGGTCAATGGCCAGCTTTACTATTTCACTGTGAGCGCGACCAATTCCGCAGGTGAAAGTGGTATCTCTCTCCCCGTGAACGCGCGTCCGGTCTCCGGCACTCCGCCGCAGCTCAATCCCGTTCCTGCGCCGCCCAGCAACCTGCGCGTGACCTGGCCGCAGGCCAACACCGGCTGGATGTTACAGGTGCAGACCAACTCCCTCGACACCGGCATCGGCACCAACTGGGTCTCCATGACAAATTCGGTCGTGACCAATGACATGACCTTGCCCATCAACAATTCAGAGGGCGGCGTATTCTACCGGCTCATCTACCAGTGACGTCCTGAAAATCGGCTTTCAACGGAGGCAGAAATTTCGTTCACTGCCTCTGTGAAAAAGTTTGCCACGGTCACGGTCATCGGGCGCGATAAGACGGGCGTCATCGCGAGGGTCACGAATTTTCTCTTCGAGCAACACGCCAACATCGAGGCGCTGGAGGAACAGGTCACGCGCGGCCAGTTCAGCATGACGTTGCAGGCGTCGTGGAAAGACGGCCAGCTTAACAACGCTTCGCTCCAATCCGGCCTCACCAAACTGGCCGCCGCCCTGCAGATGGAGATCAAGGTGCGTTTCACGCAGGCCAACCAGCGCCAGCGCATGGCCATTCTCGTGACGCGCGAAACGCATTGCTTTGCCGGATTGATGCGCGCGTTCAAGGCGGGCCAATTCAAGCAGGCCGAGCCCGCCATCGTCATCGGCAATCACCCGGAGTTCGCGGCGCTGGCCAAAGCGCACAAATTGCCGTTCGTCCACATTCCCTGGACCGAACGCGCCGTGGCGGAAGGCAAGCTCATCAAGCTGCTGGAAGAACATCACATCGATTTTCTCGTGCTCGCGCGGTTCATGAAGATTCTCTCGCCGAATGTCGTGTGGCGTTTCAAAAACAAGATCATCAATGTGCATCCGTCATTGCTGCCTAGCTTCCCCGGCGCGCAGGCGTATCGGCAGGCGTATGAGCACGGCGTGAAAATCGCCGGTGTCACCGCGCATTTCGTGAGCATGCACCTGGACGAAGGCCCCATTATCGCGCAGGAAAGTTTTATCATCAAACCGGACTGGAGCCTCAAAGAGATTGTCGCCGCCGGCCAAAAGCGCGAGACCAACGTGCTCGTCAAAGCCGTGAAGCTGTACCTCGCCAAACGGCTGGATGTTTACTGGGGCACGGTGAAGCAGGTTTGAGCATGCGCAACTTTCTGGAACAGAATATCAAGTTTCTGGTCCTGAGTTACATGATACTCGGAGGGTTTTTCCTGTTTGCGATCGAAACGCCTCCGGATGAAGCGGGTTCCCATCTGCTCTTGAAATGGGTGTTGGGGCTGGCCATCCCTATCGGATTGTTCATGCTGTATTGTGCGTATGCCTACCTCCGCGCCGACAAAAATCGCGTGAGCCTGTGGTTTGGGACATTTTTCCTTTATATCATGATAGCCGGCTTGAGCACGGGATATGTTTTGGCCGCCAATGCCCTTTGGGCTCCCGACCACCCAGTCATTTATGAAGGCACCATCTTGAACAAAAGCCACGGTTCAACGCGCCGTCGTGAGTATTGGGACGTGACCATCGTCAACCAACCCGGCGGCGAACAACTGACATTTGATGTCGGGTATTTAAATTACGACAAATACCAGATCGGCGACCATTTCCAGAGGACGATGAGTACGGGTCGTTTGGGTTTCGCCTATCGCTGGCATCTTCATTTCCGATAAGTCATTGCGCGCTTGACTTGCTTTCCATTTACGGCGGAAATGCCCGCATGATCACTCGAAGAGATTTAGTCGTCGCCACCATCGCCATTTTCACCACCGTGGCCGCCATTGCTGCGGTCGAGAACGCCGTCAAACCGATCCTGCATTCCGGCGTGTTCAACTGGAAAGACCTGAAGGCCGAGACCAAACCCTCCGGCGAACGGCGCGCGGTGTTCGATTCAGCCACTGCCACGCTCACGGAATTGGAATGTCATATCACCACTATCAATCCCGGCGAATCGCCGCACCCTGCGCACAAGCATCCTGAGGAGGAGATCATGTTCCTCAAGGAAGGCACCGTGGAAGAAGTGCAGAACGGCGTGACGAACCGGGTGGAGGAGGGTGGCGTGATTTTCTGCGCGTCCAATGAGATGCACGGGATGCGCAACATCGGCACCAAACCCGCCACGTATTTCGTCCTGAAGATCTATCCGCACGATTTGCCCAAGGCCGATGCGGCACCGGCTGCGGCGGCGGCAAAGTGATTTGGGGCGCGGACGGCGCAGCGCGCCATCCCTACCTGAATACTACTTAGGCGTGGGAACTTTGTAGATGTGCGGGTGCAACACGCCGACGAACGGCAGGTTGCGATAGCGCTCGGCAAAATCCAATCCGTAGCCCACCACAAACACATCGGGAATCTCAAAACCCACGTAGTCCGCCTGGACTTTTTCGATGCGGCGCGAGGGTTTATCCAGCAGCACGGCGGTCTTGATGATGCGCGGCTTGAGTGCGCGCAATTTGGGGACCACGCGGCTCAGCGTGCGGCCGGTATCGAGGATATCATCCACGAGCAGCACGTCGCGCCCGCAAACATCCAGGCGCAGTTCCTTGGTGAAGACCAGTTCGCCGGATTCCGTGCCGGTGCCGTAACTGGAGACGCCCATGAAATCTAATCGCAACGGCAGCGACAACTGGCGGATGAGGTCGCCGAGAAACATGACGGTGCCGTTGAGCAACGAGACGATGGCCATGTCGCGCCCGCGAAAGTCGCGCTCGATCTGTTTGGCGATCTGCTTCACGCGCATCGCGAGTTGCTTGTCGGTGATCAAGACGGATTGGATGTCGCTGCGCCAACTGGGCGGCGCGGGACGGAACGATTTTTGGGAGATGCGGGGGACTTTCACAAAGGTTGAGATATATTTTCCAGCAAAGCATCCAGATTATCGAGGCAAAATTGGGACCATCCTTCCAACTGATCGCGCTTTGCCTTTAGCTCTTCAATGGGAAGAAATTCAACTTGAGTGATGACTTGCTCATTCTTTTTTACAGCGCCCGGCGTGCGTACCAATACATGAATCACACCCATATGAACACGTCCAACATCAGTGGAATCATCATTAATCAAACCTACTGGCTTCGCATCGAACGGGCCTTCTACTGACAACTCTTCGCGCACCTCGCGCTCCACAGCGTCTTGATATGCCTGAAAACCATCTGCAAAGAGTGAATAATCTTCGTCGTTGATGTGTCCACCAATCCCAATCGACCCTTTAGCAACCAAACGTTTTTCCCCGCCTTTTTTGCCGCGAACATAATGAAGCACGTTCTTTCCATCTGTGATGATGACGTAAGGGATGATTTGCTTAAACGACGGATCTGTTTCCGCTTGAGATCGAGGGCGAAAGCTATTGTTTCGCTTGTCGAGAATCACAGGCAAATAGCGATTAACATCGGCGCTAAAACCCTGGAAAACACCAAGCTGCTCAAAAAGCGCGCGCGGAAATCCAAGAACTTTTTCATCAGCAGTAGCCATAGCGATATAATACAGAGGTTAAATTTCAGAAGCCAGAAATCAGAATAATATTTCTATTGAAACTTCGTGCTTTGAACTTCGCGCGGCCAATCGTATAACCATTGCATGACGCTTCCGGTTATTTTGAACAATGGCGGGCCGGTTTTCTGGTTGATCATGCTGACGGGCGCGGTCGGCATCGTGGTCTTCATCGAACGCTACTTCCATTGTCATCGCGCGCAGATCAACTCCACGGAATTTCTCAGCGGCGTGCGCACCGTGTTGAAACGCGAGAACGTGGTGGAAGCCATCTCCATCTGCGACGCCACGCCTGGACCGGTGGCGCGGCTCGTGAAGACAGCCATTCTGAACCGTGAAAACGGACGCGAACGCGTGCGCGAAGCCATCGAAGAAGCCGGGCTGGCGGAAGTACCGCGATTGGAAGCCAAGCTGAACCTGCTCGCGACCATCGCCCAGATCGCGCCGTTGCTGGGATTGTTCGGCACGATTTGGGGATTGATGCAGACGTTTGAATCGGTCCACGAAGCCGGTCTGTACGCGAACGTGAATGGCCTCGCGCATGGCATCCGGATGTCGCTCATCTGCGCGGGCGCGGGCATCGCGGTGGCCATCCCGGTGCATGCGGGCTACAACTATCTCGTCAGCCGCGTCAGTTCCATCGTGCTCGACATGGAACGCGCCGCCACGGAAATCGTCAATATCGTCAGCGGGCAGGGCAACGGCCAGGACCAATGAAGTTCCAGCGAAATCTGCGCATCGTCCAGGGCCGATTCGACATCGCGCCTTACGCGACGGTTTTTTTCCTGCTGGTCATGTTCGTGTTGCTCCTGACGCTGGTGCCCACGCCGGGCCTGCCGCTCCAGTTGCCCCAGATCACTTCATCCACCGACAGCGATGCGCTGCCGGGAACGGACCGGCCGACCGTGAACGTGGCGGTGGATGCCAGCGGGCAGTTCTATTTTGAGAACCAACTGGTCGATGAACTACGCCTGCGTGCGGAACTGCGGTCAGCGGTGGAGAAATCGCATGAGCCACTGACGCTCGTGGTGCAGGCCGACAGATCGGTGGCGTACGAAAATCTCGTGCGGCTCACCGCACTGGCCGGCACCGCCGGAATCACCAACGCCCTGCTCGCAACATTGCCCCGGCCATAGCGCGGCCGCGAACTGCCATGACCATCGCTGAATCCACCGGAAAATCCTCCACGTGGCCCCGCCTGGGCTGGTGGGTGGCGGTGCTGCTCGTGTTCGCGTTGCAATTCGGATTCATCGTTGCATTGGGAAGTCGCACGGAAAAACCGGCGCGCACCACACCGGCAACTTCTTCGTTGGAATTGCGCGCCTCCGCACCCAATGAATTGATGACGTTGCGCGACCCCACCATGTTCATCCTGCCGCATCGCGAAGGTTTCTCCGGACAGGCGTGGCTGCAGATGCCGCCGTTACCCGTGCGGACCTATACGTGGACGGAGCCACAACAATGGCTCGACCTGCGCGCGGAAAAACTGGGCGGCGTTTTCCAGGACTTCATGCAGACGAATGATTTTGCGTCCGCGCGATTCGAGATATTTCCGGAACCGGCGGTGTCCGAGCCGAACGTGCCGCCAACCGCGCCACTCATGAGCCATTCCACCTTGCAGGTGAAAGGCGACCTGGCCAACCGCGCCATCGTCTCGCAACCGGACCTGCCCGCCATGCCGGGCGCGGACCTGCTCGCCAATAGTTCCGTGCAAGTGCTGGTGGATGCAGGTGGGAATGTGTTGTCCGCCGTGCTCACGCAGGACCCCGGTCGTTCGCCGGTCTTGTATCCTTCGGGAAATGGTTCAAGCGATGCCGACCGTACTGCGCTCGACCTCGCCAAATCCGTGCGCTTCGCCCCGCTCACTCAACGGAACGGTGGCCAGTCATCCAAAGCCATGGTAGGAACCATCATCTTCGAGTGGCAAACGATTCCGGCAACGAACAGATAGTATGTCAGACGCCGACCTCATGTTGCTTTATCTGTTCCTGGTGCTCGCGGGCCTGGCGGTCGCGGTGGTCTATGGGGAGATGCGGCGGCGCAAATTCGAGCCGACACCCAGTGAAGATAAAATTTTCCGCTGCCGCAATTGTGGATTGGTCTATACGGATGACGCGGATGTGGACCGCTCGCGGTGTTCCCAATGCGGACAAATGAACGACGCGATCGAGTTCTAGAGCGGCCATGGCCATGCTCCCACGTGAAACGTGGCAAGCTTCGCCAAAGCCTCGTTAAAAACCAAAAGCCCTCGCTCTGCTGTGAAGTGCTTTACGCCAATACCGGGAAGGAAATCAGGAATGACGAACCCTTGCCGGTTTCGCTTTCGATATCAATCACGCCGCGATGGCCTTCGATGATGCGTTGCGTGATGGAAAGCCCCAGTCCGGTTCCATGTTTTTTAGTGGTGAAGAACGGCTCGAACAGCCGACCCAGGTCTTCCGCCGGGATTCCCGAGCCATTATCGGCGATGGTCACCCGGACAGACTGGCGGGGCGCATTTGCTCCGCTGGACGATTCAAGAACCACGTCTGTCACCACCGTCAATTTCCCACCAGTGCCCATGGCTTCGATGCCGTTGAGCAGCAGATTCACGAACGCTTGTTGCAATTGATAATCATCGCCTTTGATGGTGTCCACGGAGGCATTGAAATGGCGCTGGAGCGCAATCTGTTTGCCGATGAGCTGTGAGTGGACGGTGCGCAACGAATGCTCCAACACCTCATGCAATTGCACGGCGGAAAAAGCCGAGCGCGGCGGCGCAGCGAAACGGAGCAACTGGGCGACGATGGCATCGATGCGCGCCACTTCCCGGCGAACGATGCCGGACAATTCCGCGTCCGAATGTTTTTCCAGCAACAGGTCCATGAATGTCTTCACGGCGACGAGCGCATTCTTTATCTCGTGCGCGGTGCTGGCCGAGAGCGTGCCGATGCTGGCGAGCCGGTCGAGGCGCCGCAACGTTTCCTCCAGCCGCCGTGCCGGCGTGATGTCATTCAGGATGAGGGTGGCGCCGCGTTTCTTCTTCGTTTTTTTAGCGTGCAACGGCGTGGCGCTGATGTTCAGCGTGATGCCGCCGCGTTCCCGCGAGGTCAAAGCGATCTCGTGTCCCTCGACCGGCTTGCCGGAGGAGGAAACCGATTGGACGATCTTCCGGAGATACGGCGGCAGGGCGCGGGCTTCCCGGTTGATGAGCTTGTCCGCCTTCAGGCCGGTGATAGTTTCCGCGTGATGGTTGAAGATGGTGATGCGGTTTTTTCCATCCACGACGATGATCCCCGCAGCGAGGCAATTTTGCAGGACGCAGAAAAAATTCTGCGCCTCCTGGTTCGTGTCCGGTTTGTTTACGACTTTCATTAAGGCTCCCGGTCAACACTGTCCACTTCCATGGATTATTTAGCTCATGGAAAGCGACCTACCCGATAGCCGAAAGCCCGTTCCCGCGCAACCATCATCGGCAAATTTAACCAGATAGTTACTGCCTGCCTGTCCGTCTGTTTTTTAGAAATGCGCCGTTTTTCTGGATATTTGTGTCTCGGCATAGGACAGATTCTGTGATATATAGGAGTTCGTCACAGGGGGTTGAGCATGAGGCATAAGCAGCCGTGATTGGCACTAAGAACGCTGACTATTATAACCAGGTTCACGAGGTTTATGAGCACAACGCAAAAAACTGTCAAATTTCGCTCGCTGGAAAGCGAGCTGGTGGGAGAACTATTCCTGCCGCAAACCACCGGCCCCGCGCCCGCCCTTATCGTTTGCCACGGCGCCGGCGAATTCAAAGAGAACTATTTTGAGCTGTGTAATTTTCTGGCCGCGCGTGGCGTGATCGCCCTGGCGATCGACCACCACGGCCATGGCGCCAGCGAAGGTGAACGTTACCATATCAAGATGAAGGAATGGTCCGCCGACGTGTCCGCCACCATCGATTTTCTCCAGACCATTCCCGGCGTGGACACCAACCGTATCGGCGCTTTCGGCCTCTCCTCCGGCGGCACGGCCATCCTCGAAGCCGCGTTGGTGGACCCGCGTCTGCATTATCTCGTGGTCCTCGATGGCACGGTGCGTAATTCCCTGCCACTGGGCATGACCGTTTTCCTGAAAGCGTTGGTCGGACTCGGCCACGTGAAAAAACTTATCACCCGCACCGACTTGCGCCTGCCACTGGCCAAGATGGGCAAATTCGAATTCGCTTCTGATCCCGAGATCGGCAAGAGGCTTGAAGCCGACCCGCGTTTGCTGGCGGCCTTCATGTCATTCCCGTTCCCGGGTGGGGCAGAAGCATTTTTTGTGGATACGCTGAAACGCGCTTCCGGCATCAAGGCCGCGACGATGATCATCTGGGGTGAAGAGGACAAGCTCGATTCACCCGAAAGCGGCAAACTTCTTATGGAAGCGCTGCACTGCGAAAAGGCATTGCACATCATTCCCGGCAATGGCCACGTGGGCCATCTCGACCGAAACCGGGACAAAGTGTTTGCCTTGACGGCAGAGTGGGCGTTAAAACTTCGTCCGTAATTCCAGCGGTACGCAAGGACCGCAGGGGAAATTATGGCGTTCAAAATCATCGAGGCGGCTTCCGCTAAGGCTCTTGGCATTCAAGAGAAATGGGCTTTGCTGTCGCCATTTTTGATGAAACACGGGCGGGAAGCGCTGGCCTACGCCACGTTGCAATCCGGCCTGGAATATTTCATCGATGAGCACGGCTACATCGCCTACACCACCGTGCAGCATCCCGTTTTTTCGCGGAAGCCCAAGCAGATCGCTTTTTCCGACCCCGTCTGCGCCATCGAGAATTATCCGAAGATCATCGAGAATTTTCTTTCCGTAAATCCGCGCGCGGTTTTTGCGTGTGTTTCTGAAGCCTGCGCGGTCGTGTTGCGCGAGCGGAAATTCAAGGTCAACTGCATCGGCTACGAAGCGGAACTGCCCGTGCAGACCTATAACACGCGCGGCAATTGGAAGGAGCTGGATATGATCAAACGCGCGCGCAATGAAGCGAAGCGCGAAGGTCTCACCGTGCGCGAAGAGGACATCGAAAAGGTGGACCGCCAGTCGCTGGAAGCCGTTTCCCATCGCTGGATCGGCGGCAAGAAAGTGAATGACCGCGAGATCTGGATCTATGCGCGGCGCGCGGTGTTCACGCACGAAGAAGGCGTCCGTAAATTTGTGGCGTATGACCGCGACAATAAAATCGTGGGTTTTGCTTTTTACGACCCGATGTATCGCGATGGAAATGTGTTCGGCTATTCCGCGAACATCCTGCGTTGCGATGAAAGCCGCTTTGGCCGCCTGGCCACGGCCATCCACATGGAGGCGATGGAGAAATTCAAGCCGGAGGGCCGGGAAGTCCTGAACCTGAACCTGTCACCGTTCATCAAGCTGGCGGAAGGAAAGTTCAATGACGATTTCGGCTCGAAGATCTTTTTCAAGTTGAGTGCGAAGTACGGCAACGCCATCTATAATTTCCAGGGATTGGCGTTCCATAAGTCGAAATATCGCGGCCAGGAGAAATTCCTGTATTTCGCCAGCAGCAGCGCGATGCCCTCAAATGACATTTATCTCGCGTTCGTTTCTGCCGATATAACAAGGTCGTATTTTAAGACACTTGGGCAGCTCATTTGGGGCATGGTAACTGCTAAAAAGAGCGGCAAGACCGAGGCACACAAAGCGTAACGGACGATAGTTCAGGCGTCCGTTCAGGAACTAAAACGTATGAAAAACACTAGAAAACTGATTATGGCATTAGCAGCCGCGCTGCTTTTGTCCGGTTTGTTCAACGCGGTCGCGGATGAAAAGCCGGCGGCCGAGATGTCCGGCCTGGAGCGCTGGGCCTATCAGGATTACATGTTCGGCGATTGGGGCGGCCTGCGCACGGACCTTTCCAAACACGGCGTGGACTTCGAATTTTTCTACGCCGGTTCCGGCCCGGTGAACCTGGATGGCGGCATCAAGCGCGGCGGCGTCTACCAGGGCGCGTTGCTGATGTCACTGACGCTGGATTCCCAAAAACTGCTCGGCTACGAAGGCGGCCAGTTTTACATGAGCGCTCTCTGGCTCAACGGGCAAAAACCGTTCTCGGATAAATACGTCGGCGACCTGAACAAGGTGAACCTCGTGGATTTTCCGAACGCCGCGCGGTTGTGGGAAGTGTCGTACGAACAAAAATTGTTCAATGACAAATTCTCCGTCAAGGTGGGCGAGCTTTCCATCGACCACGATTTTATCGTGGCGCAATATTACAACAGCATCGCGGGCCTCACGTTGCTGAACCAGACGTTCTTCTATCCCACGATGGCGTTCAACGTCTGGGACCAGCCGTTTTTTCCCAAGGGCGACCATTCGCTCGCCTCTACGCCTTACGCCACGCCGGGCATCCGGTTGCGTTTTGATCCGTGCGATCATTTCTACGCGCAGTTCGGCGCTTATGGCGGCAAAGCCGACACCAGCGACAGTGGCACGGACTGGAGCCTGCGCGGCAAATCCGGCGCGTTGCTCTATTTCGAAACCGGCCTAAAGATCAACCAGGCCAAAGAGGACAAGGGCCCGCCGGGAAATCTCAAACTCGGTGGTTATTATCACACGGACGATTTTTACGACCTGCATGACGGCGCGTATGGCGCTTTTGATAATGTGTCCTTGGCGATGACCGGGATGAAATTCAGCGACGTGTATGCTTTCGTCAACGGGTCGGCCCCGAAAGCGTTCACTGACCCGCGCAAACGCAGCGGCAACTATGGCTTGTATCTGCTCGCCGACCAGACGCTCTGGCGCGAGAAGGGCAAGGACGACCCCGCGCAGCAAGGTCTCGTTGGATTTTTCCGTCTTGGTTATGCGCCGCCGGACCGGAACCTGGCGGATTTTGGCGCGGACGGCGGTTTGGTCTACAAAGGCCTGATTCCCGGACGCGATTACGACACGCTGGCGGTCGCGGGTTCTTACCTGCACATGAGCGACGAACTGCGCAAAGCCCAGCGCGAATTGAATACTTTAACAGTTGATGGCCTCGGCCAACCCGCGCCATTCACCAAACTAGCGGATTACGAAGCGGTGATGGAGATCAGCTATAAGGCGCAATTGACCGCGTGGTGGACGTTGGAGCCGGACATCCAACGCGTGTTCCATCCGGGCGGTTATGTGCAGGCGGCCACGCCGGATGCGTGGGTGTTCATCATCCAGACCACGTTGCGGTTCTAGGATGTAAATACAATTTGCGAACGGCGGGCGATGGTTGACAAAAAGGTTACCATCGTCGCGCCGTAATGAGTTATTTGTAGGGCGTATCAACAGATAGCGGAACGATTTTAAAAATATGGACGCAGTGGCAGTCAAAGAAAGTTATGTGACCGGGAAGACCAGCCAGGGGGTGGACGTGCGCGCGAACCTGGTGCGCCTGACACGGTATCTGGCCATCATCGAGATCTATAATCCCACCCTGATCCTGCGTTCGTCGGAAGTGCTCACCGACTTCAAGATCGTGATGCACGGCCAGCCCATCTACGAGGGGCGCGCAGTGATCCGAAGCATCTTGAACACTGGCGCAGCGCTGGTCTGCGAGGCCAAGCTGGATGAGACGAGTTTCAGCATCGCGTCTCTTTCACCCGCCGAGACGAACGGGACGATCTCCAGCCACTACAACACATTTTTCGAACAATGGGAGAAGGTCTATAAGGTGCTGCCGGAGTTCAAGGTGACGATGGCGGACTTCCAGACGTTCCTGACCGACCTGCGCATATGGCTGGAGCAATTGGAGCTGGAGTTGCATTCATCCGCGCTGGTGAACGGTTCCCAGGCCGAGGTCGTGGACAGCCTGGCGGCACCGGCGATCAAATCGATCGATAATTTCATCGACCGTTTTGAGACGCTGGCGGCGAAGATGGACCCGGCACTGGAGCCGGTGCATCACAATTATTTGCGGCGGCAACTTCATCCTCTGGTGTTGTGTTCGCCGTTTGCCCATCGGACGTTTCACAAACCGCTCGGTTACGCGGGCGATTACGAAGTGGTGGACATGATGTTGCGCCCGCCGTACGAAGGTGGTTCGCTGTTCGCCAAGATTCTCAATGTATGGCTTTGGGGACAGGCGCCGGCGACCGCACACCGGAACCGCGTCGTTTATCTCGAACAAAAATTGATCGAAGAATCGCTCCGGGCCAAACGGCACGGTCGGTCGGTGCGGGTGTTTAATTTCGCCTGCGGACCGGCAGCCGAGATCCAAAGTTTCATCAAGAACCAAAGTCTTTCGGATGATGCCAGCCTGTTCCTGCTGGACTTCAATGAGGAAACCCTGACGCATCTCCAGCAGAAGCTGGCGGCCATCAAGATGCAGGAACAACGCGGCACCAAGCTGCAATTCATCAAGAAATCCGTCCATTCGATGCTGAAGGAATCGGGCCGCTCGACGTTGAATCCCAGGGAAGAGACTTACGATTTCGTGTATTGCGCGGGGTTGTTCGATTATCTGTCTGACAATGTCTGCAAGCGCCTCATGGACGTCATGTATGACATGGTTTCGCCGGGTGGTTTGCTGCTGGCCACCAACGTGACCGATGCGCTGAACGACACGCGCCCGTTCCGTTATTCGATGGAATATATTTTGGACTGGCACCTGATCTATCGGGACGGGAAACAGCTCCACGAGCTGACGCCGACGAAGGCGTTGCCGGAAAACACGAAAGTGGTCGCCGACGACACCGGCGTGAATGTTTTTATTGAAGTGAGAAAACCGCTCCATGGCTGACATAACTGAAAATTCAGCAGAGGTCCGGAAAGCCTTCATTGAGCATGACCGGCGCATCATCCTGAGTAACGTCAAGGTCGGGTGTGTCATCGGCATCGTGTTGATGCCGGCCGGGTTCATCCTGGACCATTATGTCTACACGCCGAATGAATGGGATTTTCTCAAACTGCGCCTTTTGTGCTCCGCGTTGATCGCGGTCTTCTGGGGCATCGTGGTCACGCCCTTTGGCCGCAAGCATCCGCGAAAACTTGGCGTGTTCCTGGCGCTATTGCCGGCCTTCTTCATTTCCTGGATGGTCTATACCGAGAACGGGTCCAATTCCACTTACTACGCGGGATTGAATCTCGTGCTGCTGGTGGTGGGGTTCGTGTTGCACTGGACGTTCATGGAAAGCTTGGTGGCCGTAAGCCTGGTGATCGCCATGTATATCGGCGCATGCCTGTTGCATGAAGGGATTTCGCTGAAGGATTTTGCCAACAACCTTTATTTTCTGTCCCTGACCGGCGTGATCGTGATGGTGGGCAGTTATGTGCAAAGCCGGGCGCGCTATCGCGAATTCGCGTTGCGCTATGAATTGAACGAGAACCGGAAGGCGTTGGAGGTCAGCCTGCATCAACTCAAAGAAAATGAGGCGCAACTGGTGCAATCGGAAAAGCTCGCGTCGCTGGGTCGTATGAGCGCGGGCATCATCCACGAGATCAACAATCCGTTGAACTTCGCCACGACCGGGCTGTTCACGCTGCACAAGAAAGGCAAACTCCTGCCGCCGGAACAACAGGCGGATTACGCCGAGATCGTCACAGACATCGAGGACGGCATAAAGCGCGTGCAGGCCATCGTTTCCGACCTGCGCACGTTCACGCATCCGGGGGGCGAGATGATCGATGAGATGCCGTCGGCCGAGATATTGACGACGGCCATACGGTTTTTGAGCAATGAATTGCGCGACAAGGTGGAGATCCAACAAAACGTGCCCGCCGGCCATATGGTCTATGGGAACAAGAACAAGTTGATCCAGGTTGTGGTAAATCTGCTACAAAACTCCCTCGATGCTTTAGGCGAAAAAACGTTTAATAATGGTGAAAAAGCGACGATATGGATAGAAGGCCGGAATGAGGGCGGGCACAGCACTCTTTCGGTGCGGGACAATGGTCCGGGCATCGACGACCAGCATGTCGGCAAGGTGTTCGACCCGTTTTTCACGACGAAAGACGTCGGGGAAGGGATGGGCCTGGGGCTGAGTGTTTGTTATAAGATCATGCAGCAATTCAACGGGCGCATCACCGTAAAGACGGAAGTCGGTAAATTTTGTGAGTTTACGCTGGAGTTCCCCGCCAAGGGATGACAAAAGTTATGAGGGAGCAGTAAGCATGGATAGCTATTACGATTACAAAAAGTTTGCGATTCTTTACGTGGACGACGAGGAGATGTCGTTGAAGTATTTCACCCGCGCGTTCAGCGACCAGTTCCGCATCTACACCGCGCCGAGCGCACAACAGGGCCTGAAGATTTTGGAGGACAAGCAGGAGGAGATCGGCCTGCTGATGACCGACCAGCGGATGCCCGGTGAAAAAGGCGTGTGGCTTCTGGAACGTGCGCGGCAGTTGAACCCGCATATCATCCGCGTGCTCGCGACCGCATACGCGGACATGGATGCGGCCATCGCCGCCGTGAACACCGGCTCCATCTACAAATACGTCACCAAACCGTGGGACCCCGGCCAGCTCGAACAGACTCTCAAGCGCGGCATTGAATTTTTCCTGGTGCAACGCGAACGCGACCAGCTGTTCCGCGAAAAGATGTCCGTGTTGCACAACATGATGATCGCCGACCGGATGGTGAGCCTGGGATTGCTCGCCGCGGGATTGAGCCATCATATCCGGAACTCGCTGGTGGCGGTGAAGACGTTCCTCGACCTGGCTCCGGCCAAGATGAGCGAGGAAAAGGCGACGGTGGACGGCTTGCGCAACCCGGATTTCTGGAAGGATTACTACTCGAACGTGCAGGGGCAGATCGGAAAGATAAACAACCTGCTCAAAGACCTTTGGACGGCCTCGGAACGGCCGGGCTTCGATTTCTCGTCCAAGGTGAAATTGCGCGAGGTGGTGGAATCCAGCGTCGCGCAGTTGAGCAAGGACCTGGCGGCCCGGAAGATCATCGTGGACAACGCCATCCCCGACACGTTGCCGGAGATGAACGTGGACAAGGGCAAGTTCTACCGGTTGTTCGATTTGTTGTTGAAAGACGAGATTGCCAGTCTGCCGGAAGGTTCGCGCATCACGTTTTCCGCCCAGGCGGTAACGAATTCGACCTCGGAGCAGACTATCCAGATACAGATGCACGATAACGGCCCGGGCCTGCCGCAAGAGGCCTTGCGGTTGATTTTTGACCCGTTTGTGGTGCGGAGCGACAGCCCGGCGGAGTATGGAATCCATCTGATGGCGTGCTTTTTCATCGTGCATCATCATGGTGGGAAGATCGAGGCGCGGAGCGAGGAGAAACAGGGGACGACTTTCACGATGCGGATACCTGTTAACCCTGCCACGGCGCCGCAAGCCGCGAATGAACAGGACTTTCTGCAGAAAATCATCCTGAACGATACCCTTTGGGAAAAATTGATCTCGCAGGAATAGAGCGTCTATCAAAAAAGACGACGAATCGAGCAATTGGACCCCTCACCCTTGTTCCCTCTCCCCGTTTAGCGGGGCGAGGGAGACGGCAAAGAACGTCACTTGAGCTTTCCTATGCTGTTAAGCCGCAAACATTGGTCTTCCGACCGTCTGCAACCCACTGTGGGACTACGTATTATTCCAGATTGTTTGTCGGTATTCGTCGAGGTTGTGCTAAGATGAACGCGGTCTATCCTCTTAGGGTCTAATTGATTCCAAGTTTGGTTTGACCAATGGCGCGGTCTGTGGATGATGTAACTGCAACGGCAGTTGCAAACCTATTTCCCCGCCTGCCGTAAGACGTACAAAAAATGAAAACTTTGCTGGTGTTGGCGCAGCATCCGGGATTGGCAGAAGCGATTCGTACGGGACTTAACCCGGACCAGTACCGCATCGTCCATCGGGCGACTTTCGAGGAATCCGAACCCCTTCTGGCGCATGGTTTAGTGAATGCGTGCATCCTGGACGTGGAATTGACCAGCGTGCAGGCCGTGTGGGTGCTGGAAAAGATCCATCGCGCTGCGCCGAAGATTCCCCTCATCGTCTATACCGGCGCGAAACAGTGGGAATGGGAGGAAGAAGCTTTCCTGCAGGGGGCGACGCATGTGCTGGTGAAGCCGCCGCGCGCCAAGATGCTGGGCGCATTGCTGGACCGGCTCTGGGCGGACGCCCCGGCACGTCAGGTCGTCGCCATGGCTCCCGCGCCGCGCGTGGAAATGCCGCGTGCTGCTGAACCCGCCCTGGGCAATGCCTTTGCTAATGCCAGCGGATTGCATGGATTGGGAGCGTTGCGCGGATTTTCCGCCATTCTCATCCATTCGCTGGATGCCCAGGCGATGCTGAAACAATTTCTCCTGCTGATGCGGGAGCTGGTGGGAATCAATCGTGCGGCCATCTTTCTGCGGCACCCCGGCGCGTGGGTGAACAAGAATCCCGACCTGAGCGATGCGCGCCGGATGAGCGCGGCTTGCGCCATCGGGCTGGCGCCGGGTTTGTTGGGCAATTTCCAACTCTCGTTCGATACGGGCGTGGGCGGGCAGATATCGAAGTTGGGGCGCATCCTCCGCCGCAACAGCGATGAAGCGCGCGACCCGGAAACGCAGAATGAATTTGAACTGCTGGGCGCGCAGGTGGCCGTGCCCATCCTGGACCGCGAAACCATCATCGGCGTGGCGCTCTTTGACGGGCATATCACCGGCGAGGCGTTGTCCAACGCGGAACTGGAATTGATTTTCCATCTGCTCGAACAACTCGGGCTGGCGGTGAAGAACATCTGGCTGCACGACCAGCTCTCCAGCAACCATGAGATGCTGGCGAATGTGTTGCGCGAACTGAGCAGCGCGTGCGTGGTGGTGAGCCGCGACCTCGCGGTGTTGCACGCGAACAAGGTCGCCAAGAAATATTTTGCGCCGACCGGTCGTCGCAACGGCGAACTGGAATACAGTGATTTGCCCCACACCATCGGGGCCAAGGTGTATCAGGTGCTCAAGACCGGCGCATCGGTGCCGGCGTTCAAGCATGAGCCCGAAGGTGGCAATGGCACGATTTACAGCGTCACGGTGGTTCCGTTGCAGTCCGCAAATGGTGGATTGCCGGATTCGGTGTTGTTGACGGTGGAGGATTTGACGCAGAGCGAACAGTTGCGCCGGTTGGAGATGGAGACGGCGAATCTGCGTTTGGTGAAGACGATGGCGGACCGGCTCGCGCACGAGATCGGCAACGCGATGGTGCCGCTCTCCACGCACCAGCAATTGCTGGCGGACAAATACAAGGACCCGGAATTCCGCGCGTCGTTGAACACGGCGCTGGCCGATGGCGTGAAGCGCGTGACGCGGTTGATCAACCAGATGCGTTTCCTTGCGCGCGATTCGTTGATCTCGCAGGAGGCGTTCGCGGTGGAACCGCTCATCGAAGAGGCGTACCTGGAGGCGCAGAAGTATCAGCCCGTGAAAGCCGCGCAACTCAAGTGCGATAACGACGAGCACAAACCGATGTTCGTCACGGGCGACCGCGCCGCGCTGAAGCATGCGTTGAGCGAAGTGATCTTGAATGCGTTGCAGGCAAATCCGGCGAACCCGAAGATTGACGTGCATCTGCACGATGAACCGGGCGTGGGCAAGGCGCATGACATCCAGATAGATGTGGAAGACAACGGCGCGGGCTTCAGTCCGGAGGCCGCGCAGAAAGCATCGTCACCGTTCTTCACGACACGCAATGTGGGTCTCGGCCTGGGATTGACGGTGAGCCGTAAGATCATCGAGACGCACAAAGGCAAATTGGAGATTGTGCCGCCGAAAACCGGGAAGTCCGGCGTGGTGCGGATCTCGTTGCCGATGGAAGAGACGAAGGGGTGAGGGATTTTTAAACCACTGATGAACGCTGATTAGCGCTTATCAAGGTGAGTTAGTCACAAAATGCGACTAACCGAAAACTCTCCGGCGCCGAAAAGAGGCGAGTCCAGCGTGATACGGATTCTTCCACTGGCTGGCAAATCGATTATTCCTTCTAAGTTCTAACGCAGGCTGGGGGCGCGGCTAAATAACTTGCTTTCGTTTCTAAAACTAGAAACAATTAAAATAGCTTAACGTCTCCATGAGCGCCCGCGCCAAAAACAACCTAAAGCTCAGGTTAGAGGATTTGTTTAAAGCAGCATGCTATGACAGTTGGCGATCGGTAATGCTGGACGCAGTAAATCACCTGGACGAAAACCACCCGGATGCAATCACCGCCTTCACAAAATGGATGCATTGTTTTGAGCGGATTTTAGTCAAAAATCCCGGCGACCGATTCAATATGGATTGTTGGATGCTTTCAAACGCTGTAAGCACACTTGAGAACAAAGTGGCTCTTTCAAAGTATATCGTCCCTTTTTATATGGGAGAGTGGCTATATTTTTCACCCCCTCAGCCAACTTTCAAAAATGAAAACGCGCATAGGCGCATATATGGCATTTCGTTTCCCGGCTCTGATTTTGTAGAAGACTTCCACCCCCTCGACTATTCGTGGCTCTATCATGAACTAGGTCACCACATAATTGACCGTTTAAATTCGAACGTGTTCGCGCCGGTAACGACAGCCATGAAACACCTAGCCCAAGGAGAAAAACGACGTTTTCCGTCTGCGAGCGCACCAGTCCGAAAGATTATCAGTGAACGGCTTAAGCGTTTTCAGCAAGCCTGGTCACCAGAATCTTTAGAAAATTGGACCACAGAAATCATTTCGGATGTAATTTCTTTATGGTGTTGTGGGCCAGCATTTCTCCGGTCAATTCACGAAATAGTTCATAAATTTACCGGGAACCCATTTTTAATGGACAACACTCATTTGCCGCATGCTTTACGAATTCGCTTAATGCTTGAGGCTGGCGATTCGCTTGGTTGGTCTAAATATCTAGATGCGTTGCATCAGTGTAACAAACAGTGGAAAACTAATAATGGTGACACGGCCTCGCGCAATGAATTTGCAGCAATGGTCCAAGGCGGTCTTCCTTCCCTTGTTCTAAAAACTTCCTTAGATATATGCCGGAACAATCAATTGCCTCGGTGTACGTCTTCAAGTGTTGAAAGTGCTAGAGAATGGGCTAATTCCCCAAAAAGTATCACATCCACCCCCGAGTTCATACTTGGTGCGTGGGTAAAGTATGTTGAATCGCGTAAAACCTTTGATGAGTGGGAATCGAAAGTTATAGACCTTTTCAACAATGAACTTAAAGCGTAACTCCCGAAATTTTATACCGACGCGAAAGTTGTAAAGCTCCAGAGTCGGCAATCTGGAGCAACAACGGCAAACTTAAACCCATGTCGGGTTTCGTAAAACACATATCCGCTTCCCACACCAAATCACGAACGACCTCGTCCCGAATGGACTCACCTGAAATGTCTGAAATACGGATTTTCAGAGGGGCGGCCGTTCCTTGATGTAGATATGGCGATCCAGTCGTACACACCAGACCTTCAAGAGGGTTTTTGAAAGGAAAACAAGCGTAGCCCACAAGCGGGTTGGTCGCTGGACTCTGATTCTGGATAACCCGCCAACCCTCGGCTGCTTTCATAATTTCAACTGCTGTCCAAAGACCTTTTTTATCCACCCAGCCACGGCTCACAGCGACATCACGCAAACGAATCAAGGCATCAACTTCGTTCCATTTTTCTCCCGCCCCAAGAAGCGGTCCATCTCGGAAAATTAGGAGTTTTTGGAGGTTGAGCCTCCGCTGATCCTCTTTGAGATCGGCTTCCATTGCTTCAAACATGCTCAAAAACCCTTTGAATAACGCATCTGGGTGAATGGGCTCAGCTTGCTTCCCGTGAAGAGGAATCTCGTGGGGTTTAAACATTAACCCTTGTTTGGGAGTAGAAAAACCTAAACCCAAGCAAGCCATTACTTGGTTGTTTTGTTTACCACCCACATCAAATGCTAAATGGGCATCGTAGCAAAATCCAGTAGCCGGCAGGAAAGGAAACCAATGACACTTAACTAGAAGATTGGCAATGCAAAGCTCCAATTGATTGTCTACGCGCCTTGCAAGAATTCGATCGTACTGAGGCAAGTCACGAAACCTTCGGTCTCGGTGACGACTATGAAATATATTGTAATGATGAATGCATTGAGAAGGTACTGGGATGCTCTGTTTTATTTGTTCATGCGTGTCGTAATCGGTTTGAGGTTGATTAAAACGTTCGCCAAGAACCGCAAAAAGAGAATCATGATTTCCTTCCGATACTGCGCGTTCAATTTCGCTCGTATTTCGGTAGAAAAAAGGGCCAGCGAATCTATATTGCAGTCCCAGTTTATCCATTAGTGCATTGAGTTTCTCAAGTAAGTCTTCACCACGTTCTTTACCCAGAAATTGTGGAACCGCTAGCAGCGGATTGATTTGTCCCGCTTCATAAAACCCATGGTTCCTAATTGCATTTTGGCGTTCTTTTACACGTTTTTGTAGAGATTCTTTGGTAACTAAAGGCATTTCGTTTAAGACGATTATCCCTTGAGCACCGCGCACATAAACTGCAGGTGGTGCAATTTGAAGCGTTGGAAACGCGTCACAGCCAAGCGGACATTGGCTTAATTCGAGTGTGACGCCGTATATGTTACAACCATTTACAAAGTCGCGCATCTTCTGCGCGAGAGGAATTCTTACCTCGGGAGATAAAATTGTTTCGTCATGGTCGTCTTGTGTAATTGCAGCATCAAGCAGCAGAAAGCATTTTTTACTGTTAAGATTGATTTGTCCCCTTGGAAATTCTTTGCATTGAACTTCCGAAGACGCTCGCTTTATCTGCTCCACTGCCGACAGATTTCCATCTTCAAGGATTTGCGATGGGGAAGCTAATTCGTATACCTTGCCGCCTGTGTGACCGCTATTTAAGGATGTTGCATGCCACAACCTGACTGCCACTGCTTCACCCTTTCTATTTGAACGGTTTTCCAACTTAGCACGAATTCTGCCGGCTAATTCTTCGACGTTTCCAGACGAATAATAGCTGTTAAATGAAATCGCATCAATGGAAGCAGTAGAAACCCTGAATTTAACACACCAACCAGCATTGGTTTCCTTAGCGTCAAAATCGTATCGCTTGCAGAAAATAAAACCGTTTGCAGATATATCATCTTGGCCTGTGGGCGTTTCGCAAAAACTATTATAGTCCTGCCACAGCGGGCCAATCGCTTTGGAGGCGTTGTCCTTAAAATGTTTTTTTATCCCGTCTTTAATTATTTTCGCAAATGCGACTGAAAAGCGACTGTCCTTACCGCTGATTTCAGCCACTTCCTCCAGTTGGATTTTGAAGTCATTAATGCAAAGCCCTTCACCGAACTTCCAGCTTGTTGATACAGCTACATGTTCTTCATCAAGATCAACAACGAATGAATAACCTTTGCAATTGCTTCCGGGACGATTGCGCGCTTCCCATGCAGCTTGAACAATTGCCTTCCTTTGCCCTTCAATGCGCCCCAGCATTGGGGTAAATCGATAAATATGAACGGGCCAACGAAGGCTTTCCCATTGAGGGATTGAAAACGCGTTTAAAACCTCAAGCCCCTTTTGAGTTTCACACCCTAAGGTTCCTGACGGAGATGCATTGAGGCCTTGTGTTATTATCATGACTTTTCTCGTGTTAAATAATAGGTTGCCGAGGAACCAACTAACCCTGACAGCACAGGCAGCCACGAGTTAAACTGCTTTTGAATAATATCTGCCCCCTCTTTATCATGCCAGGCTAGTACTGTTAAAAGCGCAGCATAATGGAGCAGCAATGATCCGGCAAAGATTCCCAACAATGTAAACGTAAAGGTTCTAGCCGTTCGCTCTCGATGAGACGGCTTAGTTCCGATTGAGTCAGCTCCTACATCTATAACATCCCCCCCTTCGATGGGATTTTCAGGAAGACCCTCGGGAGCAACTTCCACCTCAGTTTCTACCAACGCTTCAGGCTGCCCCACATCCGGCGCTTCCGCGATAGGTGGGTTTTCTGAAGTGTTCGTAGTATCTTCAGGCATTGCAGTGACAGTTATAGGTTGGGGATAATGAGCACTCGCTCTTCCTTTGTGTCGGGATTGCGCACTATAAACTCACTATAGCCTAATTCTTTTTGTTGTTGAAGGGCGCGACTCACTTGCAATGAATTGCGGACAACGTCTGCTAAAGAGCCGAGCCGTGCACGCTCTCTTAGAGTCTCCAAGCTCTCTAAACTGCGCTCGTCGAACGAGAAGACCACTCTTTTTTTGGGATTCATAATTTTCGTTTGTTTGTTTTATGTGTTGTTATATGCACTAAAACGATATCATATTATACCATTAAAATACACTGTCAAGTGATTATGTGATATCATTAACAACACATACGTTTATTTAATTTGACAAACTTTGACTTTTATGAGATAAGGGGGTTAGTTCTTTGAAAAATAAGGGGAAGAAGTTAGGAAATAGGAGTTAGAAGCTGGAATAGAAGCCAAGCCGAGCAAGGCCCCGGCGTTCCAGTGGTTTTACCGGCCTCTTGGTCGGTACTACCGGGTGTTACCGGCCTTTACCGGGTAAAAAAAGTAATCTTCTTTGGGAAAAGCGGAAACAGGCTGCTCCAGCCAGCTCCAGGCTACTAAAGGATGAAATGAGTCGAGAGTCGAAGGTCGAGCCACGTGAAACGTGGTAAACGTCGAGAGCCTGAGAAGTCAGAGCCCGCGGCCATGTGGAACGTGGTAAAAGATCGTCGCCCTACCAATTCAGAGTGATTCAACCCTTTCAGGGTTGATGTTGTTCGGGTCGGTTACCCAGGGTAGCTCGTTCCTCGCAACCCTGGGCTGAATGATTGCAATCCTTTCAGGATTGCTTCCTGCCAAGAATCGGAACGGCTCGTTACCTCGTCGCCTACAGTTTTAGAAGCGGACAGCGCAGCGCGCCGTCCCTACCAGTTTTGAGGGAGTCGCTAAATCATAATTGTTAATAATTGATTGAGAAAAAGAGGCGGAAGGGAACGTAAAGTTCTTAGTTTTTAGTGATTAGTTCTTAGTTGCACAAAAGAGTTGTGAGACGACGGTCACAGACCGCCGCTACAGCCTTAGAAGTTCCACGAGAGCTGGTAGTCGAGGGATTGGGAGATGGTGGTGAGGTGGTCGAGGTAGGTGGGGACGTTCTCGGGCGGGACGTAATCAGCGAGCGATTCGTATTCGAAGTCCATCACGAGGCGGCGGCCACCGCAATTGATGTGTTTGCTGAAGGTGAAGGCGGCGTCGTTGATGAACTTATCCAGATGGGTGTAGGACCAGGCGATGGGCAGGGTGACTTCGGTGTGCTGGATGAGATGGTTGGGATGATCGACGGCGAGGGGCATGCGGCGGTCTTTGTCCAACGGTTTGCTGATGACGGGATAAAACATGACGGGGTAGAGCGAGAAGCTGTAGCCGGAGCCGGACTGGGGTTTGCCCCAAGCATCGTCGATGGTGTAATACTCGGTAATCTCGACACGGTTGGCCTGTTCGTTGTCGGTGTAATTTATTTTGTCGGATTGATGGATGCCGGAATAGTAACGCGAATAGAAATCGAGGTAGCGTTTGCCGACGGCCTCAAGCGAGGTGGTGCTGAACTGATAGCGCATGGCCTCGGCGTCTTCGCCTTCGGCGACGGTGATGACTTTGAGGTCGGCGGATTGGCCGCGTCCGCGCAGGGTAAAATATTCCGAGACGGTAGTGCGCGAGCCGCCGCCGGAGGGGATGACGGTGAGGCCTTTGGTGGCGGGGGCGATGACGAGGCCGCGTTCGAAGGGCGGCGGGCGGTAGTTATCAAAGGTGCCGGACTGGTGCACGGTGGAATCGAGCCAGTAGCTGCGGCCCTCGAACCGGATGTAGGCGATGGCGTGGTCGAAGGCGTTGGCGGTGGGGAGCCATTCATCGAGTTGATGGCGCGCACTGGTGTTCACAAGCACGGGATAGGCCTCGACGCCGAGGGCGCGCAGGATGGTGACGAACAAAAAGGTTTTGTCCTTACAATCGCCGAAGCGGCGCTCGAAGGTTTCCGAGGCGGGACACGGTCTGGTGGCGCTGGCGCCGATCTCGATGCCAAAATAACGGACGTCGTCCTGGACAAAATGCAGCGCGCTGAGCACGCGGTCTTCCCAACGGCCGAGCCGACGCCATTCCTCGATCTTTTGCTTGAGCGCGGGCGAGAACGGTGTGGTGTCGGTGAAGAGTTGCAACGCCCATTGGTTGACGGCGGCCCAGGTGGGAAATTCGGTGAGTTGTACGTAAGGGTCGGGCGCGTACCAACTGGGCAGGGAATCTTCGACAGGGAGCGCGGGAAGTTGTTTGAAATCCCAAAGGAACTCGAAGCCGTCGGTGCGCCGCGTGATGGTGGGTTTCACCGAACAGAGATGATTGGTGAGATAGAGATAGCGTTGTGCCGGCCAGACGAGGCGGGTGCGCAGGCGATCCACCGGCACGCGCATCTGCACGGGCACCTGGTCGTAGAACCGGCCGGAGAGAACGGGGTTCACGCCGCGCAAGGTATAGGCGTAGTCCACGATGTCGCCGGGGCGAACGTCATCGAGCACGGTGAGGGCGGATTGCCGGCCGTAGATGAGCAGGTCGCTCAACTCAGGCTCCTGCTGGATGATGTTGAGCTTCTCGCGGCTCAATCGCTCGAGGCAATTGGTGCCGCGCCAGATGCGGATCCAATGAACGTTGAGTTGTTCAAAGTCCGGCTCAAAATCGATCTTGATGGTAGAGCCGTTCTGCACGCCGAAATAATTGCGGACTTGTTTGACGATGTGGATGAACAGTTCGTTGGAGGCGACATTGACCTGCCGGTCTTTGAGCAGCAAGTGCGCGTCATCGCCGGGCGTATCCAGATTTTTAGCCGGCCGGGTGAACGTCAAGGGAGCGACCCAGGCGGAAGGCGGGCCGACGGTGCATTTATCGGCCGGGCTGGTCTCAGCCGACACTGATGAAATCATGAGGCAAAACACCAAAAGACCAAGGCAAGAGCGAAGGCTGCGAAAGGGGTTGATCGGCTTTTCCACGCTGCAAAATCGTAACGGCGCAACGACGGCGATGGAAAGCAGAAAGCACGACGCTTTGCGCTTGAGGCGTTCGCGGGATTTTGTAGGATGACGTTAGCTTGACTTGTCAGCCGTCATGATGCTTCCTGACAAGCCAGAAGCCCTGACTTGTAAGATGTCGTCCACGCCAACATACGAAACAGACCTGCTAAAAGCCAATCCCACCGCGACGAAACGTCGGGGCAAATTGCTCATCGTGGACGACGAGGAAGGCCCGCGGCAATCGGTCCGGGTCATCTTCAAAGACGATTACGATATTTTGATGGCGGCGGATGGCGCCACAGCGGTAGAGCTGGCGCAGCAAAACCGCATCGATGTCGCGGTGTGCGATATCCGCATGCAAGGCATGTCGGGCATCGAAGTGCTGGAACGGTTGAAGTACGTGGACCCGGCCATCGAAGTGGTGATGATGACGGCGTTTGAGACGACAGACACGATGCGCCAGGCGTTGCGGTTGCGCGCCTCGGATTACATCAACAAGCCTTTTGATATCGGCACGATGCGCGCCGCGGTGGCCGCTGCGATGCAACGCCGCACGCTGGAAAGCGAGATACACAACAACGCGGAGAAGTTGCAGCAGTTGTTGACGGAATTGCAGAACCAGAAGATCGAGGAGCAGATCGCCAACGCGCGCGGCGACATCTACGCGAGCATCATCCACGACATCAACGGGCCGCTGACGGTGATCTCGGGATTCATCCAGATATTGAACGAGCGCCTCACCAGCACGCAACGGATCGGTTCTGAAGACATGGATTTCGTGAAGGACCGGCTGAAGATCATCACGCGGCAGGTGACGAACTGCATCGAGATTTCACGGCGGTACCTGAGTTTCCTGCGCCGACAAACGGACGAAGCGCCGCGCGTGGGCGTGAACCAGTTATTCAAAGACCTGGAACATCTGGTCCAGGTGCATCCCGCCGCGCAGAGCAATGAATTTTCGATCCACCCACTCCCGCACGACATCGGGGTGAAGGTCAACGGCACGGATGTCATCCAGATTTTGCTGAATCTCACGGTGAACGCGTTCCAATGTTCGCCGCAAAATCATAAAGTGGACATCAAGGGGCGGGTGTTGACCGAACCGCTGAACCTCGTGGAGATCAAGGACGGCACGGATACGCGTTACCTGAACGTGGAGAATTTTTTCAACGTGGCGCCCATCGTCGTGTTGTCCGTGGCCGACAACGGGCCAGGGATTCCGCAGGAGATTTTGCCAAAGATTTTCCAACCATATTTCACCACAAAAGGTCCGCGGCAGGGCACGGGTCTGGGACTCAACATCGTGCATCGGCTCGTGAAAGAGGCCAAGGGGATGTTGCAGGTGCAGACGCGCGTGGGCGAAGGAACGACGTTCTCTATCTACGTGGCGGGGGCTAAATTGATTTCATAGCTGTTGTTTCGCATTCCGGTCGGCTCACTGCTTCTCAAATATATTGCCGCAGAGAAGATCGATGCCCTGAATGTCGTATCCATTGAAGTTACTAAATACCGGGTAATTGGCTGCCACCACGGCCGCAACCCGCCTATCCGTCCGGTTAAAAGCCACGCTGTTGTCGGAGAACAATACGTTCCAGCCGCAGGCCTGGCCGTGACTGAAATCTCTGGAATCCGCCTTGACCGATCCATCTGAATTCCAGATCGAGGCATCCATAAAATCCAAACCAAACACCACACGACTTTTAAGATTACTGGTCTTCACATAGAGCCGGTTGTTGCCCCCAAACACCCACGGATTATAGATATAACTCGACCTGACGCTGCCGGGGTTAACACCACTGGTATCCGTGGTCAGGAGAGGCTGATAAAGCTCGGCCCCCATAATAGAACCCTTTGCATTCAATCCGGGGCAAAAAAACCTGCTCCCATCGCCGGCCAGTCTTTCGGGATACAACATCCCGAAGTTCCGCCAGAACGTGCCCGTACTTGTCCCTCCAGCTCCACTATCCGGATTATCACCATAATTGTCCCAGGATTGGGAAAGGTGAAAGTTAGGTTTATTACCATCAAAGAAAACCCAGCGCGTATAGTAACCACCATTGATAAGGTTTACTGGATTGTTCCCGGCCTGGGTGATGGGATAGGCGCCATTATAGTGCTCAGCGTATACAGCGGTGCCCAACCCTAGCTCCCGCATATTATTGGCGCAGGAGGCGCGTTGGGCGTGGTCTTTGGTGGAAGCGAACGCGGGCGCAAGCATCACAGCCAGAACCACGAATATCGCGATGACCACGAGTAATTCCACCAGTGTGAATGCACCGGTCGGTTTTGCAGAGGTTTTCATGAGTATCCATAGATAACTCGGCAAAAAAGGGAGGTTCTTTCAAAAAATTAACCGCAGACCGCCGTTCAAAATCTTTCGAAAATCAATTTCGCCAGCTGGCAAATGCCCTGAATGTCCTCGGTTGAACTCAAAGAAGCTGAGTTGACTAAATATACCTGCCTCGTACGAAAATCCGCCCGGTTAAATACCACGCTATTATCGGAGAATAGAATGTTCCACCCCACAGCCTGGCTATGGGCGAAGTTGATTGATTCCGGGATGGATGTCCCATTCGAATTCCAGATGGTGTTGTCCATATGATCCATTCCAAAAACTTTTCGGCCTTTGAGATCGCTGATTTTTACATAGAGCCGGTTATTATTGCTATCCACCCACGGGTTATAGAGGTAGCTGCCCCTGACACTGCCGGGATTATTGACATCTGCCGCCGTGGTCAGGAGTGGTTGATAACCTGAAGCGCCGAGGAAAGAATTTTTTGCGGTCATCGCCGGGCAATAAAACATGCTCCCATCTCCAGCCAGCTTCTCAGGATATAACATCCCGAAATTTCGCCAGAACGTGCCCGTTGGGGGCACGCCCCCGGCATCGGGGTCATCCGGCGCAGTGCCAGCATCCCAGGTCTGGGACAGATGAAAATTGGGCCGGTTGGCATCGAAGAAAAGCCATCGCGTGTAAAAGCCTCCTCTGATAAGATTGATTTGATTAGCGCCAGCCGCCGTGATGGGAAACCTGCCATCGTAATGCTCGGCGTATGTGAAGGTCCCAAATCCCAGCTGCCGCAGATTATTGGCGCAGGAGGCGCGTTGAGCGTGGTCTTTGGTGGAGGCGAATGTGGGCGCCAGCATCACGGCCAGCAGCGCGAGCATCGCGATGACCACGAGCAATTCAATCAGCGTGAATGCGCCGGTTGTGTTAGCAGATGTTTTCATCGTATCCATTTCCACGAATCTTAATCGTAGCGTTGCGTCACAGCACACGGGAATCAATAAAACGTTTCAAACACTTTTCCGCAAAGCTGGTCGATTGCGAGAATGTCATATCCATTCGCAACATCGGTGGCAGATGCGTAGATATTGCTAGGCTTGATTGTTTGTAAGACGCGGAAGTCCGCACGGGCAAATGACACGCTATTATCGCTGAACAGAATGTTCCATCCCTGTGCCTGGCTGTGACCGAAATCCTGATTTTCAGTATTTATAGTTGGCGTCCCCGCCGCATCTTTAGGCCCCCAAATGTCGGGCTCAATCAAATCCAGGCCCAAAACTTTGCGCCCCTTAACATCGCTGGTTTTTGTATAGAGTTGATTCAGATTCGCATCCACCCAGGGATTGTACAGATAGCTCGACCTGACACTGCCGGGGTTAAAACTGCCGACAGCGGTTGTAAGGAGCGGCTGATAATTTTGCCAACCCTCGATGGATTTTTTTGCGTTCAGGCCGGGACAGTAAAACATGCTGCCATCGCCCACTAATCTCTCCGGATACAACATCCCAAAATTCCGCCAGAAGGTGCCTGTCTTTGTTCCTGCGAAGCCGGCATCCGGATCATCACCATAATTGTCCCAGGATTGGGAAAGGCGGAAGCCTGGTTTATTACCATCAAAGAAAACCCACCGGGTGTAATAGCCCCCTCTGACTAAGCCAACCGGATTGCTGCCGGCCTGGGTAACAGGATATCTACCATCATAGTGCTCGGCGTAAACAGATGTTCCCAGGCCAAGCTGCCGCAGATTATTAGCACACGAAGCGCGTTGAGCGTGGTCTTTGGTGGAAGCAAACGCGGGCGCCAGCATCACGGCCAGCAGGGCGAGCATCGCGATGACCACGAGCAATTCAATCAGCGTGAATGCGCCGCCGGACTTTTTGGCCGGAATTTTCATGGATGACTTATATTGGCCGTTTTGGGCCTTAAATGCAAGTCGCGCCCAGGCGGCCTTAACAGAGCTGCACGGCGCTAAATGCTTCATCTAACACGGCCAGCAGAAAATCCGCATCTGCCTGCGTGATGCACATGGGCGGCGCAAACCGGATGGTCTGGCCCCAGAGTCCGCCCTTGCCTAGCAACAAGCCCATTTCTTTGGCGGTCTCCACGACCTGGGCGCACTCGGCTGACGCGGGCGCTTTCGTCGTGCGGTCTTTGACCATCTCGATGCCGAGCATCAAACCTTTGCCACGCACGTCACCGATGACTTTGTGTTTTTCTTTCAGCTTGTGCAGACCGGCGAGGATGTAATTGCCGAGCTTGTGCGCGTTGGCCTGGAGATTTTCTTTCTCGATGACTTCGAGCACCGCTTTGCCCATGGCAGTGACGACGGGGTTGCCGCCAAACGTGTTGAAATGGACCTTGCCGACGAGCGCTTGCGCGATCTTGGGCGTGGTGACGACGGCCGCGAGCGGACAACCGTTGCCGATGCCTTTGGCCATCGTGACGATATCGGGAATGACGCCCTGCGTCTCAAATCCCCAGAAATGAGTGCCGGTGCGGCCAAAGCCGGTCTGCACTTCGTCCGCGATGCATACGCCGCCGGCGGCGCGCACATGCTCATACGCGCCCTTGAGATAACCCTGCGGAAATTCCACGAAACCGCCGACACCCTGGATGGATTCTGCGATGAACGCAGCGACTTTGCCGGACGTGGCGTACTCAATGACGTTCTTCACATCGTCCGCGTATTTTTTCCCGGCATCGGCATCATCGTAACCGAATGGGCCGCGATATTGATACGGTGCGAGCGTGTGATGCACACCGAAGCTGTGGGGCACGTTATATTTCCAGTTGCTGTGCGCGGTCACGGCCATGGTGGAGGCACTGCCGCCGTGATACGCATTGCGCAACGCGATGACATCGTAATTGCCCGTGCTCGCGCGCGCCATGAGCAGCGCGAGGTCGTTCGCCTCGGAACCAGAGTTCGTGAAGTAACACACCTTGAGGTCACCGGGCATCTTGGACGCGAGTTTCTCGGCGTAGAGCGTCACGTTAGGCTGCAAATAGATGGTGGTGGAATGTTGCAGGGTTTCGTTCTGCTTGTTCGCCGCCGCGACCACGTGCGGATGGCAATGTCCCACGCTGATGGTCACGATGCCGCCAAGGCCATCGAGGTAACGCTTGCCCGTCTCGTCCCACACGAATTGCATCGAGCCTTCAACGATCATGATGGGCTTCTTGTAATAGAGAAAGATTCCGGGATTCATGAACTGCTTGCGCTTGGTGAGCACTTCATCGAGCGAAGGTCCGGTGTAGGGATGCGGTTTGTGATTCGTAGGAGGCAACGCGATGTTTTTCATACTTCTTATTTTGATTTTAGATAAAAGTCAGAGCTTTGGCGCGATTTTTCGCAAAACCAGATAGACCACAAACGCGACGCCAAAACCGATGAACCACGAATAATCGAACAGACTCACCAGCAAGGGCGGCACATGGTCAGGGTTCAATTGCTTCACGCTGACCAGAAACCCCGGCAGGCTGGGCAGGGCACCCAGCAAAAAAGTGATGATGGCCACGTAGCTGAATCCATTTTTGTACCGGTATTCACCATTGCCCTGGTAAAGCCCAGCCACATTCAATTTACACCGGCGGCAAACAAAATAGTCAGCGATGAGGATGCCGCCGATCGGCCCCAGCAATGCGCCATACCCGCCCAACCATTGGAAGATATAGCTGTCCGGGTTCGCCAGCAGCTTCCACGGCATCATAAAAATACCGACGAACCCCGTGATGAAACCACCCGTCCGAAACGAGATTTTCTTCGGCGATAGATGGGAGAAATCGTTCGCCGGGCTCACCACATTTGCCGCGATGTTCGTGGCCAGGGTCGCCACGCACAAAGCCACCATGGCAAAGATGAGCACGATACGGCTTTCAAAATTCGTCAGCACATCCACCGGGTCCCAAAGGGTTTTTCCAAAAATGACCGTGGTGGCCGAGGTCACCGCCACGCCGATGAACGAATAAAGCGCCATCGTCAGCGGCAGCCCGAGCGCCTGGCCGATGACCTGGTCTTTTTGCGTTTTGGCATACCGCGAAAAATCCGGGATGTTCAGCGACAGTGTGGCCCAAAAACCGACCATGCCCGTCAGCGACGGGAAAAAATACAGCCAGAATTGCCCAGCCTTCGGTTGTCCCACGTCAAATGCGGATGGCTGCGACAACATCGGGCCGAAGCCTCCGGCCCGGCGATAAGCCCAGAATAAAAACAACAGCCCCAAAACGATGAGCAGCGGCGCTTTGATGTTCAGCAAAAACCGGATGGTATCGATACCGCGATAGATGACCCACATGTTGATGCCCCAGAAGAACAGGAAACAAAAAAACTGTCCGCCCGTGACGCCCAGCAGGTTGGTCGCCGGCTCGGGATGCAGGTGGAAAACCGTCACACAAATCTTATAGATCGCCTCGCCACCGATCCACGTCTGGATGCCAAACCAGCCACACGCGACCAGTGCGCGCAGAATGGCGGGCACATTCGCTCCCAGCGTGCCGAACGACGCACGGCAATAGACCGGAAAAGGAATCCCATACTTCGTCCCCGCGTGCGCGTTCAAAATCATCGGCACCAGCACAATCAGGTTCGCGAGAAAAATCGTGAGAATGGCCTGCCACCAGTTCATCCCTTTGGCGATCAACCCCGAAGCGAGCATGTACGTGGGGATGCAGGCGGACATGGAAATCCACAGCGCAGCGAAACTCAACATGCCCCACTTGCGTTGCGACAACGGCACCGGCGCAAGGTCGGCGTTATACAACCGGCTTTGCGCGATATCGGCTTCGACATCGGGCGCGTTGGCGGCAAGGCCGGTGGAGGTGGACATAGTTAGAAATGACTCGGCTTGCGCTGGAGAAATTTTCCGTGGCCATGTTTGCCGACAAATTTTCCATCGCGCGCAGCGACCTGGCCGCGAACGGTGACCACGCTCGGGCGGCCTTCGATCGGCCAGCCTTCAAATGCACTATAATCAAGGTTCATGTGCTGCGTCTTCACCGAGATCTTGCCGCGATAATTCGGATCGAACACCACGAGGTCGGCGTCCGCGCCGGGCTGGATGGTGCCTTTGCGCGGGAAAAGGTCGAAGGTCTTCGCCACCTGCGTGCTGGCCACGTTCACGAACGTATGCAGGTCGATCTTGCCCGCCTTCACGCCGTATGTGTAGAGCAGATTGATGCGTTCTTCGAGTGACGGGATGCCGTTGGGGATTTTTGTGAAATCATTTTTGCCCATCGGCTTCTGCGTCTTGAAATCGAACGGGGCGTGGTCGGTGGCCACGGTGGAGATGAAGCCTTTCTGCAAGCCATTCCAAAGCACATCCTGATTGTATTTGTCGCGCAACGGCGGCGACATGACGTATTTCGCGCCTTCAAACTTCGGCTTTTCGGCGTAGCTTTTATCGAGCGTGAGATATTGGATGAGCGTCTCCACCTTGACGCGCACACCGCGCGCGGACGCATGCATGGCTTCCTGCAACGCCTCGGCACAACTCAAGTGAACAATGTACGTCGCGGCACCGGTGAGTTCGGCAAAGGTCATTAAGTGATGTACGCCTTCGGCTTCGACGCGCGGCGGCCGACTGGGTTCGTGGAATTCCGGGCCCGTCTTGCCAGCGGCGATTAATTCCTTGCAGCGTTCGGTGACGAGTGTTTCGTTTTCGCAATGCGCGGTGACAATGACGCCGAGCTCTTTCGCGAGCTTGAGCGTGCGATAGAGTTCCGTGTCATCGATGCCGAACGCGCCTTTGTAGGCCAGAAAGATTTTAAACGAACTGATGCCGCGCTTCACGATCTCGCGCAATTGCTTCTCGGCATTGTCATCGAACTTCGTCACGCCCATGTGGAACGTGAAATCACAAGCGGACTTGCCGACGGCCTGTTTCATCCATAGCTCGAATGATTGCAGCGCATCATCCTTACGCGCAGGACAGCACATCTCGATGAGTGTGGTAGTGCCACCGACGAGCGCGGCTTCGCTGCCGCTGATGTAATCATCCTTGGAAAACGTGCCCATGAACGGCAGGTAAATATGCACGTGCGGGTCGATGAACCCGGGGAAAACGAATTTACCTTTCGCATCAATCACCTCGGCGCCTTTGGGCGCGGCAATATTTTTATCGATGCGCGTGATGGTTTCATTTTCGCACAGGATGTCGGCGATATAGCGTTCGCTCGCGGTTACGATTTCACCGTTTTTGATGAGCAATGACATAAAATTCTTAACCACGGATTAACACGGATACACACGGATGGGGAAACATTTTTTGGTTTCTTATCCGTGTTTATCTGTATCCACCTGTGGTTGAAATCATTTCTTCTCCGTATGCCAAATATCCCCCTCGCCGTAGCTGAACCAGCGGCTGGTGGTGACTTTTTGCTGCGTGTAAAACTGCACGCCTTCGCGGCCTTGCATGTGTAAATCGCCGAAGAAGGATTCGTCCCAGCCGTTGAACGGGAACCACGCCATGGACGCCGGCACGCCGATATTGATACCGATCATCCCCGCTTTGGCGCGATGCTTGAACTCGCGCGCAGCCTTGCCGTTGCGGGTGAAAATAGAGGCGCCGTTGCCGTACATGGATTTGTTCGCCAGTTCGATGGCGGCATCCAGGTCTTCCATATGCATCACGTTAAGAACCGGCCCGAAGATCTCCTCCTTGGCGACCGTCATGCCGTTTTGGACGTGGTCCAATATGGTGGCTCCGACATAAAATCCATTGGGCGCTTCACTGACCTTCACGCTGCGGCCATCGGCGAGCACTTTCGCGCCCTGCTGTTCACCGATGCTGATAAGCTCGCGCACGCGGTCACGATGTTGTTTAGTGATGACCGCACCCATGTCCGGCTGTTTTTCGCGGTCGGTCGGACCGACTTTGATGCGCCGGGTGGCT
>JADMIO010361604.1_pt1 | contig 37053 bp, 28 predicted proteins | sample 8958161 | NCBI WGS metagenome assembly JADMIO01 (sample SAMN16585339, study PRJNA669376) | soil metagenome | isolation source: Crop rotation soil | place: USA: Cullars Rotation, Alabama | collected 2011
CAGGCATAATACAATAGTTGTATCAGGGTAACGGCGGCAAAAACAGATAGGATTATATCCCACATATATGGCTTCAGTTGCTCAATTAAATTCATGTAATCAATGGTTTGGGGGCTTCCGGGTTGGGTGCGAAAATAATGTATTGACGGCTGATTTTACAGAAAGATTGCCCACAGAAAACACCGGCATTTGCGCAGCAGATGGTATCGCCATATTTGACCACGCACCGCAGTAAAAACCGGCATTTGAGATTATATTGCAGCCCTTATGGCAGTTTTAGCATTCAATTTAGAGGCAACCGATGGGCAGTCTGCAGCAAGGGCGGGTAAGATAGTAACTGATCATGGAGAAATACTTACACCCGTTTTTATGCCGGTGGGTACAGCAGGGAGTGTGAAAGCGGTATCGCAGCAACAGTTAATGCAGGATGTAAAAGCCCGCATCATTTTAGGCAACACCTATCATTTATACCTGCGCCCGGGCCTGGAAGTATTGGAAGCGGCCGGCGGCCTTCACCGGTTTAATGGCTGGCAGGGGCCCATTCTTACCGACAGTGGCGGTTACCAGGTTTTTTCTCTGGCAGCCAACCGTAAGATATCTGCAGACGGGGTAGTATTTCAAAGCCATATAGATGGCAGTAAACACCTGTTCACACCGGAAAATGTAATGGATACGCAGCGTATTATTGGCGGAGATATTATTATGGCTTTTGATGAATGCCCGCCTTACCCCAGTGAATATAAATACGCCAAAGAAAGCATGGAGTTAACGCATAGCTGGCTCAACCGCTGCATCAGTCATTTTAATAATACGCCCGATAAGTATGGCTATACCCAAAACCTTTTCCCCATTGTTCAGGGCAGTACTTATGAAGACTTGCGCAAAGCTTCTGCAGAAATGGTGGCATCTAAAAACGCACCGGGCAATGCCATTGGCGGTTTGAGCGTTGGCGAGCCGGAAGAAATGATGTACGAATTTTGTGCGCTCTGCTGCAGTATTTTGCCGCAGAACAAGCCAAGGTACCTGATGGGTGTGGGCACACCCTGGAATATACTGGAGAATATTGCCCTTGGTATTGATATGTTTGATTGTGTGATGCCTACGCGCAACGGACGCAATGCCATGCTTTTTACCAGCAAAGGCATTATTAATATTGATAACAAGAAATGGGAAAAAGATTTTTCAGCAATAGATGATGGCATACCTTCTGCGTTCAGTCATTTTTACAATAAAGCCTACCTGCGGCATTTAATAAAATCTAAAGAAATATTGGGCCTTACCATTGCCAGCATCCATAACCTGGCGTTTTATTTATGGCTGGTAAATGAGGCGCGGCGTCATATACTGGAAGGGAGTTTTGTTGGCTGGAAAAATGAAATGATACCCATCCTTAAACAACGTCTGTAACAGGCAGTCTCTATTGCTCAGATTTTTTATAAACATATACCAGTATAATAAAGAATAAAACGGAACCGGTGTAAAAGCTGAATTCCGTCCAGTCGTACTGGGTAAAAAATCCATTGAATTTAAAATAGGTGGTATTATCATCTGGCAAAAAATAGGGGTAAGTAAATTTTACAAAAGGCCAGAAGCGGTCTGTTCTTGGCTCTCCGGCCGAATTAAAATACCGCACTTCATTATAAGAGAGCAGCAATGCGCAAAGGTGAAACAGGCACCAGATAATTAGCCAGCGGTAGCGTTTTACCCCAGCCTGCAAAGGCGAAGAAGTAGCTGCGCTGCCGGTAGCGGGTAAACTGTTTTTCTTCATGAATGTATTTTGCGTGCCGTTTTAATTTGCATTTAATGTGGCAGGCCGGCTGTTTGCCGGTTAAGATAAGCATACGGCCATTTGGGCGGCAGATATGACTTCATTCAAATATAAATGTTTTTTTCTTATTGCGGCAGCGAAAGAAACTGGTTAACGATGATGCGTAGCCTAAGAATCTGCTTGCCCAATTTGGCGGGCGGCAAGCCAACCGGCGCAATAAAAATAGCATGGCGCACTGCATAGAAACACCCGCACAGAACCATCTACGGCATTCTACTATAACGTATCCACAACAAATTTTAGCCTATTTTTGGGCGCCACCATTCACCTGAACCTGGTATTTTCTAATGAAGATCATCGACCGGTATATTATAAAAAACTTTCTGATCACTTTTGTCTTTACCATTCTCACCCTTACTGTTATTTCTGTAGTGATAGACACCAGTGAAAAAGCAGATGATTTTGTAAAATCCGGCCTTTCAACCTCAGAAATCATTAATAAATATTACATCGGGTTTGTACCGTTTATCATTTCTATGATTTTTCCGCTGATGGTATTCATAGCGGTTATTTATTTTACTTCCAAACTGGCGGGCCGTTCTGAAATTGTTGCCATTCTTGCCAACGGTGTGCGTTACCGCCGTTTTTTAAGACCTTATTTTATGGGTGGTTGCCTGCTGGGTTTATTGCTATGGTACAGCAATATGTTTGTGTTTCCGAAAGGCAATGCCATTAAAAACGAATTTCAGCTGCGGTATATAGACGGCAACAGTTCGTATTATGCCGGCCAGTTGTCCAACGCAACTTTTTACCTCAAGTCCGACCCCACCACGTACCTGGCCATCCGTTACTACGATACAACCAATAAAATATCCAGCGGGTTTTTCCTGCAAAAGATCAGGGGTAATAAAGTGTATTATAACCTGCGGGGTGAATCTATTAAATGGGATACGGCGCATAAAAACTGGAAGGTAGAAAACGCGATAGAAAGACAGATAGACGGGCTGCATGAAACGGTAAAAAAAGTGCCGGTAATGAACCTGTCTCTCAATATAACCCCGGCAGACCTGCGGCGTGACGAGTACCTGAAAGACAAATTAACCTCTCCCGAACTCAGGAAGTTCATCAGCATGGAAGAACTTCGGGGCACAGAGGGGCTGAACACGTACAAAGTGGAATATTACAGGCGTATTGCCACGCCTTTTTCTGTGGTTATACTTACACTGCTGGGCGCGGTGGTGGCCAGTCGCAAAACACGTGGCGGCAGCGGGCTGCACCTGGCTTTTGGTATTGTAGCAGCTGCCACATTTGTAATTATGGACAGGTTTTCCATTGTTTTCTCAAGTAAGGGTAACCTGCACCCCATGATTGCCGCGTGGATACCCAATCTTATTTTTGCCGCGCTAACTTTTTTTGTATACCGGAAAGCGCCGAAGTAAGAATTGCTGATTTTTACAAATGCCGATTTTTACAATTGCTGATTTTGAGATGGCGGGATTTTGAGATTTCTTTGGGTGTTACAGCAGGATGAAATCTCAAAATCTCAAAATCCCGAAATCCCAAAATTCCAAAATCCCGAATTCCCGAAATTCACCCAAAATGCGTTATTACATCATAGCAGGAGAAGCGTCCGGAGATTTGCACGGCAGTAACCTGGTAAAGGAAATCAGGAAGCAGGATCCGGCAGCCGTTATCCGATGCTGGGGCGGAGATTTGATGGAGGCTGCGGGTGCCACACTGGTAAAACATTACCGCGACCTGGCATTTATGGGGTTTATTGAAGTAGTAAAAAACCTGCCGGCCATCATGAAGAATTTACAATTTTGCAAACAGGACATACTGGCCTGGCAACCAGATGTGCTGGTGCTGATAGACTACCCCGGTTTTAACCTGCGCATTGCAGAATGGGCAAAACAACAATCATTGCGCATAGCCTATTACATTTCACCGCAGGTTTGGGCCTGGAAAGAAAACAGGGTGAAAAAAATAAAACGCACCGTAGATAAAATGCTGGTGATTCTGCCATTTGAAAAACCATTTTATAAAAAATGGCAGTATGAAGCAGAATATGTTGGTCACCCCCTGGTAGAAGTAGTTGAACAGGAACTGTTGAAGCCTTCACCGCCTGCTTTTTCTGATAAGCCGGTCATTGCCTTATTACCGGGCAGCCGCCAGCAGGAGATTTTAAAAAAACTGCCCATAATGCTCTCCGTTAGTAAGCATTTTCCGGACTACCAGTTTGTGGTGGCCAAAGCCCCGGGGCTGGACCCTGCTTTTTACAACGCAATGATGCAGCCTTATAACAACGTCTCTTCCGTTACCAATCAAACCTATGCTTTATTAAGGCAGGCAAAGGCTGCATTGGTAACCAGTGGAACTGCCACCCTGGAGACCGCGCTGTTTGGGGTTCCGGAAGTAGTTTGCTACAAAGGCAGTAATATTTCTTACCAGATTGGCAAGCGGCTCATAAAAGTAAAATACATTTCACTGGTGAACCTGATAATGGACAAACCGGTGGTAAAAGAACTGATACAGGATGAACTTACTGCCGCCAACCTGCAAAAAGAACTGGATGATTTGCTGAACAACCCGCAGCGGATTGCGCAGTTAAAATCAGAGTACCATGCATTGTGGCAGGTGCTCAGCCAGGGTGGTGCAGCTTCTGCCAATGCGGCAAGGAGTATTGTAAAACTTGCAGAGGGAGGTTGAAAATGAGAACATAGGAATGACCAGTGTTGAAGACGGTAGTCTTTCGCCCATATTTTGCAACGCCTCTCTTAGATAAAGTTGCTATTCAGTGAGCCAGTTTTCTATGTCCGTTCGTTCATGGAGAATTCTGATAATTTAACTGTGTCGTTGACTACCCGGTAGAAAATTACTTGCGACTTAACCTTTGTAGTCCGATAACTTTTGCGAATGTTGTCGATTGGCTTACCACTGTCCTGGTTTTTGCAGATGTAGTCAATCTCGTCGATAATCAACAGGTAATACCGGTCAGCTTGCGTAACAGACCATTTGTCGGCCGTATACAGCCAGATTTCTTCAAGGTCAGTAACCGCCTTTTTACTGAGAATATAAGGCAGTGCTTTCATTTTTGTTTACTGTGAAGTTTTTTTAAATGCGCCTTTGGGTCGAAGTTCTTGTAGACCCCGCTTTTTTCACCGACTGCCAGGGCCTGATTGAGTATTTTCTTTTTTGTTTCTTCTTCCTGTAAAAGCCTTAAGGCTGTCCTTATTACTTCACTAACCGAACTATATCGTCCCGAAGCAACTTCTGACGAGATAAAATCTTCAAAATGTTGTCCAAGTAGAATTGAAGTGTTCCTTGTCATTAATACTATTTTATCTTAAAGTACCAATAATTGGTATATACGGCGAAAGGAAACGGTGATTTTTTCGTTTCATAAGGAATTCATTTCGCCCAACATTCGTGGGGGTGGCGCCAATGCAATATGGCTGCAGGTTTTGTATCCTGGCGATTTGGTGAATTTGTCCCAGTCCAACAGGTATTCAGATATTAATTTTTATCATTCCTTTGGCCATTAAAATTCCTGTCAATAAATAGGTCATAGCATTGCCGATCAATAGTGGCAGGAATAGTTTCTTAAATGGTGTTCCAAAAATGATTTTCACTGTAAATGTTTCTAATGCAACACTTCCCAGGCACATTAGAATGTATGTGCAGTACCAATTGATAATATCAAACGTAGCATTGGGCATTATGCTGTCCGCAAGCATGTGCCAAAAAATCATCACGAATGGCATTAAATATATACCCGCTAGTCCAGATACAGTGTTTCCGATTAGAGACATTAAAAACGATCTTGCCCAGCCGCATTTCAGAAAAATTCTGATAATCAGCCACTCGATTATTATTGTAAAAAAAATGCAATACCAAAGTTTAGCCAGGCCGCTGGCTACATAAATAGCGGGCCAAATCATATCCAGAAGTTTCATAATTCGGATTTAGAATTGTTGTCAATTTACGGAATGATGACATGAAGTTGGCTATCCCTTCAGACCAGGTTATTTATGACTGCTTTTTAGGAAAATATCAACGACCTTGTCCAGAAAGGAGTCTTTTTCTCCTGGATGATACGAGACCGTTGAAATAAAGAAAACATTATTTTCAATAATTACAAATTTGTACAGTGTTAGTATGTTGAGCTTAAAATACCTGTAGCCATCATATCCTTTGCCATAGGCTTTTTTTAGTTTTCTGATGTTTTCAGTTGGTAATTCAAATTGTACCACTTTAACTTCATCGAAAGTCTGTTGTTCAGTTTTCTTGTATTCACGCTCAGCAAAATTTACACTAATCGCTTCTGAAAAATAGTTTCCCAACTGGTCATTGTAGAAGTCAATTAGCTGTTTGTGATCGAATTCTTTGTCTGCTCCTGATTGCAAACAGGGTATTGAGTCAGTATTTTTGAAATTGATAGTTGATAAAATTGAATCCAATGCAAAATTGGGTACACTGTTCTGCGTCCAATGATTTACACAAACGTCTTGTCCGAACGTAAGATTAGAAATAAAAAATATTAGCAATAATAGTAAACACCGCATCAATGTAGGATTTTGTATATGAAGACCAAAGTTTGGGCCGCAGCTGTGGCCAGCTTATTAATCCGCAAGCCTGGAACGGAAGCCGGGCAAAGATAATAAAGCTGACAGTATTTCTAAATCAAGGCATAATCGGAAGCTGGATATGTGGTTGCGCAGGGATATGCAGTTGAGAATTTGTTGGCCCACATACGGCCAAGCTTATTATTGATGACTTATTTCTTTGTAGCCGGTAGAAATTAAGCTATGGCGCAATAATCTGCGCATCTGCGGCCACATCCTCAATGCCGTTTAAAAAAGACCAACTTAATTATCATAAAAATCAACCCCAGCAGGAATATAAGGATGGAAAGACGGTTGATGCCATGCATATATTTAAGCCACTGGCTTTTGGGAGCGTTGGGGTCTCGTTTTTTTAAATACAAATACTCTGCAAATTGCTGCCAGATGCCCATAGGTAATTTAGTTGTTTGTGCCGGAGATAAAAATACAACAACCGGGTATAAAAAATGTTCTTTTAATTGGTATGGCAGCTTTGCCAAAAACCTCTATATTTGCCCTCCGCAAAAGCAATGCTGCGGCAAAAGGGGGGTTAGCTCAGTTGGCTAGAGCGCTTGCATGGCATGCAAGAGGTCGTCGGTTCGACCCCGATACTCTCCACTTTTCTGATAAAACCCGCATTTACAGCGGGTTTTTCTATTCAGCAGCTAAAATTGCGGCAATCGTCACCGTCCGGCGGCTGATTTTCAGGTAAACCTGCCTGTTTACCCACCGAGGTATTTTTCTTTGATGATATTTATATGCCGCTGTTCGTGCCCGGCAATATGATAAGCGAGGGCCCTTACCGTTCTGCGGTTTATAATGCTGCCATCAGCATCAACACCGGTGCCGCTTCGCATGAATGCATCTTCGGGTAAGTTTTCAAAAAGTTGCAGGGTGGCCATGCGTACCGCCCCGTATTCCAGGAAAATACTGTCCAGGCTGCGTTCATCTGCACAAGAATATTTTGCATACTCATCCTGCTCAAATCCGTGCAACGGGGTGGCATCATTGCGCGCATAACGCAGGGCCCGGTAAGTAAATATTCTTTCATCATCAATTAAATGAACCAGTATCTCTTTTACAGACCATTTACCCGGTGCATACCGGAAATGCAATTTTTCTGCGGGCATAGCATAAACCAGTTTTTTTAGGGCCACGGCATTTTTTTGTAAAAACTCCAATACCTGCCCATCATCCGGCACCAGCTGCATATAAATTTCTGAATAAACCGGATATTCGCCTGGCAATGGTTTTTTAATTGCTCTCATAAATGAATAAATTTTGCACAATGGTTTTTTCGGGTGGTCTTAACATTGTAACCAGCACGTTGCTGTTGCGCCCACGCAAATACCTGTGGGGATACCAGGCAGGTTGGTTTGTAAAATTATGCATTAATACCTGCGGGCGGTGATTAACAAATCCTAAATAGTAAAATCTTCCATCAAGACAGTAAAACCTGACATTGAATCAGGTGCGCCGCTGTTCTAATTTAATGCTTTGATTTAAAGACCTTTTTGCGCCTGCTTTGAAAGGTGTAACGGTTGCAATAAAAAATGAACAGCGTTTATAAAAACTGATTGCACTTACAACGCCGACTGCCATGTTTGAAAGAAAATATTTTGAAGATTTTGCCCCCGGAGACCAACGTCTTACCAAAGGAAGAACAATAACTGAAACGGATATTGTTATTCATGCCGGACAATCGGGCGATTTTTTTCCCCACCACATGGATGAAGAATGGTGCAAAACCCAACCATTCAAAAAACGGATAGCACATGGTACTTTAATATTTACCGTGGCCATTGGCCTTACCGCAGACCTGGTAAATGAAGTGGCCATGACCTACGGATATGAGCGCCTCCGCTTTATAAAGCCGGTATTTATTAATGATACCATACATGTAGCAATAACCATATCAGCAAAACAAGATCACAAAAAGCCGGGCTATGGCCTGGTAACAGAAAAAGTGGAAACCTTTAACCAGCATAAAGAACTGGTCATGGTGTGTGAGCATATATTAATGGTAGCGAAACGCGGAGGATAATAGCGGGCACCGGCTCCGCAGAATCGCTGCCATAAAACGGATCAACCAATGAGCAAAATTGTACTAAATGGTATAACATGGGGGCATAGCCGCGGAATTACGCCGCTGCTGGCAGTGTCTCAGCGTTATATGGAACTGAACCCCGGGGTGGAAATAAGGTGGAAGAAAAGAACCCTCCAGGAATTTGCAGATTTCCCCATAGAAAAACTTACCGCAGATTACGACCTGCTGATCATAGACCATCCCTGGGTTGGCTGCGCAGCGGCCACCGGTTGCGTATTGGCGCTGAATGAACACCTGCCTGCAGACTACCTGGAAGACCAGCTGCGGAATTCAGTGGGACAGTCTCACCAGAGTTATTTTTACCAGGATGCCCAATGGGCGCTGGCCATTGATGCTGCTGCGCCCGCGGCCAGTTACCGGAAAGATTTACTGGCAAAACATAATCTACCATTGCCCGCAACATGGCAAGAAGTACTTGCACTGGCAAAAGAAGGCAAATGCGCCGTGCCCGGCATACCCATAGATATACTCATGAATTTTTACAGTTTTTGCCTGGCACACAACGGTACATTGTTTAGCAGCAATACCGAAGTAACAGATAAAGAAACCGGCATACAGGCAATTGAAACCATGCAGCAACTGTACAGCCTGGTAAGCAAAGAAATGTTTACCTGCAACCCCATTGCGGTGGCAGAAAAAATGAGTGCATCTAACGATTTTTGGTATTGCCCCTTCGCTTATGCATACTCTAATTATGCAAGAAGCGGGTACGCAGAAAACCTGTTGCATTATGCAAATGTGGTAATGTTTAACGGACAGCCGCTCCGTACTACCATTGGTGGTACGGGCTTATCTGTATCTGCTTTTTCAAAAAATAAGAAAGAAGCGCTGGATTTTGCCAGCATGGTTGTTGCGGCAGGCTGCCAGCGTACTCTGTATGTACAGCACGGAGGCCAGCCCGGTCACCGTTCTGCGTGGACAGATGCAACTGCCAACCTGCTGACCAACGGATTTTTTGAAACCGTTTTACCGGTTATGGATAACGGTTATATCCGGCCCCGCTACAATGGCTACCTGCACTTCCAGGATCTGGCCGGGTACCCGCTGCAGCAATGTTTAATGAACAATGGCAACCCGGAAACAACGTTACTTGAAATGAACAGCATTTACCGCCAAAGCCTGGTACAGGAAAATATAAAAATGAGTGTATGACAGCATTGCCTTTACAGGGATTAGTGGTGCTGGAATTTTGCCAGTATCTTTCTGGCCCTTCTGCGGGTTTGCGCCTGGCAGATCTCGGCGCAAGGGTAATTAAAATAGAACAGCCCGGTACCGGCGATGCGGGCAGGAGATTGTCTATACGTGATCTCTGGGTAGACGATAGCTCTCTGCTTTTTCATACCATTAACCGTAACAAGGAAAGTTTTGCCGCCAATCTTAAAGACAGCGAAGACCTGAGTGCTATTAAAAAAATTATAGCCAGGGCAGACGTACTCATACATAATTTCAGGCCCGGTGTGATGAAAAAATTTGGGCTGGATTACAATGCCATCCAGAACATTAACCCCCGGTTAATTTATGCCGCCATCAGTGGGTATGGCTTAGAGGGCCCCTGGAAAGATAAGCCGGGGCAGGACCTGTTGCTGCAGGCTATCACCGGGCTTGCGTATACCACGGGCAATGGCAGCAACGGCCCGGTACCGTTTGGTATTGCCATTGCAGATATTTTGTGCGGTGCGCAGCTGGTTCAGGGTATATTGGCCGCCCTGGTACGCCGGCAGAAAAAAAGCGTGGGTGCTTTAATTGAAATCAGCCTCCTGGAATCGCTGCTCGATTTTCAGTTTGAACTGCTTACTACGTACTATGCCAGTAACAAACAACCGCAGCGCAGTTATGTAAACAATGGCCATCCGTTGCTAAGCGCGCCATACGGAATTTATGCAACCACCAATGGTCACCTGGCACTTGCTATGATGGACATTACAGCCCTGGCCCGCACTATTGAATGCGGGCCCCTGAATGCCTTCACCACAGAACAGGCTTTTACAGCAAGAGACCAAATAAAAGATATACTGGTAAAACATATTGCCACCAGGCCCACCGCCTACTGGTTAAGCAGGCTGCAAAAAGAAGGACTTTGGGCTATGGAGGTATTTGATTGGGAAAAATTGGTGCAGCACGATGCGTATAAGCATTTGCAAATGCAGCAGGTGATTTATGCAGGGGCCAAGGAAATTATTACTACGCGTTGTCCCATACGCATCAATGGGCAGCGGCTGTATGCTGCAAAGCCGGCACCACATGCAGGCCAGCACAACCAAAAAATATTCAATGATTTTATCACTGCCGCCCCGGGTGCTCCGGCAGCCAATGGTATTTAAAAAAAGAATGCAGCATGAATTTACTGGAAGATATAGTGGTAATAGATTTCAGCCAGTTTTTATCTGGCCCGTCTGCGGCTTTGCGCCTTGCGGATATGGGCGCGCAGGTAATAAAAATTGAACGCCCCGGCACCGGGGATATCTGCCGGCAACTGTATGTTTCTGATGTAATGATAGAAGGAGAGTCTACCATATTTCATGCCATCAACCGCAATAAACAAAGCTATGCCGCAGACCTCAAAGACCCGGCAGACCTGGACAAAATAAAACAACTGCTGGCAAAAGCAGATGTAATGATGCACAATTTCAGGCCGGGGGTAATGGACAGAATTGGCCTGGATTACAAGACTGTAAAAAGCATCAACCCCCAAATTGTGTATGCAGAAGTAAGCGGTTTTGGAGATGAAGGGCCCTGGAAAGATTTGCCCGGGCAGGACCTTTTGCTGCAGGCCGCATCGGGCCTTACCTGGCTCAGCAATAACAACAATGAAAACCCCACACCCATGGGCGTTGCCGTAGTAGATATTATGGCAGGCACCCACCTGGCACAGGGTGTTCTGGCGGCATTGTATAAACGCAGTATTAGCGGCGGGGGTGCGCTGATACAGGTAAGCATGCTGGAAAGCATACTGGACTTCCAGTTTGAAGTGCTCACCTGTTATTACAATGATGGCAACCGTTTGCCGGTGCGGAGCGAAGTAAACAGCGGCCATGCCTATATTGCCGCGCCCTATGGTATCTATGCAACCAAAGACGGTTATATTGCACTGGCAATGGGCAATATTGTAATGCTGGCCGGTTTGCTGCAGTGCGCCGCATTGGCGGTTTTTACAGACAGCAATGATTGGTTTGAAAAAAGAGATGGCATTAAAAAAATACTCGGCGCACACCTGTTAACCGGTACTACCGGCCATTGGCTTGAAATACTGGAACAGGCAGATGTGTGGTGTGCCCCGGTAATGGATTACGATACGCTGGTAAAACATGAAGGCTACCGGGTGCTGAACATGGAGATTGTTGTTAAAACCAGTAACGGCTTGTCTGTTACAACCACGCGTTGCCCCATACATGTAGATGGTAAAACACTTTCAGCAGAAAGAGGTGCACCGGTATTGGGAGAACACAACAATGAAATAGATTGCCAGTTTGGAATAAGGGAATTAATAGCGAAGCAGTAAGCTCCGTCTTTAACAGATGTCATGCAGCCAATTATAGATACACATGTGCATATCTGGGATCTTCAGCGTGCGGCCTATCCCTGGCTGAACGCCGATGAGTCTGTATTGCACCGCAACTATACATTGCAGGAACTGGAACCGGAACGATTAAAAACCCGCGTAACGGCAGGCGTGCTGGTGCAGGCCGGCGGTAACACGGAAGACACAGACCTGATGCTGGAAGCTGCTGCTAAAACAAAGTGGATAAAAGGAGTAGTAGGGTGGCTGCCTTTGTTAAACCCTGCTGCCACACAGCAGCAACTGGAAACACTATACCGCCACCAGCCATTGTTAAAAGGCGTACGGCACCAGGTACATGATGAAGCAAATACCCAATGGTTGTTACAACCCGCCGTACTGGAAAGCCTGCAAATGGTGGCTGCTTATGGTTTGCCATATGATATGGTTGGCATTTTACCGGGCCATATTGAAACCGCTATACAACTGGGTGAAAAGCTGCCGGCTTTGCGCCTTGTATTTGATCATTTAAACCAGCCTCCGATAGCCTCCAAAGAAAAATTTGGACAATGGGGCAGCCTCATGAAAACCGCCGCACAGCATCCTAATTTCTATGCAAAGATTTCCGGCCTGGGTACCGCTTCCGGCCATTTTGCCGGCAGAACTACCGGAGATATACAACCGTATATAGAATTTGCGCTGGATGCTTTTGGCCCGGAAAGGTGTTTTTGCGGGGGAGACTGGCCGGTATCGCTGCTGGCAGAAAGTTACAGCGGCACCTGGCAAATGTATGAAACGGTGTTGGGCGCGCTGCTTAATGAAAAACAACAGGAAAAAGTCTTTTACAGCAACGCGGTTAATTTTTACGGATTAGAACGCAACGATTGATGTACCAGCGGTAACAAATTATGGAAGTAATAAACGGTGTTTTGTTTCATGCAGTGGGCGCTTCCGGCGCGGCAATGTGCTACACACCGCAGAAAAAAGTAAAAGGCTGGAGCTGGCAAACCTACTGGCTGGCCCAGGCAATGATGTGCTGGCTGGTATTGCCTTTGGTGGTTGCCTGGCTTACCATACCACAATTGCTTACCGTGCTGCGTGAAGCGCCATCGGCTCCCATGTGGCATTCTTTTTTGCTGGGTATGGCCTACGGTGTTGGCGGTACGGCATTTGGGATTGCCATCCGCTATGTGGGTTTTTCGTTAACGTATGCCATTGCCGTAGGTATCAGCTGTGTGTTGGGTACCCTGCTTCCTCCGCTGGTACAGGGCACGCTTGGCCAGGTGCTTGGCAACCATGGCGCCGGGTATATTATGGGCGGCATTATCATGGGTGCCCTTGGCATTGCTGTTTGCGGCATGGCCGGCAGAAGTAAAGAAAAAGACCTTGAAAAAATACATGACAGCAAAACAGGTTTTTCGCTGGCAAAAGGATTACCGCTTTGCCTGCTCGCAGGTATATTGTCTGCACTTTACGGGTTTGCCATAGACCAGGGGCAACCCATTTCAAACATTGCCGCACAACACGGTGCAGGCAATTACCAGGTAAACGTGGTATATATTTTTGCTAACTCCGGGGCATTTGTATCAACTTTGATTTACTGCATCTACCTGCACCAGAAAGAAAAAACCTGGCAGCAATACACAGAAAGCGGTTCCGGTGGCCTGGCTACCAACTATAGCATGGCAATATTAACCGGTTTACTATGGTACGGTCAGTTTTTCTTTTACGGATTGGGGCATGTGCGTATGGGCAATTACAAGTTCAGCAGCTGGGCCATTCATATGGTGATGCTGGTATTGTTCAGCACCGTGGCCGGTTTAATCATGAAGGAATGGAAAAATTGCAGCGCAAATACCAAACGGTTACTGGCAATAGCGTTACTGGTACTGGTTGCGGCCGTATTGGTGCTTACGTATGGAAATTATGTGGGGAGTTTGTAGTTTATAGTTCGTTAGTTCGTTAGTTCATAGTTCGTTAGTTCATAGTTCGTTGGTTCATAGTTCGTTGGTTTGGCAGTACTTTCAACAAATCAGAAATCAGAAATCTGAGATCTGAAATCAGAGATAAATCTATGTTAAACGCCCCTGTATACATTATTGGCGCGGGTGGTATTGTAAATACCGCTCACTTGCCGGCGTATGCCATTGCAGGGTACAACGTTCAGGGTATTTACGATATAGACGCAAACAAGGCAAAGGCAACGGCATCAAAATTTTCTTTGCCCCATGTATTTGGCAGCATTGCAGAAATGCTGGCACATGCCCCGGCCAATGCAGTATTTGATGTGGCTGTTCCCGGCGCACAAACCATTCCCGTGCTGCAGCAATTGCCGGAAGGCGCTTCCGTATTGTTGCAAAAGCCCATGGGGGAGAATTATAATGAAGCCAAGCAAATACTGGCATTGTCTAAAAGAAGGAAAATGCAGGTAGCCATTAATTTTCAGCTCCGGTATGCGCCGTATATACTGGCTGCCAAAGAACTGATACGCCAGGGCCGGTTGGGTACCCTAAACGATATTGAGATTAACGTAAACGTATATACGCCATGGCATTTGTGGAATTTTTTGATGGCTTCTCCGCGCGTAGAAATATTGTACCACAGTATACACTATATAGACCTTATCCGGAACTTGCTGGGCAACCCGCAAACCGTTTATGCAAAAACAACCAAACACCCGGCCATGCCGGAACTGGCATCTGTACGCAGTAATATCATTATGGATTATGGAGAAATGGTAAGGGCCAATATACTCACCAACCATTGCCATAATTATGGAGAACCCAAACAGCAATCTTATATAAAGATAGAAGGAAGCAAAGGGGCCGTGATCATCAATTTTGGGGCGTTGATAAATTATCCGCGGGGCGCTGCAGACAGTTTTGAATACATTTTGTCTGAGGACGATGGCGCACCGCAATGGCGCACCATGCAAATTGAAGGCAGCTGGTTTCCGCATGCATTTATAGGCAGCATGGAGCAGGTATTGATGGCGGCTGCCGGCATCATCAGTAAACCTGATAATGCAGCAGAAGATTGTATAGATACCATGGCATGCCTGGAAGCCGCATATATATCCAGCGCACAGGGTGGCATACGGCCGGACTTGCTATAACCTGCATTTTTAATGGCAAAATTATTTAGCATGCGCGCATTGGTGAAAAGGAAAATTTGCAACTTATTAACCTGCCTGCTTGTACTGACTGTACAGGGCCAGCAAAAGGATTTTATTTTAAAAGCGCCGGCCTCTGCCAGTGCAAGAGAAAAATTTGGCGCCGGTAAATTAAAGCTCGCCCTGCAACAGGTTGGCTATGCCGTAAACAGCATGCCAAAAAAAACAGGGGCCGGCACGCGCATCATTGTAATGGCCACCCTTCATGATAGCCTGACCACCCAAACCATTTCAACATGGAAACTGGTTATTGATTCAATGCCCGGCAAAGAAGGCTTTGTAATTTGCACCGCAAAAAATGGAGATGTGCTGGTGGCGGGGGCCGATGCTTCGGGCGTTTTATACGGCTGCCTGGAACTGGCTGAACGGGTAAAGCAGGCGCACCGGTTGCCTGTTTCCCTCTCTGTAACCGATCAGCCGGAAATGGTACTGCGCGGTGCCTGTATTGGTGTACAGAAACCCTATTACCTGCCCGGGCATAACGTATATGAATATCCGTACACGCCGGAGACCTTTCCCTGGTTGTACAACAAACAATTGTGGATACAATATTTGGATTCTCTGGTAGCCAACCGCATGAACTCGCTTTATCTCTGGAACGGTCACCCCTTTGCGTCGCTGGTGCGGCTGCCCGATTATCCCTATGCCGTGGAGGTAGACAGCGTTACTTTTAAAAAGAACGAAGACATGTACCGTTTTCTCACCACGGAAGCAGACAAACGCGGAATCTGGGTGATACAAATGTTTTACAATATCATTGTTTCTAAACCATTTGCTGAAAAGAATCATATCAAAACACAGGACCGTGAGCGTCCCATTATTCCACTGATTGCAGATTATACCCGCAAATCTATTGCTGCATTTGTGCAGAAATACCCCAACGTTGGGTTGATGGTTTGTTTGGGAGAAGCGATGGAAGGCGTTGGAAAAGACGATATAGAATGGTTTACCAAAACAATTATTCCCGGCGTGCAGGATGGACTGAAAGCACTGGGTGTTACCTCGGAACCGCCCATTGTTTTGCGGGCACATGATACAGATGCCCCATCTGTGATGCAGGCAGCTTTACCTCTTTATAAAAATTTATATACAGAAGCAAAGTTTAATGGCGAGGCATTAACCACCCCGCGCCCCCGAGGTGAATGGGCCGCCTTGCACCAGACCCTGAGCCACCTGGGCAGCGTACAAATAGAAAACGTACATATTATGGCCAACCTGGAGCCGTTTCGCTACGGCTCGGTTGATTTTATACAGCAATCAGTAAAAGGCATGCACGAAGTAATGGGCGGTAACGGGCTGCACCTGTACCCGCAGGCTTCTTACTGGAACTGGCCCTATACTGCCGACAGTATACCCGGCCAAAAATTATTGCAGGTAGAGAGAGACTGGATATGGTATGCCGCATGGAGCCGTTATGCCTGGAAAGCAGGCCGCAACCGCAACGAAGAATTGTTATACTGGGCCGGAAAGCTGGGAGCCCAATACGGGTGCAACGCGGAAGCAGCCCGCAATATTATTGAAGCATATAATCAATCCGGGGAGATAGCGCCAAAATTGCTGCGTCGCTTTGGCATTACCGATGGTAACCGCCAAACACTTACGCTGGGCATGCTCATGACACAGCTCATAAATCCTTACCGCTATGGTTTATTTACTTTACTGTACGATGCTGAAAGCCCTGAAGGAGAAATGCTGGTGCAGTACGCAGAAAAAGAATGGAAGGGCGAAGCCCATATTGGCGAAACACCGGTACAGATTATAAAAGAAGTAAAAATACATGCAGATAAAGCGGTAGCCGCTATTGAAGCAGCCTCCAAAAATATTCATGCCAACACCGCCGAATTTGCGCGGTTAAAAAATGATATGTATTGCTACCGCGCACTTGCCTATCATTATGCCTGCAAGGCAGAGGCGGCTTTGCATATTCTCCGCTATAAATATTCTAACAACATACAGGATCTTGAAAAAGCCAGGCCCCTGCTGCAGCAAAGTGTTGCGTATTACAAAACATTGGCTGAACTTACCAATGCAACTTACCGCTATGCCAACAGCATGCAAACGCAGCAGCGGAAAATACCGATCAGGGGGGTAGACGGTACGTTTAAAACATGGCGTGAAGTGTTGATTCCATTTGAAAAGGAATTAAAACATTTTACGCAGAAAATAGATTCGCTGAAAAACCACACCGCAAAAGCCGAAGATAAAATAGTGTTGTTAAAAGATGCAGGCGTGCGATGGGTTGATGCTGCGTATAATAGTTACACCATTGACAGCGGCGCAACAATTTTTGCAGATACCAACCTGGTCATCAGTGCGTATGCCAAAGAATTAAAAGGGCTAACCGGTGTAAAGTTTCAATTTAAACGGCAGATCACAGAACCTGCTTCGCTTCATTTTCATGCAGATAAACCGGTAAAAGTTCTGGTGGGGTTTTTCAATGGTAAAGATCCGGCCTTTTCAAAAAGCAATGTGTACCAGAAAGCGCCGGAACTGGAAACCAATGCCAGCGCCAATGATTATGGCCAGGCAGAAACAAAAATTGCCAATGCCATGGTCATAAAAGGACTGCCGGGGCTGAACATCCATAGTTATAGTTTCCCCGCCGGAGACAATACATTGAACCTGGCAAAAGGTGTTTGCCTGGTTCTCGGGTTTGTAGGTGCAGACCAGAACATTCCTTTGTACGATGCTGGACTTACAGAGAATGGTACCAAACGTGAAATTGACTGGCTGTTTGAATAATGAAGAAAATGTGATGAATGTGGGAAATGTGACAAATGTGATAAATGCGCTGATGGGGCTGGGAAGAATAATGAAAACAGAAATGGTTTTGAACCAGGTAAAGTTATGATGAAATATATCGCTTTTGTTTTTTTGTGCGGTTTGGTAAATACTATTACCGCACAATCTTTTTACAACGTAATTGCTTACGGTGCAAAAAATGACAGCAGTACCAAAGCCACCCTCCCTATAAAAAATGCCATTGATGCAGCTGCAAAAGCAGGTGGCGGAACGGTTTATTTTCCCGCAGGCAAATACCTTACCGGGGCCATCCATCTAAAAAGCAATATTACCATTTTCATAGACGCAGGTGCGGAGCTCCATTTCAGCGATGATTTCAATGATTACCTTCCCATGGTTGAAAGTAGGTACGAAGGGGTGGATGTAACCAGTTTCTCGCCATTGTTCTACGCGTACAAAGCTACCAATATAGCCATCCGCGGCCGCGGTACTATTAACGGTCATGGCCAGAAATGGTGGAATTTTGTGGAAGGATACAAAGAAGGGCAGTTGCGCACCGAATGGCAGTTCATGTTTGACAGTCTTAACCGCAACATCCTTTTGCCGGATGATGCAAGGCAGATGAAACGCGGTTTTTTGCGGCCACCATTTATACAGCCCATGTATTGCAGCAATGTTTTAATTGAAGGCATCACCATCGTTAACTCGCCTTTCTGGACAGTGAACCCGGAGTTCTGCGAAAATGTTACAGTTACCGGCGTTACCATCAACAACCCCCATTCTCCCAACACAGATGGCATAAACCCGGAGTCCTGCAGTTATGTGCACATCAGCAATTGTCATATCAGTGTGGGCGATGATTGCATTACCATCAAATCTGGCAAAGACGTTCCGGGCAGAACCAAAAACCAACCGGCTCAAAACTATACCATTACCAATTGTACCATGCTCAGTGGCCATGGCGGTGTGGTAATTGGCAGCGAAATGAGCGGCGGCGTAAAAAAAATAACCATCAGTAATTGTATTTTCGATGGAACGGAAAGGGGTATACGCATTAAAACCGCCCGTGGCCGCGGCGGTGTGGTGGAAGATATAAGGGTAGACAATATTGTTATGAAAAATATTAAAGACCAGGCCATTGTGCTTGATATGGAATATGCCAAATCACCACCCGAACCGCTGAGCGAACGTACGCCGCAATTCAGAAATATCCGGTTCAGCAATATTACCGCTTCAACCAAACAGGCAATGTATATTAATGGCCTGGCAGAAATGCCGGTTCAGGAAATCAGTTTAACCGACGTAGTATTTGATGCAGAAACCGGTATTTTTATTGGCAATGCAAAAGATATAGAACTGCACCAGGTGCGCATCAATACAAAAAAAGGCCCCGCTGTACAGGCTGTAAACACAGAACGGCTTACATTAGATGCGGTGGTTTCTGCAACCCCGTTGGAAAATACGCCGCTGGTAAAGTTAACAGATGTGCGCAATGGATTGCTGCAGCATTGCTGGGTGTTTAAGGGTACACAGTTATTTGCTGATATCAGCGGCGCGGCTACCACCGGCATTAAACTAAGAAACAATGAACTGGATGGCGCCGCAGTAATTGTAAATGCCAATGTAAATAAGGCTGCGGTGAGCCAGGAGAAATAGATAAAACAATTAAATAAAATACAGGCATGCTTAAAATAGGGTATTCATTGCTGTTAGTAAGCCTGGTGGCCTGCACCAGCATATTCTCTCAGCCGCTGCAGTTATGGTACAACCAACCCGCCCAAAAGTGGACGGAAGCCCTGCCGATTGGCAACGGCCGGCTGGGCGCCATGGTATTTGGCGGCCTGGCACAGGACCACCTTCAGTTTAACGAAGAAACGCTCTGGACGGGCGGTCCGCGTAATTATAACCGCAAAGGCGCATACCGTTACCTGGACAGCATACGCCAGTTGCTCTTTGCAGGAAAACAAAAAGAAGCAGATTCGCTGGCAGAGCGCCAGTTCATGGGTTTAAAAAGCAATGAAGGAAAACGCAGTGAATGGGTGAACCGGGTTACCTCACTGCAAGGCATGAAGGGCAACCCCGCCCTGGCCGCTTATGATGATAGCCAGTGGAAGACCATGCAGGTGCCCTCTTACGACGGTTGGGAAGCAGTGGGTTTTGAAGGGCTGGATGGGGCCGTTTGGTTGCGCACCAGTTTTGAACTGACGGCCGGACAGGCTGAAAAAAATATGGTGCTTGACCTGAACCGCATACGCGACCAGGACTTTACCTATGTAAATGGAAAAATGGTGGGCAGTATGGAAAGCCAGGAGCCCAGGAAATATGTAGTGCCGAAAGAAAACCTGCACGCAGGCCGCAATACGCTTTCCGTATTGGTGCTGAATTTTGACAACAAAGGTGGTATTAACGGTTACAAAGATACCAGCCGGCATATTGGTATTTATCGGGAAGGTGAAACAGGCGAAAACCGGATTTCACTGGAAGGCAAATGGAAATACTTTGTGCAAAATGATGAACCTCCTGCCACTGGGCACTACCAGGCAGATTACCAGCCTTTCGGTGATGTATGGTTGAATTTTGCCAATACAGAAAGCGCCACGGATTACAAAAGAACACTGGATATTTCAAATGCCGTTGCAACCACCAGCTATACGCTGAATGGTATTGCGTACACGCGCGAGTATTTTGCCAGCCAGCCAAACCAGGTAATTGCCATACACCTGGGTGCGGGCAAACCGGCCAGCATCAGTTTTGAAGCGGGGTTAAGCAGCCCGCATAAAAATGCCCCGGTAATAAAACTAAACGATAATACACTGGCGCTTTCTTTAAAAGTACGGGACGGCGTTATGCAGGGCACCAGTTACATGCAGGTGAATGCCGTAAATGGAAGATTGCAGGTGCGTGATAATAAAATTGTTGTTACCGGCGCAGACGATGTTGTTATTTACCTGGCTGCCGGCACCAATTTCAAAAGCTTCACAGATGTATCGGCCGATGCCGCAGTGCCCTGCATCAATGCGCTGAGATCAACGGCTGGCATTGGCTACCAAAAAATTAAAGCGGCACATATAAAAGAATACCAGCAATACTTTAACCGTTTTGCGGTGAACTTTGGAAGTAACGGCAATGAAAAGCTGCCTACAGATGAACGGATAGAAAAGTTTGCCGCTACCGGAGACCCGGCGTTGATGGCCCTGTATATGCAATATGGCAGGTACCTGCTGATATCTTCTTCTCGGCCGGGCACACAGCCGGCCAACCTGCAGGGAATATGGAACGATCTTTTAACGCCGCCCTGGGGCAGTAAATACACCACCAACATAAATGCAGAGATGAATTACTGGCCTGCAGAACTGCTGAACCTTTCTGCACTGCACGAGCCATTGTTTAAAATGATTGACGAACTGGCTGTAACGGGCCGTGTTACTGCGCGTGAATATTACAACGCAAAGGGCTGGGTGTTGCACCACAATACGGATCAGTGGCGGGGCACCGCACCCATCAATGCCGCCAACCATGGCATTTGGGTAAGCGGCGGCGCCTGGCTTTGCCATCACCTCTGGGAGCATTACCTGTTTACCCAGGACCGGATGTTTCTTCAAAACCGGGCATACCCCATCATGAAACAGGCTGCTTTGTTCTTTACTACTTTTTTGGTAAAAGACCCTGTTACTGGTTACCTGATCAGCGCGCCCTCAAACTCGCCCGAGCAGGGTGGGTTGGTAGCCGGCCCCACAATGGATCATCAAATTATACGGGACCTGTATAAAAATACCATTGCCGCCAGTCAACTCCTGGGCATTGACGCAGCCTTCAGGGCCACGCTGGAAACACAATACAAACAAATTGCACCCAATAAAATAGGAAAATACGGGCAGTTGCAGGAATGGATGCAGGATGTAGATGATACCAGCAACAAACACCGGCATGTATCTCATTTGTGGGGGCAATACCCGGGCAATGAAATTAATTGGGATGAAACCCCGGAATTGATGAAAGCCGCGCAACAATCATTGATCTACCGGGGCGATGCGGCAACGGGTTGGAGCCTTGGCTGGAAAATTAATTTTTGGTCGCGCTTCAAAGACGGCGATCATGCTTACCGCCTGGTTCAATTACTGCTCACCCCCGCGCGTACCGGCGCGGGCAGCTACCCCAATCTTTTTGATGCACATCCGCCTTTTCAGATAGATGGCAATTTTGGTGGTGCCGCCGGCATTGCCGAAATGATTGTACAAAGCCATACCAAATACATTGATATTCTGCCTGCACTGCCTTCTGCATTGCCAGACGGAGAAATAAAAGGCATTTGTGTACGCGGCGGTTTTGTAATGAATATGCGCTGGGCGGGCGGAAAGCTGCAGCAACTGGAAATAGTATCTAATATGGGGCAGCCGTGTTTGTTGCGTTATGCCGGTAAAGTATTGAGTGTACCCGTTCAGAAGGGGAAACAATATACTTTATACCGCAACCTGGAGTGGACGAAATAGATGCCAATTACAATTTCATAAACAACCGGGTTCATACAATGATGAAACGTTCTTTCCGTTCAGCCGCTGCACACCGCCTTATGGTGGCCTTTGTTTGCCTGCTTGTTATACAGCAAACAGCCGCACAAACAACCGTTGGGTATTTGCGTTGCGAATACAAACAGGATCCGCTGGGGGTAGATGCATTGCAGCCGCACCTGAGCTGGGAAGTGCAATCAAACCAAAAAAATGTATTGCAAACGGCCTACCGGATCATTGTAGCAGACGATAGTACGCTTATTGAAAAAAATACCGGCAATGCCTGGGATTCAAAAAAAACAGTGTCTCTGGCATCTGTACAGGTGGCTTATAATGGCCAGCCCCTGCAGGCGGCCAAAAAATATTACTGGAAAGTAATGGTTTGGGATAATAAAGGAAACCCCGGCAGCTGGAGTAAAATGGCCAGCTGGCAAATGGGTTTATTGAATGTGGCCGATTGGAAGGGCGCAAACTGGATTGGTTATGCGGCCCTGCCAGACAGCAGCCAGATTGTTCCGTTTGCACACGGCAGGGGAAAAAAAGAATGGGGCACAAGGCCGGACATTCTGCCGCTGATGAGAAAAAATATTGCTATTACAAAAGCCGTTAAACGCGCAACTGTTTTTATTTGTGGCCTGGGCCAGTTTGAAATGTTTGTGAACGGGCGGAAAACCGGTGATCATTTTCTTGACCCCGGCTGGACGCAATACACCAAACATGCCCTGTATATAAGTTTTGATATAACCACCCGGTTGCAGCAGGGCAATAACGCCATTGGCGTTATGCTGGGCAATGGCTTCTATTATATTCCGGGTGAGCGTTACCGTAAGCTTACCGGTGCATTTGGATACCCCAAAATGATTTGCCGCGTGGCGGTTGAATACGCAGATGGAACTTTGCAGGACATAGTAAGCGATGCCAGCTGGAAAACAGCCCCATCGCCCGTTATTTTCTCCAGTATTTACGGTGGTGAAGATTACGACGCCAACCTTGAACAAACCGGTTGGAACGAACCCAATTTTAACGACACCCAATGGCAGCAGCCCGTTATTACCAACGGCCCGCCGGTGCTGGAAGCGCAATCTGCCGAACCATTGCGTGTAATGCAACGCTTTGCGCCGGTGAAAAAATCTTCTCTGTTACCCGGGGTTTGGGTATATGACCTGGGACAGAATTTTTCCGGTATTCCGTCTATTACCGTGAGCGGAAAAAAAGGAGATACCGTACGCATTATACCGGCCGAACTGCTGAATGAAGACGGAAGTGCCAACCAGAAAGCATCCGGCAGCCCCAGTTATTTCAATTATATTTTAAAAGGAAGCGGCAATGAAACCTGGCACCCGCAATTTACGTATTATGGTTTCCGTTATCTGCAGGTACAGGGTGCGGTGCCAGCAGGGGAAAACAATGCGCAACAATTGCCGGTATTAGCAAATATTGAAGGATGGCATACCCGCAATGCAGCAATGCCCGCGGGCAATTTTGCATGTTCCAATGAATTGTTCAACCAAACGTTCAAACTCATTAACTGGGCTATTAAAAGCAATACAGTGAGCGTTTTCACAGATTGCCCTCACCGCGAGAAGCTGGGCTGGCTGGAAGAAACGCACCTCATGGGCAGTTCTGTACAATATAATTTTGATGTGGCAGCGCTTTGCCGAAAAGCCATCAAAGACATGATGAATGCGCAAACCGCAGATGGCCTGATACCAGAAATAGCGCCGGAATATGTGCAGTTTGATGAACCGTTCAGGGATTCTCCGGAATGGGGGAGCGCCGCCATTATTCTGCCATGGTACAATTATAAATGGTATGCAGACAAGCAAACTCTTGTAACCGCTTATGATATGATGCAGCGGTACATTGCTTACCTGGAAAAGAAATCAGACAATCATATTCTTTACCAGGGTTTGGGAGACTGGTATGATATAGGGCCAGCCCACCCCGGTGTATCTCAGCAAACGCCCAAAGGCGTTACCGCTACGGCCGTTTATTATTATAACCTGCACATTATGGTTCAGGTGGCCACATTGCTGCGCAAAAAAGCAGATGCGCTGCGTTATGAACAGCTGGCTGCAGCTGTAAAAACAGCGTTCAATACAAAATTCTTTAATGATACTACCCGTCAGTATGCCAGCGGAAGCCAGGCCGCCAATGCCATGGCGTTGTTTATGGGTTTAACTGAGCCGGAGAACATTACAGCCGTAACAAATAACCTGGTGAAAGATATACGCTCCCGTAACAATGCGCTTACTGCAGGGGATATTGGTTACCGTTATGTACTGCGTGCACTGGAAGATGCCGGCCGGTCGGACGTTATTTTTGATATGAACAGCCGCAACGATGTTCCGGGCTATGGCTACCAGCTGGCGCATGGAGCCACGGCATTAACAGAATCCTGGCAGGCTTATCCTTCTGTATCTAATAACCACTTTATGCTGGGGCATTTAATGGAATGGTTTTATGCCGGGCTATGTGGTATTAAGCAATCAGAACAAGGGGCAGGATATAACAACATTGTAATACGCCCGCAACCTGTAGGAGATATCACCTGGGCCAAAGCAAGTTTTCATTCCGCTTACGGCAACATAAAAACAGACTGGAAAATATTGAACGGGCAATTTTCTTTACAAGTAACCATTCCTCCCAATACAACGGCTGCTATTTACCTGCCCGGCAGCAATAACGCAATTAGAACAGGTTCCGGAGTTTATAATTACACGGTTAAAATGAAATGATTGTATGAGGTTGCCAGTACATCGCATTGCAGTGGTAAACAAAATAACGGCTTTTGTTTTATTCATGGCTGTAAACACTTGCGGCCAGGTATTAGCACAGCCTGCTCCCCGACTAACCATCGACTTTAATAATGATTGGAAATTCTTTTTAGGTAACGACAGCAATGCCATCAACCCAAACTATAATGATGCGGCATGGAGGCAACTCAGGCTTCCGCACGACTGGAGCATTGAAGGCAACTTCAGTGAAAAAAATGCCGCAACCACCCAGGGTGGGGCATTGCCCGGTGGTATTGGCTGGTACCGCAAAACTTTTGTGCTGCCTGCCGCAGCAGCCAATAAAAATACCCGTGTTGAATTTGACGGCGTTTACCGTAACAGTGAAGTATGGATTAACGGTCATTGGTTGGGTAAAAGACCGTACGGCTATATTTCTTTCAGCTATGATATTACCGCATTTTTACGCAAAGCACCGGCAAAAAATGTTATGGTAGTGAAAGCAGATAATAGCCAGCAACCCAATTCAAGATGGTATACAGGATCAGGAATTTACCGCAATACCCGCCTGGTTTGCACAAACAAAACCGCCGCCATTAAACAATGGGGAACCTTTATCACTACCCCACGGGTGAGTGACAGCCAGGCAACCATACATATTTCTACCAGCATTACACACCCCGCAAAACCGGGCCCTGGCTTTACAGTGAGCACAGATATCTACGATGCAGCCGGTAAACTGGTGTCTGCTGAAAACATTGCTGCCACCCAAAACATACAGAAAGATGATAAAAAAGATGATGCCGCCCTTAACTACAATTGTTTGATTAAGATTGACAGACCAACCTTGTGGTCGGCAGACAATCCTTACTTATACAAAGCGGTAACAAAATTAACTGAGCACGGAAAATTGCTGGATGTATCAACCACTGTCTTTGGCATCCGTTCATGTTATTTTGATGCAGACAAGGGGTTTTTTCTCAATAACAAACCGTTGAAGATAAAAGGCGTTTGCAATCACCACGATTTGGGTGCTTTGGGTGCCGCGGTAAATGTGCGTGCCATAGAACGGCAACTGCAGCTATTAAAAGCGATGGGTTGCAATGCCATCCGTACCGCTCACAACCCACCTGCGCCTGAATTGCTGGAGCTCTGCGATAAAATGGGTTTTTTGGTAATGGTTGAAGCATTTGATATGTGGCGGAAGAAAAAAAATAAGTTCGATTATTCTGCTGATTTTGATGAATGGCACCGGCAGGATATCCGTGATATGGTGTTGCGTGACCGTAATCATCCCTCCGTTTTTATGTGGAGTATTGGCAATGAAATAAGGGAACAGTTTGATAGCACCGGCATTGGCCTGGCGCGTGAACTGGTGGCCATTGTAAAGGAAGCAGACCCCTCCAGGCCAGTCACTGCTGCGCTCAGCGAGTGGAACCCTGCTAAAAATTTCTTGTATCAATCAGGGGCATTAGACATTGTTGGCCTCAACTATCACCACGAAGTGTATGAAGACTTTCACCGGTATTACCCCGGTAAAGTTTTTTTAGGAGCAGAGAACATGAGTGCGTTTGCAACCCGTGGCCATTATGATATGCCATCAGACAGCAGTTATTTCTGGCCGGCCAAATCTCCGCAGAAAATTGTAGAACATGGTAACCCGGATTTTACCGTGTCTGCATACGACCAGGTGTCTGCGTACTGGGGAAGCACACATGAAACTACCTGGAAGATTATAAAAAAACACGATTACCTGAGTGGCTTGTTTGTATGGAGCGGGTTCGATTTTTTGGGAGAACCCATTCCTTATCCGTGGCCCGCAAGAAGTTCTTATTACGGCATTATTGACCTGGCGGGGTTTCCCAAAGATGTATATTATATGTACCAAAGTGAATGGACTTCAAAGCCGGTGCTCCATGTCTTTCCGCATTGGAACTGGCAACCGGGTAAGCAGGTAGACGTTTGGGTATATTATAACAATGCAGACGGCGTAGAATTGTTTTTAAATGGCAAATCACTGGGTGTAAAATCTAAATTGGGAGAAGACCTGCACGTAATGTGGCGGGTACCATTTGCCGGCACGCTGAAAGCAGTTTCCTACAAAATAAAAGCTACCGGTGCGCAGTCTGCAAGCCGTTCTGCGGTACTGGTTCAGGAAATTCATACCGCCGGCGCACCCGCTGCCATCCGTTTAAAAGCAGACCGCAGCACTATTAAAACGGGCGGCAAAGACCTTTCTTTTATTACTGCGCAAATACTGGACAAGCAGGGTTATCCTGTTCCGGATGCGGATAATTTGCTTTCATTTTCTGTTGATGGCGCCGGCACGCTTGCCGCCACCGATAATGGTTACCAGGCAGATACCAGTTCTTTTAAAACTGCCTCCCGCAAATGCTGGAAAGGGTTGGCGCTCGCCATCGTTCAATCTTCTCAAAAACAGGGAAATATTACAGTAAGCGTTTCCAGCCCCGGGTTAAAGCCGGCTGTAATAACGTTGAAAACAAGCAGGTAGGTATTGCTTTACGCAATCGTTCCCGGAAATATACAGCAACTGAAATAGTAAAATCTTCCATCAAATTAGCAAAACCTTACATTGTTATGGGGTATACCCCCGTGTACCTTTAGCACCGGTGATTGATATTTTACACGGTACGAAACTTTCACCCCTAACGATAAAAAAGATTGCGATGAAGAGGACGCTTGTTGATATGAAATTAAAAGCACGCCATTTTTCCAGTGCAAACCGCTATTTTTCTTTTTTCTGCTGTTCAATTGTATTTGTTACTGCTTCCCTTTGCAGCTTTGCACAATCTGTTACCACCAATGAACCATCTGCTTACCAAAAAGTAATTACAGAAAGGGCAGCAAAAATTGTAAACACCCTTGGCATTACAGATTCAGTAAAATACAGGCAGGCAGTGGGTATCATTGCTGACCAGTATGCTGCTCTTAACAGCATCCAGGAAAAAAATGCCGCTGCAGTTGCAGATATTAAAAAGCAGGAAACGGATAAAGACAAGCAGGCAGTTGCGCTGAAAACACAGGAAGAGAAAAAAATGACTGAACTTAAGCAGCAACATGCGGTGTTTATTGCTCATTTAAAAGACAATCTCACAGAACAACAGGCAGACCAGGTGAAAGACGGGATGACCTACCGCGTATTTCCTATTACTTATGCAGCTTATCAGGATATGATTCCTTCGTTAACGGCTGCACAGAAAGAAAAAATTTATAACTGGCTCAAAGAAGCAAGAGAGCTGGCAATGGATGCAGAATCTTCTGATAAAAAACATGCCGTATTTGGCAAATACAAAGGCCGTATCAACAATTATCTCTCTGGAGAAGGTTACAATGTAAAAAAGGAAGGCGAAGAATGGGCCAAAAGACTACAGGCCGCAAAAGATGCAAAACAAGCTAACTGATATAATCAAACAATTTTTCAAAACCCAACGCTATATGATAAAGTATCTCCTGAAGAGTGCACTGCTCCTTCCTTTCTTACTACTATCCTGCTGCGTATTGCTTGCACAGGAAAGAACCGTTACCGGCAAGGTAACAGATGCAGATGGTAAACCATTACAAGGTGTTACCGTTGGCATTAAAGGCGCTGCTACAAGCACCGCTACAGATGCCAATGGCGATTTCAGTATTAAAGTAACTTCTCCACAATCTGTACTTAAATTTTCAAGTATAGGCCAGCTCTACCAGGAGTTTACGGTAGGCACAAAAAATGCCTTCTCCGTTACGCTGCAAAGAGATACCCGGCAGCTGGAAGACGTGGTAGTAGTTGGCTATGGTACCCAAAAAGCAAGGAATGTAACAGGTTCTATTGTTTCTGTTGATACAAAAAAACTGGAAGACCTGCCCGTTGCTTCTGTTTCTGAAATGCTGCGTGGCCAGGTACCTGGCCTCAATGTAAGCGGGGGTAGCACACGCCCCGGTGTTATGGCTACTTTCAGTGTACGCCAGCAGTTTAACTGGGGTAAAGATGGTGGCGGAACCATTCCGCTGGTGGTGATAGATGATGTTGTGCAAATAGACCCTGCCACTAACCTGCCAACTTTAGACAGGTTTAACCAACTGGATATTTCTGAGATTGAAAGCATCACTGTTTTAAGAGATGCCAGTGCAGCAATATATGGTTCGCGGGCTTCTCAGGGCGCCATTGTGGTAAAAACAAAAAGAGGTAAAATAGGTACGCCCAAAATTTCATATTCCGGCAAGTTTGAAACCAATGACGCCATCAGCCATAGCAAAGTAATGAACGCCAAAGAATACGGTATATTTTCTAACCGTTTGCAACGCGGGTTAGGCAACACCGTTACGGGTAACCCCAATAACTTTTTCTCTCCGGCAGAATTGGATGTGATGGATACCCTTAATTACGACTGGCTGGCCGGAGATTGGAGACGCGCAAACGCCTCACAGCATTCTATTAACGTAAGCGGCGGCTCAGACAAGGCCACCTATTTTGCAGGCGGTTCTTATTATACACAGGGCGCAAATTTGGGTTCTCAGGATTTTAGCCGCTGGACTTTCCGCACTGGTACCGATGTTAAAGTAATGAACAGCATAAAGCTTTCTGCGGTTTTATCAGGCAACAGCACCAACCAGGAAAAATCATTTACCAAGATTAACTTCCAGGATGGCTATGCTACCGGTGGTGAACAAAACGATTACAGCGTACTGCTGCACATGCCAAAATACATTCCCTGGCAGTACACCATTAACGGTGCGCCAAATTATCTATCTCCCGTACTGGGCCCCAACAAAACAGGCAATGCTACCGGTAATGGCGCGCTTTCTATGTGGAACTATTATGCAATGCTGAACAACGGATCTTTTACCAGCAACAAAAACTTTAATTATACCGCAAACTTTTCATTGCAATATGATCTTCCGTTTATAAAAGGTTTATCTGTAAGGGCCAACTACGCTATATCAAATACCTCCAGCAATACAGAGCAGGTACAAATGCCTATTGTTTTTTACCAGGGTACCAATCTGGCCACGGCAGGCAAACACCTGTACAGCCCAACTACCACGTATACGCTGAATACCAATAAAACAAATTCCAGGGTTAGTTATGATAATACAACCGGCGCCCTGGAGCAAATTAATTTCTTTGCCAATTACGACCGCAGCTTTGGAGACCATACCATCTCTGCAGTGTTTTCCGGAGAACGTTCAAAAGTTACTTCAGAAGATCGTTACCAGATCTGGGACAACCCGGTATCGGGTATTTACAACGGTACCTCTGTTTCTACCCTCGGTGTGTTAAACAGTTCTAACACCATTACCTACCGCTCTGAAGGTGGAACCATGTCTTACCTGGGCAGGGTGAACTACAGTTTTAAAAACAGGTACCTGTTCTCATTTAATTTCCGCAGCGATGCCTCCAGCAAATTTGCGCCGGTTAACTATTGGGGCTTTTTTCCCGGAGTGTCTGTTGGCTGGATAGTGTCTGATGAATCTTTCTTTAAATTGAAATGGATGAACTACCTGAAAGTGCGCGCCTCATTGGGCAAAACAGGTAATGATAATGTAAAAGCGTGGAAATGGCTGCAGTTGTATTCTATTCTTTCAGATAAAGGAATGGCTTTTGGAAGCAATGGCGGCACCTTTACTTATGGTATTACACCGGAAGCTTCTCCCAACCCGGATATCAGGTGGGATAGAACCATACAAAGAAACCTTGGTATTGATTTCGCTGTTTTGAAAAATCGCTTATCTGTTAACCTGGATGGTTACTATAACTCTTCTACTGATATGCTTACGCTGATGACAGGTGCAATCAATGTTCCTATATCTGCCGGCGGTGCATTTGCAGAGCAAAACTATGGCGCTGTTAACTTCTGGGGTGCAGAAATTGCTGCAACCTGGAGAGACAATATTGGTAAGGACTTCAATTATAGTATTGGAATGAACTTTGGCTGGTCAGATAACAAGGTAAAAAAATACCTGGATCAGCCTTTTAATTACTCCTCCGTTTACGCCGGCAAACAACTGGAAGGCTATTCCCTCATAGGGCCTCAGTATGGCTACCGGACCTGGAAGCAAACTTCTACCGGTGATGGTATGCTTAGAACAGATGCAGACCTGGATGCCTACTGGGGTTATCTTACAGACCTGGCTACCAAGGCGGGTACTACACCGCTGTACAATGCAGGCAGTGCCAATATTTCTACCCGTGCAGGTATGAAAAAAGGAATGATGGCTTATGAAGACCAGGCTGGTGATTTAAACGCCGCTACAAAAACTATTGGTGCACAGAACGGACGTATTTCAGACGACCAGGATTATGTAGTGCTGGCCAAAAGCACGCGCAGTTATGGCATTTCCACCAACCTGGGTGTTAGCTGGAAATCATTAAGCCTGCTGGCGCAGATTGGTACCAGCTGGGGCGGGTGGAACAGTTACGACAGGGTTAAACAGGGAACCAGCAGCACCAACGCAGGCTGGTCTCAGGTTGCATACCTCACAGATATGTACGATTCTACGGATAACCCCAACGGAAAATATCCCAACATGGCTTTTTATGATAACGCATACAAGAATTCAGATTTCTGGACCCTGCCCACATTCCGCTGCGTTATCCGCTCGCTGAGTATCGGCTATACTTTGCCGAAAGAATGGCTTACAAAAGTGCATATCTCTAATGCAAAAGTGCTGGTGTCTGGGTACAACCTGTGGGATTTGTACAATCCATACCCCGGCAAATACCGCAATATGTACGATGGGCCCAATGTTGGTTATCCAACATTGCGTACATGGGCAGTGGGTCTAAACCTTGGTTTCTAATTTTAAATTATTTGTTCAACAACTTGTATATGAAAAATAAATTCTTATATCTCATCGCTTTCATTGGCATAGTGGCAACAGGCTGCAGGAAAAGTTACCTGGAGCAAATGAAAAGCTATGATAAATACGATGAGGAAACCGTATTTAACAACGAGGTGTTAACCGGCGCCTATATAGACAGGATTTACAATTACTTTTTTGCCAGCTACCGCAGCCCAACACAATTTGAATCTACCCTGGGTTCTTATGACGATTCAAAAACCAGGCTCACAGAAGAAATTGGCGGAACAGTAGCCAATTACATAAACCCCAACAAAACTGTACAGCAAGCTTCTGAAGCAGATGCGTATTATGGAGGTTTGCTTACTGCAGGTATAGCCAACACGCCGTATACGCGCATCCGGTTTGCCAATTTTATACTTGACAATATAGAAGCAATAGGAGGAAAATCTTTATCAAAAACATTTATCAATACCGCCAAAGGACAAGCATATTATTTCAGGGCGCTTCAATACTTCTACCTGGTGCGTACTTATGGAGGTGTGCCGCTGGTACTGCATATACAGCAGGCAAGCAGTACAGATAGTACCATACGCACGCCGCGGTCTACTGCCACAGAATGTTTTGCGCAAATTACCAAAGACTTTGATTCTGCTGCAGCATTGCTACCTATGAAATGGGCAACCGCAACAGATTACGGAAGGTTTACCGGTGCCGCCGCGCTGGCAATGAAAAGCCGCGTATTGCTTACCGCTGCCAGTCCGCTGTTTAATACAGACTGGGACAACCCCGGCAGTGCAAAATGGGCTGCTGCCCTGGCTGCCGGCCTGGATGCCGAAACCAAATTAAGTTCTGCAGGTTATGGATTGTATGGCAGTACCGCCAAAGAATGGGAGCAGATGACATATGTATCTGATAACGCGTTTAACAAGGAAGCCATTTTTACATTGTTGATGTCTAATACCATTACCAGTTCTGTTGGTTATAACAACAGTTGGGAAAACAGTGTAAGGCCAAAAGATTACAATGGTGGCGGAGGTGTTTCTGTACCCAAAGCCATGCTTGACCTGTTTCCATTGGCAGATGGCAGGCGCCCAACCAGCGCTAATGGCTATGTAGATACTTTCTTTTTTGAAAACCGTGATCCGCGTTTTTACCGCACATTTGCTTTCTCAGGAGAAAAATGGGGTAAGAAAGACAATGCCAACAGAACTACTTTCTTTTACAGGTGGAGGCCAAGTGCTACCGGCGCCGCTGTATATTATGGAAACAATGGTGGTAACCAAACCAGCAGTCCTGCGGTGGTTCGGAAATTCTCAAACCCTGGGGCAGATACTTCTGCATTGGCATTTTCCGGTACGGATATTTTTGAATACCGTTATGCCGAACTTCTGCTGAATATTGCAGAATGTTATGCGGCAAAAGGAGATATTGCCAATGCTACTGCTTACCTCGGAAAAATTCGTGCACGCGTGGGTATACCCAGTGCCAATAATTATGGCATTGGTGTGCTGGCAGATAAATACGCAGCTATTGAGGCTGTATTATATGAACGCCGTGTAGAACTGGCTTACGAAGGCAAACGCTATTGGGATGTGCAAAGATGGTTGTTGTATGCCGGAGTATCTTCTACCAACCCCAATGCAAATACAGTAAGCAAGCTGGGTCTTACACCCATCAATGGAACAAACAGAACCGGCTACTACTGGCAGAGTATTAATTTCACCGGCAGCGATCCGTTAACAGCGGCAGACAGGAACATACTGATTGACCCGGATGCAGGCAACTTTGCGGCACAAATAACCGCGCTTAAAAATTTGTACAAAGCCAAATTTGTGATGACGCCCTTAGACCAGCCAATGGACCGTGATGGTAATACACCCGTAAATATTTTATACAGGCCCAACTATTATGTTTCAGGATTATCTGCTACCGTGTTGTCTTACAACCCGTGGATACAACAAACCACAGGATGGTTAGATTACAGCGGGGCGCCGGGTAATTTTAATTCAACCAACTAAACTGTACCTGCTTTTAACTGAATTGTGCAACCACACCGGTGTAATTACCGGGTAAGGAGTACCGTTTTTGCGGAAGCATTTTTACAGCTGCATAAAAAGAGAAAGTTTTCGCTTTCTCTTTTTTTTAAAAAAGAATGTTGCAGCACGCGTTTTTTTAATAAAACAATCGTCAAATATTTTAAAAATAAATTTTACGCATGCAAATCAATTTTAAAAAGCTGGTGCTGGCTGCAATAATGCTGGGAGCAACGATTATCGTTAACGCGCAATACCCCGATATTTCTTCAGATGTGAAACGTGCTTCAGACTCGCTGATAAACGCGGCTACCCGGCATTCAGATTCTGCATGGGCAATAGCAACCCCCATTATAGAGAAGGAAGCAAAAGAAGGCAGGCCATATATACCATGGGCTTCGCGCGTGGATGAACTACCACAGGCATCTATACCCGCTTTTCCGGGTGCCGAAGGCGGTGGCAAATTTAGTTTTGGTGGCAGAGGCGGCAAAGTACTGGTGGTAACCAACCTGAATAACGATGGGCCCGGCAGTCTGCGCTGGGCTTGCGAACAGGGCGGTGCAAGAATCATTGTATTTAATGTTGCCGGCATTATAAGAATAAGCTCTCCTTTAATTATACGCGCGCCTTATATTTCTATAGAAGGGCAAACTGCACCGGGCGATGGTGTATGTATTGCAGGCGAAACAGTTTGGATTAATACGCACGATGTGATAATCCGCTACATGCGCTTCCGCCGCGGCGAAACCTGGGTAGGCAGAAGAGACGATGCCATTGGCGGTAACCCCATTGGTAACATCATGATTGACCATGTAAGCGCAACATGGGGGCTGGATGAAAATATGAGCATGTACCGGCACATGTACAACGACAGTACCGGTAAAATAGAAGATAAGTTTGGTACCGTAAACATTACCATTCAAAACTCCATTTTTGGCGAAGCGCTGGATACCTGGAACCATGCCTTTGGCAGTACACTGGGTGGAGAGAACTGTGCGTTCATGCGCAATCTCTGGGCAAACAATGCAGGCCGTAACCCCTCTGTGGGCTGGAATGGTATTTTTAATTTTGTAAACAACGTAGTATTTAACTGGGTACACCGCTCAATAGATGGCGGAGATTACCGCGCCAGGTTTAACATCATCAACAATTATTTTAAGCCCGGGCCGGCTACACCAAAAAACAATGTGGGCCACCGGATCCTGAAACCAGAAAGTGGCCGCAGTAAACTAAACCACCATGTATACGGCAGGGCATATGTTACCGGTAATATCATGGAAGGATACCCGGAAATTACCAAAGACAACTGGAACGGTGGCGTACAGGTAGAAGAAGAACCCAATACAGGTAGCTATACCGCAGAAATAAAATGGAATAAGCCCATGCCCATGCCCCCGCTCACCATAGTATCTGCAGAAGCGGCAAAAGCTTTTGTGCTGCAAAATGCAGGTGCTACGCTGCCCAAAAGAGATGCAGTAGATGCGCGGATTGTGAAACAGGTGGCTACCGGTAAAATTGATTACAAAGAAAATGTTCCCTTACCGGAAACGCAGTTCAAGCACCGCCGCATGCCCATAGATTCTTATAAACAGGGCATCATTACAGACCCGGTACAGGTGGGCGGTTACCCTGTTTACAATGGAACACCGTATACAGACAGCGACAATGACGGCATACCAGATGCATGGGAGATAAAAAACAAACTCAATCCAAAAGACCCTTCCGATGCAGCAACCGTTACAAAATCTGGTTACAGCAATATTGAATTGTACCTGAACAGCGTAGTAGACATCAAAAATGTAGTGCCCGTTACCGTTATAAACAAATAATAGCAGCCGTGAACAGATATTTTTTATATACCGCGTTTACTTTGCTGGCGGCCACACAGTGCGCACAGGCCCAATACCCAACCATTCCGCCAGCAATGGAAGATTCTGCCAATGCAGCTATGAAAAAAATACAGGCATTGTCTGACGAAGCTTTTTCCAGGGCACTGCCTGTAATAGAAGCAGATGAAAAAAAGGGTAAGCCATTTGTGCCCTGGGCATCTAAATCAACGGATCTGCCGCAGGCATCTATACCCGCATTTCCGGGGGCAGAAGGCGGCGGCGCATTTACGGCAGGTGGCCGTGGTGGAAAAGTATACGTGGTGAAAACACTGGCAGATGCCGGCCCCGGCTCCTTCCGGGAGGCCTGTGAGCAGGGCGGGGCAAGAATTATTGTTTTTAATGTTGCCGGTATTATTCATTTAAAAAGCCCGTTGAGTATCCGCGCACCATATATTAGTATTGAAGGCCAAACCGCCCCGGGCGATGGCGTTTGTATTGCCGGTGAATCTGTGTTGCTGGATACGCACGATATTATCATTCGTTTCATGCGCTTCCGCCGCGGCCAAACCGAAGTAACCCGCCGCGATGATGGACTGGGCGGCAACGTGGTGGGCAATATTATATTGGATCATGTTTCCGGCAGCTGGGGCTTAGACGAAAACATGTCTATCTACCGCCATGTGTACGACAGAAGCGGCAAGGCAGAAAAACTGCCCACTGTTAATGTTACCATACAGAACTCCATTTTTGCTGAAGGGCTTGATACTTATAACCACGCTTTTGGCAGCACCATTGGCGGCAGAAACAGCACCTTCATGCGCAACCTGTGGGCAAACAATGTTGCCCGCAACCCATCTATAGGTATGGATGGAGACTTTGGTTTTGTGAACAATGTTATATTCAACTGGTGGAACCGCAGCGCAGACGGCGGAGACAACCTTTCATTCTTTAATTTCATCAATAATTATTATAAGCCCGGTCCCATTACCCCCAAAGACAAGCCCATTGCCTACCGCATATTAAAACCAGAATCTGGCCGCGCGCGCAAAGACAGCCTGGTATTTGGCAAAGCATATGTAAGCGGCAATATTGTAGAAGGCAATGAAAAAGTTTCAAAGGATAACTGGGCGGGCGGGGTGCAGGTGCAGGATTTGCCCGATGCAGGAAGTTTTACAGCAGCAATACGTTCCGATAAACCTTCTTTCCAGCACATTGGGATCCTAAGCTTAGAATTCCACGTGGACAAGTTGTCGCG
>JADMIO011398632.1_pt1 | contig 37052 bp, 31 predicted proteins | sample 8958161 | NCBI WGS metagenome assembly JADMIO01 (sample SAMN16585339, study PRJNA669376) | soil metagenome | isolation source: Crop rotation soil | place: USA: Cullars Rotation, Alabama | collected 2011
CGCGACAACTTGTCCACGTGGAATTCTAAGCTTAGGATCCCAATGTGCTGGAAAGTTGCGGCGGATGGGCGCGACCGAGTCGATGTTCTCGGCGGCCTCGGTGCGGATGGCCTCGGCGTCCTCGATGGTAATGTCCTTGCGGTGGAGTTCTTCGTTGTTCGGCGGGCGGCCGAAACTCGGGTCGAACTTCGAGACGAAGATGGTGTTAGAACCTAACGATTCAATCTGCTCCGCGAAAGCCTTATTCAACCCCTGAATAATCGAGACCATGAACGTCAGCGTTACCACGCCGATGCCGACGCCCAGGATGGTCAGCGCCGAACGCAGCTTGTTCGCCCGCACCGTCGAGACGGCCATCGCCGCCGACTCTTTGATGTCATCAAAGGACATAACTGGGTTCTGTGTGCTAGATGCTGGGTTCTGGGTTTTAGGTCTTACCAGCACCTAGCACCCAGAACCCAGCACCCTTTCTTACTCCGCCCTCAGAGCTTCAATCGGGTCTAACCTTGCAGCCTTCCAGGCGGGCCAGAGGCCGCTGGCGATGCCGACGGCGGAGGAGACCGAGACGCCTAAGACCGCCGAGGCGGCGCTGAAGAGCAGCGGGAAGCCCATCGCCTTGGCGAGCGCGAAGGCGAGGAGGAAGCCCGCCACCACGCCCATCAGGCCGCCGATGGAGGTGATGACGACCGACTCGATGAGGAACTGCAAGAGCACGTCGCGGCGCGACGCCCCGACCGCCTTGCGCACGCCGATCTCGCGCGTCCTTTCGGTCACCGAGACGAGCATGATGTTCATCACGACGATGCCGCCCACGACGAGCGAGATGGCGGCGACGCCGATGGTGACGATGTAGATGTTGGCCGTCGCGCTCTTGTAGAGGTCTATGAACACGTCCTGCGTCTCTAACGCGAAGCCGTCCTCGTCGTCGTGAAAAGTCTTGCCGCGCCGGTTGCGCATGATGCTGCGCACCTGGTCTTCGGCCGTCGCGAGCTGCGGCTGCTCGGGCACTTGAATGAAGACGACGAGCGAGACGCGCGAGCCGAAAGCCTTCTTGAAAGTCGGGTAGGGAATCTGCACGAAGTTGTCGCGCGAGAAGCCGAAGATTTTACCCAGACGCTCCGTGACGCCGATGACCTGATAGGCGCGGCCCTCGACGCGCACGAGTTTACCGATGACCTGGTCGGCCGGGACTCCGTCGAAGAGGTTGTCAACCACGTCGGGGCCGATGACGGCCACGTCTCTGCCGGAAGCCTCTTCAACGTCCGTCCAAGCGCGACCTGCGATGACATCCGTGTCTTCGATGCCGAACATCGAGAGCGTCAGGCCGCGGACGCGCACGCCGTCGGACGAGTGGTCGCCGGCCTTGACGGTGGCCTGCGCGTTGGCAGAGATGCCCGTGCGCCAGCAGGCGGGGCAGAGGCGCGTGATGGCCTCGGCGTCGTCCTCGGTCACGTCCTTGCGGCGGTTGAATTTGATGAAGTCCTCGCGCGAGGTGATGACCTGCGGGCGCTTCGAGATGGTGAAGACGGTCGAGCCCTGCGAGGAGAAGGTGGAGGCGACCGTCTGGTCTAAGCCCTTGATGATGGTGACGACGGCGATGACGGCCGCGACGCCGACCACGACGCCGACGAGCGTCAACGCGGTTCTAAGTTTGTTCGCGCGCAGGGAGCCGAGCGCGATGCGCAGGGACTCCCACGTTTTATAGAAGCCCGGCGGGAGCCACGCGCGGCGCGGCGTCACGGGCAGAGGCTCGAAGCCGCGCGGCTCTTGAGTCGTGCGCTCTTCGGCCGGCTCTGTCAGCAGTGCGCTCATCCGTCAACGGATGCGAGGAGGTGGAAAGTCAGAGGGAGGATGAGAGCCACGCTGCTTCTCATCCTCCCTCCTTCGTCATTCGTTATAGCCTTTTCGGCTGCTACTTGATTCGCTCGTCCTTCTCGATCTGGCCGTCGCGGATGTGGATGATGCGGTGCGCGCGCGCGGCGATGTCGTGCTCGTGCGTGACGAGGATGATCGTGTTCCCCAGTTCGTGCAGGTGCTCGAACAGCTCCATGATCTCGTAGCTCGTCTTGGTGTCGAGCGCGCCGGTGGGCTCGTCCGCGAGCAGGATCGAGGGGTTGTTGACGAGCGCCCTCGCGATGGCGACCCTCTGGCGCTGGCCGCCCGAGAGCTCGTTCGGGCGGTGCGTCATGCGGTCGCTGAGTTCGACGTTGCGCAGGGCCTTCTGCGCCCGCTCGTGCCGCTCGGAGGCCGAGATGCCCGCGTAGATGAGCGGCAGCTCGACGTTGTGCAGGGCGGTGGCGCGCGCCAGGAGGTTGAAGGTCTGGAAGACGAACCCGATCTCCTGGTTGCGGATGCGCGCCAGCTCGTCGTCCTCCATCTCGGAGACGAGCTTCGAGTTGATCCAGTAGCGCCCCTGGGACGGCGTGTCGAGGCAGCCGATGAGGTTCATCAGCGTAGACTTGCCGGAGCCCGAGGGGCCGATGATGGCGAGGTATTCGCCGCGCTGCACGTCGAACGAGACGCCGCGCAGCGCGTGCAGTTTCTCGGCGCCCATCTCGTAGGTACGCCAGATGTCGCGCATCGAGATGAGCGCGGCCGGCACGCCGTCGTGCGCGAGCAGGTCGCCGCGTTCGAGCGCTTCGGCGTTGACGCCGTTACCGCTGACGATGCCCGCCTCTTCGTTAACGACGTTCGCCTCTTCGGTGGTGGGGCTCTCCATCTCTAAAAGTGCCTCGCTCATTTCTTCTCACCTGCCTTGTCGCCGGGCTTGTTCTGCTGACGCTGCACGGTGTCCCCCTCCTTCAGCGTCCGCAGCACGCGGCTCGGGCCGGTGATGACTTCCATGTCCTTGTTGAGCCCGCTCACGACCTCGATATCCGACTCGCCCGTGATGCCGGTCTCGACGGGGACGAACTTGACCTTCTTGCCTTCGAGGACGTAGACGCCCTTGATGTCCTTCGGCTTCTCGGTCGGGGCCGCGGCCTGCTGGCCGGCGTCCTTACCCGAAGGCGGGGTCGGGGTCGGGGTCGGCGACTTCTCGACGATGGCCTGGAGCGGGACGGCGACGACGTTCTGCTTCGTGTTGGTCGTGATGGTGGCCGTGGCCGTCATGCCGGGGCGGAGCGATTCGCGCACATCGTTCGGGACGGTCGAAAGGTCGAGCTGGACGATGACCTTGAACTCCTTCGCCTCCTGAACGTTGACGCGGTTGCCGAGGCCCGCGCCCGTCGTGTCGGAGCGCGAGACGGCGAGCGGGTTCTTCTGGACGACCTTGCCGCCCAGCTCGCGCTCGCCCATCGCGTCCACCTTGACCTTGACCGGCTGCTCCACCTGAATCTGCGCGATCTCGGTCTCGTCCACGTTGACCTCGACGTTGATCGTGGTCATGTCGGCGATGGTCATCAGCGAAGTGGTCGAGAGGCCCGCGACGGCGAACTGGCCGACGCGCGCCGGGATGTCCACGACGACGCCCGTCAGGGGCGAGACCGTGACGGCCTTGCTGCGCTGCGAAGACTGGCCGCGCAGAAGCGCCTGCTGCGAGTTGGCGCGCGCCTCGCTCGAATTGACGCCGGCCTGCGCGCTCTTGACGCGGGTCTGCGCCTCGGCGACGCCGACGCGCGCCTGGTTGACGCGGGCCTTTGACTCCTCGACCGCGATCTTAGCCGATTCGAGCTGAGCCTGCGAAGTCTTGAGCGCGACCTGCGCCGTCTTGAGCCTGTCCTGCGCGGCGTCGTACTCGGAGCGCGAGGCGACGCCCGACTCGATGAGTTCGGTGGTGCGCTTCAGCTCGCGGCGCGCGGTCTCAAGGCTGACCTCCTCGCGGTCAACGGCGGTCTGCGCGGTGTTGACGGCCTGGCGCGCCTGCGCGAGCGAAGCCTCGGCGGCCGTCTGTTGCTGCTGCGCCTGCTGGACGCTGGCCTCGGCCGAGGCGACGGAGGCGCGCGAGTTCTGTACGTCGGAGATGGCGGCCTGCACGCTGGCGGCCTGCGCCTCGGCGGAGGATTCGAGCTGCGTCGGGTCTACGCGGACGAGCGGCTGGCCCGTGGTGACGTGGTCGCCGGGGTTGACGTTGATCTCGACGATGCGCCCCTGCACCTCGCTCGTCAGGTTGACGAAGCGGATGGGGCGCACCTCGCCGGAGGCCGTGACGGTGGATTTGAGTTCGGGCCGCACCTCGACCTTGACGGTCGTCACTTCGGCCTCGTCCTTGCCGCGCGCGAAGATGCTGATGACGACGACGAGGCCGAGCAGTGCGACCGCCGAGACCGCGATGATGATTTTCTTCTTCCGGCTCAGAGCCATCGGTGTTTAATTCCTCTTCTCGAAAAGACTGGGGTTAAATTTTTGTCGGGACGTGGGCTGGCTCCGCAACGCGGACGCGGCCGGCGCTAAACCGAACTGACTGTGCACCTTCCCGCCGCCGGCAACTCTTCTACGTGCAAAAAGGTGGAACAGTTTCAAGAAAGCTCTTGGCTGTTAGCTTTTAGCTTTTAGCTCTCTCGCGTCGGGGTGGGGTTGGCTAAAAGCCAATAGCTAACAGCCAAGAGCTTCCTTTGATGCTGTTGGCGCGTCTCGCGTTTCGCGGTACAATGCGGGTTCGGCGCCGAGCGTTTTTCGCGGCCGGACGCCGGGACAGTTTGTGGGGGCATCTCAGGGGCGCGCCAGCCCGCACCGCCATCCAAAAAATCGTGAAGGACGCGGCCATGATCACCTGCGAAAGGTGCCAGACGGAGAATATCGAGGGCTCGCAGTACTGCGACGAGTGCGGGGCGGCCTTGCAGCCCGGCACCGGCGGCGGCCCCGGCGCACGCACGCACGCGGGCGAGCACGCCGGCCCCAGTACGGAGGCCGTCGCCTCCGACACGGGAAGGCGAGCCGCGGCCCCCGAGCTGCGCGCCGTGCCGAAGCCCGTCTCGTCGGCCGGCGCTTCGGTCACGGGCGTCGCCGGGCGGCCCAAGGTGCACGAAGACTCGCCGACGGGACGCCGCGAGAGCGGCGCGGCGCCGCACGCCAAGCTGGTCATACACCGCGGGCGCTCGGTCGGCAAAGAGTTCCCGATGTGTGAGGACGAGTCGCACATCGGCCGCTGGGACGCCGACGGCGGCATCTTCCCTGATGTTGATTTGGACTCCGACGACCCGGAGGCCAAGGTCTCGCGCCGCCACGCGCGCATCACGCGGCGCAGCGGGATGTACTACATCGAAGACCTCGGCTCGACCAACGGCACCTTCGTCAACCGCGGGCGGAGGTTGTTGCCCGGCGACCGTCAGCCTTTGCGCGACGGCGACGAGGTCATCGTCGGGAAGACGTTTCTGAAGTTTCACGTGCTCGGTTCGTCGTAGGCTTTTTTTAGAAGAGTGATGTCGTCGTCCTGTTTCGATTGCGGCTCGCCCGTGGCCCCGGAAGACCGCTTCTGCGGCAACTGCGGCCTGGCCTTGCAGCAGCCCGCCCCGCGGGCGGAGGGCGAAGCCGCGCCCTCTAACGACCTGCTCACGCCCGAGCCAGACGCCCCCGCGCAGGCGGTCGCCGACGAGCTACAGCCGACCATCATCGAGATGCCTTCGCACGGCGGTCAGGCCGCCGCCGCGGTCGCGCCGGCCGCCGAACCTTCTAAAGCATCTTCCGAAGTGCCATCCGAGACGCCGTCCGAATCAAAAGGTCTCTCGACCGCGGGCTCGGCCGAACTCTCTTCCTCGATTGAAGAGGACGCGGAGCCGACGGCCGACGCATCGGAGGAGCAGCCTGCGGGCGCCGTCTCCGGCGCACAGTCTTCCGCCGAAGAGTCCGCGTCGGAGTGGGAGCCCAAACCGCAGAACACGGGCGGCGCTGCTTCGGGCGCGGCGCGAGACCACCGCACGGGCGACCTGCCTTCGCGCCCGATGGCCTTCACGGGGCGCACGGGCGGCTCATCTTCTTCGGGGCGCCGCGCGGCGAGCCAGTTGGAGCCGGGCACGGTGCTCTACAGCCGTTACGAGATCGTCAAGCGCATCGGCGGCGGCGGCATGGGCGCCGTCTACTACGCGAAGGACAAGAACCTCGGCGACGCCCCGCGCGCCGTCAAGGAAATGATCCAGACGCACATCGACGAGTCGCAGCAGGAGAAGGCCGTCGCGGACTTCCGCCGCGAGTCGATGCTGCTGGCCGCGCTCGAACACCCTTCCATCCCGACCATCTACGACTACTTCTACGACGACACGGCCTCGCGCTTCTACCTCGTCATGAAGTACATCTCGGGCGGCGACTGTCTCGCGCGACTGCGTAACGCGCCGATGAACCGGCTCGACGAGCTGACCGTCGCCGAGTGGGCCTCGCAGACGGCCGACGTGCTCGAATACCTGCACAACCAGAGGCCGCCGATTATCTACCGCGACCTCAAGCCCGCGAACCTGATGATTGACGGCAACTCGGGCCGCGTGATGCTGATCGACTTCGGCATCGCGCGCTGGGTCGCGCCGCAGGAGAAGGGCGTGACGGCCGTCGGCACGATGGGTTACGCGCCGCCCGAACTCTTCAGCGGGAAGGCCGAAGCGAGGACGGACATCTACGGGTTGGGCGCGACGATGTTCCACCTGCTGACCGGCTCCGACCCGCAGGACAACCCGCTGCTCATCTTCGACTTCTCGAAGAACCCGACGCCGCGCCAGATCAACCCGGCCATCTCGAACGAGATGGAGTGGATTCTGATGAAGGCCGTCGAGTACGAACCCGAGCGCCGCTTCCGCTCGGCCGCCGAGATGCGCGACACGCTCCACCGGCACGTCGAGCAGTTGCGCGCGGGCGCCGTCACCTACGGCGTCGTGCGCGGCGCGCAGGAACAGACGGCGCGGACGATGGCCGTCGAGAGAGTCTTCTGCGGCTTCTGCGGCAAGTCCATTTCGTCCGAGGATGTCTTCTGCCCGCACTGCGGCGCGCGCCAGCCCATCGCGGCGGCGAGCGCCGCGTTGCGCACTGCGCGCGCGACCGCAAGGCTCGTCGTGACGGGGACGACGGAGCTTGACGCGACGTTCCTCCTGAACAAGGAGACGAACCTCGTCGGGCGCACCGACCCGCAGTCGAACATCTTTCCGGACATAGACCTCTCCCGCTTCGACCCGGAGACGAAGATTTCGCGGCGCCACGCGCGCGTCTGGCGCGAGGGCGACACGTTCCTCGTCGAAGACCTCGGGTCGGTCAACGGCACGGTCGTCAACGAGGCCGTCCGCCTCGGCCCCCGCCAGCCGCGCCCGCTCGCCAACGGCGACCGCCTGCGCCTCGGCGAGACGACGCTCCACTTTTTGATCGGATGAAGTCAGGAGTCAGGAGTCAGAAGTCAGAACAAGGACGCACGTAGCCTCTTCATTCTGACTCCTGACTCCTGACTCCTGACTCCCTGACTTTTATGTCTGTCCAACTAGAACGAGAAAGAGGGGCGATGCGGGGCACGTCGCGTGGGCCGGTGAACTTCGAACGTTTGCGCGCGCCGTTCTCGCTGCGGTGCGGCGCGCTTCTGATTGACTACATCATCGTGGTCGGCGTGCTGGCGCTGGCGACGCTCATGGCGCGCGTGATGGGCGACGGCGGCGGGAGGCGTGGCGGCAGCTTCATACTGTTCGTGGGTTACATCACGACGGCCGGCGTCGCCTTCGTCAACTTCGTGCTGCTCGCCAACCTGAGCGGGCGCACTTTGGGGAAGTGGATCGCGGGCCTGCGCATCGAGCGCAAGGACGGCGAGCCCCTGAGCGTCGGGCGCGCGCTGCTGCGCCACCTCGTCGGCTACCCTTTGACGCTTGTGACGCTCGGCCTCGGCTTCCTCTTCGCGGCCTTCGACCCGCAGGGCCGCGCGCTGCACGACTGGCTCGCCGGCACCGTCGTTGTACGCAGCCGCGCGCCCCGCGCGACGAACTTGCGCTAAACTTCCGGCGCGTCTCTCCGTAAAGACTCTTCGAAGAAGGATGCAGACCACCTGCCCGAGTTGTGGTGCGGAGACCTTTCCCGGCGCGCGCTTCTGCCGGCGCTGCGGCGCGCCCCTCGGCCTGCACGGCGCCGAGACCGGCGACGTTTCGCCGAACGCCGCCACCGTCCCGCTCGTGCCCGAAGAGTTGACGCGCACGACCGACGGCCTCGCCCCCGGCGAGGAGCGCGTCGCACCGCAGACCTCGCGCGTCAGCCTCGCCGAGATGGAGCGCATCCTGCGCGGGCAGGAGGAGGGCAGTCAACAACTCTCTCAAACGACCGACCCCGAGGCCACGCTCGCACGGAACAACTCGGCCGTCACGCGCCCGGACATCCCCGGTTACGGAGACGAAGAGCTGACCATCACCGTCCAGCGCCCCGAAGCGTCGGGCGCGGACGGCGACTTCGACGCGACCAACGACTTCACAGACTTCGACGCCACGCGGCCCGCAGACCTAGAGGCCACGATGCCCGCCACCGCCGGCTCCTGGCCTTACGATAAAAAGCCCGAGCCCGAGACGCACGAACCCGAGACCGCCGCCGACACGCACGACCCCGGCGTAGTTGTTCCGCCTCCGCCCCCGCGGACGGGCGCGAGTCCCGCGACGCAGCGGCGCGCTTGGCCGTGGGTCGTCGGCGTCTGCGCCATCGTCGCGTTGCTCGCTTCGGGCGGCGCGTGGCTCGCGTACAGGATGCTGCGCCGCCCGTCTCTGACAGACCTGCCGACGCAGGGGCCGACCGCGCCCGTCGCGCCCGACGCGCAACAGCAGTTCGACATCAAGCTCGAAGAGGCCGAAGGGCTGCTCGCCTCGGGCGACATGGAGGGCGCGCTCAACCGTCTGCGCGAGGCCAACGCGCTCGACCCCTCGAACACGCGCGCGCATCGAAGGCTCGGCGAACTGCTCCTCTCGACCGGCGCGCGCCGCGAGGCCATCGAAGAGTTCCGCGCGCTCACGCGCAACGCGCCTTACGACTTCGCCGCGTGGCGCCTGCTCGCCTCGGCGCAGTTCGCCGAAGGTCTCTACGACGATGCGGTGGAGAGCTACCGCCGCGTCCTCAACCTCAACGCGCCCGGCGCGCGCCCCGACCCGAACGACCTGCTCGGCTTCGCAGACTCTCTGCGCCTCGCCGGTCGCGCCGAGGAGGCACGCGCCGCCTACGAACAACTGACGACCTTCGCGCCGCCCGACCTCGCGGAGATCGCGCGCCAGCACCTCTCGGAACTCGCGCCCGCGCAGACGACCCCGACGCCCGCGCACACGCCGCGCCCCGGCGAGCCTTCGCCCACGCCGACTGTCGAGACCGCGTCCGTCAACGTGCCGCCCGCGCCGACGCCCCCGCCGCCGACGCCGACCCCCGCGCCGACGCCCGCGCCCCCGGCCGCCGCCTCGCCCGCCGAGCGCTACAGCCGCGGCGTACAACTCTGGTCTTCGAACCGCGGCGCCGCGCTCGAAGAGTTCCGCGCGGCCGCGGCCGGCGGCAACGTGGACGCGCACTACTACCTCGGCCTCTCCTACGTCGAAGGCCGCAAGCCCGGCACGCTCCAACGCGCCGAAGTCGTCGCCGCGCTCCAACACTTCCAGCTCGCGCAACGCGGCCAACACGCCGCGCAGGCGCGCGGCTACGCGCAACAGTTAGAGAAAGAGTTTGACCGGCTGAGAAGGCAGTGATAAGTAAGAGGGAAATAGGTGCTGGGTGCTGGGTGCTGGGTGTTGGGTAACAGCCTAGTCTTCACCAACACCTAACACCCAGCACCCAACACCCAACTGAGCTATGCCTGAACTACTCGTCAACTACCCCGACCGCGCGCCGGAGCGTCTGCCGCTGGGGCGCTTGAGAATCACCATCGGGCGCTCGGCGCGCAACGACGTGTGCGTGCCCGACCCGTTCGCCTCGCGCGTCCACGCCGAGGTCAGGCGCGAGGGCGACCAGTACCTTTTGCAAGACCTCGGGTCGGCCAACGGCACCTATTACAACGGCTCGCGGCTCGAACAGCCGATCATGCTCACGCACGGCGGGCGCATCCAGATCGGCGAGACCGAGATCGTCTTCAAAGACCCCACGACCGCGCCGCAACTGCCCGCGACGACCATCGAGGAGGACGCGCCGCTGCCCGAGGCGACCATCGCCTTCGACTCGGCGCAGCACACCACCTCGGGGCTGCTCGAAGCCATCGAGGGCGCGCGCACGCAGTCGTCGGGCCGCTTCGACGTGGCGACCATCATGCCGCACCGCTCGGGCGCGACCGTCAAGGCGCCGGCCGCGGGCGACCACGGCGACCTGCTCGCGCTCATCTCGAAGGTCGGCGTGACGCTGCTCGCCTCGGCCACGCTCGACGAGACCTTGCGTCAGGTGGCGCTCCTCGTCTTCGACGCCGTGCCGGCCGAGCGTTGCCTCATCATGCTGCGCGAGCCGCCCGAGGACGGCGAACTGAAGATACGCACCGCGGAGATGCGCGACCGCCGCCCCGAAGTCGGCGAGGTGCGCGTCAGCCGCACCATCATCGAAGAGGTCGTCAACCAGGGCCGCTCAGTCTTAACCTCCGACGCGCAGCACGACCCGCGCTTCAAGTCTTCGACGGTCACCTTTCAAGGGATACGTTCCGTCCTCGCCGTGCCGCTCGGCGTCGGCGAGCGCATCTTCGGCATGATCTACGCCGACTCGCCGCTCGCCACCTCGCGCTTCACCGAAGACCATCTCAAGGTCTTGACGACGCTCGGCTCGGTCGCCGCCATCCGCGTCGAGAACGCGCGGCTGCTCGAAGAACATCTCGAACAGGAACGTTTCGAGCGCGAGCTGCAACTGGCGCGAGAGATACAGCAGCGCTTCCAGCCTTCGGCCCCGCCCGCCGTCGCGGGCTACGAGTTGCAGGGCATCAGCTTCCCCTCGTACCAGATCGGCGGCGACTACTACGACTTCATACAGTGCGGCGACGGCCGTCTCGTCGTCGCGCTCGGCGACGTGTCGGGCAAGGGGACTTCGGCCGCGCTGCTGATGTCCTCGTTGCACGCGGCGGTGCACGCGCAGGTCGCCTCGTGCCGGACGATTACGGAATTGATCGGCGCGGTCAACCGCTACCTCGCCGACAACACGCCGGCCAACCGCTTCGTCACGCTCTTCTACGCGGAGCTTGACCCTTTGACGGGCTCGCTCTCCTTCATCAACGCCGGCCACAACCCGCCCATCATCGCGCACGAAGGCGGCGCGCTCGAACAGCTCGGCGCGGGCGGGCTCCCCCTCGGCATCGTCCCCGACTACGACTACCGCGAGGGGCGCACGCAACTCCGGCCCGGCGACGTGCTCGTCGCATACTCCGACGGCGTCACCGAGCAGACCAACCCCAAGGGCGAAGAGTTCGGCACCGTCCGCCTGCAAGAGGTCGTCGCGCGCAACATCAACCGCTCGGCCGCCGGCATCCGCGACAAGATCGAAGCCGCGCTCTCCGCCTTCGCACAGGCCACGCCCGCCGGCGACGACATCACCCTCCTCATCGTCAAGCGCGAGCCGGAAGCGAAGTAAGGCGTGAACCGTAAACCGTAAACAGGACGTGAACCGTAAACCGTGAACCGTGACAAGAAGGATTTGATTCCTCCTGTCACGGTTCACGGTTTACGGTTCACGCCTTATCTTGTCAGTGCGCGGACGCTGCGTGTGATGCGCTCGGCGGTCTTGTCGCCGATGCCGTCGAGGAGGTCGAGGCCGCCGCCTTCGACGAACTGCGCGAGGTCTTCGAGCGAGGAGATTTTGAACTGCTGGTAAAGCGTCGCGGCGATCTTGGGGCCGACGCCTTCGACTTCGAGCAGGTCGAGCACGGTCTCGGGCGTCTCCTGCTTCAACTTCTCCCACGCCTCGAAGGTGCCGCGCTCAAGCAACTCGACGATCTTGCCGCTGATGGCCTTGCCCACGCCGGGTAAGGTCTGCAAACCCTTCAAGCCCTCTTCGCGCGCGATCTTCGCGACCGAACTCGACCACGTCTCCAACGTCTCGGCCGCGTTCCGGTACGAACGCACGCGGAACTTGTCGTCGCCGCGAATCTCCATCAGCAGCGCCAGCCGCTCGAACCTCCGCGCCAGTTCCTCGTTCGTCATCTCACGCCTTCGGCCCCACCCTTCGCGGCGGGGCGAACGCCTTTGACCGTTAAGCCTCGGGCCGACCGGCCGGGAGCCGGTCAGGGGAGCGTCGCCTTGGGGCGGCGGTAGATATTATCCCACACCAGCCAGCGGCTTCCACGCTTGACCAGGGAATAGAGCCTGCGGTTCCTGCGCCGGTAGAGTCTGGGCGAGTAACGTCCCTGGGTTTCAGACCACCAGCGCAGGTACCAGTACTCGACGATCCGCACTTCCGCGCTTTGCTCGTCCTCGCGAACAACTTCGAGGTTGAGGAGAGCTTTCTGCGACGGGTTTCCTTCGTTGGAGATAATCTCCCCGTTTCGGTGGTGCCGCTCAACTGTGTCGCTGATGCGCCGGTAGGCTGGGCCGTCCGCGGCGAAGAACTTCCTCAGCGGACTCAAGTCCGTGTCTGGGAGCCTGAGATAGGCCGCGAACTCCGCGCTGACGGCGTCGTGCACCGCGCGGAATAGGATGCTCTGGCGCTTCTGCCGGTCGAATTCCCTGGCGGCCAGTGAGACGAGCAGCAGATACTCCTTGCAGCTTGGGTAGTCAGCCCCCGCCATCAAGAACTTGTGCCTCTTACTGACGTGTTCGAGCCGGAAGAAATAGTCGATGCGCCTGTCCATCCGCCCGTCCGTCAGTTCGGAATAATACCAACTCAGCCTCCGCGCGACTTCGCACTTGTAGTAGCGAATCTCCTCCTCCTTATACCGGAAGTGGTCGGACAGGTCGCCTATCAGGACGCTGAAGCAGTGGCGGAAGAACTGCCACTGCTTGGCGTTCGGGTCGGACGCGAAGACGCGGTGTCCGAGCAGCCGCTCGAACTCCGCCCGCACCTCGGCCTCCGAGGCGGCGATTTCGCTCTTAGTGAGGTAAGTAGTCATCTCGAACTCCGATTCGTCCTCAAGCGAAACTAGGAGCCGCTCCGATTGATAACTAATCGGAGCCAACATCGGGGACACCAGCGGAAACCTGCAACTTCGGGGGGAAGGCAGACGCATCAAAATTCAGGCGGTGTGGATTCACCGAAGTGTAAAAGTGTAAAAATTCCCCCGACAGGCAGACGAGAGGTTGCGTCGTGGCGACCATCTCGCCGACCCCTTGAAAGACCGGGCGCTCGTGGCCCAACCCCCTCTCAGGCAGCAATGCCCCTTCGTTAGAAAAGGGGCGACCCCGGCGGCGTAACGGAGACGCCGCTCAACCTATGGCTAATTTTCAGCAGGTCGTAAAGAATTCGGTCCCAACCGGTAAACGTCGCGGCGAGCAGAGGTTTGAAGAGCCGCGGCGGGCAGATTCTAAACGAGGGCCGAGCTAAAGACCAGCAAAAAGGAGAAACCAGAGATGTCTAGCAGAAAGCTCGTCGCGCAGGTTGGTAAGGGCGGCGGAAAGCCCGACTCGATGTCAAACATATGCCGCTGCCCGCTTTGGAGCAACGTCCGCTTCGCGTCGCCGCCGGGATTAAAGGAGGACAATTTATGAACCCGACCGAATTTGATGACAAAGTCTTCGCCCTAATCATCACCATGATGGTTGGTACCGCCGTCAGTACCATCGCGTCTTGGAAGATTCTTGAGGTTATCCATAAGAGTCTTGAGCAGGGCCAAAAAAATGGCGGCGTTCTTGACAGCCCTTACTGTGGGCGGCATCGTGGGTGTCTTCGCCTTAGTGGCGGGCGGCGTGTGGTTGGAGTATAGCTACCTGCGCCCGGAAGCTGCGAAAGTGGAGCCGCAGAAGACAGCCGCGCCGCCGACTCCGCCCGTCGTTCAAACCCCAGAACAGCACAAGCCGTCCCGGCCGGAGAGCGCGTTCAGACCTCGTGTCCGTCCGAACCCTCGTCCGGCTCAAGCGTCTACCCCTGAAACTGCTCAGACGGACAAAGCCCCCATAACACCTCCGACGAGTCAGGCACCTGAGGCCGCGCCGCCCGTGCAGAGTCCTTCGCCGCAGCCGCCGACGAAGGAGGCGCATCCGCTGCTCGCGCCGGCCCAGCCCCCAAGCTGCAACCAGACGCCTGCCCCGGCGACCGTCATCACTCCCCCGGGCGAAAAGGTTCCGGAGTCCGACCAGTTGGTTTAGCGCGTCGCGCTCCGACCTCCGCCTGATAGCTTAAGGGCGCACGACAGATTTCGTTTCGTGCGCCCCGCGGGGCGGACTCGCATCGAAGGCTTTCGGTTTGAACCCATGCTGCTCGGCCGTCATAAACGCCCGAACCCTTCAACGCGCCCGTGCGAGCAAGGCGTCGCGGCGGCGGCGCGCGAAGTCGAAGAGCGCGGGCTGCTGCGTGCGCGCGGGCTGGCCCGAGACTTTGACCTTGAGGCCGCGTTCGCCTTCGAAGAGGACGACGCGCGACTGGCCGTCTTCGCCGAACCTGAGCGCGGCCTGCCCGCCGGCTTTCAACAGCGCGAGCCTCTGCTCGACCTCCGCGTGGAGCGCGGGCACACGCTCGACGCCGTAGGCGAGCCACTCGGCGACGGTGATGCGCGCGTCCCTCGGCCTGAAGTCCGCGCGCGCCGCTTCGAGCCCGTCGTGCGTGAGCGCGTAGGTCAGAAGCCCCTGCTCGACGAGCGCGCTCTCGAGCGCGATGTCTCCGGCCTGCGTCGAAGTCAGTATCCGCATCCCCTTATCATAAGAGAGTTGGCCTAAGCCGCGGCTCCCCATCGGCCCCGGCTTGAAGCCCTCGGCCTGCACGCTCGCCGCCGAGTGGCACGCGTCCACGACCAGCACCAGCTCGCCCGCGTCCACGTCCCGCAGCCACGCGCCCAACTCGTCCGACGAGATCGCTCGGGTCAGAGCGTCGCGCAACTCGCCCGAACTTCCGGTGTCCGAGGCGAAGAGGAAGAAGCGTCCGCGCTCGTCCGCGTAGCCGTGGCTTGAGAAGGAGATGATGACGAGGTCTTCGGGCGTCGCTCGTTTAAGTTGAGAGGCGTTCGGGATTCCTTTCAAGACCTCTTCATCAACCTTCCTTCCGGCGAGCAGGTCGAGCACGGCCTTGAAGTTTCGCTTGGTCGCCGCCGACTCTTTCAAGACGCGCGGGCTGACCTTGCGCCCGCCCTCGGAGGCGTAGTCGGAGATGAGCGGGACGCTCAAGACCTCTTCGTACTCGCCGCCCTCACGCACACGCGCGGCGACCGTCTCCTGCAAGCGGCGCGCGTCGTTGGCGGCGAAGCGCAAGTCCCACTCCTCGTTCTCGTACGCGTTGACGCCGACCGAGACGACGTACGCGCGCCCCTTCGCCGCCGTCAGCGGCGCGGGCGGCTCGAAGCTGAAGCGCGCGGTCTCGCTCTTCACACGGTCTTCGTTGAAGGCGTAGGCCGTGAACTCGACCCGCTTAACTTCACCTTCGGCGCCGGCGCGTGGACGCGGCAGGCGCACGTCTTCGAAAGTGAAAGTGGCCTTGCCCGTCGCGGCATCGAGCTTCAGCGCGCCGCCTTCTTGGGGCGCGTACGCGACGAGTTGGCCGTTGCGGAAAAGCCGCAGGTCGTAGACGCCCGGCGCCGAAGCGTCCGCGGGCCTCGACACCTCCACGCGGACGCGCGCGAACTCGGGCCGCTCCTTAAGCTGTTCGACGTTGACGATGCTGACGACAGGCTGCGCGCGTTTGACCTCGGCGAGCGCGCGGACGGGCGCGAACTTCTCGCCCGCAAGTATCCGCGCGAGCAGTCGCGGCTCGTAGTAGTCGCGCATGAAGATTTCGAGGGGCAGAGGCTTCAAGGGGTCTTCGGGCGCGAGCCAGTGAACGCCCTGTATCTCATCGAGGTCGCTCGTGTCGAAGCGGCCGTCCGAAGCGACGACGACCCAACTGCCGTCATCGAACGTCACGAAGCGGCACAGCTCTACGCCGCTGCTCACGTCGAAGACGCGCGTGAAGCCGTCGGCGCAGGTCGTGAGGAGGAAGCGGCTGTCGGGCGAGAACTCGACCGCGCTGATTGTGTCGCGCTGTCCGGCGAGGCGGCGCAACTGCCTGCCGTTCGAAGCGTCCCAGAGGATAGTCGTTCCGTCCTCTGCGCCCGTGGCGAGCGTGCGGCCGTCCGCAGACCACGCGAGCGCGTAGGCGCGGAAGCCCGGCGCGACGAGCTGGTAGAGCGCGCGCTTCTGGTCTGCGTCCCAGACCTTGATGCTCGTCTGCGAAAGGTTGCCGCCCGCGTTCGAGGTCGCGACGAGCGCCTTGCGGCCGTCGGGCGAAAGCGCGATGTACGAAGGGTCGTTGTACGCTTCGTCTGAGTCAATCTGGAAACGCTTGTTCTTAATCTTCGGGTCGGCGTTCCAGACGGTCAGCCACTTCGTGCCTTCTTTCTCGCCCTCGAACGGCTCGGTCTCCCACGCGGCGGCGCGCGCGTCCGTGGTCATGGCGTAGCCGTGGTCGGCGGTGCCGCGCTCGACCGTGTAGGGCATCGTCTGCGTACCGTTCGGCATACGGCGCTCGGCCCAGTCCTTCGTGTTGAGGACGATGCGTTCCATGTCCTCGCCCTGCACGCCGTCCTTGAAGAAGGTGACGGTCTCCTCGGGCGTGAACCCGACGAAGTCCCAGTGAAACTCGTCCGACGCCGCGTTCCTCTCGGGCTTGACGCTGGCGAGCCGTGCGCCGGTCTTCGCATCCCAGACCGCGCCCTCGCGCCCCGACGCCGTGACGACGTAGCGGCCGTCCGCGGACACGTCGAGCAGGTCGAGTTCGCGCCCGCCGCCCGCGTCCCAACTGAGCTGTCTGCCGCTCGACAACTCTTTCACGCGCACGTTGCCTCCGGCGTGGCTCACGCTCAGCAGTCCGCCCGCGGCGTCGAAGTGAAACTGCTCGCCCTTACTCCGCAGGCCGTTCAACTCGCGCAGCTCGGCGCCGGTCTGCGCGTCCCATAGACGTATCGAGTGGCCGTCTTCGCCGACGCGGTTGACGGTGAGGAGCACTTGGTCGTCCGGCGAGAGTGCGAGCGCGAGCAGCCCGTCGTCCGCCTTGTCATCACCTGTGACCTCTTTGAAGCGGATGCGTCGCGTCTCTCTGCGCGTCGTCTTGTCGGCGAGTGTGACCTCGCCGTTCGCGGCGACGGCCGAAAGCCTGCCCGACGCGAACGCCGCGCGCGGGACGGGCATCGTGTAGCCGTCGCGCTCCTTTCTGAAGCGTGTGCGCGTGAGGAGGCGGCCCGTGGACGTGTCCCATGTGAGCTTGTCGGTCGTGCCGCGGACGACGATCTGTTTGCCGTCGTTTGAGAAGACGACGGGCGGGGCGTCGCCTTCGGCGTCGAGGGTTGCGTTGGCATCGTTCGAGCGCTTCCAGACGAGCCGGCCGGTCTTGATGTCCCAGAGGCGCAGGTTCGGGCCGACGGCCGTGGCGAAGAGGCGCGCGTCGGGCGAGAACGCGCCCCAGAGCCAGCCGTCTATATCCTGCGCGCCGGGCGCGCCCACGTTGCCCGAGAGCCGACGCACCTCGCGCCCCGTCGCCACGTCCCAGAGCACGACATCGCCGCCGACCGTGCCCGTCGCGACGAGGCGGCTGTCGGGCGAGAAGGTCGCGAACCCGAACGCGAAATTGGAGAGGCCGAGCTGCACGACGAGCCGCATCGAGGGCTTCGGCTGCGCGGCGGCCGGGATTTGAGTTGTTGACAGTAAGAGCAGGAAGAGGGGGAGCAGGGGCTTATGCATTTGCGACTCCGGGTTAAAGGAAGAAGGGTGTTAGGTGTTAGGTGTTGGGTTCTGGTAGGGGAATTAACCCAGAACCCAACACCTAACACCCAACACCCTTCTTCATGCCTTCTCAAGGCCCGCGTACTTCTCGACGAGCTTCTTCTGGCCGAAGCCGGGGAAGCTCACCAAGAGCTTGGCGGCGTCGCCGACGCCTTCGCGGCGCAGGACGAGGCCGCGGCCGTACTTGGGATGCTTGACGTGCGTGCCGGGGGCGAAGCCCGAAGCCGAAGAGGATGATGATGAAGAGGACGCGGAAGCACGTCCCCCGCTCGCGGGGCGGGACGGCGGCGGCGCGGGCGGCTGTTGCGGGCGCTTGGACGCTTCGGCGTTGCGGCGTATGTGGTCGCCGCGCTGGCGGAAGAACTCCGCGATGGAGTCGGCGCTGTTGTAGGTCTTGCCTTCGAAGGGTCGTGCGGGCTTCGCCGTCTCGCCGCGCAGCACGCGCGCCGCGTGGCGCGACTCAAGCGTCGAAGAGCTGCGCGCGAACGAGAGCCACGAGCCGCCGCGCGAGAGGTCTTCGATTGCATCGAGCGGCAGCTCGTTCAAAAACTGCGAGGGCTCCGACGCCAGCTCCTCGCCGTAGACGCGCCGACGCATCGCGTGCGAGACGTAGAGGTAACGTTCGGCGCGCGTGATGGCGACGTAGCAGAGGCGCCGCTCCTCCTCCAACTCCGCCGGGTCGGCCGCCGCGCGCGAATGTGGAAACAGCCCGTCCTCCATCCCGACGATGAAGACGACGGGGAACTCAAGACCCTTGGCCGAGTGCATCGTCATCAGCGTGACGGGCGCGTCCCCTTTATATTGATCGGTGTCGGAGACGAGCGCCGCGGCGTCGATGAAGTCGCGCAGGCCGCCGCCCTCCTCCTTGTCATAATCGACGGCGGCGTTGACGAGTTCCTGCAAGTTCTCAAGCCGGCCCTCGGCCTCTTCAGAGTTCTCGGCCTTGAGCGCGTCGGCGTAGCCCGTGTCGAGGATGGCCGCCTTGACGACCTCGGAGGCCGGCTCCTTCTGCGCCCGCATGACCAGCCCCTCGATGATGGTCTGGAATTTTTTCAGCGCCGCGACGGCGCGCGGGCCGAAGCCTTCGGGCTGCTCGCCGATGATGCCGATGGCCTCCCACAGGGAGACGCCGTAGTCCTTCGCGCGCCGGTCGAGTTCGTCAAGCGTCTGTTTGCCGAGTCCCCGCGTCGGCGTGTTGACGACGCGCAGCAGCGCGACCGAGTCGTGCGGGTTCAGCGCGAGCTTCAGGTACGAGACCACATCGCGCACCTCCGCGCGCTCGTAGAAGGAGAAGCCGCCGACGATGTTGTAGCCGAGTCCCGCCCTTCTTAAAGCCTCTTCAAACACGCGCGACTGCGCGTTCGTCCGATACAACACGGCGGCGCGCGCCTTCGCATCGAGCCTTCGGTGCTCCTCAATCTTCGCCGCGACGAACCGCGCCTCGCCCTCCGCGTCCATCGCCTGATAGTAACGAATCGGCGCCCCCGCCGGGTTCGCCGTCCACAGCGTCTTCTCCTTCCGCTCCGTATTGTGCTTGATGACGGCATCGGCCGCGTCGAGGATCGTCTGCGTCGAACGGTAGTTCTGTTCGAGCTTGATTACTTTGGCTTCGGGGAAGTGCTGTTCAAAGTTCAGAATGTTCGTGATGTCCGCGCCGCGCCAGCGGTACACACTCTGGCTCTCGTCGCCCACGACGCAGATATTCTGCTGCTTCTGTGTGAGGTAGTTGATGAGGGCGAACTGCAAGGCGTTGGTGTCCTGGTATTCGTCAACGAGGATGTAGCGGAAGCGCTCGTTGTAGTGTGCGCGCACGTCTTCGCGTTTGCGGAGTAGGCGGACGGTGAGGATGAGAAGGTCGTCGAAGTCTACGGCGTTGTTGTTGACGAGTCTTTCTTCATACAACTTGAAGACGCGGGCGATGGCCGCGCGCTTCTCGTCGGTGTACTCGGCGCGTGCGGCGTAAGCTTCGGCGTCGAGGCCCTGATTCTTGGCGTGGCTGATGGCGCTCTGCGTCTGGCGCGGGGCGAGGCGCTGGTCGTCGTAGCCGAGGTCTTTGATGCAGGCCTTGACGACGCGCAAGCTATCGTCCTGGTCGTAGATGGTGAAGGAGCGCGTGTAGCCCTCCTCCAACTTTTCTATGTCGCGGCGGAGCAGGCGGACGCACAAGGAGTGGAAGGTCGAGACGAGCGGCGCGCTCTCCAACCTTCTGCCTTCGAGCAGGCGCGTGACGCGGTCGCGCATCTCCTGCGCCGCCTTGTTGGTGAAGGTGACGGCGAGGATGTTGTGCGGCGGCACGTGCTTCTCCGAAATCAGATGAGCAATCCTGACCGTGATGACGCGCGTCTTCCCAGACCCCGCGCCGGCGAGGATGAGCAGAGGGCCTTCGGTCGTGACGACGGCCTCGCGCTGCCGCTCGTTGAGTGTCGAGAGTAAATCCATAAAAGAAGAAATCAGGAGTCAGGAGTCAGAATAAGAGCTCTCTTATTACGCACCGTCCGGGCGCCGTCGTCAACGGCCGCGGCGCGGAGCGCTACTGACTCCTGACTTCTGACTCCTGACTACTTTATCAGTTTTTGTATCGCCTTGAACTGTTCGTGTCGTGCGTCGCGCATGAGTTCGAAGAGCGCGAGTTCGGTGGAGGAGGGGAGCGCGCCGGAGCGCAGCATCTTGTCGAGTCCTACTTGTCTGTTCTGCGCCGTGCGCGAGGAGACGCAGTCCGTGAGGACGTGCACCTGATAGCCGCGCGCGAGCAGGTCGTGCGCGGTCTGGTTGACGCAGACGTGCGCCTCTATGCCGCAGAGAAGAATTTGGCGCGCGCCCGCCGCTTCGAGCCGTGCGACGAACTGCTGCGCGCCGCAGGAGCTGAAGGCGGTCTTCTCGACCGTCTCGAAGCCTTCGGGCAGCGCGGCCGTGACCTCCGCGGCCGTGCGGCCCAGGCCTTTCGGGTACTGCTCCGTGACGACCACGGGAATGCCGAGCAACTGCGCGGCCCGCACGACCAACGCGCAACGCGCGGCCAACTCCGCGAAGTCAGGGATGTGCGCGCGGAAAGCCTCCTGCACATCTATGACGGCCAGCGCCGCCCGCCCCGCTTCCAGCGTGTTCTCGTGTCGCATTAGATAAACCCTTCCAAATTAACCACAGAGACACAGAGGCACAGCTTGTTGAGCTATTGCTTCAAGCTGTGCCTCTGTGTCTCTGTGGTGAAATTCCTTTTAGAGCTTGCCGGCGGCGCGCTTGGCCTCTTCGACGAGGCGCTTGAGGCGCGCGATCTTCTGTTCGTTCGTCTCGCCGGGTTGCGCAAGGAACTCCGGCCCGTACTTGAAGCCGCCGCCGCCCTTCTTCTTCGGCTTGGCTTCGGCGGCCGGGGCCGCGGCCTTCGTTCGCTCGTCTTTGGGAGCGCCGGGCGTCAGCTCGGTCGAGGCTTCGGGCGCGAGGTCTGAGACGGACTCTGCGCCTGCGGCGGGCGAGGCGGTCGCGGCCGTGGGGCTCAACGGCGCGGCCGAAGCGTGGCCCGTGGCGGCCTGAGCTTCGGCGGCCGGCCTGTGCGCGTCGGCCGATGCGGAAGAGTCCGCAGGCGGAGTCGCTTCGGCCTTCGGAGGCGCGGCGGCCCGCGCGGGCGCGGAAGTCTTCGCAACCTGCTTCGGCTTCGGCTCGCCGCGCCAGGAGGGCGTCGGGTATTCGTATGCGGGGAGCGTGCCGCCGGCCGCGCTCAGGATGGCCGCGAGGTCGCGCTCGACGTAGCGCGTCTGCTTCGAGGGGTCGCGGACGTGCCCCATCGGCGGCCCCATGTAGAGCGCGCCGCAAGTCTGACAGCGGTAGAGCGTGTCGTCGCCGCGCAGGAAGACGCGCGACGGGTGCTGCGTGTTGAGCTCCTTGAGGTGGCCGTTGCAGAGCTTGCCCTTCTCGTTCTTCTCGTTGCACACGGTCTGCCCCGGCGCGAAACGTTTGGGCACGCCGGGCTTCGACTCCTGCTGTTCGGTCGGCGCCTGCTTCGCGACCGACTGGTTGGCTTCGCTCGACATAAGGTTTAAGGGGTCGGCTTCCTTCTCTGTTCAGTTTCAGAAAGGCGTGGGACTTTTCGGCGCCTGACGCGCCCCGGCTTTGAACGAATCTTACGCGCGCCGCGTAGGGAAAGCAAAGGAAGAAAATGATGAATGATGAGTGATGAATGATGAATATCGTCGGGTTGAGATATTCATCATTCAGCGTTCATCATTCATCGTTTATCATGCTCACATGCTGAAGCCTCTGTTGGCGCGTGCGTGGCGTGGGGCGCCGCGGTTCGTGAGGAGGGCGGGCGTCTGGTTGACGCAGCCGCGGTTCGCGGTGACGGCCGGGGCGGTGATCGCGGACGAGCGCGGGCGCGTGCTGTTGCTCAGACACGTGCTGCGCAAGGGGAGCGGGTGGGGCGTGCCCGGCGGCTTCCTCAAAGCGTCCGAGCAGCCGGAGGACGCCGTCCGCCGCGAGCTGCGCGAGGAGACGGGGCTCGAACTCGACAGCGTGGAGCTGGCCTTCGTGCGCGCGCTCGCGCACGTGCATCAGGTCGAGGTCATCTTCCGCTGCCGGATGCGCGCCGCCGCGTTGGAAGGTTTGGAGAAGGGCTTCGAGATCGACCGCGCCGAATGGTTCGCGCGCGACGCGCTGCCCCGCGGGCTCTCCGAAGACCAGCGCCGCCTCATCGAGCGCGCGCTCGGCGGCGGGGCTGTAAACGCGCGCGAGTAGTGGTATGCTGTGCGGCAATCCAGAGGTTAGAGCTTAGAGGTTAGAGGTCAATGGGAGCCGCCAGCGGCCGCCGCCTGCGCGATAAGACCGCCCGGGTCGCTCATCACAACTACTAACCTCTAACCTCCGACCTCTAACCTCTGACCAAAGGAGAACGATGACGATGACGATGCCGCGACTGATACCGGAGCAGAACGAGGTGCTGGAAATGCTCAAGAGGACGGGGGCCTTCCGCGAGGGGCACTTCGTCTACCCGTCGGGGCAGCACACGCCGCACTACTTCCAGATGCCGCTCGCCTTCCGCTACTACGATACGGCGCGCGTGCTGGCCGTGGCCCTCTCGCGCAAGCTGCGCCTTGAGAAGGACGTGTCGAGCGCGCTCCCCAAGGTCTCCATCATCAGCCCGAGCCCGGGCGGCATCCCCGTCGCCTTCGCCGTCCGCGAGGCCCTGAACGCCGAGCAGATTTACTGGGCCGAGCGCGAGGACGGCAAGCGCATGTTCCGCCAGTACGTCCAGACGGGCGACGTGCACCCCTGCGTCATCGTGGACGACATCTCGCGCACGGGCGTCGCGCTGCAAGAGACGGTCGAACTCGTCCAGCAGCTCGGCGCGCGCGTCATCGGCGCGGCCGTCATCGTCCGCTTCCGCGGCGCCCCCTCCCGCCTCGAAGTCGCCGGCGGCGACTCCGTCCCCGTCCTCTCGCTCGTGGACTTCGACGCCAAGTGGTACGACACCGGCGCAGCCTGCACCGAATGCAAGCAAGGCGTCCCCGAAGAGCACGTCAGGTTCTAAAAGAAGTGACGAGTGACAAGTGACAAGTGACGAGTGACGAGTTGAAGTCCGGGCTGAGCCGCGGAGCGGCGGCAGAAGGTAGCCAGGGGCGAGCGAAGGCGAGAGCCTGAGCGCCGCCCCCGGTATCGTCGTTAAATTGTTGGAGCCCTGTAAGGGCGGCAGAACGTTCTGCCGCCCTTACAGGGCTCCGAATTTATATGGCGCTGACCAGGGGCTACGCCTCCGCCGCTCGCCTGCGGCTCGCGACTTCGGCTCGCCCCTGGCTACCTTCTGCCGCCCCTGCGGGGCTCGGCCTTGCCCTTCGGCTCATCGCTCATCACCCGTCACTCGTCACTCGTCACTCGTCACTCATCACTTCTTCACTTCCGGCCTTTACGTGCGGGCTTCTGTCTCGCTTTGAACTCGGCCTCGCCGTCCGATTCGCCTTGCTTGACGTTGGTCGGGATGGCGGCGGGGACGGAAGGGCTGTTGTCGCGGATGGCCTCGCCGCGCGTGCCCGTGTGTTGGAAAGAGTCGTCGCCGAAGAACTTGTTCGCGGCCTTGCGGCGACCGCGCGAGGCGGGCGTCTGCGCCTGCGCCTCGTCTATCTTCGAGGGCTGGCTGCGCTCGTCGCCCATCTGCTGCCCGCGCCGCTTCTCGGGTATGCCCGCCTTGACCTGCGTCTTCCTGCTCGTCGCCATCCTTTTTAGTTCCCCCTCGTCGAAGTGAGAGCCTGCTCAGCGGCCCCGGGCGCGGACGGGCTCGGGCTCCTGCGTCTGTGTTTGCGTTTGCGACTGCGTGCGCGACTCCTCCGCCTGCGGGTCTGCGGGCGGCGGCGTCTGCGCCACAAGCTTCTCCAAAGTCTGTTCGAGCGCCTCGCCGATGCGCGAGACGTAGACGATCTCAAGCTCCTTGCGCACGTCCTCGGGGATGTCCTCCGTGTCGGGCTCGTTGCGCGCGGGGAGCACGACGCGGCGCAGGCCCGCGCGGTGCGCGGCCATGACCTTCTCCTTGATGCCGCCGACGGGGAAGACAAGGCCCGAGAGCGTAATCTCGCCCGTCATCGCCGTGTCGCTGCGCACGCGGCGGCCGGTCATCAAAGAGGTCAGGGCCGAAGTGATGGCGACGCCCGCCGAAGGGCCGTCCTTCGGGATGGCGCCCGCGGGGACGTGCACGTGCACGCCGTAGTTCTTGAACATCTGCGTCTCGATGCCGAACTCCGAGGCGTGCGACCAGAGGTACGAACGTGCCGCACGCGCCGACTCCTGCATCACCTCGCCGAGCTGGCCCGTCAACTGTAAGCCGGAGCTGCCGGGCAAAAGCGTCGCCTCGATGAAGAGGAGTTGACCGCCCGTCTCCGTCCAGGCCATGCCGGTCGCCACGCCGGTCGGAATCTCTTTGCGCGCCTCTTCGGGGTAGAAGCGCGCCGCGCCGAGCATGTCCTTCAGGTCTTCGGGGCGGACGACCAACTTCTCCGTCTGGCCCTCGGCGATGCGGAGCGCGGCCTTGCGCGCGACGCGGCCGACGGTTCTCTCCAACTGGCGCACGCCCGCCTCGCGCGTGTAGCGCGCGGCGATGAAGGCCAACGCCTCGTCCGTGATTTCGAGTTGATCCTCCTGCAAACCGTTCTCGCGCGTCTGGCGCGGGACGAGGTACTGCCGCGCGATGTGCAGCTTCTCCTGGTCGCTGTAGCCCGCGAGCCCGACGATCTCCATGCGGTCGCGCAGGGGGCCGGGGATAGGCCCGAGTTGGTTCGCCGTCGCGATGAAGAAGACCTTCGACAGATCGAAGGGCAAGTCTAAGTAGTGGTCGCGGAACGTGTGGTTCTGCTGCGGGTCTAAGATTTCCAACAGCGCGGAGGCCGGGTCGCCCCGAAAGTCGTTGCCGAGCTTGTCTATCTCGTCGAGCATCATCACGGGGTTGTTGACGCCCGCGCGGCGCAAAGCCTGAATGATGCGGCCCGGCATCGCGCCGATGTACGTGCGGCGGTGGCCGCGCAACTCCGCCTCGTCGCGCACGCCGCCCAGACTCAAACGCTCGAACTGGCGGCCGAGAGCGCGCGCGATGGACTTGCCCAGAGAAGTCTTGCCGACGCCCGGCGGGCCGACGAAGCAGAGGATCGGGCTCTTCGAGTCGCGGCGCAGTTTGACGACGGCGAGGAATTCGAGGATGCGCTCCTTGATGTCTTCGAGGCCGTAGTGGTCTTCGTCAAGTATGCGCCGCGCCTCCGTGAGGTCGAGCTTGTCCTCGGAAGACTTGTTCCAGGGCAGCTCGATGATGAACTCAAGCCACGTCCGTATGACGTGATAGTCGGGCGCGGCCTGCGGCAGACGTTCCAAACGGCGCAGCTCGCGGTCGGCCTCCTTGCGCACGTCCTCGGGCAGGTCTGTGGCACCGAGGCGTTCGCGCAACATCTCGACCTCGGCGCGCTCGCCGCCCTCTTCGTCCTCGCCCAACTCCTTCTGGATGGCCTTCATCTGCTGGCGGAGGAAGTAGTCGCGCTGCGCCTTCGACATCTCGCCCTGCGCCTCGGCGGCGATCTTCGTGCGCAGCTCCATGATGTCGATCTCGTGCGCGAGCCGGCCGTAGGCGATCTGCAACAACTCGTCCACGGTGTCGGCCGAGAGCATCTGCTGCTCCTGCTCGACGCCGAGGTTGAGGATGGAGCCGAGGAAGTACGCGAGCTGCACGGGGTCGTTCGCCGAGAGCACCGCGTTGCGCACCTCGGGCGGAATCTCGGGCAGCATCGCCAGCGCGCGCTGCACGAGCGCCTGCACGTTGCGCGTCAGAGCCTCGACGGCGTCCGCGTCGTGCACCGTCGGCGCCGAGATGATGCGGACGCGCGCGCGGATGTGCGGGTCGGTCTGCGTCCACTTGACGACGCGCAGGCGCTCCGTGCCGTGGACGATGAGTTGTAAGCCCTCGGGCGTGCGCATCATGCGCTTGACCATGACGAGCGTTCCCACTTCGTAGAGGTCTGCGGGCGGCGTGGCCTCCACGTCGGCGCCGCCGCGCCCTTCGCGCACGGTGACGCAGGCGAGCAGCTTCTCTTCGGTCGCGAGCGCGGACTCGACGGCCGCGACCGAGCGCGGGCGTCCGGCCGCGAGAGGGATGACGGTGCCCGGGAACATCGTCGTCTGCTGCAAAGGGAGCACTGCAATCTCGAAGACCTCGGAAGCCGGGCCTTCGCCCTCGGTCGTGCCGTTGGGCGCGACGCGTGCGCCGCCCGTGCCGGTCTCCTTCGACTCGTTCAAAGCCTGCTGCGGCGTGGTCTGCGGCGTGGCCGGGTTGGGCTTCGCCTGCTCCTGTTCGCCTCTCGGAGTGTTTTCAGCCATAAGGGATGATCGTCCTCTTCAACTATGAAAGGGAGAGTTCGCGCGTCTCACTTTTCAGTCGCACACTTCGGGACTGCGTATGTGCAGGATGAGGAGGCCGTCGCGGTAGCGGCGCTCGATGGCCGCGCCCTCGACGGGGCAGGGGAAGCGGATGGTCTTCTCGAAGCGGCTGTAAGTAATCTCAAGCTGGTGATACGAGACCGTCTCGGTCAAAGCCTCGTCGCGCCGCGTGCCGGAGACGCGCAGCGTGTCGCCGGAGATTTCGACTTCAAGCTCGTCGGGCGTCACGCCCGCCAACTCGACCTTGACGACCCACCCGCCGGCCGTCTTGTACACGTCGGCCGCCGGGTACCAGAAGTTCTCCGAACACCGAAGGCCGCTCGCCTTCGGCATCATCCGCAGGTAACGCTCGATTGACTTTGCCATAAGAAGGTGTTGGGTGTTGGGTGCTAGGTGCTGGTTAAAGGCATTTACCCAGAACCCAGCACCTAACACCCAGCACCCTAACTAAAAATCCTATTCCAGAACGACGACCCGCTCGAAATCTCTTCGAGGGCTTCGCCGAGTTCGCGGTCGGCCTCGGTTTCAAGCGCGATGTCGGCCATCGAGATGATGCCGCGCAGGTTCCCTTCGCGGTCTACGACGGGGAGGCGGCGCACCTGCTTGTCGCCCATCTTGCGAATCGCTTCGATGACGCGGTCGTTGGGGCGGACGGTGTAAAGCTCGGTCGTCATCACGCTCTCGGCCGTGACCGCGCGCGCCTCCTGCCCTTCGGCCAAAGCGCGGATGACGATGTCGCGGTCGGTGATGAGTCCGACGAGGCGGCCGTTGGCCTGCGTGCGCGCGGGCACGCGCTGAACTTCGGTGACGGAGTCGGAGTTGGTCTCGCCCGGCTCGACGACGGGGATGACGCCCGTGTCCTCGTCGCGCATCATGCGCGCGACCTCTTCGAGCGTGGTCGTGCGCCCAGCGACGGTCACGTCCCGCGTCATGATGTCGCGGCAGCGCAGGTGCGAGCGCGTCGCGCCGCGTCGCCGCCTGTGTTCGTACTCCTCGCGCGGCGGCGGAGGTGGAGGCGGAGGCGTGCGCCCGTACTCGCGCGGGTCGCGGCCCGAGTCGCGCGGGGCGTCGTCATATTCATCACGATAGAAGCCGTACGCGCGTGCGCCGTAATCGCCCCGCGCGCCCCACGGCCGACCGCCGCGAGGCACGTCGCGCTCGTCATATTCGTAACGGCCTCTCGGCGGCGGGCTTCCGAAGCCCGGGCCACGCTCGCGGCGCGGCGGCCGCGGCTCGCCCTCGTAAAAGTCGTCGTCCCAGTCTCCGCGGTGTCTCGACATCGAAAGCCTCCAAGCCTCCCCGACACCGCACACGTCCGCGCGGCCGGGGTCACGTCTGATTTACGTCGAGGGGAACTTGACGCCGATTATACTCGCTTCGAGGGCAAGGATGAAGGCGGAAGGATGAAGGATGAAGGAAAAACAGTTCGCCTTCTTTTCATCCTTCCGCCTTCATCCTTCCGCCTTCATCCTTCATCCTTATTCCCTTGTCTCGACCTCCGCGACGAGCGTCACCTGCGCGCGGATTTCGAGGGAGCCGGGTTCGACGGGCGTGGCCGTCTGCGCGGTGCCGGCCGCGCGGCCGAACTCGGCCTTGTAGACGGGGACGGGCAGGGGGACGGCGCCGGCCTCCTGCACCTCTACGACGCGCACGACGCGGCCGCCGAGCGTCTGCGCGACGGCGCGCGCCTTGGCCTGCGCCTCGCGCGTGGCCTCTGCGAGTGCGCGCTGGCGCGGCTGTGCGTCTTCGCGCAGGAGGAACGAGAGACCTTCGACGCTGTTGGCGCCCGCGCGCGAGCCCGCGTCGATGACCGCGCCGGTCTGCCTCACGTCGCCGAGCGTCACGTTGACGGAGTTGCGCGCGATGTAGCTCGTCAGCGTGGGCGGCGCGCCCTCCTTGTATGCGTACTGCGGTTGCAGGCTGTAGCCGCTCGTCTTGACCTCCTTCACGCCCGGCGCGGCGCGGACGGCGCGCAGGACGGCGTCGGTGCGCGAGGCGTTCTCGGCCTGCGCCTCGGCAGCGCTCGCGTTCTGCGTGACGACCGAGAGCGTGACGACGACCGTGTCGGGCTGCGCCTCGACGAACGCCTCGCCCGTGACGAGGACGCGCACGAGCCCCGCGCGCACCGGCGGCGGCCCAGCTTGCGGCGGCGGGCCGGTCTGCGGGTCTGTGGCTTGCGCATTGTTGTTGTTGTTGCGCGAGCCGCCGCGCGGGCGCATCGTGCGCGCCTGGAAGGGGACGCCCTCCATGTGGATTGACATCACGTCGTCGCGGACGCGCCCCGTCGCCTCGACCGAAGCGCCCTCGCGGAACCAGGGCTGACGCCGGAACTGGTCGGCGTTGGTCAGAAGGTATTTGCCGTAGTCCGCGACGACGAGCCACCCGCCCGCCTCCGTCGTCGGCGTGAGCCGCCCCGCCACCGTCAACTCCTTCGTCACCTGCCGCGGCAGCGCCACCTGCGCCGCGCACAGAAGTACGAGCACCGTTAGAAGACATCTGCGCATGACTGTTGTGCTCCTTTCTTTTAAGAGAGGATAGCAGAACCGCTCGCGGTTGGTGGGCGTGGTGGTGTTTTGTTACGATGCCGGAAAGGTATGCAGCCGCCCGGAAGAAGATTCGCGAACCCCAAAATCCCACAGCGCGAGGGCAAGCTCGTCACGGTCGGGCGCGTCGAGGACGTGCCCGAGGGGCGCGGCGCCACGGTCGAACTGCACAACGGAAAAGAGCTGGCGCTCTACCACATCGAAGGCCGCTTCCACGCCATCGAGAACTTCTGCCCGCACAAAGGCGCCCCGCTCGCCGACGGCAACCTCACGGGGCACACGATCGAATGCGACTGGCACGGCTGGCGCTTCGACGTGCGCTCCGGCGCCTGCCTCAACCGCCCCTCCGAACCCGTCGAGACCTACGAGGTCGTGATCGAAGACGGGTGGATAAAGATAAGAATCTAAGGGTGCTGGGTGCTAGGTGCTGGGGTAAAGAAGCAGTTTTTACCCAGCACCCAGCACCCAGCACCCGACACCCTCTCACCCATCATCGCCGATGGCTTCGACGGGGCAGGCGAGGAGCGCTTCTTCGCAGAGGGCGCGCTCGGCGTCCGTCTGTGGCTGTTTGAAGACGAAGGAGTAGCCGCCGCGGTCGGCGCGCGTGAAGTTGTCGGGTGAGGTGTCGCGGCACACGTCGCAGTCGATGCAGTTCGTGTCCACGTAATAAACGCCCGGGACGTTCTCGGGCACGCGGTCGTTCGGGTCAGCCATAAGAGGGTGCTGGGTGCTGGGTGCTGGGTGCCGGGTTCTGGTTCAAATCAGCACCCGGCACTCATTACCCAGCACCCTTACTTGATAGCAAGCATCCGGTCGAGGGCGACGCGCGCCCAGGCCGCGGTCTCGTCATCGACGGTGATCTGGTTGACGACGCGGCCTCGGACGAGCGAGTCGAGCGCCCAGGCGAGGTTCTGCGGCGCGATGCGGTACATCGTGGCGCACATGCAGAGGTCGGGCGCGAGCAGGCGGATGTCCTTGTCCGGGTGCTGCTTCGCGAGGCGCTGCACGAGGTTGACCTCGGTGCCGATGGCCCAGGCCGAGCCCGAGGGCGCCGCCTCGATGACCTTGATGATGTACTCGGTCGAGCCGTTGAGGTCACTCTTCTCGACGACCTCGCGCTCGCACTCGGGGTGGACGAGCACCTTGATGCCCGGCACCTCCTTGCGAATCGTGTCTACGTGCCACGGTCGGAAGCGGCCGTGCACGGAGCAGTGGCCCTTCCAGAGGATGAGCCGCGCCTTGCGCAACTGCTCGGGCGTGTTTCCGCCGAGTTCCTTGTTCGGGTCCCAGAGCGCCATCTCATCTAAGGGGATGCCGAACTTGACGCCGGTGTTGCGACCCAAGTGTTGATCTGGGAAGAAGAAGAGCTTGTCTGCCTCCTTCAGATACTTGTCGAAGAGCGGGACGGCGTTCGAAGAGGTGCAGACGACGCCGTCGTGCTCGCCGCAGAAGGCTTTGATGGCCGCCGAGGAGTTCATGTAGGTGACGGGCGCGACCTTGAACTCGTCGAGGATGCCGATGGAGCGCAACTGCTCCCAGGCGTCTTCGACCTGTTCGGCCGTCGCCATGTCGGCCATCGAGCAGCCGGCGCCGAGGTCGGGCAGGATGACCTTCTGTTCGCCGGGCTTGAGGATGTCGGCCGACTCGGCCATGAAGTGAACGCCGCAGAAGACGATGTAGTCGGCCTCGGGGCGCTCGGCCGCGAGCTTGGCGAGCTTGAAGGAGTCGCCCGTGATGTCGGCGTGGCATACGACATCGTCGCGCTGGTAGTGGTGGCCGAGGATGACGAGGCGCGCGCCCAACTCACGCCGCGCCGCCTCGATGCGCTCGGACAGCTCTGCCTCCGACAGCCCGAAGTAGTCTTCGAGCGCGGGCGCCCCGACTTCCAGAGTCTCAACCGCAGTGGTCATCTTCCTTGAACCCTCTCTGTCCCCGCCGCCCGCGGGAAACGCGAAATATAAGCCTTCAAGCGACCACCCGCAAGCGCCGCCGCGGGCTGTCTCACGCCGGAAATTAGATGCGGGCGGTGCTTCGATAGTTCGTACTAGCGGGCAAGGAGTTAAACACAGAGACACAGAGACACAGCTTCAGGTCTTATTAACTACAAGCTGTGCCTCTGTGTCTCTGTGTCTCTGTGTTAGATGCGTCCTCAGTCCGGCCTTTACGGGTGCGTCATCTCTTCCGGCTTGACGTACTCGTCGAACTGCTCGGCCGTCAACAATCCCAGCTCGACGGCCGACTCGCGCAGCGTGATGCCTTTCTTGTGCGCGTGCTTGGCGATCTTGGCGGCGTTGTCGTAGCCGATGTGCGGGTTCAAGGCCGTGACCAGCATGAGCGACTGGCGCAGATTCTCTTCGATGCGCGCGCGGTTCAGTTCCAACCCCTCGATGCAGAACTCCACGAAGCCGCGGCACGCGTCCTTCAAAAGCCGTATCGAGTGGAGCAGGTTGTGAATCATCACGGGGTTGAAGACGTTCAGCTCGAAGTTGCCCTGCGAGCCCGCAAACCCGATGGCCGCGTCGTTGCCCAACACCTGCACGGCGACCATCGTCAACGCCTCCGACTGCGTAGGGTTAACCTTCCCCGGCATGATCGAAGAGCCCGGCTCGTTCTCCGGCAACACGAGTTCGCCAATCCCCGCCCTCGGCCCAGACCCGAGCCAGCGCACGTCGTTCGCAATCTTCATCAGCGAGCAGGCGAGCGTCTTCAAAGCGCCGCTCGCAAAGACCATCTCGTCGTGCGCCGACAGCGCCGCGAACTTGTTCGGGTGCGACTTGAAAGGCAGCCCCGTCAACTCCGCAATCTTCGCCGCCGCGCGTTCGGCGAACTCCGGGTGCGAGTTCAAGCCCGTGCCGACGGCCGTCCCGCCGATGGCTAAATCGAAGAGCCCCGACATCACCGCTTCGAGTCTTTCGACATCTCTCTCAAGCAAACTCGCCCAGCCGCCGAACTCCTGCCCCACGGTCAAAGGCGTCGCGTCCTGCAAGTGTGTGCGGCCGATCTTGACCACGTCGGCGAACTCCCTCGCCTTCGCCTCGATGGCGTCGTGCAGGCGCTTCACTTCCGGTATCAGCTTCCGCATCTGCTCGGCGGCGGCGATGTGCATCGCCGTGGGGAAGGTGTCGTTCGAAGACTGCGACATGTTGACGTGGTCGTTCGGGTGGACGGGCTTCTTCGAGCCCATCTCGCCGCCCGCAAGCTCGATGGCGCGGTTCGAGATGACCTCGTTCGCGTTCATGTTCGTCTGCGTCCCCGACCCCGTCTGCCACACGCGCAGGGGGAAGTGCTCGTCCAGCTTCCCTTCAATCACCTCGTCCGCCGCCCTTTCAATCAGACGCGCCTTGTCCGAGGGCAGCTTCCCCAACTCCTCGTTCACCAGCGCCGCGGCCTTCTTCAAGACCCCGAGCGCACGCACCATCTCCCGCGGCATCACGTCGAACCCGATGTTGAAGTGGTGCAGCGAGCGCTCCGTCTGCGCCCCCCAATACCTGTCCGCGCGCACCTCGATCTCGCCCATCGAGTCCGACTCGACGCGCGTCTTCGCCGCCCTCTGCTCCGTCGCTTCTTTAGTCATAAGAGGGTTTGCATCCTTCAAGAATCTAAGAGAGCTTTGCGCCTCCGATTCTACACCCTGCGCGCGGGCACGCCAGCGCGCGCGCGGCCCTCGGCCTAGCCTTCGAAGCCCTTCACCCATTTCAGGTTGATCTCCGCGACCTTTTCAAGTTTGTCATACCTCTTGCGGCGCTCCTGCTGCTTCTTGAAGTTATCCAGCGCTTCCTCCAACTCCGCCGCGGCCCGCGCCTTCCAGTCCTTCGCGCCCTTCCCCGCCAGCCCCTCGATGGCCAGCGTCACGGCGAGGTTGTTGCCGGCGAGGGCGAGGCCGCCGAAGTCTTCGAACCTCGCCTTGAGTCTCTTCGCCGCGGCGAAGTAGTCGCGCGAGCGCGGGTAGTTGCCGCGGTAGTGCGCGCACACGCCAAGCTCGAAGGCGACGACCGAGAGCATGACCAGCCGCGAGTCCTCGGGCGTCAGCACCGACGGGTCGAACCCGACCAGGTCGGCGTGCGAGGCGAGGCCCGGCACGCCGAGCTTCTTCGGGATGCTATGGTAATTCGCGCGCGCGCGCAGCCTCTTCTCGTGCCGGTGGTTAATCTCGATGAGCAGGGGCAGCTCCTGGCCCTTCCTGAGGAGCCGGTGCCGGGCCTCGCGCTCGGCCGCGAGGATCGAGCGCTTCCAGACCCGGTAGGTATCGACGTGGTTCAGCGTCAAGGCGAACAACTCCAACACCGTGTCCCAGTCCTTCAGGTCGGAGGCGTACTGCATCGAGGCGACGACGTTGCTGCGCTCGGCCTCGACCACCCCGAGGTCTGCCTTCGCGGGCCAGTCTTTCGTGTGGACGCACTCGTCGAAGTACTCGACGAAGCGGCGCTTGAAGTGCGGAGCCCGCCTGTCTTTCTTGAGCCTCGCGGGGGCGAACTTGCGCAGGCTCTGGAGGCCGAGGCGGCAGTCCTCGTTATCCGCGTCGAGCAGCCACAGGCGGCCGAGGTTGGCCACCGCCTCCTTGTACCGCTTGAGGTCGCGCCGGCTGCGGCCGAACCCGGCCACGTGCCGGAGGGCGTCGTGGGTGGCGTTCGGCCTGAAGAGCGAGAGCGCGAGCAGCACGTCGCGGCCGTCGTCGCCGAGTTGCGGGAGGTTAAAGCTGCGGTTGAAGACGCGGTCGGCCAAAGGGCCCTCGCCGCGCTTCATCTCTTCGTACACCTCTTTGAACACGTCTTCGGGCAACTTCGTCTCGTCGATCATCCCCACGATCAGTTCCAGGGCGACGGGGTAGCCGCACGCCGTGTCGAGGATGTCGTGGCGGACTTCGTTGGTGAAGATTTTCGGGGACTGCGTCTCGTTGACGAGCCACTGAAGCAACTCCGACGCCTCCTCGTAGCGCAGGCATTCGACGGCGATGGTGTGCAGGTCGAGGCTGGCGGTAATCTCGTGCGAGACGAAGAGCGCCGAGCACGGCGAGCGCTCGAACCAGCCGTCGATACGCGCCCGCTCGTCCCGCGCGATCACCTCGTAGCTGTCGAGCACGACGAGCGTCTTCGGCCACTTGTTGATCAGCCCGTTCGCCTCGGCTTCCAGCGCGTCGTCGGGGCGGCTGTGCGGCTGCGGCTGCGGGCGGCCGAGCTTCATGGCGATGTCTTCGAAGAGCGACGAGGCGGTGTAGTCCTCGCGCCCGGCGGCGTCGCTCCACACGACGCGCCCGCCGAAGTAGTCTCTGAGGCGGCGCGCGGCCTCCGCCGCCACCGTGCTCTTCCCGACGCCGCCCGGCCCCGAGAGCATGATGAGGCGGCTGCGCCCCTCCTTGAACTCCTCGACGATGTGGCCGACCACGTCGCCCCAACGGCACTCACGCGGCACGACGCCGCCGGTCGGCGGGTCGGGGATGTGCACGCGCCACTCCTTGCGCCCGATGATCTTCTCCTCCTCGGGGGGGAGTGGGGGCGCGTCGGCGACCGCGCGCTTCAGGCCGGCGGCGGCGATCTTGTAGGCTTCGGTGACCTCGCCCCCCCAGTCCTCAACCCACTTGCCGCCGCCCGGGAGCGTCTGGATGTCGCTGAGTCTCAGGCCGCCGAAGAGCTGATCATCCCAGCCGGGCACGCGTCTGATCAGCACGGGGATGATGATGGTGAGTTTCTGCGCGTAGCGGTCGGCCGCGTGCATCAGCTCGACCTCATTGACGTAGTCGGACTCGAAGAAGTCTGGGCTGACGAGCAGCAGGACGAAGCGCGCGTCCTTCAGGCGCGTGACGATCTCGTCGCTCCAACGCTGGCCCGGCTTGATCAAGCCGTCGTGCCAGGCCGAGATGACTTTGGCCCGGACGAGCTTCTTCAGTTGATCTAAGAGCAGCACCTTATGCGCCGCGTCTTCGTGGACGTAAGAGATGAAGACGGTGGGAGGCTGTGAAGACATTGCTGGTTCCTCCGCGCGGGCGGCCGCGTGCAATGAGGGCGCCCCCGCGGCTCGGGAAGCGCGGCTCGGACGGTGGTGTGTGTGGCCGCGCCAAGGATAGCACGCGGGCGCGCGCGCCCCAACGGAAATTCCGCCGCCGCGCGCGTGCGAAACGCGGAGGCCGCGCGCGTACTGTACGCGCGCGGCCTCCGGGCCGCGTCAGGCCCTTTCTAAACTTCTGAAGGGTACTACTGGCCGCAGGCGCCGCCGCACGATTCGAGGCTCACGTCTACGTAGTCCGAGGTGACACCCCAGTGCGAAGGCTGGCCGACGCAGGGCCAGTAATACTCGCCGACCAGGTCTGTGTAGGTGGCGTCGCTGTAGTAGTCCTTGAGGATCGAGTTGCAGGGTCTCGCGCTCGTAGGCTCGAAAGCAGGCGAGAAGGAAAGCCCGAGCAGAAGGGAGGCAAGCAGGGCAGCGAAGAGGATTCGTCTTTTGAGAATTCGTCGAAGCATAGTCTTACTCCCGTGAAGGCTGACCGAAGGTGTGGGTTGAGGATTCGGGGGAGAACAAATCCTTTGTGTCGGGAATCGCTGGGGAGGAGCATAGACAGAGGCCCGTGGCTTGTCAACGCAATCAACGCGTGGGCCGCGCGACGTACCCCACGCGCGCGGCCCACGGGCACGCCCGCGTGAGGCGCGGGCGTGCTGAGAGATGCGTTACCCTGACGCGCCTCTATGTCGTGTTGCCGACGAGGATGGACATGCGCGTGAGACTCCTGTGGTATATTCCCGCCGGTCTTTGATAAGGCAACGGGTCGGATGCGAAGCGTAGCTCACCCTCAGAGATGAGCATCGCCGTTGAGCAAGGAAGGTTCCTACTCACGGCGACACGATCACGCAAAGGAACTCTAACCCAATTTTGGGTTAGGGGCAAGTGGAATCCGGTTCGCCCATTAGGAGGCAGCTTCTAATGGGAAGGGCCGCGCGTCTGAGGTCTGAGCGACTTGCGGAGAAGCTGCGCGCCATCCGCACGGCGTTAGGTCTTTCTCAGAACGAGTTGATAAGGCATCTCGGGCTTGAGGACTTGATTTATCAGAGTAACGTCTCCGGCTACGAGTTAGGCGAGCGCGAGCCCCCTCTACCCATCCTCTTGAAGTACGCGGAGGCGGCGGGCGTCTGCCTCGACGTGCTGGCTAACGATGACCTAGACCTCCCCGCCAAACTCCCGGCCAGACCCCGGCACAAAGTTAAGTGAAGCGTGTGCGTAGACCGCCGCGGAGCGGCGTCTGAATGTAGCCCGGCCTTTCAAGGCCGGGTCAGCGTTGAAACAAAGAGCGCCGCGTCGCGTCAGCGACGCCTGAATCGTATGACATGTTCAGGCGTCGCTGACGCGACGCGGCGTCTTGTTACTCGTTCACGTCCCGGCCTTGAAAGGCCGGGCTACATTCAAGCGCCGCTAGCGCGGCGACCTGCGGACAGGCTTCGCTTACTTATCCTCGTCCGGCGGCTTCCTGCGCTGAGGCGTCTTGCGCTCGGAAGCTTTCTTCAACCCCAGCGCCTGCACCTCGTTCGAGTTTCTGCCGAACTGCGCCGTCACCTGATCCTTCGCGCCCAGAATCAGGTTGTGAAACTCCCATTCGCGCGCCACGGCGTTGTCGCGCGCCGCCGCCAACGTCGCCTCGGCCTGCGTCTCCGCCGTCCAGGCGCTCTGCAAAGCCTCGTGCGCCGACGTAAGCGCCGCCAGCGTGTACGACTGATTCACCGGCGCATACCCCGCCATCGCCTGCAAAGCCGCGAACCCACTCTCGTCCCCCTCGACCTGCGCGGGCTTCAGGCGGTTCGTCTCTTTAGCCATACTGTCGCCTCCTTTCGTGAGAAAGAGAAAAGAGCGGTGAGGTTCGCCCGCATCATACTCATCACCCACGCCCCTTACAACACTAATCTTCACCCACCCCGCACCC
>JADMIO011153610.1_pt1 | contig 37050 bp, 32 predicted proteins | sample 8958161 | NCBI WGS metagenome assembly JADMIO01 (sample SAMN16585339, study PRJNA669376) | soil metagenome | isolation source: Crop rotation soil | place: USA: Cullars Rotation, Alabama | collected 2011
CCGCGACTTCAAGTCACGTGAATTCCAAGCTTCGGATCCCACTGTGCTGGAAAGGGGTGCGGCCTCCGCGCGCGGCGTCCCGCTCGCCCCATCGGGTGTGGGCGCCGCCGCGCGCCGGACTAGGATCGCCGCGCGATCCCGACCCTTCGGAGCTCATCCATGAAGCGACTGACCGACGCCGTCCTGCCCGCTTGTGCCCTGCTCGCTCTCGCTCTCGCCGCCGTGCCGCCGGTCCGCGCCGCCGACGAGAAGGCGGCGGCGTCCGCCGACAAGCCGGCGGAGAAGCCCGCGCCGCCGCCGGCGGTGACCCGCCACAGCGTGACCGTGGACGGCCGGCCGATCGCCTACACGGCGACCGCGGCGACGATCGACCTCGAGAACGACGACGGCGAACCGATCGGCCGCATGTTCTACGTCGCCTACGTGAAGGAGGGCACCGCCGGCGACGGCGGAACGCGCCCGGTCACCTTCTGCTTCAACGGCGGACCGGGCTCGTCGAGCCTCTGGCTCGAGATGGGCTCGTTCGGCCCGATGCGCATCGAGGCGACCGACGCCGCGCCCACGCCGCCGCCGCCCTATCGGGTGGTCGAAAACCCGGAGAGCCTGCTCGACGTCACCGACCTGGTGTTCATCGACGCCATGGGCACCGGCTATTCGCGCGTCCTGCCGAAGGGCAAGGGCAAGGACTTCTACGGCACCGACGCCGACATCGCGGCCTTCGGTCAGTTCATCCTGCGCTGGGTGACGCAGAACCAGCGCTGGAACGCGCCCAAGTTCCTGCTCGGCGAGTCCTACGGCACGACGCGCGCCGCCGGGCTGCTGGCGCACCTCGCCGGCAAGGGCATGGCGTTCAACGGGGCGGTGATGGTGTCGTCGTATCTGAACGCCTGGGACGACTTCAACGGACCGCCGTTCTCGAACGATCGCGCGTACGAGCTCTACCTCCCGACGATGGCCGCAACCGCCTGGTACCACAAGCGCCTGGACCCGCGGCCGGCGGCGCTCGAGCCGTTCCTGGCCGAGGTACGTGCCTTCGCGCTCGGCGAGTACGAGCAGGCGCTCAACAAGGGCGGGCGCCTGGCGGAGGCGGAGCGCGCCGCGGTCGTCGCCAAGCTGCATCGCTACACCGGCATGAGCGAGGAGTTCCTCCGCCGCTCCAATCTGCGCATCGACCCGTCGCGCTTCCAGAAGGAGCTGCTGCGCAGCGAGCGCCGGACCGTGGGGCGCCTCGACGCGCGCTTCCAGGGCATCGACCACGACGCCGCCGGCGAGACTCCCGAGTCGGACGCCGCGTCGAACGCCATCTCGGCCGCGTTCGTGGCGGCGTGGAACATCTACGCCGCTGCGGATCTGCGGTATCAGGCGAACGACCTCTACAAGCCGAGCAACTACGGCGAGGTCGGACGGGACTGGGACGACCGGCATTCCGCTCCGGGCTTCGGTCGCGCGGCGATGCCGGACACCGCCGAGGACCTGCGCCAAGCCATGTCGATCAATCCGCGGCTGAAGGTCTTCTCGGCCAACGGCTACTACGATTTCGCGACGCCGTTCTTCGAGACCGAGTACACGATGGGGCACATGGGGCTCGACCCGTCGCTCGAGAAGAACATCACCTGGGCGTACTACGAGGCCGGGCACATGATGTACGTGAATCCCGAGGCGCGGAAGAAGATGAAGGCGGACTTGGCGACGTTCTATCGCGAGACGCTGGCCCGGTAGAGGTCGTCAAGCCGTCGCGACGCGCGGGCCACTGCCTGACCGGCGGGCCGGCCGAGCCCTGAGTCCGGCTGGCCCGCGCATCGTCAGTGGCGCTCCTCGCGCTCGGCTTGCTCGGCGGCTGCGCTTCGGGCGCGGTCGATCAGCTCGCGCAATTCGGCGGTCTCCGTTTCATGGCCCGGAATGGGCTGGAGGGCCGCGGCTTGGCGCGCCAGGCCGTCGAGCGCGGTGGCCTTGGTGCCCGCCGCCGTTCCCGCGTTCGACCAGTGGGTGGCCTTGAGGATTTCGGCGAACTGCGCGACGACCGACGCCAGGCGCAGCGCCGGCGTGGCGTCGTCGGAGCGCTTGGCGACCTCGCGGCCGAGCAGAGGCTGTTCGATCTCGCGGAACTCCTTGCCGCCGGCCGGGCGGTAGCGGATCGTCAGGGTCGCGAGCCGGTCGTGCCGGTGGGGGTGGCGCGCGAGCTTCACTTCGTAGAGCGCGGTCACCGTGTGGCCCGAGCCGATCTCGCCGGCGTTGACCGTGTCGTCGCGGAACTTCTGGTCCGGGATGTCGCGGTTCTCGTAGCCCAGGAGCCGGTAGCGGCTGACCACCTTGGGATTCCACTCGACCTGGGCCCTGGCTTCCTCGGCGACGGTCTGCAGAGTGCCGGTGAGGTTCTCGACGAAGATCCGCCGGGCCTCGTCGAGGTCGTCGACGTAGGCGTAGGTCCCGTCGCCTTCGTCGGCCAGACGCTCCATGAGGGCGTCGTTGTAGTTCCCCATGCCGAAGCCGACGGTCGAGAGCTGGATGCCGCGCGCCGCTTCGTCGCCGATGCGGGCCAGGATGGTTTCGGGTCCGGTGGCGCCGACGTTGGCGACGCCGTCGGAGCAGAGCAGCAGGCGGTTGATCGCCTCCGGACGGAAGGCCGCGCGGGCGACGTCGAACCCCAGGCGAAGCCCCGCCTCGGCGTTGGTCGAGCCCTCGGTCTGGAGCCGCGCGATGGCGTCGGCGATGGCGCCGTGGTCGTGGGTCGGCGCGAGCAGCACGCGCGCTTCCGATCCGAAGACCACCAGACCCACGCGGTCGTCCTCGCGCAGTTGCTCGAGCAGCAGGCCGAGCGCCTGTTTCACCAGCCCCAGGCGATTCTGGGCCGCCATCGACCCCGAGACGTCGATCACGAAGGTGAGCACCGCGGTACGGCGCGCGGCCGCGGCGACCGACCGGGCTGCGACCGCGAAGCGCACGAGACGGTAGCGGGCGGGATCGGCGAACGGGGTCGGTGCCGCCTCGGCCCGCAGCGTGAAGTCGCCTTCGCTTGCTGCGGCGTCGCCGTAGTGGAAGGCGTTCACGAACTCCTCGACGCGGATCGCCTCCGCCGGCGGCAGATGGCCGTCGCGGAGATAGCGCCGCGTCACCGCGTAGGAGCCGGTGTCGACGTCGAGGCCGAAGGTCGAGAGCGGATCCTCGTCGGTGTCGACGAACGGATTGGTGCCGGCGGAGCGGAAGAACATGTGTCCGTAGGGAGCGTCGTTGGGCTCGGCATTCCCGCCCGTCGTGCCCGCGTGCATCTCCTCGAACGAGTCGAATGCGTAGTAGGTCGGCGTCGCGCCGGCGGTGGGCTCCGGCGCGGCATATTGCGACTGCTGTCCCGACTCGTTGCCGCCGACGTTGATCCGATCCCGCAGCACCCCCGGCGTCTTCTGGAGCATGGCCCACGGATCCTTCGCGGTGGGAATCGCGTTCAGCTCGTGCGTGATCACCGCCGTGCCGAAGAACGCCTTCTCGTCGAGCAGCGGCGACTCGGCGGTCACCGTGACGACGTCCTCGACGGCCGGAGTCAGCGTGACGTCGAGCGCCGTCTTGCGGCCGGCGCGGGCCTGGAGGTCCGGATACCGCACGGAGTCGAAGCCCTGGAGCTCCGCCTGGAGCTGGTAGCCCGTCCCGGCGGGAACTTCGAACTTCGCCGTGCCGTCGGCGTCGGTGACGGCGCGGAGAGTCTGCTTGCGATCCTGCAGTGCGACCGCGACTCCCGGGAGATTGCCGCCCTTGTCGTCGGCGACGTGGACGAGCACCTCGGCCGGCGGCGCCGCCGCTGCGCTCCGTCCGGAGGCGGGCGGCGTCGCGACTGCCGGGTGAGCGGACTTCTCGGCCGGGCTCGCGGCCGCCGGAGCGGTCGTCGGAGGCGCAGTCTCGGCGACCGCGGGCGGCGCGAGGAGCGGAGCCGGAGCGGCGATCGGGGCCGGCGGCTTCGGCGGCGCTTCGCGAAGCGGTGCGGCACCGTGATCCAGCCCGGTCCGGTAGGCGAGCCAGGACGCGAAGGCGGCGACCGCGAAGCCGGCGGCGATGCGCCAGGCCTGCGGAGTGGACCGCGGCGGAGGCGGCACGCCGCGGAGCAGACGGAGATCGGCGGGGATCTCGCGGCGCAGGGCATCGAGCAGCTCGGGCGGCGGCGGCGCCACCGGCGACTGGAGGCGCTCTTCGAGCTCGGACTTGCGCGCGGCGTTCATCGTTCGATCTCCTTCAAGAGCGTGTCGAGCACGGCGAGGGCCTTGCGCAGGCGTTTGCGCACCGCGACGCTGCTGATGCCTTCGAGGCGCGCGATCTCCTTCGGCGCGAGCCCTGCCCAGTAGTGTGCGGTGAGCGTGAAGCGCAGCGGCTCGCCGAGCGTCATCACGGCGCGGCGCAGCCGCCCGCGCGCTTCGCCGCCGGCGAGCAGCTCCTCGCTCGAGGGCGAAGGATCCGGCACGGCGTCGCTCTGCGCGGCGTCGAGCGGCACCAGGCGGTGCGGCCGGCGCACGTGGTTGAGGAACGTGGTGTAGGCGATGCGGTAGAGCCAGGTCGACGAGCTCGCTCCGCCGCGGAAACCGGCGAGCGACTGCCAGGCCTTGCGGTAGGTCTCCTGCGTGAGGTCGGTCGCGAGATCGCGATCCCCGCCGGTGAGCCGGACGAGCGAGGCGAAGACCAGCCCGTAGGTGCGCTCCACCCAGCGCTCCGCGGCATCGCGGTCCCCGGCGCCGAGGGCGTCGAGCAGGGCCTGGTCGTCGGTGCGATCGAGCATCGTTTCGCCGGGTGGAGCCGCCAAGCAGGCCGCGGGGGGTGCCGGGAGTGTCAGCATGCTACTTGGACACGGGTGGTGTGGGAAAAGAAACCAAAGCGTTCTCGTGGGCGACTGTCCCACGCGGCGTGCACGCCGCGACGGGCGGATTCTGGGGCGAGCTCGCGTGGTCGAGCGTTCCGCTGCCACCGAGGACGGAACGTGCGTGGGTGAGGTTGTTTCCGGGTAAGGAGGGGCCAGCACTGTGTGATGCAGTCGTCGAACCTTCTTCAGAAGGCCTCGTCCACCCAGCAACCCACGGTGCGCCGCGAGGAACCAGCCCTCGGTGGCAGCGAGCATTCGCGCGGCGCGCCGACCCGCAAGAATCCGCCTGGCGCGGCGAGCGCGCCGCGTGGGACAGTCCCCTCACAGAAAAGGTCTCCGTTTCGATGGGCACAACGGCCCAGCGACTCGTATACCGAACAGACCCCTCAGGGAAGGAGTGTCCTCATGGCTCGCGCTCTCGTCGTCGTGGTGCTGGTCGCCTTCGTCCTCCTCGCCTTCGGATCGCGGACTTCGACCGCGTCGCCGTCCGGGCAGCCGGACGAGGTCTTCGTCACCAACTTCCCCGCCGAGCAGAAGATCACCGGCACGGTCACGGTCGTTGCGCCGATTCCGATGACGCGGCTCGAGACGCTGCGGGCGCAGGTCGCGCCCGCCGGCGCCAACGACTCGATCGACTGGACGGACGCCGGGACGCTCGACGCGACCGGCTACGCGTCGGTGACGCTCAGCCTGGGCGGCTACGTCCAGGGTCGCATCGGCACGAGCGGCGCGGTCGGCGCGGTGCTGATTCCCGATCAGCCGGATGCCGCCGCGGCGCTCCACGACTACAACGTGCAGCAGTTCCCGCTCAGCGTGGTGGCGCCGGTCCTGCCGACCGAGGCGGCGATCTTCCAGTCCCCGCAGACCACGGTCCGCCTGGGTTTTCCGCGCTACCGCGTCTACCTCTACAACAGCACGCCGCGCACGTCACAGGTCGCGCTCTACGCGTATCTGAACAACTCCTGACGTGCGCGGCGCGGGCGCTACTTGCCGGTGTGCGCACTCATCAGCTTCAGCTTCGCCCGCGTCTTCTGTCGGCTCGGGCCGCACGGGTTCGCCGGCTCCGGTCCCTGCATGATGCGGAACATGTGGCTGAAATCGGCCTCGGACGACACGGCGTCGCCGAACGCGGTGCCGGGCTTGTTGTAGTCGAAGGTGAAGGCCGCGGTGTAGTGGCAGCTGTAGCAGTTGGTGCTCTGCCGGTAGGTCTCCATGGTGGTGTTCACCAGCTCGGTCGAGCCGATGAAGATCTGGCCGGCCGGCGGGTTGGTCGATTTCTGCGGCGGCGGCGCCGTGAGCCCGGGCTTGAACCAGAGCGTGCCCACCAGGTTGTAGTTCTTGAGCGCCAGCAGCGCCGGGTTCGCGAGCAGCGCGTGCACGCTGTCGTTGAGGCTCGCGACCAGCGGTCCGCCGCCGGTGTCCGCGGTCCCGTCGCTCACGATCGGCGTCTGGCGGCAGACGTTCGACGGGCCGCCGGTCTCCTGGAAGATGTTGCAGGCCGGAGAGCACAGGGCCGCGCTGCACGCGGGCTGGCCGGTGCCGCCGCAGGGCTGGTGCTGGCCGTTGTAGTACGTCCACGGCCCGCCGAGCGGGTTCTTGCTGTCGAGCGCCGCGCAGTCGGGCGCGTTGCCGACGTGCTCGAACGTGGCCCAGATCCATTCCTGGTGGTCGCTGATCTTCTGCACCAGATGGAAGCCGACGAGGCCGTACTTGCGGTCGCTCGAGCAGACGAACTGGTTGGTGCGCGGGTCGCACGCCATCGGCAGCCAGGCGGTCTTGAGCTCGAGCGAGCCCAGCGGATCCTGAGGGTCCTGCTTCTCGGTCGGCGGGTCGATCGCGGTGCAGAGCTTGTTGAAGCCGACGGTGTTCCAGAGCTGGTTGCTGACGATGTAGTCGTAGAAGCTGCGGTTCATCCGGATGTCGAACTGCGTCATCTGCCCGCTCTGCGCGATCAGCGGGTCCTCGTCGCCGGCCTCCTTGTGGATCTGACCCAGCGACAGCGGGTTCGGCTTGTTGGTCCAGGGCATCGGCGAGCCGGTGGGCACGAAGACGTTGATCGACGGCATGAGGCTCAGGTAGCCGTTGTTCTGGATCAGCGCCAGGAAGTTCTGCCAGGCGAACTGGTGGAAGGCGCAGAACGGCTCGGGCGGCGGAACCGAGAGTTGCATCTGCGGTGAGTTCACCCACGACGCGCTCGCGACGCAGGGGTCCTGTGCGGTCGCGGCGCCGGCGCTCAGCGCGCCGACCGCGGTGAGCACCGCGATCAGGTTGGACCACGGGCGACTGGACGCGAAGGACCGCCGACGGACCTGCTGCATGGCAACCTCCTTTGGAAGTGGCTTCTACCCACTTCGCTGCGGGAGGTTGCAAAAACCTGACAGTGGGTCCTGTGACTCGCGGATCCGAGACCTCAGCCGGCGGCGCGGCGCGCCAGCGCCGCCGCGCGCTCGAGCAGCAGGTCGCGCTCGCGCGCGTTGCGCGTCAGGGTCGCGGCGCGCTCGAACTCGCGGCGTGCTTCGTCGTCGCGGCCGAGCTTCTCCAGCAGGTCGCCGCGCACGCTCGGCAGCAGGTGATAGCTCTCGAGGGCGGGCTCGGCGAGCAGCGGCTCGACCAGCGCCAGTCCTGCGGCGGGTCCGAACGCCATGGCGTGCGCCATGCCGCGATTGAGCTCCACGACCGGCGTCGGCCTGAGGCGGGCGAGCGCGTCGTAGAGCGCGGCGATGCGCGCCCAGTCGGTTTCTTCGGCGGTCCGGGCGCGGCCGTGGCAGGCCGCGATGGCGGCCTGCAGGGCGTAGGGGCCCGGCACGGCACCGAGCCGGAGCGCGCGCTCGAGGGCGGCGAGCCCGCGGCCGATGAGGAGATGATCCCAATGCGCGCGGTTCTGCTCGAGCAGCAGGATGGGCTCGCCGTTCGGCCCCACCCGGGCCTTGGCGCGCGACGCCTGGATCTCCATCAGGGCCACGAGGCCGTGCACCTCGGGCTCGGCCGGCACCAGCTCGGCGAGGATGCGCCCCAGCCGCAGGGCGTCCTCGCAGAGCGCCGGACGCATCCAGTCGTCGCCTGCTGTCGCCGCGTAGCCCTCGTTGAAGATCAGATAGATGACCTCGAGCACCGACTGCACCCGCGCCTCGAGCTCGGCGCCGCGCGGCACCTCGAACGGCACGCCGGCGTCGGCGAGGGTCTTCTTGGCGCGCACGATGCGCTGCGCCACCGTGGCTTCGGGAACCAGGAAGGCGCGCGCGATCTCGTCGGTCGTGAGCCCGCCGAGCAGCCGCAGGGTGAGCGCCACGCGGGCCTCGGTCGAGAGCACGGGGTGGCAGGCGATGAACACCAGCCGCAGCAGGTCGTCGCCCACCGGGTCGTCGATCGCGGCCTCGAGCTCTTCGACGATGCGGTCCTGTTGGGCGTCGAGATCGCGCGCGATCTCCTGATGCTTGACCTCGACGCGCTGGTTCCGCCGGAAGTGGTCGATGGCCCGATGCTTCGCGGTCGCCATCAGCCAGGCACCGGGATTGTCCGGCACGCCGGACTCCGGCCACTTCTGGAGCGCGATCAGCAGCGCGTCCTGCGCCAGCTCCTCGGCCAGGCCGACGTCGCGCACGATACGCGCGAGGCCGGCGATCAGGCGCGCCGATTCGATGCGCCAGACGGCCTCGATCGCGCGGTGCGCGGCAGCGTGGGGATCGGTCGCCGTCACGGCGACCGATCACACCATCAACCCCGGCGCCGTGCAAGCCGCCGCGCGATCACATCTGCTTCGGGGAGTACGTCGCCGTCAGCGTGTGGTCGAGATACGAGATCGTTCCCGAGGTGCTGTGGTTGATCACCACCGAGGTGAGCTTGAAGGTTCCCGCAGAGACCGGAATCGTCCACACCACGAGCTGCGAGCCGTCCTGGGGTGCGAAGCGGGTCGCGGCGAGCGGCGTGGTGCCGGTCGTGGTGTCGCCGCGGAGCTCGAACTGCAGGTTCGGACCGGTGAAGCTCGAGCCCGACGCGGAGAACGCGGCCCAGGCCTGGATGGTGATGAATCCACTGGCGGGAACGGTGAGCACGATGAAGTCGACGTTGGTCTCGGCCGTCGGTCCGGCGGCCAGGCTGTCGCCGATGTTCGAGGACTGGAACTTGACCGCCGGCATGTTCTTGGCGTCGATCAGGCCGGTGCCGCCGTCGAGCGAGATCGTCTGGCCGGCGGTGGAGAAGATGCCGAGCGAACCCGGCGCGGTCAGGGCGTCGTTGGGCCAGATCTCGAGGCGGTTGCGCAGGCGGAGGATGCCGAGGTTGCCGCCCGTGCCGGTGAGATTCAGTCCCGGCACGACGCCCTGGTCGCTGCGGATCTGCAGGATCTTGTCGTTGAGCGCCATCTCCTGGGGCGCGGCGAAGTAGCCGAGGACGTCGATCACCACGTGCGTGGCGCTCACGCCCGCGGTGACCTGAATGTCCCCCGCCGTGCATTGGGCCGACGTGCCGGTGCACATCGGGACGATGACGCCGTTCGCGATGGTCACCGGAGCGGTGTAGTTGAGCACCGACGTTTGAGGATTGGAGGTGTCGTCCCCGGCCAGCACGCGCAGGAAGCCGTCGCCCACGGGCGAGACCGCGATGATGTTGACCATCACGGCGCGCGCGATGTTCTTGGTCGAGTTGTCGAGCAGGGGAATGCCGCAGCTGCCGTTCTTGCCGCCCTGGCTGAGATAGTTGGTCGCCGCCACCTTGTAGAACGCGGTGGCGCCGCCTGCCAATCTGCCCGGCGGCGGCGAGGTCTGGACCCGGGTGTCGACGATGCGGCAGGGTGCGAGTGGGGTGTACGCGCCGGTCGGGATGGCCGACGCCGGCACTGCGGCGAGCGTCAGCGCGGCGGCGATGCCCAGAGTGAGCGAGGCGAGTTCGGCGGTCGGGCGCATGCTGGCAATCCTCCTCGAGAAGTGGTCCGTTCCTGGTACTAGAGGCGGCCCCGAGGCTCTTTGCTCACGCGCTGTTAGAATTCGACCAGCTTTCGCCACGACAATCGATGTCGATCGAGCTCGCTGAGCCACAGGCTTCGACCGGTGCGGCCGGTCTGGAGGAGCTCGTGCGCCGCTACGGGCGCCTGGTGCGCGCCGCGGTCGAACGGACCGGCGGCCGCGGTCTGGCCGGTCGCGGGGAGGACGTGGAGCAGCGCGTGTACCTCGCGCTCTGGCAGCAGCTGCGCCGTGAGCAAACCATCGCGCATCCGTCCTCCTATCTCTACAAGGCGGCCGTGCGCGAGACCATCCGTCTGCTGCGCGAGGAGGCCAGCCGCCCGACACTGCCGCTGGAGGCGGACGACGGCGTGATGGCGGAGTCCGCCGATCGCACCGCGGCGCGCGACCTCGAAGAGGCGCTGCAGCACGCCCTCGCGGAGCTTCAGCCGGAGCGACGTCGGGCGGTGCGGGCTCACCTCCAGGGGTTCACCGTGGAGGAGCTGATGACCATGACCGGCTGGCCGTATCACAAGGCGCGCAATCTCATCGCGCGCGGGGTGGCCGACCTGCGCGCCGGTCTGACCAAGAGAGGGATCGATGCCGGACGCTGACCAGGGCCTCGACGCGGCACTGCGCGAGCGTCTCGCGGCGAGCGACCGTCCCGCGGGCACGCCGCATCCGGACGACGCTGACTGGGAGCGCTTCGCGACGGGCTCCATCGGCGATGCACAGCGGATGGAGATCGTCGACCACGCGCTCGCCTGTCCACAATGCCGGCCGCTGCTCCGAACTCTCGGCGAGCTGCGGAAGCAGGCGTTCGCCGCCGATCCGCGTCTGGCGGAACGGCGCGTCCCGGCGCGGCTCCCGCTGTGGATCGGCCTGGCGGCGGCCGTGCTCGTGTTGGTGGCCTGGCCGGCGCGATGGCCGCCACGCGGTCCCGCGACGCCGGCCGGCGGCGACGCCGAGCTGCGTTCGGGACGCGGAGCGGCGCCGGTCGAGACGCTGGCACCGCTGGGAAGCGCGCGGCGGCCGCTGGCGGCATTCTCCTGGCGACCGGTCGCTGGCGCGGACGCCTATCGCGTGCGGCTGTTCTCGGTCGACGGCCGACTGATCTGGGAGAGCCCCCGCGTCGCCTCGCCGGCGACCGCGGTGACGCTCGGGCCGGAGGTTGCGCTGCCCGCGGGGTCCTTCGTCTGGAGCGTGGAGGCCGAGCGCGACGGCGACGTCGTGGCGACATCCCGCCTGGCGACCTTCGAGCTCCCCGAGTGAGGCGACGTCGAGGCGCTGCGACCGCGATGTTGGTGGCGAGCCTCGTGGCGCGCGCCGGCCACGGCTCGGAGAATCTCACTGCGGGGGACGGTCCCCTCGCGGCACCCGGGCGTCTCGCGAAGCATCGGGCGGCGGTCGCCTCGGCCGGCGATCCGGTCCGCGCCGCCCGCGAGCAGATCCTGGTCTGCTTTCTCTCGAGCACGCTCTCCGTACCCGCGGCGTCCGCTGACTGCGCCGACGCGGAGCGGCGCGTCGCGGCGTCGGGGAGGCCGGAGCTCCGCGCCTACCTGCTGGGTTTTCAGTCCGTGTTCGACGGCTGGGTGAATCGCTACGACGAAGCGTTGGCCGCCGGCCGCCGGGCGCTGCAGCTCGTCCAAGACCCGGACGATCCGGCGGCGATCCTCGCCCACGGCGCGATCGGGGGCGTGTCGATCGAGCTCGGCGACTTCGACGGCGCGCTGCTCCATCTGCGCGCCGGCCTGGCCTCGGCGGAGCGCACCGGCGACGTCTGCGGCGTGGCCAGTCTCCATTCCTGGATCGGCCGTGCGCTCACTTTTCTCGGCGACTATCGCAGCGCCCGCGACGAGACCCGCCTGGGGGCCGCCGTCGCGCGGCAATGCGGCGACGTGACTCTCGAGATGCAAGCGCTCTGGATGCAGGGGCTGCTGGAGCTCGAAGCCGAGCGCCCGGAGGCGGCCCTGGCGCCGCTCGAGGACGGGCTGCGCCTCGGTGCGGCGGCGCACAACCCGTACCTCGAGCAGGTCGTGCGGTTGAATCTGGCCGACGCCGAGGCGCGCCTGCAGCATTCGGCGAAGGCGCGCGAGCACATCGCCGCGACCCGCGCGGCGGTCGCGGCCGGCGTCGGCACGGTGCTGTGGACGCCCGTGCTCGACGAGACCGAGGGCCGCGTCCTCCTCGCCGAGGGCCGCGCCGCCGAGGCCGCGGCGATGTTCGAACGTGCCGCGGACAGCTCGATGAAGCCCTGGCTGACCGTCCGGTCGCTGCTCGGGGAGGCCCGCGCCCGGCGCGCGGCGGGCGATCTGACGGCGGCGCTGGCGGTCTATCGGCGGGCGATCTCGCAGGTCGAGACCCAGCGCCGCCGCGTGCCCTCCTCCGACGACCAGCGTGGGGAGTTCCTGGCCGCGAACAGCGCGGCCTACCGCGAAGCGGTCGACGTGCTCTGGAGGTTGCGCGGAGCCGCCGCCTTGGAGGAGGCCTTCGGCTTCGCCGAAGCCGGCCGCGCCCGAGCCCTGCTCGACGCGCTGCAGATCGCGGGATCCTCGCCGGCGCACGCCGACGTCGCGACCGTCGCGGCGGTCCGCGCCGGGCTCGCGCCGACCGACCTGCTGGTCGAATACGTCGAGACCGAGCAGCGTCTCTACGCCTTCGCCCTCTCGCGTGCGGGCGGCCGGTGGCTCGAGCTGCCGGCGGCGGGGAGCCCGCGGGATCTCGTCGCGCGCGTGGGATTCTTTCGCCAGCTGGTTCAGGAAGCGACGCGTTCGAGCGACATCGAGGCCGTGGGGGAGCGGCTCTATGCCGATCTCATCGCGCCGATCCTGGTCGAGGCGCCGGGCATCGAGCGTCTCGTGCTGTCGCCCGACGGCGCCCTCCAGCACCTGCCGTTCGCGGCGCTCCACCGTGCCGGCGGTCGGTTCCTCGTCGCCGAGCACGAGCTTTCCTACACGCCCTCGGCGAGCTTCCTGCTCGCCGAGCGCCCGGCGGTCGTCGGCCCGCGACGTCTGCTGGCGCTGGCGGCACCGATCGGTCCGCGCGCCGAAGAGCTCGGCGCGCTGCCGTGGGCGGTGCCCGAGGCGGAGGCCGCGGCGTCGGCGCTGGGCGGCGACGCCGAGCTGCTGTCCGGCGCCAGGGCGTCGCAGGCGGAGCTCGTCGGGGTCCAGCCGCGACAGTTCGAGGTCCTGCATTTCGCGACCCACGCGACCATCGACAGCGCGCTGCCGTTGCGCTCGGCGTTGCTGCTCTCGCCGTCGCCGGGCGGCGAGGGAGAGCTGCGCGCCGCGCAGATCTACAACTGGACGCTCGGCGCCCGGCTGGTGGTGTTGTCGGCGTGCGCATCCGCCAACGGTCCGGCGCTCCGCGGCGAAGGCGTCCAGAGCCTGGCGCGCGCCTTTCTGCACGCCGGCGCGGCGAGCGTGGTCGCGACCCTCTGGCCGGTCGAAGATCGCGCCAGCGAGCAGCTGATGGAGACCTTCTACCGCGGCCTCGGCGCCGGCCTGTCGGTGAGCGCGGCCCTCGCCCGAGCCGATCGCGACAGTCTGGCGGCGAATGCGCCGCCGCGGGTCTGGGCGGACTTCGAGCCGCTCGGCCGGGGCGAGCAGACGATCTCGCGGGCGCCGTTCCGCGGCGCCCTCCGCTGGGTGCTTGCCGCTGCCCTGGCCCTGGCAGGCTGGATCGCCTGGCGCCTTCGGGGATGAGGGACCCTTAGAAGCGGCAGTGCACCGCGCACCGTCCGTCCTCGGTGGCAATGACCCGCTGGATCGCGGGCTCCCGCGACCGAATCCGCCCGGCGCGGCATGCACGCCGCGTGGGACAGTCTTTGAGTCAGCCGGAGGTCAGCGCCCTTGGAGCGCCACCGCGGGGTCGATGCGCGCCGCCCTGGCCGCGGGAATCCAGCACGCGCCGATCCCGACCGCGGTCAGCAGTCCGGCGACGCCGAGGAGCGTCGCGGGATCGTGCGGCGCGACGCCGAATAGCAGGCCGCGAACGAGGTTCGAGAGCGCCACGACCGCGAGCGTGCCCAGCACGAGACCGAAGGCGACGAGCAGGCCGCCCTCGCCGAGGACCATGCGCTGCACTCGGCCGGTGTCGGCGCCCAGGCTCATGCGGATGCCGATCTCCTGATTGCGTGCGCTCACCGAGAAGGCGAGCACGCCGGCGATGCCGACCGCCGCGACCACCATCGCGAGCACGCCGAACGCCCCGACCAGCACCGCGTTGAGCCGACGCGGTGCGACGCTTTCGTCGCGGATCTGGCCCAGCGTGAGCACGTTCTCGATCGGCTGCTTGGGCGCGAGGCTGCGCACGAGGCGGGTCGCCGCCGGCGCCAGCGTCGCGGGGTCGCCGCTGGCGCGGATCACCAAGCCTCCCGAAGGGAAGTCACCCTGGGCGAAGGGCAGGAACATCGCGGGCCGCGCCGCCGCGTCGAGGCCGCCGTCCTTGGTGTTCCCGACGACGCCGATGACGGTGCGCCAATCGCCGGAGACGCCGATGAACTTGAGCACGTCCCCGGTCCAGGCGACGTGCTGTCCGAGCGGATCGCGATCGCCGAAGAGCAGCTCCGCCAGCGCCTGGTTGAGGATCACGACGCGCGCGCTGTCGGCGCGGTCGTTGGCGGTGAACTCCTTCCCCTTGAGCACCGGGATGCCGGCGGCGCGGAAGTAGTCGGGGCTCGCCGTGCGGTACTCGGAGCGCGGCATCGGCTGGTTGGGCGCCACGGGCCGGCCCTCGGCCTTGACCTCGAGGACGATGTCCCCCGAGCGCAGCGGCATGGTCGAGCCCAGGCCCACCTCCTGGACGCCCGGAAGGGCGGCGACCTCGTGCTGCATGCGCTCGTAGAGCGCCAGGATCGACGGGTTGTCGCCGCCGGCGGTGAAGTCGCGCGGCACCTCCATGGTGAGGATGCCGGTCTGCGGGGTCTGCACCAGCCCGTCGTCGACCACCGCCAGCCGCTGCATGGTGCGCAGCAGCAGCCCGGCGCCGGTGAGGAGGACCATGGTGACCGCGATCTGCGCCACGACGAGGGTCTGCTGCAGGCGCTGGCGCCGGAGCCCGCCGGTCGAGCGCCGTCCGCCGAGCGCGAGGCTCGCGGCGAGGCCGCGCTCGCGGGCGAGCTGCGGTGCGAAGGACAGCAGCACGGCGACCAGCGCCGCGAGGCCGAGCGTGAAGGCCAGCACCGCCCCGTCGACGCGGATCTCGCCGGCACGCGGGCTGTAGCGCGCCGCGAAGGAGACCAGCATGCGCACGCCGGCGAGCGCCAGCAGCAGGCCGAGCACGCCGCCGGCGAGCGCCAGCACGAGGTTCTCGGCGAGCAGCAGGCGGCGCAGGCGTCCCGTGCCGGCGCCGAGCGCCGCGCGGACCGTGAGCTCGTGCTCGCGCCGCACGCCGCGGATCAGCGTCAGGTTGGCGACGTTGGCGCAGGCGATGACGAGCACGAACGCGGCGACGCCGATCAGCATCCAGAGCGTCAGCCGCGCCTTCTCGCCGAGGATCTCCTGGAACGGCGTCAGGGTGATCTTGTAGTTCGAGCCCGCGTCGTAGGCGTCGGGATGGTCGGCGTGCACACGCGACGAGATCGCCGCGACCTCGGCCCGCGCCTGGTCGAGCGTCGCCCCGGGTGCGAGGCGCGCCACCATCTCGGTCATACGGTGCGTCCGGCCGGTGACCATCATGGCGCTGATGTGGTGCTCGCTGCACACCATGTTGAGGTAGACGTCGATCTTCTGCGGAAAGGTGGGCGCGGCCTGGAGCACGCCGACCACGGTCACCGGCTTGCCGCCGATGCGCAGCGTCCGGCCGATCACGCTGCGGTCGCCGTTCCAGTGCCGTTGCCAGTAGTCGTACGTGAGCATGGTGACCGGCGCGGCGGCCGGTCCGTCGTCGCCGGCGTTGAACGAGCGGCCGACGACCGGCGCGAGACCCATGACCGAGAAGTAGTTCCCGGTCACCAGCCCGACGTCGACGCGCACCGTCTCGTGCTCGTCCTCGAAGTTGACCGTCATCGGCGAGTACTCGGCGATGCCGCCGAGCGTCTTCGAGGCGTCGCGGAAGTCGTTGATCTCGGGTACCGAGAAGCGCATGTTGTCGCCGCCGGCACCGGCGGCCGACTGCCGCAGGTACATCAGTCGGTCGCCGTCCTTGTGCGGCAGCGGCCGCAGCACGACACCGCGCACGACGCTGAAGATCGCCGTGTTGGCGCCGATCCCGAGAGCGAGGGTGACGAGCACGGCGACGGTGAAGCCGCGCGCCTGGCGCAGGCTGCGGACGGCGTAGCGGAGGTCGGAGAACAGGGTCATGACGGGCTCCGGTGTTGCGATCGGTCGGCTCGGCGTCGGAGCAGAGGCGCCCGACGCCGTTCCGTACCGTGTTTGGGCGAGATGCTTTCGACAGTGTGCACGGGTCAGGCCTCTCCCACGTCGAGCAGCACCGGCTTGAGGTCGAGCACCGGCGTGCCGTCGAGTGCCTCGAGCTCGGCCACGCGGAGCTGCGTGGGCTCGACCGCGACGACCGTGGTGCGGTGCAGGCCGATCGGGTTCGGCCGGTCGGGCGAGCGGGTGCTGAAGACGCCCTGTTCGGGCACCGACAGGTCGCCGCGCGGATGGACCGTCAGCACGTCGCGCCGGGAGCGGTCGAGCCAGGTGAGGACGAAGATCGCGTCCCCCGGCTGGAGATCGCGCAGCCCCGGAGCGAATCGCGGATCCACTTCGATCCACGCCTCGGGCGCACCTTCGTGAGCCTGTCGTGGGGCCTGCGCGCGGCTTCGCAGCGCCGAGCGCACGGTGCCGATGGGTACGATGTCGATCGCCATGCCGCGAAGCCTAGGCGATTCCTGGAATGCGGGTCGACGCCGTCATCGGACGACCCGGTAGCGCAGGAAGGTGACGGCGGGACCGAGCGTGACGCCTTCGCAGAGCAGCTCCTGCGGGTGCTCGCCGAGGTTGTCGAGCAGGCGGAGACCGCGGCCGAGGAGGATCGGCGCGATCTGCAGCCGGATCTCGTCGACCAGTCCGGCGCGCAGGAGCTGCTGCGCGACATCGGCGCCCATGACGCGCACGGCTTTCGTCCCGGCTGCGGCGCGCGCCGACGCGACGGCGCGCTCGACGCCCTCCGCGACGAAGTGGAACGTGCCGCTCTTCTCCCGCCGGTCGGGCAGCGGGCGGTGCGTGACGACGAAGCTCGGCGCGGGATAGGGAGTGTCCTCCCAGGCGCCGATCCCGACGTCGAAGGTCCGCCGGCCGAGCACCACGGCACCTGTGGTCGCGTTCATCTCGGACTGCATCGCGCGTTCGACCGGGCTCGGGGACTCGCCGAGGATCCATTCGTGGAGGCGCAGGCCGCCCTCGCCCATGGGCTGGTCGACGCCGACGTCGGGTCCGGCGATGTAGCCGTCGAGGGACTGGGTGAAGTCGAGGATGACCTTGCTCACGCGTTCTCCGGTAGTCGTCGCCAGCGTCCCGATTCGGGCGGGCCTCACCTTGACGTCGATTCGCTGCGGCCGAAATCGACATCTCGACGAGGATTTCTCGAGATCTGCGGCGGCTGCCCGGTTCTACGCGAATTCCCGGGCAGAGTTCGAGCGCAGGTTTCGGAGTGTTCGCCGTCGCTCCAATGGGCATTCTGCGCTGGCTGGACGACCGAAAAGGAGATCTCGATGAACGCTCTCGATGCATCCCGACCCGATCCGCAGTCGCCCGCGACTCTCGAGTACGCGGTCGCGGCCTGCGCCCTGGGAACCCTTCTCGTCGCCGGAACGGCCGCCGGAGTGCGGGCGTTGCTCCTCGGCGACGGCGCCGATGCCGTGCTGGCGGAGCTCGAACGGCGCTTTCCGGGGACCGTGCTCCGTGCCAACCCCGCTGGTCTGGAAAGCTGGCTCGCCGGCGCGCGCGCGCTGGTCGAGCGTCCGGCGGAGCGAGTGGAGCTGCCGCTCGACGCGCGCGGGACGCCGTTTCAGCAGCGCGTCTGGCAGGAGCTGCGGCGCATTCCCGCCGGCCGCACCGCGACCTACCGTGAGATCGCGGCGCGGATCGGACGGCCGGACTCGGTTCGCGCCGTCGCCGGCGCGTGCGCCGCGAATCCGCTGGCGATCGCGGTCCCCTGCCACCGCGTGGTGCGGCAGGATGGCGAGCTGGCGGGCTACCGCTGGGGAGTCGAGCGCAAGCGTGCGCTCCTGGCGCGCGAGGCCGTCGCGTGAGCGGCGGCGCGGCGGTCGTCGATCGCCGGCGGGTCGCCGCCGCCCGTGAAGGGCCGATCGACTGGACGCGGGTCGCGGGCGAGCTCGACGCGCAGGGCTGGTCGGTGCTCCCGGCCCTGCTCGATCGCGACCGGTGCGAGGACCTGGCGGGTCTCTACGACGAGGAGACGCCGTTCCGCAGCCGGGTCGTCATGGCGCGCCACGGCTTCGGGCGCGGCGAGTACAAGTACTTCGGACACCCCCTCGCTGGGGTCGTGGCCGGACTGCGCGCGGAGCTCTATCCGCAGCTCGTTCCGATCGCGAACCGCTGGAACGAGTCGATGGGTCTTCCGGTGCGGTTCCCGGCGGAGCACGCCGCGTTCCTCGCCCGCTGTCACGCCGCCGGCCAGACGCGGCCGACGCCGCTGCTCCTGCGCTACGTCGCGGGCGACTACAACTGCCTGCACCAGGATGTCTACGGCGAGCACGTCTTCCCCCTGCAGGTGGCCGTGCTCCTGGCCGAGCCCGGCCGCGACTTCTCCGGAGGAGAGCTGGTGCTCACCGAGCAGCGACCGCGCATGCAGTCGCGCGTGCACGTGGTGCCGCTGCGGCAGGGCGACGGCGCGGTGTTCGCGGTGAGCCAGCGGCCGGTCCAAGGGGCGCGCGGCATCTACCGGGTGACCATGCGCCATGGCGTGAGCCCGGTGCGCGCGGGGCGGCGTCATACCTTGGGGGTGATCTTCCACGACGCCACCTGATTGCCGTGGTCAACGGAGCGGCACGAGGCGCGGCGGCCGCTTGCCGCGCCGGACGGCGCCGGCGACGGGCTCGTATGCGAGCTCTTCGCCGGACCTCACGGCGCGCAGGAGCAGGCCGCCGCGGCTCATGTCGCCGCGGCCGACGAAGGTCGAGGGAAAGAGCAGGCGCCGGCCGAGGTGCTCCTGCAGGACGGCGACGTACTTGTCGGACGCGATGCTGCCGAGTAGGACGACCGTGGCGTCTTCGCCGACGACGCCGGCGAGCGCCGCGGCGTCGCGCGCGAACGGCTCGCGGAAACGGGGCTCGTCGAGATCGACGCCGACCTCGGCGATCGCGTGCAGCCCGGCGGTGTCGACGACGGTCTCCGGCGGGACGAGACCCAGCCCGGGCGCGATCACCAGCACGCCCTCGGGCGCGGCCGCGCGCCACGCAAAGGCCCGCGCGTAGGCGAGCTTGCCGCGGAAGTAGAGACCGCTCAGAAAGGCGAACACATCGCCGAGCTGGGCGCCCTCGCGGAGCGCCCGCGCGAGCGGGAAATCGGCCTCCGGTCGAAGCAGCATTCTGGCCCGGCGTCCCCCGCAGTGCGCGGGCGAGAGCAGGAACACGGTCTGCGTCGGCATGGAGAGATGGTAGAGCAGACCTCCCCAGCGGCGGCGGTCGGCTGTGCAGAGCATCCACCGGAAATTGGTGACAGGGGTGCCCCTGGCACCGATTTCCCGACAGGTGGAAAATTGGTGACAGGCGTACCCCTGGCACCAATTTTCCGCTATGCGCCGCGCGTGAATCCGTCTGGGCGCGACGTGCGCACCGCGTGGGATGGAAGCGGTTGAAACTCGCTAGACTGCCGCGCGATGCCGATGCCGACTGAAACGCCTGTAGCCTCCCCGGAATCCGCAGAGCAGCCGCGCCGGCCGATCGGGTTGTGGATCCTGACCGTCCTCCTGCTCGCGAGCCCGCTCGTCCACGGTGCAGCGCTCGCGCTCGGGCGGCACTGGCTCAACTACGGCAGCACGCGGGCGTGGGACGCCTTCGTCTATTTCCTGATCGCCCCGATCGTCGGCACGCTGATGCTCCGCCGCCACGAGCGTGCCCGGTTCTCGGTCTACGTCTTCCTGTCGTGCGAGATCCTGCGCGCCGAGCGCATCCACTCGCTGGCGCTGGGGGTCCTGGCCGTGCTGGCGATCCTCTATCTGCAGCTCCCGTCCGCGCGCGCGTTCCACCCTTCGGTCGATCCGCGGCGGGTGCTCGAGCGCATCCGACTACGCAAGCGCGAAAGCCCCGGCTAGGCCCGCAGCCGGTCAGGACGACGCGCCGTAGCGCGCCAGCGCCGCGCCCACGATGCGCTCGATGAGCTCCGCGTAGCCGATCCCCGCGTCCTTCGCCGAGAGCGCGAGCTCCGCCGTCTTCAGCAGGTACGGATTCGGATTGACCTCGATGACGTAGATCTTGTTGTCCTTGGACAGCCGGAAGTCGATGCGTCCGTAGTCGTGCAGCCGCAGCGCCTGGTAGGCCTGGACGGCCGTCAGCTGCAGCTCCTCGATGGTCTCCGCCGAGAGATCCTTCGGGAAGACGTTCTTGGTCTTCTCGTAGGCCGCGGTGCCCTCTTCCCATTTCACCTCGGAGCCCGCGATGCGCGGCGTGCCCTTGGGCAGCTTCGACAGGTCGAGCTCGATCACCGGCAGCGCTTCCGGCTTGCCGTTGCCGAGCACGCCGACGTAGAGCTCGCGGCCTTCGATGTACTCCTCGATCAGCGCCGGGCTGTCGAACTCGGAGTGGATGTAGTCGATGCGCTCCATCAGCTCCTTGATGGAGTTGCACACCGCGCCGAAGTGGATGCCGATCGAGCCGTCCTCGCCGGCGGGCTTGACGATCACCGGGAACGAGAGGTCGTGCGCGTGCTCGCTGCGGCCGCGGTAGACGATGGCGAACTCGGGCGTCGGGATGCGGTGGAAGGCGAAGATCTTCTTCGCCAGCGCCTTGTCCTGTGCGAGATGCAGGCCGCGCGAGCCGGTGCCGGTGAAGCGGCGGCCGAGGAGCTCGAGGAAGCCGGCGACGTTGTGGTCCTGGGTGTCGCCGCCGGCGAACGACTCGACGAGGTTGAAGATGAGGTCGGTCTCGGACTGCGCGAGCTCGGCGAGGCTGGCGGCGGTGCCGTCGAGACGCAGGTAGACCGGCGTGTGGCCGCTCTCCTTGAGCGCCTCGTAGACCTCCGCGACGTCGGGCAGGGGCGGCTTGCGCTTCGGCCGCTGGTCCGCGGCGCGCTCCTCGTCGTCGCCCCACCAGTAGTCGTGCAGCACACCGATGCGCAACTTCGCCATGCTCGTCCCCCGTGTTGGTGCGCTTGCTGCTCGGACCTTATGTCATCCCTGGAAGAACTTGCCACGGGTCAGGAAGTTCATCGCCAGCGTGGTGCCGTACGCGGTGAGCTCGACCAGCGCCGCGGTCTCGCGCTCGGGCTCGACGCGCAGGTCGAGCTCGCGGCAGGCGCGCGCCATGCGCTCGATGAGCGCGCGCACGAGCGGGCGGCGCACGCCGGTCCAGTAGGCGAGCTGGTCGACGAGCAGCGGCCGGTGCTGCTCGATGAAGTCCGCCGCCGGCCGCCCGCCCGCCGTGCGCCTCCCGCGCTTGGCGGGAAAGAGATCGCTGAGGTCGGGTCCCAGTGACTCGTCCACCGTGGCGCGCGTCTCCTGCGCCCAGCGGGCGTAGAACTCGCGCACCGTCTCCTTCATCTCGTCGGAGGTGATGTCGGTGACGCCCTCGGGCACCGGCGGCACTTCGGAGCGGGCGCGCCGCGCGACGCGGTCGACGTAGTTGAGCTTCGCCATCGCCGGCCAGCCGGCGTACTTCTTGCGCCAGCCGGAGTCGGGAGTGAGCCAGACGGCGAAGGTCTCGGCGAAGTCCTCGTCGGGGTGCTTCTGCGCGTACCAGCCCTCGATGTGGCGCACGTGGCGCCGGCTGAAGGGGACGGGCCGATACTCATCGCGATACCGCCGGAAGAACGGACCGAAGAGCTCGCGCCAGCGCGCCGTGCGGTAGAGCACGTAGGCGTAGTTGAAGGCGTGGCCGGCCTCGTGGCGGAGGTACATGAGGATCTCGCGCTCGCCCTCGAGGTTGTCGGTCATGAAGCGCTCGATCTGCCCGAGCCGCGCGTCGGCGAGATAGAACGGGATGCCGATCACCGGCTCCATGTCCGGGCAGCCCCACTCGTCGCTCAGATAGCAGTGCGGCCGGAAGTGCTGGAGACCCTTGGCCTCGAGCTCGCGGTAGAGCTGTTCCACGCAACCCGCGAGCGGCGAGTCGACCAGCTTGAGGCCGAGGTCGCAGATCCGCTGGTCGAGGAGCTCGGCGTGCGGAATCTGCGACGGCTCGGCCATTGCGGCGATCGTAGCAGCGCCGAGGGTGCCTAAGGCTCGCCCAGGCGGGCTCGCCACGCCCGACTCACTGCGGGTACCACTGCAGCTGCCGCACCTCGATGTTCTTGTCGGCGGCGACCAGGGTCTTGAACTTCTCGACGTCGCTCAGGCCGGCCTTCCCACGGTAGTGGTACGGAAAGACCACCTTGGGCTTGAACTCGAGCACCGCCGAAGCGGCGTGCTCGACGTCCATGGTGTACGGAAGGTTCATGCACACGAAGGCGGCGTCGATGTTCTTGAGCCGGCGCATCTCGGGAATGTCCTCGGTGTCGCCGGAGACGTAGATCCGCTTGCCGCCGAGCGTCAGCACGTAGCCGTTGCCGCGGCCCTTGGTGTGGAAGCTCTTGCGGTCCTCGGTGAGGTTGTACATCGGCACCGCCTCGATGTCGATGTCGCCCACCTTCGTGGTTTCGCCGTTGGCGAGCAGCCGGGCGTTGCCGTTGTCCTTGCCGAGCTTCTCGGCCACCGCCGCCGGCTCGACCAGCGTCGATTCCGGGGCGCGGACCGCGGCGAGCGTCGCGGGGTCGAAGTGATCGCCGTGGATATCGGTCACCAGGATGACGTCCGGCTTGCCGAAGCCGGCGAACGCGGCGCCGCCCTTGGTCGGGTCGACGAAGATGGTCTTGCCGTTCCACTGCAGGACGAAGGTGGCGTGCTCGATCGGCGTGACCTTGATCTCGCCCTTCGGGGTTTCGATGACGTTCGGGCTCGCCTGAAGCGCGGCGCAGGTCACGACGGTGGCGAGCAGCGAGGCGATGAGCTGGGTGTTCATGGCTTCTCCTTTTCCTCGCTCCCGAGAGTACTGCGCGCGCCGGAGAGGCACAACGAGAAGTCCGCGGCAGACGCTCGTCCGCCGTTGCGGCTCGCGTCCGGCGGGGACCCAGTTGGCGCCGACGGTGTGATCGCGTACGCTGTCCGGCCAGCGAGCGCGCCGTGGTCGACGACACCGACAGACGCCCGGCCCAGCGCCAGGCCGATCTCAGCGAGACGGTGGCCGAGCCCGTCCGCCCGACCGCGGACGCCCCGCAGTGGCCCCCGGCCGCGGCCCGACCCGAGCGCATCGGCCCGTTCGAGATCCTCGACGTGCTCGGCGAGGGCGGCATGGGCACGGTCTACCTCGCGGAGCAGACCTCGCCCATGCGGCGCAAGGTGGCGCTCAAGCTGATCCGCTCCGGCGCGGTCGATGCCCAGCGGCTGGCGCGCTTCGCCGCCGAGCGCGAGGCGCTGGCGCGCATGAGCCACCCGAACATCGCGCAGGTCTACACCGCCGGCACCAGCCACGACGGGCAGCCCTGGATCGCCATGGAGTACGTGCCGGGCGTTCCGCTGACCGAATACTGCGACGCCCGGCGCATGCCGATCGCCAGGCGGGTGGAGCTCTTCCTGACCGTCTGCGACGCCATCCAGCACGCGCACCAGAAGGCGTTGCTGCACCGCGATCTCAAGCCGTCGAACGTCCTGGTCGCCGACAGCGAGGGCGGTCCGCTCGCCAAGGTCATCGACTTCGGCGTCGCCAAGGCGCTCGACGATCCGATTCTCGGCGGCCGCAGGGCGGGCACGGTGGTGGTGGGGACGCCCACGTACCTTTCTCCTGAATCGATCGCCGCCGCCCGCGGCGAGACCGACCTCGACACGCGCTCGGACGTCTACGGTCTCGGCCTGCTGCTCTTCGAGCTCCTCACCGGCGCGCAGCCTTTCGGTTTCATCTCCAGCCTGGCGGTTCTGCAGCGCATCGTCGAAGGCGACGTGCCGCGGCCGAGCGCGTATTTTCAGACCTTGCTCGAGGGCGAGCGGGCGCGGATCGCCGCCGACCGCGCCACCGACGCCGCAGCGTTGCGCCGTGGGCTGCGCGGCGACCTCGACTGGATCGTGCTCAAGGCGATGGCGCGCGACCGCGAGCAGCGCTACAGCTCGGCCGCGGAGCTCGCGGCCGACCTGCGGCGTCATCTCGACGATCTGCCGGTGCTCGCCGGGCCGCCGAGCGCGGCCTACCGGCTGCGCAAGTTCGCCCGCCGGCATCGCACCGCGGTCGCCGCGGCGGTGCTGGTCGGGCTGGCGCTGGTCGGCGGATTGGTGGCCCGCAGCCTCGAGGCACGGCGCGCGAACCGCGAGGCCGAGCGCGCCGGACGCGAGGCGCGAACCGCGCAGGAGGTCTCGCAGTTCCTCGTCGGCCTGTTCCAGGGCTCCGACCCGGGGCGGAACGCGCGACCCGACACCACGGCGCGCGAGCTGCTCGACCGCGGCGCCGCCCGGGTGCGCAAGGAGCTCGGCTCGCAGCCGCAGGTCAAGGCACGGCTGCTCGACGCGATCTCGCGGATCTATCGCCAGCTCGGGGTCTACGACGACGCGGCGAAACTGGCGCTCGAGAGCCTGGCGCTGTCGGAGGTGCCGGGCACCGGCGATCCGCTCCAGACCGCCGAGAACCTGCTCAACCTGGGCACCATCTACGAGCTCCAGGGACGGGGCGACACCGCCGAGCCGCTGCTGCGCCGGGCGCTGGCCACCTTCTCGGGCACCGCCGACCGTGCCGCGATCGCGGCGTGCAAGATGGAGCTCGCCTCGGTGGCGTCGCACGCCGGGCGGTACGCGGAGGCCGAGCGCCTGAGCCTGGAGACCATCGACGACTGGACGGCCGCGCTCGGACCCGACAACGAGCGCGTCGGCGCGGCGCTCAACAACCTCGCCAACATGTACTACGACCAGCACCGCTGGGCCGACGCCGAGCACGCGCACCTGCGCGCGATCGCGATCAAGACCAAGGTCTTCGGCGAGGAGCACTACTACGTCGCCCAGAGCATGAGCAACCTCGCCAACGTCTACGTCGAACAGGGTCGCCTGGACGAGGCCGAGGCGTTGGCGCAGAAGGCTCTGGCAATCAAGCGCCGCGTGCTGCCGCCGGCGCATTTCGAGATCGGGATCAGCATCCACAATCTCGGGGACGTGGCGCTCAAGGGCGGCCACGCCGACCGCGCGGCGGCGCTCTATGCGCAGGCGATCGCCTTCTGGGAGAGCATTCCGGCGGCCGGCAAGGCCTACGTCAGCTACAGCCTGGTGGGGCTTGCCAACGCGCTCCGCGACCTCGGGCGCCTGCCCGAGGCCAAGGCGAAATATGCCGAGGCGCGCGCGCGTCTCGCCGGCCCCAACGCCGAGCTCGAGCGCGAGATCGCTGAGGGGGAACGGCGCCTCGACGCGGCGCGCGCGGCGGCCTCCGGCGCTGTCCACTAGGCGGAGCTCGGGTCCCAACGCCTGGCAGACGAGCAGTCTCAAGGGCGAAGCGCGCCGAGTCGAGCGCCCGGGGGCCCGTCGTCCTGAGCGCAGCGAAGGATCTCGACGTGGGGTCGTCGCGGCCGTTCCGCGCTGAGATCCTTCGCTGCGCTCAGGATGGCAAGGCGCGTCGCGGGACAACGCGCGCCTCGCGCCAGCGGGCCCTGCAGTCGCATGCCTTGTCGGTCGCGCGCCCTGCTATCTTGCACGCCATGTCGTGGCCCGTGCGGATTCTCGGCACCGGCGCGGTCCAGCCGGCGGCGGTGGTGACGGCCGAGGATCTCGATCGGCGGCTCGGTCAGCCGGCCGGAACCTGTTTGGCGCGGAACGGCGTGCGCACGCGGCATTTCGTCTCCGAGGCCGACACCGCGAGCGCGATGAGCGCCGCGGCGATCGAACAGGCGCTCGCGGTGGCCGGGCTCGGGGCGGGCGATCTCGACGCCATTCTCTTCTCCGGCGTGCTCTCGGAGCAGCCGATGCCCTCGACCGCGGTGCTCATCCACCGCCGGCTGGGGGCGCGCTCGGACGGCGTCACCTGCTTCGACATCAACGCCTCCTGCATCGGCTTCCTCAAGGCCTGCGAGGTGGCGGCGAACGGCATCGCCAACGGCCAGTGGCGGCGGGTCGCCGTGGTCGCGGCCGAGCTCGCGTCGAAGGGCCTCGACTGGAACGACCTCGACACCTGCACGCTGTTCGGCGACGGCGCCGCCGCCGCGATCCTGGCGCGCGCCCTGCCGGACGACGGCTCGGCGTTCCTCGCCGCTCACAGCGCGCTCTACAGCGAGGGCGCCGAAGCCTCGGTGATGGTGGCCGGCGGCACCCGCTTCAACATCCGCACGCCGCCGCCGAGCCCCGACGACTACCTCTTCCACATGCACGGCCACCGGCTGCTGCGCCTCACCCAGCAGCATCTGCCAGCGTTCCTCGAGGAATTGCTGGCGGTGGCGCCGGACGCCTCGCTGATCGTGCCGCACCAGGCGAGCGCCGTCGGGCTCGGGTTCCTCCGGCGCTGGCTCGCGGAGCGCGGCGCGGGTTCGCCGCCGTTCATCGACATCCTGGCGGAAAAGGGCAACCAGGTGAGCGCCTCGCTGCCCACGGCGCTCGACTGCGCCATCCGCTCCGGCCGCCTCCAGCGCGGCGCGGCGGCGGTCCTGGTCGCGACCGGCGCGGGTCTCGCGCTGAGCGGCATCGTCCTCCGCTATTGAACGACCCCGTCCCCATTTCCGTCCGCGTCACGCTCCACACCGTGGGCTCGTGCCGCGCCAGCGCCTGGTTGGCCGACGGCGCGCGCACGTTCGCCCGGCGCACTTTCCCGGCCCTCGTGGTCCGCCTCTTGCACCCCGCGCGGGGAGTGGTCCTGTTCGACACCGGCTACGGCGTTGCGCTGTCGGCGGCGACGAGCCCCGCGGCGCGGATCTACCGCCGCGTGCTGCCGTTCAGCCTGCCGCCGGAGCAGCAGGTGGACCGTCAGCTCGCGCAGGCGGAAGTCGCGGCGCGGGAGATCGCGATGGTCTTCCTCTCGCACTTCCATCCCGACCACGTGGGCGGCCTGCGCGCTCTTCCCGGCGCGCCCATCGTCTGCTCGCGCGACGGACTGGCGGGTCTGCGCGCGCTCGGCGCGGTGGGGCGCTTGCGCAACGCGTTCCTGCCCGAGCTCCTGCCGGACGATTTCGCCGCGCGGGCGAGCGCCATCGAGGACCTGCCGCGCGTCGCGCTCGGCGGGGACTGGGCGCCGTTCGAGCACGCCCACGACCTGTTCGGCGACGGCGCTCTGCGCGCCGTCGCGCTGCCCGGGCACGCGCTCGGCCAGTACGGTCTGATCTGCCGTCTGGCGGGCGGCCGCGAGCTGTTCCTGGTCGCGGACGCGGCCTGGTCGCTCGCCAACGTCACCGAGCTCGCGCTGCCGGCGTGGCCGGCGCGCCGCCTGCTGGGCGACGCGCCGACGCTCGTCGAGACGCTCCGCAAGCTCCATGCGCTCGCGCTGCGGCGGCCCGAGCTGCTCATCGTGCCGTCGCATTGCGAGGCTTCGCAGCACACCCTGCAACGCGTGATCGGGGGCCATGCCCGCTAGCGTCGGAGTGCGGGCGGCGATTCTCCGCGCGTACTGGCAGGCCAGACGCCGGCGGCGCTGGTCGCGCGCCGAGATCGAGCGCCATCAGCTCGCCGGGATGCGCGCGCTGCCGGGGCTGGGCAGCGCGGTGACGCTCGACGACGCGCTCGCCTGCCTGCCGGTGCTCTCACCGGCGGAGTTCGAGGCGCAGTTCCTCGAGCGCAACGCGCTCGGCCTGTCGCTCGACGAAGCCCAGCATCGCGCCGCCTACGAAGTCGACACCGGCGTGTCGCCCGAACCCGGCTACAGCTTCGGTTTCAGCACCGGATCGACCGGCGCTCCGGGGGTGTTCATCACCACCGCCGGCGAGCGCGCGCACTGGGTGGGGACCATTCTCGGCAAGCTGCTGGGATGGCCGGCCTTCCTGCGCCCGGGCGGCGTCGACATCGCGCTGCTGCTCAAACACAACAGCCGCCTATACACCGACGTCACGGAGACCGGCCGGCTGCGCCTGCGGTACTTCGACGTCGCGTCGCCGGTCGTCACCTGGGCGCCGCAGATCGCGGCTCTGCGGCCGCAGATCCTCGTCGCGCCGCCGAGCGCGCTGCTCGACCTGGTCGAGGCGCTTGCCGGAGACTCGCCCTCGGGCGGCATGGGAATCCATCCCCGGCTCATCCTCGCCGTCGGCGAGCCGATGTTCCCGGCCGATCGAGCGACGCTCGGCGGCGCCTTCGACGTCGTGCCGCGCGGCATCTACCAGGCGAAGGAGGGTTTCCTCGCCACGGGCTGCGCGCGCGGTCGCCTGCACCTGAACGAGGATCTGCAGGTCTTCGAGCTCGCCGCCTTTCCCGAGCGGGAGGACGCCGAGCCTGTCGGTGCCGAGCGTCCCGGCGGGCACCGGCTCGAGCGCGCCGTGCCGGTGTTCACCGACTTCACCCGCACCAGCCAGCTCTACTGGCGCTATCGGATGGACGACGTGGTGCTGGTCGACCGGAGCCCGTGTCCGTGCGGCAGCCGCTACACGGCGCTCGCCGCGGTCGAGGGACGGCTGGCGGACGTACTGCTCCGCGGCGACGAGTCGCCGGTGTTTCCGCTCGAGCTCGACGCGTTGCTCCAGCGACATCTGCCGGCCGGAGCGCGCAGCGCCGTGACGCAGGATGCTCCCGGCCGCTTCACCCTGGCGCTCGACGGCGAGCCCGGCGCCGGGTTGCTCGACGAGCTCCGCACGCTGCTCGGCGGCGGTCTGTTCCCGATCCTCACGGTGATGCGCTATGCCCCGCCGCCGCCGGGCGAAAAGCTGCGGCGTTTCCGCCGACTGTTCGATCCGGCCTCGGAGATCCTCACGCGCTCGCTGCTGCCGCCGCTGCGACCGTCTCCATGAAGGCTTCGACCGGCCGGTAAGCTCTAGCGGCCGCCTGCAGGCGCGCGAGCGACGGCCACTCGGGTTGGGCGAGGAGCTCCGCGAGGGCTCGCGCGTCGAAATCGCGGCTGCGGCGTCCGAGCCCGTGGTACTCGATGCGGGCGGCGAAATCGAACTGATCGTAGTCGTGCGGCACCACCAGGCTCGGCTTGCCGTGCAGGATCGCCGCGTAGGTGATGCCGGCGCCGCCGTGGTGCACCACGGCGTCGAAGGACGCGAGATCGCGCGCGTACGGAACGAAGCCGGTCACGCTCACGCCGGGCGCGACGCGGGCGACCGAGCCGTCGGCGGTCTCGGGCTCGCCGAGGGAGACCACGAGCTCCACGACGGGCAGCGCCGCGGCGAGGTGCCGCGCCCGCTCGACGAGATCGCGCTTCGCCCAGAGCAGGTGGGTTCCGAGGGTCACCAGCACGCGGCGGGCCGGCGGCGCCCCGGGGAACGCGAGCGGCGGGAAGCGCTCGGGGGCGTCGATGACCGGCCCGATCATGCGGAACGCCGGCGGCCAGTCGCGCTCGAGCTCGAGCTCCGCGATGCCGAAGCCGAGGATGGCGCGCGAGGAGTAGACCGCCTCGCTGCCGTCGGCGCGGTAGAGCGAGCGCAAGCCCAGCGCCGCGAGCTCGGGGCGCAGGCGCCAGCCGACGAGGCGCTTGAAGGCGCGGACCGCGCGCCGTCCGGCGGCATTGCGCACCGCGCGCCAGGGACCGCCGCCGCCGCTCCAGCCGCCGCAGTAGGCCGGCACGCCGCGGCGGTTCTCGAGCGCGAACGGTGTCGCGATCGTCGTCACCCACGGAATGCCGAGCTCCTCGGCGGCGAGCCCGGCGACGACGGCGACCGAGTCCGCGACCACGAGCTGCGGCCGGTCGGCGCGCCAGGCCGCGAGGAGCTCGGCGCGGACCGCCGGCAGCAGCGCCAGGTTCTCGCGCAGCTGGGCCAGGAGCCGCAGAGGGTTGCTGCCCACCGGCCGCGCCGTGTTGGCGATCGCCTCGAGCCGGTCGCCGGCAGTGCTAGCGAGCGAACGTGTGTCCAGGCCGCGCGCGGCGAGCACGGCCCGCTTGCGCTCGCCGGTGGTGATCGTCACCGTGTGCCCCGCGTCGCGCGCGGCGAGCGCCAGCGGCACCAGAGGATTGAGATGCCCGGCGAAGGGCGGCGCGACGAAGGCGATCTTCATGGAGTCGCGCCCGGGCCCTCGCCGGCTAGGAGCGCCGCCACCGCTTCGCGCACGGCGCTCGAGGTCCAGTAGTCGAGGTGTCCGCACGGCGCCTCGACGTCGATCCGGCCGCGGTAGAAGAGCCGGCTCCAGCCGTCGCCGCGTCCGCGCACGACGGTGACCTCGACCGGCGCGAGGCGAAGAGCGCCGAAGCAGGCCGGGCCGAGCGCGACGATCCGGACCCGCAGACGCGCCGGGACGACGAGACCCGGCCAGGCGCGGTTCGCAAGCTGCAGGCCGCAGCTGCCGGTGAGCAGCAAGAGCTCGTCGCGCGTGGCATCGAGCGCTTGCTGCAGCGTGGCGCGCACGCAGGCCTGGTAGCGCCGCGACGACACGCTCCACAGCACCTGGAGGAAATTGCGCGCCGAGGCCGCGAGGATGCCGGCCGCCGGTGCGTCGCCGAGCATCGCTGGATGGAACGGGAATCCGGCGTCGTGGAGATCCGCGCCCGGCGGCGCGACGGCGGCGAGGAACGCCGACTGCTCGGGCGCGAGCCGCGCCGAGGCGAACGAGCTCTGCCCGGTGAGCAGCAGCAGCCGGCGCTCCGCCGGAGCGAGCAGGCTGGCGCGCGGGTCGAGCGCCTCCAGCCGGCAGAGGTAGCTCGCGCCGCTCACCGGTAGCGGATGGCGTCGCCGGAGAGCTCGATGCGCCGGCTCCGCCAGGACAGGCGGTGCGGGCGGACGAGCGCCGAGAGGTAGAGCAGCGGCAGCAGCAGATCGGCCAGCATCTCGCAGAGCATTGCCGAGGCGTTGGCAGGCACTCCCGAGGGAATCCAGGCCCAGCGCGCGAGCAGGAGGCGATTGAGCGCCGCTTTCGTCGCCAGGCAGCCGAGCCAGAGCGAGACCGCGACCGCTCCGCCGCGGAGCCAGGTGAGCGGCGCCGCGACCGCGAGCACGGCGGGCAGGGCGACCAGCAGCAGGGTCTTCGCGTCGAGGTTTTCGCGTAGATATCGGTTGGCGAAGATCAGCCAGCGCCGCAGGACGCGGCCGCAATGCCCGGCGCTGCGGATGGTCATGCCGACGCGCGCGATGGCAGGGATCTGACGGAGCGTCTTGCCGCGCTCACGGTAGAGCGTGGCCATGGCGTAGTCGTCGGTGAGCGACCCGACGACGGCGACGAAGCCGCCGACCTCGCGGAGCGCGTGCGCGGGTGTCGCGTAGATCATGCCGTTCAGCGTGCGCTGCGCGCCGAGCGCCGCCGCCGGCAGGTAGGTGAGGAGCGCGTTGCCGTTGACGAAGCCGCCGACGAAGCGCTCGTAGAGGGTGCGCGTCGAGACGAACGTCGGGAGGCCGGTCGCGAGGTCCGCGCCGTGACCGAGAGCAGCCGCGAGTCGCGCGAGCTCGCCCCCTGCGACGACCGTGTCGTCGTCGAGCACGACGACGATCGCGTCGTCGGGAACGCGCGCGAGCCCGCGCTCGAGCTTGGCGAGCTTCGGATTCTCGCCGTCGGCGGGCGGCGGGCCGGCGAGCACGGTGACGTGCTCGGCGTTCGCCGCGAGGCGTCCGGCGATGTCGCGCCCGACGGCGTCGTCCTCGTCGACCAGCCAGACGAAGCGGGCGTCCGGGTTGCCGGCGAGATTCTCGGCGAGCGCCGGCTCGAGGTCGGGATCGCCGGCGAGGATGGGCTGCAGGATGACGACGTCGGTGCCGTCGGGCGCCGTCGCGGGACGTCGGCCGCGGGCGGCGAATCGCCAGGACAGCAGGCCGCGCAGCGCGAGATGGGCCAGATAGAGCGCCGCGATCGCTTCGGCTGCGCGCACGGCCGTCATGCCGGCAGCCTAGCAGCGGGGCGCTCGCGTGCGCCCGGACGCGCCGGCGTGCTGTGGTACCGTCCCGGGCATGGCAAATCCCAAGGTCTACTTCGACATGGAAGCAGGCGGCGCGCCTCTCGGCCGCATCGTGATGGAGCTCGCCGCCGACGTCGTGCCGACGACAGCGGAGAATTTTCGCGCCTTGTGCACGGGAGAAAAGGGCTTCGGCTACAAGGGCAGCGCGTTCCACCGCGTGATCCCGCAGTTCATGTGCCAGGGCGGCGACTTCACCCGCGGCAACGGCACCGGCGGCAAGTCGATCTACGGCGAGAAGTTCGCCGACGAGAACTTCAAGCTCAAGCACGACGGTCCGGGCGTGCTGTCGATGGCGAACGCCGGTCCCAACACCAACGGCTCGCAGTTCTTTCTCACCACGGTGAAGACCGCGTGGCTCGACGGCAAGCACGTCGTCTTCGGCAAGGTCACCGACGGCATGGACGTCGTGACGGCGATCGAGGCGCTCGGCAGCCCGAGCGGAGCGACGCGCCAGAAGATCGTCATCGCCGACTGCGGCGAGCTGACCTAGAGGCCGGGACCGCGACGGCCGGGGCGGTCGCCGCGGCCGTTCCTCGATCACCCTCCAGGACCAGAGTCCCTTCGCTCCGTGGCGCAGGCTCTCGCCGCACTGCTCGTCGGTTTGCTCTTCGCGGCCGCCGTCGTCGTCTGGATCGAATAGTGCCGTCCAACGTGGACACGATGACATCGACACCCTCGCAGGCCTGGAGAGGGACCCGGGCGCGACTGTTGTGGAAGGACGTCTCCGACCCGCTGCGTTGGCGCTTCGGCGCCCGCGCCCACCGGTACCGGCTCCATCGCCCGCTCGCTGTCGCCACGCTGGAGGCGTTCGAGAGGGAACGGCGGGTGAGCCTCCCCGCCGACTACAAGAGCTTTCTTTCCTCGGTCGGCAACGGCGGAGCCGGGCCCTACTACGGTCTGCTGCCGTTCGAGCAGGCGCTCGGTGCGGGCGACGTCGGCAAGCCGTTCCCGTTGACCGAAGCTTTCACGCCGGTGCCCGACGACGACCACGACATTCCCGCGTGCTACCAGGACGGCTACCTGGTATTGAGCGACATGGGCTGCGCCTACTTCAGCTTTCTCGTCGTGACCGGTCCGGCAGCGGGAACGGTCTGGAACAACCTGGTCGCCGGCGGCGGCGGCTTCCGGCCCACGGGCCAGACGTTCGCCGGCTGGTACGAGGCCTGGCTCCGCGGTTGACGGTGCAACGGCACGAGGCGCCCGCCGGATTTCGTACCGGGCTCCCCGGCGAGCCTCACTTCGCCGGCTGACCCGCCGGAGCGGGGACCGCCCGCACGGGGATCGGCACGTTGCAGAGATCGATGTGCCCCGCCTTGTTGAGGAACCAGCCTTCCGGTCGCATGCGGCGGGAGGCGACGAGCTCGGTCCAGGTGGCCGTGTCGGTGCGCAGCACCTCGAGGTTGGTGCGCTCGGCGGCGGGCACGTCGGCGGCGACCCGGATCGACTTGATCGGCGTGCGCTCGCTCGCCTGCTCGTAGAAACCGAGCGCGGCGGTGCCGCGCGGCAGGGTCGACAGCAGCTCCATGCCCTTGACCACGCGCCCGAACAGGGTCACGTTGCGGTCGAGGTGCCGCGGCGCGTGGCCGATGACGACGTAGATCTCGGCCCCGCTGCCCGAGTCTGCGGTGTCGCCGCGGCCCGCGCCCACCATGGCGTAGCAGTGCGCGAGCCAGGCGCGTCCGTGCGCGGGATCGCGCGCCACGGGCAGGCCCTGCACGTGACCCACTTCGGGAGCGTAGACGTCGCCGTCGGCGAGCTGGACGAACGGCAGCTCCTTGCCGATCGGGCGGTCGAACTCGGCGGCCAGCGCGCGCTTGCCGTTCTGCATCGGGCGCTGCTTCGCGGCGTCGTCTTCGGGATCGCCCCACTGCACGACGTAGTTCTCCTGCGAGCGCACGAACGGAATGCCGTCGAAGTAGTGCTCGCGCACCAGAGCTTTCACGTTCGCGACGTGGTTCGGCGCGAACGCTGGCGCCATCTCGATCACCACCCGGCCGTCCTGCGGGCCGAAGCTCTGCCCCGCTCGGGGGGCGAGGTCGACGTAGAGCGTGTTCTCGGGATCGAGCGGCCGCCAGTCGCTGGGCGCCGACGCGGCGAGGATGTCGGCCATCGCGCGCGGCGTCGGGGCGGGCGGCGCAGGTGCCTCGGCGGCGTGCACGGCAGCGGCGGCGAGGGCGGCGACGAGCAGGGCGGTCGGCGTCTTGAGTTCCATCGGAAGCAGCCTCCGGTTGATCTGGTCGGGCGAGTCTAACGCCGGTGCCGGCCGGCATCCTGGCCGCGCTGCCAGGCGACGAACCTGTCCAAGCCCTCGGCGTTCGAGATCGGCGCGGCCCCGAGCGCGGCGGTCGCCCTGGCGACGTCGAAGGTCTTCGAATAGGCCATCACCTCGACGCCGAAACGCGTGATCGGCGGCTCCCACCAGCCGGTGAGCGCCGACAGCGTCTCGAGCCCGCGCGCCAGCGCGAACGCCAGGGCCACCGGCAGCGCGCGGCGGATCGGCGGATGGCCGAGCGCGGCGAAGATCGCGTCGAGAAACGCCACGGTGTCGACGGGCTCGCCGTTCGTGAGGTTGAGCTCCCCCTCGGCGCAGCGCGCGATCGCGCGCTCGATGAAGTGGCTCAGGTTGTCGATGAAGATGAGGTCGCCGAGCGGGGAGACGCCGTCGGGGCGACGGAAGCGCGGTACGGCGCCGCGCTTGGCGGCGCGCAGGATGCGTGGGAACAGCACGGTGTCGCCCGGGCCGAACACCGCGCGCGGGCGGAGGATGACGCTCGAGACTCCCGCGGCACGGACCAGCTCCTCGCCGGCCCGCTTGGTCGCGGCGTAGCGGTTGATCGGCGTGTCCGGCAGCGGCGTTTCCTCGCGGATCCCGAGCTGGTCGCCATGCCGGTAGAACACGCTGCTCGACGAAATGAACACGACGCGTGGTGCGCCGCGGCCTCCCGAACGTCGGACGTACTCGAGGAGGTTGGCGGTCGCTTCGACGTTCTGTCGGCGGTAGGAGGCGGGCGAGGCCCACGGCGACGACAACGCGGCGCAGTGGACGACCACGTCGTGCCCCGGCCAGTCCTGCGGAATCGGCTGCGTCAGATCGTGCGCGACGAAGGCGTCGACCGACCCGGGCCGGGCGGGTGTGCGGCTCACGCCGGTCACCAGGTAGCCGCCGAGCGCGCGCAGGTGGCGACCCAGCGCGCCGCCGACGAAGCCGCTCACTCCCGTCACCAGCACCCGGCACGCCATGCCGGAATGCTAGTGGATCGTCCTCAGACCCAGCGGAAGCGCTTCACCGCCAGCACGAAGCAGACGATCGCCCAGCCGGCGAGGATCGCCAGGCCGGTGCCGTGGCCGGCGAGCGTCGCGCCGTCGTTGAACACCGAGCGCAGCGCGCGCAGATAGGGCGACAGCGGCAGGATGGAGACCGCGTTCTGCATCCATTTCGGCGCGCCGTCGAGACGGAAGTAGACGCCGGAGAGCAGCATCATCGGGAAGAACACCAGATTCGAGATCGCGCCGTAGGTCTCGACGGTCGAGGCCAGGCTCGAGAGCGCAAAGCCCATGGCGAGGAAGGTCGCGGTGCCGGCGAAGACCAGCAGGCCGAAGAGCAGGTAGGAGCCCTGGTTCGAGATCTGGAAGCCGAGCCGCGCGGCCACGAGGAGCAGCGTCGTCTGCAGCGCGACCACGGTCACGCGCTGGAGGATCTGCGCCAGGATGAAGACCCACTTCGGCAGCGGCGTCACCGCCAGCCGCCGGAACTTGCCCTTCTCGCGGTACGAGACCGTCACCATGCCGACGGCGAAGAGTCCCATGGTGAGCAGGTTGAGGCCGATGAGCCCGGGGACCAGGAACGCGGCGTAGTTGTCCGAGTGCGCGTGTCCCGGACTCTCGACCACGAACGGAATGCGCTCGGGCTCGGGCGCGCCGGCGAGCCGCGCCTGCGCGACGAGAAACGCCTGGCTCGCCGCCGAGGCGGCCATCTGGCCCTGCGCGATGAGGTAGCTGTTGAGCTTCAGGCGGTAGCCATCGCCGGCGCTGTCGAGCTCGGCTGCGGTCTCGCCCTTCTCCCAGCGCGCCAGCGCTTCCGCGGCGGGAAGCGTCACCACCTTGAGGTGCGCCTCCTCGAGCGCCTTGACGAAGGCCTGGTCGCGCGGCGTCTCGACCGCCGGCGCGACGCGGACGAGCGTCATCCCCTGCGGCCCACCGGAGCGAAAGATCAGCCCGAAGGCGAACAGCATGAGCAGGGGGAAGAGGAAGGTCCAGAACATGGCGCCCTTGTCGCGCAGGTACAGGCGCCATTCGCTCTTGAACTGCTGGCCGAGCAGCCAGAACGGATTCGGCAGGCGGACGTCGGCGTTCGCGTTTGCGTTCATGTTCGATCTCAATCCCGGAGGCTGCGGCCGGTGAGCTGCAGGAAGACGTCCTCGAGCGTCGCCCGGCGGACGTGGAGCTGGCTGTAGTCGAGGTGCTCGCTCTCGATGACGGTGAAGAGCCTTGGCAGCAGCGCCTTCGGATCGGGAGTCGGAATCTCCCAGACGTCGCCGCGGGTTTCGACCGTCGAGCCGAGGTGTGCCGCGAAGGCGGCTGAAGCGGGCGCCGGGCCGTCGAACGTCATCTCGACGACGCTCGGAATGCCGAGGCTCGCGATGAGCTCCGCCGGCGTGCCCGAGCGCAGCACCTTGCCGTGGTCGATGATCGCCAGGCGATCGCAGAGCGACTCGGCTTCGTCCATGTAGTGCGTGGTGAGCATCACCGTGCGGCCCTCGGACTTGATCGTCCGCACGACTTCCCAGAGCGAGCGGCGGCCCTGCGGATCGAGGCCGGCGGTGGGCTCGTCGAGAAAGACCACGTCGGGATCGTTGACCAGCGCCAGCGCCAGCGCCAAGCGCTGCGCCTGTCCGCCGGAGAGCGTGACGTGGAACGCGTCGGCCTTGTCCTCGAGCTGCACGAGCTCGAGCAGCTCGGCGGTCGGCCGGCGCTTGGGGTAGTAGCTGCCGAACTGCTCGAGCGCCTCGCGCGGCGTGATCTTGTTGTAGAGCGAGGTCGCCTGCAGCTGCACGCCGATCTTGGCGCGGATGGCCGAGGCGTGCTGCTTTCCAGCACATTGGGATCCTAAGCTTAGAATTCCACGTGGACAAGTTGTCGCG
>JADMIO011602879.1_pt1:7500-37045 | contig 37045 bp, 32 predicted proteins | sample 8958161 | NCBI WGS metagenome assembly JADMIO01 (sample SAMN16585339, study PRJNA669376) | soil metagenome | isolation source: Crop rotation soil | place: USA: Cullars Rotation, Alabama | collected 2011
GCGTATCCCGGCCTTCAATGCACAGCGTCTCTTGACCGATGTCGGCACCGCAGCGCCGGCGGTCGACGACGCAGCCGCCGCGAGTGCCGAGCCGGATGCCGAGGTTTCCTTCGTCACCCGCGATCTCGCGCAGGCGCTGCCGCGCGTGAAGATCGCAGGCGTCCTGCCGCTTGAATCGATCGAGATGAGCGTACGCGAAGCCGCCAATTTCCGCGGCAATGACGGCGGCGGGGCGCGTTATGCAGTCGCAAGCATCGCGCCGGAATTGACGCAACCGAACGCCGGCATGCGCCTCGCCTATGCCACCGAAGGCAAAATCGATCCTTACGCCGGCTTCGAGGCGCGCATCGTGCCGGAGAACGTCACGCTGCTGCCGAAGATGACGAAGGACCAGGCGCAGGCGATGACCTCGACCAGCGAGCGCAACGTCGTCACCAAGAAGGGCGATACGCTGCTGGCGCTTCTGCGCGACCAGGGCGCCACCGCCGAGGAAGCGCGCGCCATCATCTCTGCGCTCGGACTTCCGGGCCGCGACGGCACGCTCAAGGAAGGCGTGAAGCTGCGCATCCTGATGGCGGCGTCGGCGCCAGGCAAACGGCTTCAGCCGGTGCGCGTGATCGTCGCCAACGACACCGCGGTGGAATCGATCATCGCGCTGTCCGATCTCGGCAAATATGTCTCGGTCGACGTTGCGAGCTTCAACGCCGCGATGCAAACCGCAAGCGCCGCCGCCGACGACGATGAAGACGAGACCGAAGGCGGCGTGCGGCTCTATAATTCGATCTACGAGACCGCGATGCGCGACAAGGTGCCGATGCCGGTCATCGAGGACATGATCCGCATCTACTCCTACGACGTCGACTTCCAGCGCAAGGTGCAGCCGGGCGACTCGTTCGAGGTGTTCTATGCCGGCGAAGACGAAACGCCGGGCTCGGTCGACGCCAAGAACGAAGTGCTCTTTGCGGCGCTCACCGTCGACGGCGAAACCAAAAAATACTACCGCTTCCAGACCAATGATGACGGCGTCGTCGACTACTATGACGAGACCGGCAAGAGCGCGAAGAAGTTCCTGGTGCGCAAGCCTGTCAACAACGGCATCATGCGCTCGGGCTTCGGCGGCCGCGTCCACCCGATCCTCGGCTATACCCGCGCCCATACCGGCGTCGACTGGGCGGCACCCTACGGCACGCCCATTTTCGCCTCCGGCAACGGCACCGTCGAGAAGGTCGGCTGGGAAGGCGGCTACGGCAAGTTCATCATGCTCAAGCACTCCAACGGCTACGAGACCGCCTACGGCCACATGACCGCCTATGCCAAGGGCATCGAGCCCGGCAAGAACGTGCGTCAGGGCCAGGTCATCGGCTTCGTCGGCTCGACCGGCCTTTCGACCGGCGCCCACGTCCACTACGAAATCCGCGTCAACGGCCGCTTCGTCGATCCGATGCGCATCCGTCTGCCGCGCGGCCGCTCGCTGGAAGGCCCGATCCTCGCCGGCTTCGAGCAGGAGCGCGACCGGCTCGACGGCATGATGAAGCAATCGGGCAACCGCGTCGCCCAGAGCTCGCAGCCGAGCACGCGCTAAAGCGTGATCCCGAAAGTGTGAAGCGGTTTTCGGAAGAGATCACGCTCAACTAAGCAGCCATATCTTCAATGCAAAACGGGCCGGAGACAATCTCCGGCCCGTTTGCTTTTTGATCAGGCGCTTACGCGTTACGCGATTTTCTTTTGCGGCATGATCTTATCCGAAAACCGGTTCCCACTTTTCGGGATCATGCCGCGGCCGCGATCTTCCCGTTGAACGTCAGCCCGTCATGCGCCGACGATATCTTGACCTTGTCGCCGTCCTTGATCGCGCCCGACAGGATCAATTCCGAAAGCGGGTCCTGCACCTGCTTCTGGATCACGCGCTTGAGCGGCCGCGCGCCATAGGCGGGGTCGTAGCCCTTGTCGGCGAGCCATTCGCGCGCCTTGGGCTCGAGCACGATGGTGATCTTGCGATCCTCCAGGAGCTTCGACAGCCGCTGCATCTGGATGTCGACGATGCGCCCCATATGCTCGCGCTTGAGGCGGTGGAACAAGATGATCTCGTCGATGCGGTTGAGGAATTCGGGACGGAAACGCGCCCTCACCTCCGCCATCACCTCGTCGCGCACATCCTCGGTATCCGAGCCGTCGGGCTGAGCGACGAGAAATTCGGCGCCGATATTCGACGTCATCACCAACAGCGTGTTGCGAAAGTCGACGGTGCGGCCCTGACCGTCGGTCAGGCGGCCGTCGTCGAGCACCTGCAACAGCACGTTGAAGACGTCGGGATGCGCCTTCTCGATCTCGTCGAACAGCACGACCTGATAGGGCCGCCGGCGCACGGCTTCGGTCAGCGCGCCGCCTTCGTCATAGCCGACATAGCCCGGAGGCGCGCCGATCAGGCGGGCTACGGAGTGCTTCTCCATGTATTCGGACATGTCGACGCGCAACAGCGCATGCTCGTCGTCGAACAGATACTCCGCGAGCGCCTTCGTCAGCTCGGTCTTGCCGACGCCCGTGGGCCCCAAGAACATGAACGAGCCGATCGGCCGGTGCGGGTCCTGCAACCCGGCGCGTGCGCGACGGACCGCGGTCGACACGGCTTTCACGGCATCGGCCTGGCCGACGACGCGCTGGCCGATCTCCTCCTCCATCTTCAGAAGCTTCTCGCGCTCGCCCTCCAGCATCTTGTCGACCGGAATGCCGGTCCAGCGCGACACCACGCCGGCGATGTGATCCGAGGTCACGGCCTCTTCCACGACACCGGTCTGCGAGCCGCTTTCGAGCGCCTTCAGCTTCTTCTCGAGCTCGGGGATCTTGCCATAGGCAAGCTCGCCCGCCTTCTGATACTCGCCCTTGCGCTGCGCATTGGCGAGCTCGTTGCGCGCCTGGTCGAGATCGCTCTTGACCTTCTGCGCATCGTTGAGCTTCTCGCGCTCGGCCTTCCACTTCGCGGTCAGCGCATCGGCGCGCTCCTGCAAGCTCGCCAGCTCCTTCTCGAGCCGCTTCAGGCGGTCCTTCGAGCCCGCGTCGCTTTCCTTCTTCAGCGCCTCCTGCTCGATCTTCAGCCGCACGATCTCGCGGTCGAGATTGTCGAGCTCCTCGGGCTTGGAATCGATCTGCATCTTCAGGCGCGCGGCCGCCTCGTCGACGAGGTCGATCGCCTTGTCGGGCAGGAAGCGGTCGGTGATGTAGCGGTTCGACAGCGTCGCCGCCGACACCAGCGCGGAATCGGCGATGCGCACGCCGTGATGCAGTTCGTATTTCTCCTTCAGTCCGCGCAGGATCGACACGGTGTCCTGCACCGTGGGCTCGCTGATGAAAACGGGCTGGAAGCGCCGCGCCAGAGCTGCGTCCTTCTCGACATGCTTGCGGTATTCGTCGAGCGTGGTCGCGCCGATACAATGCAATTCGCCGCGCGCGAGCGCCGGCTTGAGCAGGTTCGAGGCATCCATCGCGCCATCGGCCTTGCCGGCGCCGACCAGGGTGTGCATCTCGTCGATGAACAGGATGATGCCGCCGTCAGAGGCGGTCACCTCGTTCAGCACGGCCTTCAGCCGCTCCTCGAACTCGCCGCGATACTTGGCGCCGGCGATCAGCGCGCCGAGATCAAGCGCCAGGAGCTTCTTGTCGTCGAGCGAGTGGGGCACATCACCGTTAACGATGCGCAGCGCCAGCCCTTCGACGATCGCTGTCTTGCCGACGCCAGGCTCGCCGATCAGCACGGGGTTGTTCTTGGTGCGGCGGGAGAGCACCTGGATGGTGCGGCGGATTTCCTCGTCGCGGCCGATCACCGGATCGAGCTTGCCGTCGCGGGCAGCCTGCGTCAGGTCGCGGGCATATTTCTTCAGCGCGTCATAGGCATTCTCGGCGGATGCGGAATCCGCGGTACGGCCCTTGCGCAGCGCCTCGATGGCGGCGTTGATCGCCTGCGGCGTCGCGCCGCCCTTGGCGATGAGCTTGCCGGCCTCGGAGTCCTTCTCGATCGCGAGCGCGAGCAACAGCCGCTCGGCGGTGACGAAACTGTCGCCGGCCTTCTCTGCCGCCTTTTCGGCGGCGTCGAACACGCGCACGAGATCCGGCGCGAGATAGACCTGGCCGGCGCCGGTGCCCGACACCTTGGGCAGCTTCGCCAGCGCCTCTTCGGTCGATTTCAGAATCGAGCGGGAATTGCCGCCGGCGCGGTCGATCAGACCGGCTGCCAGCCCTTCAGAGTCGTCGAGCAGCACCTTCAAAAGGTGCAGCGTCGAGAACTGCTGGTGCCCCTCGCGCAGCGCCAGCGATTGCGCCGACTGCACGAACCCGCGGGAGCGTTCGGTGTATTTGTCGAAATTCATGATGCCTCTTTCCCTCGGCTTACAATCGACGCCCCGAAGGCACATCGAGAGTAACGTCAACAGGTTGGATTTGGGGAGCCCGCCGACCGGCCGGCCCGCCCACCTCGTCGATGTGGGAGCAATTCGGCGATTGTGAAAGGGGCCGCCTCACAATTTCGTTAACTCGCCATAGCGTTTTCGAGTGAGCTGGGTACCGGCTCGCGTGAAGAAAACGCGTCAAAATAAAAAACTGGAGCCATCACAGCCTGAAATCCGTTAAAAGCGCGCAAAGGACAGGCCATGGCAGACGCGATTCTGAAGGGCATTTACCGCTATCCCGTCAAAGGCCTGACGCCCGAGGCGATGTCGCGGGTGGCGCTGGCGGTGGGGGCAACCCTCCCCGCCGACCGGATGTACGCCATCGAGAACGGCCCCTCGGGCTTCGACGAGGCCGCGCCGAGCTACCAGCCCAAGACCAAATTCCTGATGCTGATGCGCGACGAGAAGCTCGCCGCGCTCGACGCCCGCTACGACGACCGCAGCCATGTCCTGAGTGTCCGCCATAACGGCGTGGCGGTCTCGGGCGACCTGCGCACCGCCGACGGGCGCGCGGCGATCGAAGGCTTCTTCGCGACTTATTGCGCCGACGACCTGCGCGGCCCGCCCAGGGTTCTCGCGGCGCCGGGCCACAGCTTTTCCGACGTCGCCAAGAAGGTCATCTCGATCATCAACCTGCAAAGCGTCGCCGCGCTCGAAGGCGTCGTCGGCGCACCGGTCAACCCGCTGCGCTTCCGCGGCAATTTCCAGGTTGCGGGCTGGCCGGCATGGCACGAGCTCGATCTCGTGGGGCGCGAACTTGCGATCGGCGAGGCGCGGCTGAAGGTCGTGAAGCGGATCGTGCGATGCGCGGCGACCAATGTCGACCCGGACACGGCGGCGCGCGACATGAACATTCCGAAGACGCTGATGCAGACTTATGGCCACGCCGACTGCGGCATCTATGCCGAAGTGATCGCCGGCGGCGAGGTCGCCGCCGGCGATGCGCTGAAGTTGGTCTGACTCTGCATGTCATTGCCGGGCTTGACCCGGCAATCCAGCTTTTTTGAAGATGGATGCCCGGATCAAGTCCGGGCATGACGGCCTTTCAGGCCGTCAGTTAGGCATCACGTAAGCGTAGATGCGGCTCTTGGAATAAGTTGCTTCCGCGACACGGCGGTTGTGATTGCCCGAGATGACGATCGGGTTGCCGTCGGCATCGATCCCGGACACCACGCCGACATGACCGCCACGCTTGCCGCGCGACATCACCGCGATGGCGCCGACCTGCGGCCCCGAGACGCGCCGTCCGTAGCTCGCAAACGAGCGCGCCATGTTCGAGCCGGTGGTCTGATGGCCCGAGCGCTGCAACACCATGTTCATGAAGTTCGCACACCACAGCGCCGAACGCCCTGTGGGGTTGGTGCCGAGATAGCGCCGCGCCTCCGAGACCACATTCGACGAGCTGAAGCCCGCGAAAGACGCCGACGCATTGGCGCTGGCCTGCGCGTTGCGCAATGCGGCCCGCTCCGCACGTGTCGCGCGCGCCGAGCGCGAGCGGGACGAGCGATCATTGGTGGCGGCAGGGTTGAACGAGGAGCCGGTGTAGATGCTGGCGCCGGATTGGCTGACAGGTTCAGCAAACGATGGCGTAGCGAGTGAGGCGAGAGAAAGCGCGCAAGCGGCAAGCGCCGCGTGTCGCATGACACGTGTAGCAGTCGTAGAAAGCATCAAGACGTCCCTTCAAGATCAGCACCCCCAAATTCCGCGCAAGCGAGCGCCCGCGCATGACGGGCTTCATGCCCGGCCGGTCGTGGCGACAATGTGGTGCTGAGGGGGCGCGAATGGACTCATTTCGTGACCCCGAGGGACTGAGGTGTTAACGTGAGCGGTAATATCGGACCATCGACTTTTGGATAGGACATTTGAGGCGAATGTCATTTGGAGCAATCTATGGACGACGAGAAAGACGACGCAGAGCTGTTCAATCGCATTTTCAGCCAATGCTCTCCCTTCTATCGCGACGCGACGCTCTCTCAATCGATCATCGACAAACATAAAGTAGGCCTGCTGCTTCGCGAGCGCGGGCTTGTCGACTCAACGTGCAAATTTGGTGGGCTACTGAGAAATCACAGATACCTGATTGTGTCAGGTGTCGCGCGCGATATTTCTGCGTTCGCCCAGGTGCCGGAATGGGGTTTGAGCCTTTCGCCAAGCAAGGCCATATTCAAGGTCATCGACCAGCAAACCATCGGGAAATTCACGCAAACGACGCTTCTTGAAATTCCCGAAAAATTCGCCATTCAGTTCTGCGTAGAAGACCTCAGCGAGATGGAGCGGACATTCGCTGGCTATGCTGAAGAGTCCTTCAAAAAAGCCGTCGGACTCTCGCCCCTTCGCGAACTGAACGACCCGAACTTTCTGGAACGGTTGGAGTGGCCTCTCGGCATGCGCGACGATGGCGCGTATTTTCCCCTATTCGAATCCGACAGTCCGATGTCGGACCACGAAATCAAATGTGCCACTCACGTGCTCGTCCATCAGTCGGCTATCCATCTCGCCCATGGAGACGTCCCTGAGTCGAACTCTTCCTATCTACAAAGTCAGGAAATGCTCGCGCGTTTAAACGCGACGAAGCCGAATTAGCGCCGCCGTGAGGCCTTGCTGCGGCGGCTGAGCAAAAACAGCCCCTGCTCGCCGAACAGATTCCAGAACCACCACGGCGCGTTGAAGCGCAGCGGCCGGCCGTAGGGATTGAGCGCGAGCGCCTTCTCCATCTTGGCGTCGATCTCGTCGCAGAGCTGAACGAAATCCTTGATGGTGCAGAAATGAATGTTCTCGGTGTCGTACCACGACGCCGGCAGGTTGTCGGTGCGTGGCATCTGGCCCCGGAACATCAGGTCGCGGCGGATCTTCCAGTGCCCGAAATTCGGGAACGAGACGATGGCGTGCCGGCCGATGCGCAGCATGTGTTCGACGACCTCGCGCGGCTTGCGCGTGGTCTGCAACGTCTGCGACAGGATGACGTAGTCGAAGGCGTCGTTGGGATAGTCGACGAGATCGGTGTCGGCGTCGCCCTGGATCACCGCAAGGCCCTTGGAGACGCAGCGGTTGACGCCCTCGCGCGACAATTCAATGCCGCGGCCGTCGACGCCGCGGGTCTCCAACAGGCGCAACAGATCTCCGTCGCCGCAGCCGACGTCGAGCACGCGCGAGCCCTGCTCGACCATGCTCGCCATCAGGAGATGATCGACGCGATACTGATCGGAGCGCGGCGCTTCCGTCGCAACCGGCTGGACGATGTCGCCGGCGGTCTCGATGGTCATCCCGCAGCCCTCCCGGCGCGAAGCGCCGCATGCGCGGAATCAAGGAAGGCGCGGGTGATGGCCCAGTATTCCGGCTCGTCGAGCAGGAAGGCGTCGTGGCCCTTGTCGGTCACGATCTCTGCGAAGGACACCCGCGCGCCGCCGGCATTGAGCGCCTGCACGATCTCGCGCGATTCAGGCGTCGGGAACAGCCAGTCGCTGGTGAAGGAGACGACGCAGAAGCGCGTGCGCGTGTCGCGGAAGGCTTCCGCCAGCACGCCGTTGTGGTCGGCAGCGAGATCGAAATAATCCATCGCGCGCGTCAGATAGAGATAGCTGTTGGCATCGAAGCGCTCGACGAAGGTCGAGCCCTGATGGCGCAGGTAGCTCTCGACCTCGAAGTCGGCATCGAAGGAGAAGGTCGGCATCTCGCGGTCCTGGAGACGGCGGCCGAATTTCCGGTGCAGCGAGGAATCCGACATGTAGGTGATGTGCGCGGCCATGCGCGCGACCGAAAGCCCGCGATGCGGGCTCGTGCCTTCAGCGAAGTAGCGTCCGCCGTGCCAGTCGGGATCGGCCATCACCGCCTGGCGACCGACCTCGTGGAAGGCGATGTTCTGCGCCGAATGACGCGTCGCGCAGGCGACCGGCATCGCCGAAAACACGCGATCGGGAAAAGTGACGGCCCATTGCAGCACCTGCATCCCGCCCATCGAGCCGCCGACGACGCACAAGAGCTTGTCGATGCCGAGATGATCGATCAGCATCGCCTGCGCGCGCACCATGTCGCGGATGGTGATGACCGGAAAATCGAGACCCCAGGGCGAGCCGGTCTGCGGATTGATCGACGACGGACCGGTGGTGCCGAGGCAGCCGCCGAGCACATTGGCGCAGATCACGAAGTAGCGGTCGGTGTCGATGGGCTTGCCGGGCCCGACCATGACGTCCCACCAGCCGGCTTTGCCGGTGACCGGGTTGCGGTTGGCGACATGCTGGTCGCCGGTCAGCGCGTGGCAGACCAGAATTGCGTTGGAGCGGTCGGCGTCGAGCCGGCCATAGGTCTGGTAGGCGACCTGGAACGGCGCGAGGTCGACGCCGCAATCGAGATGCAGCGGCTGGTCCTCGCCAAAGCGCACCAGCAGCGAGCTCGGCTGATCCGCCTCGCGCCTGTGTCCGGGCTCTTGCACCGCCTGCACGTTAACCACCTGACGCTCTCACCGCTGGAGCTTGTCGAACTCCAGCCTTTTTTGTTTGACGCGTTTTCTTAACGCGAACCGGTATCCACTTCGCTCGAAAACGCTATGTAAGCCGTTTTTGGCCCGGCAACGCGCTTTAGGTAGGGATCGAGGGCCAAAACTGTCAATGTTTTCTTTGATTTCGACCGCCGGCCTGCCTATCAATGCGCCGGCTCCCGCGACGCAAAAGGTGGGAGCCCACAACGAGATCGACCATGAACCGACCCACTCCCCGCGCGGGCATTCTCGACATCGCGCCCTATACTCCCGGCAAGAGCGGAGCGCCGGGACTGTCGCGCGTCTTCAAGCTTTCCGCCAACGAGACGCCGCTCGGCCCCTCGCCGCGCGCGCTCAAGGCCTATTCCGATGCGGCGTCGACGCTGCACGACTACCCCGAGGGCACCTCGCGCGTGCTGCGCGAAGCGATCGGCAAGGCGTTCGGGCTCGATCCGGCGCGCATCGTCTGCGGTGCGGGCTCCGACGAAATTCTCAATTACCTAGCGCATGGCTATCTCGCCGCAGGCGACGAGGCGATCCACACCGCGCACGGTTTTCTCGTCTACAAGATCGCGACCATGGCGAACGGCGCGAAGCCGATTGTCGTCTCGGAGGTCAACCACACCGCCAGCGTCGACAACATTCTCGCCGCGGTGACGCCGAAGACGCGCCTCGTCTTCATCGCCAACCCGAACAATCCGACCGGCACCTATCTGCCGTTCGACGAGCTGAAGCGCCTGCAAAAGGGCCTGCCGTCCGACGTGCTGTTCGTCGTCGACGCGGCGTATGCGGAATACGTGCAGCGCAACGACTACGAGGCCGGCATCGAGCTCGTCGCGACCTGCGACAATGTGGTGATGACGCGCACCTTCTCGAAGATCCACGGGCTCGCCTCGCTGCGCGTCGGCTGGATGTACGCCCCGGCCCATGTGGTCGAGGCGGTCAACCGCTTCCGCGGGCCGTTCAACGTGTCGACGCCGGCGATGCTTGCTGCCGTTGCTTCGCTCGAAGACCCCGGCCATATCGAGAAGGCGCGCGCGCATAATGCGCAATGGCTGGCCTGGCTGACGGATGAGATCGGCAAGCTCGGACTGAAAGTCACGCCGAGCGCTGCCAACTTCGTGTTGATCAATTTCCCAGACGCCAAGGGCAAGACTGCGGACGATGCCGATGAATTCCTCACCAAACGGGGACTGATCCTGCGCGGCCTGAAGAACTACGGACTGCCGAACGCGCTGCGCATGACGGTCGGGCTCGAGGAGCCCAATCGCCTCGTGGTCGAGGCGTTGCGCGACTTCCTGAAGGCGTGACCATGAGCGACACTGCGACCTTCCCGCGCATCGCGCTGATCGGCCTCGGCCTGATTGGTTCCTCGCTCGCGCGCGCCGTCATGACGCTCAATCTCGCGAAAGAGCTCGTGGTGTCGGATGCCGACCCCGCGGTGCGCAAGCGCGCGGCGGAAATCCCGCTTGGGCATCGCGTCGCCGCGACCAGCGCGGACGCTGTGAAGGATGCCGATCTAGTCATCGTTTGCGTGCCGGTCGGCGCCTGCGGCGTGGTAGCCGAGGCGATCGCGCCGCATCTCAAGGCCGGCGCCGTTGTCTCCGATGTCGGCTCGGTCAAGACCGCCGTGCTGCGCGACATGCAGGCTCATCTGCCGAACACCGTGCATTTCATTCCTGCGCATCCGGTCGCAGGCACCGAGCATTCCGGGCCGGACGCCGGCTTCGCCGAACTGTTCACCAACAAATGGACCATCCTCACGCCGCCGACCGGCGCCGATCCCGCAGCGGTGTCGAAGCTCGGTGCGTTCTGGACGGCGCTCGGGGCCAATGTCGAGGTGATGAGCGCCGAGCACCATGACCTCGTGCTCGCGGTGACCAGCCACCTGCCCCATCTCATCGCCTACACCATCGTCGGCACCGCCGACGAATTCGCTGACGTGACGCGATCGGAAGTCCTGAAATTCTCCGCCGGCGGCTTCCGCGATTTCACCCGCATCGCGGCGTCCGATCCGACGATGTGGCGCGACGTGTTCCTCAACAACAAGGACGCGGTGCTGGAGATGCTCGGCGCCTTCCAGGAGGATCTGTCGAAACTGACCCGCGCCATCCGCCGCGGCGACGGCGAGGCGCTGTTCGATCACTTCACGCGCACGCGCGCGATCCGCCGCGGCATCGTCAATATCGGCCAGGATTCCGCGAGCCCGGATTTCGGCCGGCCGCATCCGCATCTGCCGGCGAAAGATAAAACCTAAAATACCTGCGACAACGCGCGCCGCTTCAAAACCGGAAAGCGCGGCTATTCTCCCGGCGCCAAAAAATCCGGGAGAGTTCCACATGGCCTATGTCGACGGTTTCGTCATCCCCGTTCCGAAGAAGAACGTCAAAGCCTATCAGCGCATCTCGAAGGCGGCCGGCAAGGTGTGGATGGAATACGGCGCGCTGGAATATCGCGAATGCGTCGGCGACGACCTCAAGGTCAAGATGGTGAAGGGCTTCCCAAAGCTCGCCGGCGCCAAGGCGGGCGAAACCGTGATGTTCTCATGGATCGTCTACAAGTCACGCAAGCACCGCGACAGCGTCAACAAGAAGGTGATGAAGGACAAGCGCATCGCAACGATGATGACGGAGCCGCACCCCTTCAACCCGCGCAAGATGGCCTATGGCGGCTTCAAGACCATCGTCGACCTGTAATCTTCTGCGGCAACACGCCATTACATGGCGCGTAGCGCGACTTGCAGGCCGAGCAGGAAAAGGCAAATGAAGAACCAGCGCCGGAAAGCCATCTGGCTCATCCGCTCGCGCAGGAATTTCCCGATGCTCATGCCGAGTAGAGCGGGAACGATCGCCAGCGCCGAAGCCGCCAGGGCGCCGGCGTGAAAAGCATCTTGCAGGACAAGGGCTGACGCCAGCGCCACGGTCGACACGGTGAAGGACAATCCGAGCGCCTGAACCAGCTCATCGCGGTCAAGGCGCAGCGCCTGGAGGTACGGCACGGCTGGAATCACGAAGACCCCGGTGGCGCCGGTGATGCAGCCCGTGACGAGGCCGACGACAGGCGACAGCCACCGCTCCGCACGCGATGCGACCGGTATCGACGGCGTCAACAGGCTGATGGCCGCATAAGCCGCAAGGACGACCCCGAGACCCAGGGTCGCCAGATTGCTGCCCTTGCCGGCGAGCAGCGGTGACGCCGCAAGCGTACCGACGACGATGGCGATCATCATCGGCCACAGCCTGCGGAGCAGGACTGCCAGGCGCGCGCCGTCCAGCATCTGCCAGACATTGGTGACGAAAGACGGCAACACCAGCAATGCGGCGGCGCTTGCCGGAGTCATGACGCTGCCAAGCAAGCCCATTGCAACGGTCGGCAGTCCCATCCCTGTGACGCCCTTGACCAGGCCGGCAAGAGCGAAAGTCAGCGCAACGGTGGCAAAATCGAACGTCGAAATTGACGGCATCGCCACTCAGAACAATGCTGGGGTCTGCGCGACCTGTAGCGGCCCGATAAACACCACGCCGTCGACGAAGCGCAGCGGCAGCGACAGCGCGCGCTTGCCTTCAAGCGTCGCCGTCTCGCCGAGCGCATTGATGCCGGCCGCCGCAATCGAGCCCGCATTGTTGCGCGCGAGATTGCCGAGACCGGGAACGATGCGGTCAAGCGAGCCGATGATGCTGTTGACGTCACGCGCATTGGTGCCGGGCGCGAAGCGGTCGACCGTCGACTGCGGGATGCTCTGCGCCAGCAGCTTGTCGAGCCCGAGCGCCGGGATCATGCGCTCGATATTCACGACCACCATGCGCAATTCGCCGTTGAGGCGACCGCGCTGCGTCAGTCCGAGCTGGCCGGTGGTGACCGCGATGAAATCGCCCTGCTGGATGCGCGACTGGGTTATCTCGATGCGGCCGCCATTCGCCTGGATTTCGCGGAAGCGATCCGCCCACGGCTTGGGCGCGAAATTCTTCAGGCCCCGCAGCGTCGCGGCGATGTCGGCATTGAAGGGCTGCGCGGCAAGCGGATGAATGGCGGGCATCGCCGCCGAAACCATCTGCGTCGCGATTTCGATGACGGGATTGTCGTTGACCGTGCCGCCGGCGAGCCGGCCGTGAATCTCGGCGTGCTGGGCGCGAAAGACCTGCGACCGGCCGGCGCCGCTGATGCGATCGACCGCGGGCTCGTCGAAGGCGAAATCGGCACGTTGCGGAAATTCCGGCAGGCCGCGCACGCTGGCACGACCGAGCTTCCACTGCGCGACGATCGAATCGCCGTCGCGCTCCTTGGCGGTCATCGGCGAGGTGAATTCCGCGATCAGGAGCTTCGGGTCATAGATCTGGCCGACCACCAGGACTTCGCCGAGCTGAAAGTTCAGCGGCGGACTCATGCTGGCGAGCGCCGCGCTGGCGCTCGCGCAGCGCACCTCGATGCGGAAGGGATAGCCGCCGATGCTGCGGTTGGCACAGTCATATTGCCGGCCGGCTTTGGCCTCGCGGGCGCGCCAGCCGTCCATCAGGGTCTCGGCCTGTCCCGCGGCATAGAACCAGAAGCCGGTCCACGCCACTGCGGCGAGCAGCACGAGAACAGGCACGATGAAAACCGGCCACAAGCGGCGGCGCTTCAGCGCAGGATGAGTGGGATCGCGAGCCAAGGACGACAGGATCTCCGCAAAGCCGGACGGCGCAATCAAGGGGGGCATTGCGACGAAATGATGGGCGCAAACTAGCAAGTTCGGCCAGGCGCGCAAAGCCACCGAATGCCCCCTTCCCGCACGGATTGCACAGCAATACAGGCGCTGCTACTCACAAATCAAACGAGCGAGGCGAGATTTCCCGTGTCCGGTGAAGCCGAAACTGCAGGCGACCTGTGGGTGTTCGGCTATGGCTCGCTGATGTGGCGCCCGGGCTTTCCCTTCGTCGAGCGCCGGCCCGGCCGGCTGATCGGCGCGCATCGCTCGCTCTGCGTCTATTCCTTCGTGCATCGCGGCACACCGGAACGGCCCGGCCTCGTGCTCGGCCTCGACCAGGGCGGCGCCTGCCGCGGCATCGTGTTTCGCGTCGAGGCGAAGCACCGCGACGAAACCATCGCCTATTTGCGCGCGCGCGAGCAGGTTACGACGGTCTACCGCGAGGCGGTGCGCTCGGTGTGGATCGAGGGCGGCGAACGCGTCGGCGCGCTGTGTTACGTCGTCGATCGCGGCCATGTGCAATATGCCGGGCGGCTCACGATCGAGGACCAGCTTCGCCATGTCCGGCAGGGTCACGGCCAGTCGGGCCCCAATCGCGACTACGTGCTCGCAACCGTCGCCGAGCTCGAATCGCAGGGCTTTCGCGAAGGCGAGTTGCATCGCCTCGCCGAACTGCTGCGTCACGATGCAGGCTGAAGAACGGACTGAAGCGATCAGTTGCCCGGCGCGGGCTCAGGCATCGGCGCGCTCTTGATTCCTGCGGCGGCGAGCTCGCGACGCCCCTCCTCGACCAGACGCGCGGTCGCGGCCTCGATGGCGTCGCGCAACTTGTCGAGCATCTCCTCGCGTGGCAGGCCGGGCGGGATCGGATCGAGCACCTCGACGCGTACCGTACCTGGATAGCGCAGGAAGGTGCGCCGCGGCCAGAACAGGCCGGAATTAAGCGCGACCGGCACGCAATCGATATTGCACTCGGCATAGATCTGCGCGACGCCGAACTTGTAGCGCGGCTCGGCGCCGACCGGGCGTCGCGTACCCTCGGGGAAGATGAGAAGCTGGCGCCCCTCGCGGAAGCGCAGCGTTGCGAGCCGCGTCATCTCCATGAGCGCGGCCGCGCCGCCGCCGCGATCGACCGGGATCATGCGCGCCTTGATGGTCAGCCAGCCGAACAGCGGAATCCACTGCAATTCGCGCTTGAGGATGTAGGCGAAGCGCGGAAACAGCAGCATCAGGCCGAACGTCTCCCACACCGACTGATGCTTGGAGGCGACGAGCGCAGCGCCGGGCGGGATTTTCTCGACGCCGCGGAATTCGACATGGATGTTGCAGATGGTGCGCAGCAGGAACAGGTTGACGCGCGACCACGAGCGGCACAGCCACAAGAGCGCGTCGACCGGCAACAGGCAGATCGGCAGCGCCACGAGCACGTAAAGCGTGAGGTTGAGATAGAAGGCGACGTTGAAGATCAACGAGCGGACGAAAATGGACACGTTACTCTCGCTCAAATCTCGCTCGGAAATCTCGCTCAGTGAACCGCCGCAACCGCAGGCTTGCGCGCGGGCACCGAGCCGAACAGACCGTCCTCCTCGGCTTCCGGCAGCAGCCCGGCCGCGTTGAGCCGGATCCGCGCCTCGGCGAAGAGAAGCTTGATATATTCGGTTAGCAGAAGCCGCGCGGTTGCGCCACTCGTCCACCACGGCTCGCTGCGCCACTGGTCGCCGACCACCGGATAGGGAATGAGGTCGATCCCCGGCATCGCATGCGAGAATTCGCTGATCGCGCGCGGCATGTGATAGTTCGAGGTCACGACGATCAGCGAGCGGAAGCCGCGCTCGCTCGCCCAGCGCCGTGCCTCGACCGCATTGCCGCGGGTGTTGATGGCAAAGCGCCCGAGATCGACGCAGCAGCTCAGGAGCTTCTGGTGCTCGGGCATGGCGCGGGAGAGGTCGACGCGGCCGTTGCCGGCGCGCACGCCCGAAATCAGGAGGCGACGCGCCCGTTCGGCGGCCAAGAGATCCATGCCGTCGGCGACACGCGAGGAGCCGCCGGTCAGAACGACGATGCCGTCGGCGGGCTGGCGGATCGCGATCTCATGGGTCGGCAGGCTCGTGACATAACAGGCGAAGCCGAGCATGACGGCGACGGCACCCGTGAGCGCCGCGAAAAACAGCACGCGCCAGCCGCGCCTCGTCGTGCGGCCTTGCGGAGCCTGCACCGAAACGTCCTCAGCCATGCCCATCAGCCGCTGCGTATCCAGTTGCTGCACGTCCATTCGCTTCCGTCCCGCGAGCTATTTTACAGCAGATTCCGGCGTTGTGGTGGCACGGCGCCCCGGTCATTCGAGGTCCTTCAGGGTGGTCTGGAGGGTCCGCCGCGAGGCCAGAGCCGTGATCAGGGCGATCAGGACGGCCTGGGCGACGATGATCAGATAGCCCGAGGTCCGCAGCGAGAAGGTTCCGACCAAGGCCACGAACTGGTCGCCGATCGCGGTGCCCGACAGGAAACCGCCGATCGATTCGCCGAAGCCGAAAATCAGCATCGCGGCGCCCGCCCCGATCAGCCCGCCTTCGAGACCGAGCCACAGGAAATGCCGCAAAAAGCGGCTGACGATGTAGCGGTCGCCGGCGCCGACGAAATGCAGCACCTCGACGATGGGCCGGTTGGTGGCCATCGCGCCGCGCGTGGCGAAGGACACCGAAATGATGGTGGCGACGATGACGAGGAGAACGATGCCGATGCCGGCGGCGACGGCGGTATTGGTCATTGCGCGCATGCGCTCGATCCAGGCGCGATGATCGTCGAGGCTGACATTGGCAAGCTCGGACACGAGCCGCACGCGAAGGCTCGCGAGATCGGTGGAGGCGCCGGGCGCGACGCGCGCGACGATGACGCGCGGCACCGGCAGATCCTTGAAATCGACGCCGGTGCCGAGCCAGGGCTCGAGGAGCTTGGCCGATTCCGCCGCCGAGAACACCCGCACATCGGCGATGCCCGCTTGCGCCCGCACCAGCGTCGCCGCCCGCGCGGTATCGCGTTCGAGATCGCGTCCCTGGGCGGGGCGCACCTGCACGGTGATCTCGCTCGCGACATCGGACTGCCATTCGACAGCCGAGGCGCGCACCAGAAGCGCCGCGCCGGTCGTCAGCGAGGCGAGAAAGGTCATGATGGCGACGACCGCGACCAGCGCGCGGCCGGAGATCGAGGCGCGCGGCACGATCGGCGAGGACAGGCGCGGCTGGGGAAGCGGCTTCGGGCGGCCGTCAGTCATAGACATGAAGATGACCTTCATGCAGGACCATGCGCCGTGCGTCATACTGGTCCATCAGTGCGATGTCGTGCGTGGCGATGATGACGGCGGTGCCGGTCTTGTTGAGCTCGATGAACAGCCGCAGCAGCCGGCGCGCCAGCGTCGGATCGACGTTGCCGGTGGGTTCGTCGGCGAGCAGAAGCTGCGGCCGGCTGATGACCGCGCGCGCGATCGCCGCGCGCTGTTTTTCGCCGCCCGACAACACCGGCGGCAGCGCATCCATGCGCTCGCCGAGACCGACCCAGCGAAGCAGATCGGCGACCTCGCGGCGATAGCTCGATTCCGAGCGCCCTTGCACGCGGAAAGGCAGCGCCACGTTCTCGTAGGTCGTCATGTGATCGAGCAGGCGGAAATCCTGAAGCACGATGCCGATGCGGCGGCGAAGCTTGGCGACCTCGTCCTTGCCGAGCCGCGACACGTCCTGCCCGAACAGCCCGACAAAGCCGCGCGTCGCGCGCAGCGACAGGAACAGGAGCCGCAGCAGCGAGGTCTTGCCCGCGCCCGACGGACCGGTGAGGAACTGGAAGGAATGCGGCTCGACGCGCAGATTGACGTCGCGCAGCACCTCGGGGCCGAGCCCGTAGCGCAAACCGACATTCTCGAACAGGACCACGGCAAGCTCCGTTCCGTGCGGACGGGTGGCCGGGCGGCAAAGCCAGCAGGCGGCCCGCGCGCCCGGGCAGCGCCGCCCTCTCCAAACTTGTGGGGCGGTTATGGTTTCCGATTCGTTAACGGTCGGCTGCTAGCCTCACCCCGACCAACATCTAAAGCCCATGCAGATCGTCTGCCCGCATTGCGACACCCATTATGACGTCCGCGACGGCGCCCTCGGCGCCGCCGGACGCACCGTGCGTTGTGCCCGCTGCAAGGAAACCTGGCTGGCGCTGCCGATTGAGGAACCCGCCGTGGCAGCGGCCGGAGGCCTGACCATGGCCGGGCCGGCGGCTGATTCGGCCTATCCGTCCCCGACGCCCGCGCCCGAACCGGTCCATATCGACAGCCCGCCATTGGCCGCCGATATGCCCGCAGGCCCCCCGGACCAGGCGACGGGCGCGGCCGACGTCGTTCCTGAGCCGATCGAGCCGATCGTCGCGCCGCTCAAGCGCAAGCGCGCCGCGCGCGGCAAGCTGCGGCTGTGGCCCGGCGCGATCATCTTGGCGCTCGGCGCCGCCTGCGTCGCCATCGTAATGTGGCGCGCCGATGTCGTGCGGCTGATGCCGCAGACCGCGCCGTTCTTCAAAACGCTCGGGCTCGGCGTCAACCTGCGCGGCCTCGATTTCGCGAACATCAAGACGACGTCCGAGACCGTGAACGGCACGACGATCCTCGTGATCGAAGGCGACGTCGTCGCCCGCAAGCCGGTCGAGGTGCCGCGCCTGCGCTTCGGCCTCAACGACGCGACGGGCAAGGAAATCCATGCCTGGAACGCGACGATCGAGCAGGCCTCGCTCGGCCCCGGCGAAAGCGCACCCTTCGTCTCGCGCCTTGCCGCGCCGCCCGCCGACGGCCGCGAGCTCACCGTGCGCTTCTTCAACAGGCGCGATATCGTTTCCGGAGGAAAGTGAATGCCGCGAATTCTGATCGCCGACGACGAGGAGGCGATGCGCGGCCTCGTGGCGCGCGCCCTGATGCTCGACGGGCACGAGACGGTGACCGCGGAAGACGGCGCCGAGGCGCTCGATATCCTGTCGCGCGACAACGGCGCCTACGACCTTCTGCTCACCGACATCAAGATGCCGGTGATGGACGGCATCGCGCTTGCGCTCGCGAGCGCGCGCGACTTCCCGGCGCTGACGATCCTTCTGATGACGGGCTTTGCCGACCAGCGCGAACGCGCGAGCGGCCTCGACGCGCTGATCCATGACGTCGTCACCAAGCCGTTCGGCATGGCCGACATCCGCAAGGCGGTCAACGAGGCGCTGGCTTCGCGCCGGGCGGCGTAGTCTCCGACGGCATGATCCTGTCGAACTTGATCAGGGTCGTGCGGCCGTTGCGCTCCGGCCATTCCTTGGCGATGACGAATTTCAGTTCCGGCGCATACCAGTCGATATAGGTCTCGCCGCTCTGACCGCGGCGCGTGTCGGTGTGCTCGATGCGCAGCACGTCGTATTTGCAGTTGCCGATCGACAGGGTGTCGGTGCCGACGATGGCGAGCTTGACCGACGAGATATAGGGCTGCGCGCCCGCCTCCGTGGTGTCGAACACGACGTCCATCTTCTGCTTCGGGCGCAGCGGAAACAGCTTGGCGAGATCGGATTTCGGCTTGAAGACGGTGCGCCGGCCGCGGTCGATGCGGTCGAGCTGGAACAGGCCTTCGTGCAGCGTCGTCTCCAGAAGCACGCGACCGCCCGATTGCATCGCGGTGCGGACGATCGGACCGTCGCCGTAAAAGACTTCCGTCTTCGACGAACCGCTGCGCTCGATGACATAGCTGCCGCGCCCGCTCACGGCGGAGGGACACTCGCCGGCTGCGGCTGCAAAATCAGGCGCGAGCCAGACGCCCACGCAGATTGCGAGATGAAATGACCCGCGCATGAGATGAAACCAGAATGGTGATCAGAAATCCTTGAGCAGGCGCTCGATGTAATCGAGCTCGATCTGCGGACGCGACGGCTCGCCGAAGCGGCGCCGCAGTTCGTCGAGAATGCGGCGCGCCCGCTCGGCGGCAATGTCACCGGGCACGCGCACGCTGTTGTCGTCCAGGCCTTCATTGGTGCGGCGTGGACGGCCGAGCGGATCGGCATCGGCGCCGGAGCTCTGCTGGCGGCCGAGGCGCTCGCCCTGCCCCTCGCCCTGCTGCTGGCCTTCGCCCTGCTGGTTCCGCAACGCCTGGGCGAGGCCCTGCGCGCCGCGGCGCAGCGATTCGATGGCGCGGCCCTCGGCTTCGGCTGCGCCGTCGGCATTGCCCTGGCCGAGCTGCTCGCCGGCGCCGCCCATCTCGTTATCGGCCTGGCCGAGACCTTCGGTCGGATCGCCGTCGCCGGGATCGCCCTGGCCCGGCCCCATGCCCTGCTGACCGAGCTGATCCAGAAGCTTCTTGAGCCGCTCGCGCAGCGCCTGCTGGTCCTGTTGCAGGCCGTTCATGGCGTCCTGATTGCCGCGCTCGCCGCGATTGCGGCTGCGGCGCTGGTCCTGGCCCTGCTGGAAGGTGCGGTCGCGAAGCTGCTGTTCCTTGCGGATGATGTCGCCGAGCTCGTTCAGCGCCTGCTCCATCTCGCTGCCGCCCTGCTGGCCGGGCCGGGCGTTCTGGAGGTTCTCGAGCATCTGCGCCAATTGATCGAGCATCTGCCGCGCCGCGTCGCGATTGCCCTGCCGCGCCGCGCGCTCCATGCGGTCGAGCATGTTCTGAAGATCCTGCGGACGCATGACGCGCGCATTGGGATCGAGCGGCCGCGCAAGCTGCTGCGGATTGTTGCGGAGCTGCTCGGCGAGCTGCTGCATGTACTGGTCGAGCGCCGCGCGAAGCTGATCCATCAGCTTCTTGATCTCTTCTTCGCTGGCGCCGCGATCGAGCGCCTGGCGCAGCGCGTCCTGCGCCGCCTGAAGCGCGCGCGCCGCATCCGAGATCGTGCCGTCCTCGATGGTCTGCGCCAGCGCGAACAGGTTATCTGCGACCTCGCGCAGCGCCTCGTCCTTGGTGGCGCGCGACAATTGCCGCGCAATGCCGCGCAGCGACAGGTAAACGCCGGGCTCCGGGATGAATTCCTCGGGCGCGATCAGCAAGGCGTCGAGCGCGGTCAGGACCTCTTCCTGCTGATTGGCGTCGAGCGCGAGGATGCGGCGCTGTTCGATCAGCGCGCGCGCCAAAGGCTTGGTGAACAGCCGCTCGGGCAATTTCAGGTCGGTCGTCGTGCTACGGCCTTCATTGCCGGCCTCGTCCTTGGCGACCAGCGTCAGCGAAAGATCGGCGCCGGCGAAGGGATGCTCGGTCAGGTCGCGCACGGTCTGGCCGAGGCCGTTGCGCGTGCGCGCATTGGGCAGCACCAGCGGAAAGTCCGGCACGTCGTAAAGCGGCCGCGCCTTGTCGCCATTCTTGCGCGTCAGCAGCGCGCGCGCTTCGGTGACGCCGTAATCGTCCTCGATCTTGTAGGACAGAAGCAGCGCGCCGCGCGCCTGACGCTCGGGATCCTTGGCGAGCGAGATCGACGGCGCGCGATCGGGAACCGCCACGAAGTGCCAGATCGGCTGACCCGACGGCGAGCGGACCTGCGCGTTGCCATTGCCGGAAATCACGAAGCGGCGCTCCTCGGCGCCGGCCGGAGCCGCCTCGGTCTGCGGCGCATCGGCAATGGCGCCGGTCACCGCGACATCGAGTTTGCCGCCGCTGGCGCGAATGACCAGAATGCTTCCCGCCGGCACCGTCATCACCTCGCGGCTTTCGGCGGCGACATTGCCTTGGCCGCCGGCAAGGATGGTCGGCGGACGGCTGGTGTAAGGCGGCGGGGTCACCCAGGCGTCGAGCCGCACATTGGAGACAGGCAGCACGCCCTGCCAGTTGAAGGCCGCAAGGATACGCGGGACGCGCTCGCCACCGGCGGCGAAGAACGTCGCGACCACGAGGATCGCAACCAACGCCCGCACCGCGCGCGGGTCATGCAGCGCGAGCCGCGGCGACGGCAGGCCGGCCTTGATCTTCTTCACCGAAGAGAGCGTGCGCGCGACATGCGCCTGCCACAGCGCCTGTGCGACGGGATCTTGCGACGAGACGAGCTTGTCGGTCAGCGCCGTCGCGGGGCGATGCGCGATACCCGATCCGCGATCGAGCCGGCGCAACGCTTCTTCGCGTGTCGGCAGGCGGAACTTGAGGAGCGGAATGAATGCGGCAACGGCCAGCGCCGCGAACAGCAGAAGCGCGATGCCGCGCGGGATGGTCGGAAGCGCGATCCACAGCCCGGCCCAGGACGCGGCCAGGAACAGGCCGATCACCGTCAGCACGCGCGCGGCATGCGGCCACGAGCGTTCCCACAGCAGCGCCCAATGCGCGCGGCGCAGCGCCTCGGCCAGGCGCTGCTGCGCGCTCGCCGGGATTTCGCCGGTCGCAGGCGGAAGTGGATCAGGTCCGTTCAATAAACCTCTCCGGATCAGACGCTGCAGTGCATCCTAACACAGCGGCAGCCTTGAGGCACACCCCGGAAAACCACAGCCCACCGGTGAAAATGCCGCGTCAGAGCCAGGGCGCGACGCGATCCAGAGCGATCAGGTCCTCGACCGGCAAACGGGGCCGGATCACGGCATGTTGATCGCCTTTTACGAGCACTTCCGGCACCAGCGCGCGCGTGTTGTAAGTCGAGGCCTGAACGGCGCCATAGGCGCCCGCGGTCATGATCGCGATCAGGTCGCCGGCGGCAAGCTGCGGCAATTTGCGCCCCAGTGCGAGATAGTCGCCGGTCTCGCAAACCGGGCCGACGACGTCGGCTTCGATCACCGGAGTACCGGCCGCGGGCTGGCGGACCGGCCAAATGTCGTGATGCGCCTCATAGAGGGTCGGGCGAATCAGGTCGTTCATCGCCGCGTCGACGATGACGAAGGTCTTGGCCTCGCCCGTCTTCACGTAGAGCACGCGCGACACGAGAATGCCGGCATTGCCGACGATGAGACGGCCCGGCTCGAACACCAGCGTGCAATCGAGACCGTCAAGCGCGCGGCGAACCACGTCGGCATAGGCCTTCGGATCCGGCGGCGCTTCGACGTCGCCGCGATAGGGAATGCCGAGGCCGCCGCCGAAATCGACATGCGAGATCGCGTGCCCGTCGGAGCGCAGCGTGCGCACGAATTCCGCGAGCAGCGTGAAGGCGTCGCCGAACGGCTTCAGGTCGACGATCTGGCTGCCGATATGCATGTCGACGCCGGTGAGGCGGATTCCGGCAAGCTTGGCGCCGCGTGCATAGACGTCGCGGGCGCGGCTCAGCGGAATGCCGAACTTGTTCTCCGACTTGCCGGTCGCGATCTTGGCATGGGTGCGCGCATCGACGTCCGGATTGACGCGCACCGAGACGCGCGCCGTGCGGCCCATCTCGCCGGCGACGCGCGACAGCAATTCGAGCTCGGGCTCGGACTCGACATTGATCGACAGGATGTCGTGGCTGAGCGCAAGACGCAGCTCGTCGGCCGTCTTGCCGACGCCGGAGAATAGGATCTTCGCGGGCGGAATGCCGGCAGCCAGCGCGCGCTTCAACTCGCCGCCCGACACGACATCGGCGCCCGCGCCCTGCTTCGCCAGCGTCCGCAGCACCGACTGGTTGGAATTCGCCTTCATGGCGTAGCACACGAGCGCATCCGTGCCGGCGAAGGCTTCGGCGAAGACGCGGTAATGACGCTCGATGGTCGCGGTCGAGTAGCAGTAGAACGGCGTGCCGACGATGCGCGCCAGACTTTCGAGATTCACCGCCTCGGCGTGAAGCACGCCGTCGCGATAATCGAAGTGGTGCATGGCAAATCCGAGCGAAAGGAGGACGAGATCAGTTCAAAAGGCCGTCGAGGACGATGCGACGTTTCTGGCCCTTGGTCGCCTGCGGCGGCCCTTCCTCGGCCGCCGTCGGGGCGCCGAAGATCGCGCCGGGACCCGCGGGCGCAGCCTGTTGCTGGGGAGCTACTCCGGCTCCCGGGGGCTCATCGAGCGGGCCCTTGCGGCCGCAGGCGGACAACCCGAGCGCGAGGACGATCAATCCCAGCACGGCCAGCCGGCCCTGAAAGCGCGTTGCGGTCACCGATGAACTCCCCAAAGTGCGCATGATCTTGTCCGAAAACCGGTATCCACTTTTCCGCTACGCGGCCGTACCGGTCGGGATCATGCGAAAGCGCCGCCACCTTACAAATATCGCTGCGAGATTGCGAGGCCCCGCGACAGGCAAATTACCGCCTCTTTTGAAGCGGTTACCTGAAAAGCGAAGGAATCAGGCGCGCTCAAGGCGCCGCAGCCATGTCCGCGCCTGCTGACGCACGTTTTTCGGCGAGGTGCCGCCCAGACTGGTGCGGCTCTTGACCGAATTCTGCACCGACAGGACCTCGATCACGTCGGGCGTGATGCGGCTCTCGATCGCCTGCATCTGCGCGAGCGGCAGCCGATGCAGCGGCACGCCCTCCTCCGACGCCTTGGCGACGATCTTTCCGGTGACGTGATGCGCGTCGCGGAACGGCATCTTCAGCGTGCGCACCAGCCAGTCGGCGAGATCGGTCGCTGTGGCATAGCCCTCGCCCGCCATCTTCTTCATGCGGCTCTCGTCGGCAACAAGGTCGCGCACCATGCCGGTCATGGCGTGGATCGCGAGCATCAGCGCGGCGATCGCAGCCATCGAGCCTTCCTTGTCTTCCTGCATGTCCTTCTGATAGGCGAGCGGCAATCCCTTCATTACCAGGAACAGCGCATTGAGCGCGCCGATGATGCGCCCGGTCTTGGCGCGCACCAGTTCGGCCGCGTCCGGATTGCGCTTCTGCGGCATGATCGAGGAGCCGGTGGTGAACTTGTCCGACAGATGGATGAGGCCGGCCAGCGGCGAGGTCCAGATCACGATCTCTTCGGCGAAGCGCGACAGATGCACCGAGGCGATGGCGGCCGCCGACAGCACTTCGAGCGCGAAGTCGCGGTCGGACACCGCGTCGAGCGAATTCGCCATCGGCCGGTCGAAGCCGAGCGCCTTCGCCGTCATCTCGCGGTCGATCGGAAACGACGTGCCGGCGAGCGCTGCGGCGCCGAGCGGGCTCTCGTTGAGACGCTTGCGCGCATCGGCAAGCCGGCCGCGGTCGCGCTGCGCCATCTCGACATAAGCGAGCAGATGATGGCCGAAGGTGACGGGCTGCGCGGTCTGCAAATGCGTGAAGCCCGGCATCACCGTCTCGGCATGCTCGAGCGCACGCTCGGCGAGCGCATGCTGATAGTCGTGAAGCGCGGCGTCGAGCGCATCGACGCTGTCGCGCATCCACAGGCGAAAATCGGTCGCGACCTGATCGTTGCGCGAACGCGCGGTGTGCAGCCGCCCCGCGGCCGGGCCGATGAGGTCCGTCAGCCGGCTCTCGACATTCATATGAATGTCCTCGAGCGCGCGCTTGAAGGTGAAGGTGCCGCCCTCGATCTCTGACAGAATCGTGTCTAGACCCTGGGCGATGTTTTTCGCATCTTCCGCCGAGATGATGCCCTGCGCGGCCAGCATCGCGGCATGAGCCTTTGACGCGGCGATGTCCTGCGCATAGAGGTTGCGGTCAACGTCGATCGAGACGTTGATGTCCTCCATGACGGCATCGGGACCCGCGCTGAAGCGGCCACCCCACATCGTGTTACTCATGATCCACCCGTTCCGGCCCGCCGGACCAACCTGAAGTTCAACAGTTCGACCGATGACGACACAGACGCCCGACCCCGCACCCCGCAGCACCTTCTGGCGCCGGCCGGGCCTTATCGTGGCCGCGGTCGCGATCGGCGCCGTCGCCGGTTTTGCCGGGGTATACGGGATCGGCGCCCTGATGCGCAATGCGGGCGACCCGGAATGCAGCCCGGCGGTGGCGCTCGGCAAGGCCCTCGCCCCTCTCAATCGCGGCGAGGTGGCGGCGCTCTCCATGGCCTCGCAGCCGCTGCGGCTGCCGGAGCTCACCTTCCGCGACGCGACCGGCGCGGAAAAGAAGCTTTCGGACTGGCGCGGGCGCACGGTGCTCCTCAATCTGTGGGCGACGTGGTGCGTGCCCTGCCGGCAGGAGATGCCGGCGCTCGACGAGCTTCAGGCCAAGCTCGGCTCCAGGGACTTCGAGGTGGTGGCGGTGAACATCGACACCCGCGACACCGACAAGCCGAAGGCCTGGCTGAAGGAAGCGGGCGTGACGCGGCTCGGCTATTTCAGCGACGCCAATGCGCGCATCTTCCAGGACCTCAAGATGATCGGCCGCGCCTTCGGCATGCCGACCTCGGTGCTGATCGATGCGAAGGGTTGCGAGATCGCCTCGCTCGCCGGCCCCGCCGAATGGGCAAGCGACGACGCGCTCAAGCTCGTCCGCGCGGCGATCAAGGGCTGATAAATTAAATCAAACGACGACGTCGACTCTGGCGAGATCCTTCATGCGGTCCTTGACCGCCTGAAGCGCCTTGTTGTCGGCTGTATCCTGCGCCTCTTTCGCCGCCGCCTTGGCGTTCTTCGCTACAAATTCCGCCTGAATGCGCTTGAGCGTCGCCTTGCTCACGAGTTCGGCGAGACCACTCGACTGGTCGGCGCCGGCCGAGGTGAGGTTGGTGCCCAGCGAATTGATGTTGTCGAGATAGTCGCGCATCTGCTGCTGGCGCGCGCGCCAGTTCTCGTTTTCCTTCCAGAGGGGGATGCGGTCGATCGCCATGCCGATCAGGTTGCGGCGAGATACTTAACGCCGCGTTAAGTAAGGATGTCGAGCGCGCGCGCCTGGGTCTCGATCTTGACCATGCGCTGCGCATTGTCGGCGGCGCCTTCCAGCGCGCCTTCGATCGCTTCCGTCAGGGTTTTGGCCGGTCCATCCGGCAACTCGGCCGCGTCGAGCAGCGTCCTGGTCATCGCCAGCCTGCTCACGGCGCCGAGCCAGGCCACCGTCAATGCTGTTGAAATCTCGCTCATGGAGCTCCCATAGCGTTTTCAAGCGAAGTGGACGCCGGTTCGCGTGAAGAAAACGCGTCAAAACGTGGAGCAAGCTCGCGCCGCGGCGCTTTCCAATTTCCGAAGGAGCGTCGTTAACGGCGCCAAAGCCTAACGAGAGATTAACGAGTCGGCACCGGCTTCTCACCGCGATAATCGTAGAAGCCGCGCTGCGTCTTGCGCCCCAGCCAGCCGGCCTCGACATATTTCACCAGCAGCGGACAGGGCCGGTACTTGGAGTCGGCGAGGCCGTCATGCAGCACCTGCATCACCGACAGGCAAGTGTCGAGGCCGATGAAATCGGCGAGCTCGAGCGGGCCCATCGGATGATGCGCGCCGAGCTTCATCGCGGTGTCGATGGCTTCGACGTTGCCGACGCCTTCATAGAGCGTGTAGATCGCCTCGTTGATCATCGGCATCAGGACGCGATTGACGATGAAGGCCGGAAAATCCTCCGACACCGCGATGCGCTTGCCGAGCTTCTGCACGAATTCGCGCGACGCCTCGAAGGTCGAATCGTCGGTGGCGATGCCGCGGATCAACTCGACCAGCTCCATCAGTGGCACCGGATTCATGAAATGAATGCCGATGAAGCGCTCGGGACGGTCGGTCGAGGCGGCGAGCCGCGTGATCGAAATCGATGAGGTGTTGGAGGCGACGATGGTCGCAGGCTTCAAGACGGCGCAGAGATCGATGAATATCTTGCGCTTGACGTCTTCCTTCTCGGTCGCGGTCTCGATGACCAGATCGCAATCGGCGAGCGCCTCATACGACTCCGCCGCCGAGATCTTGTCGAGCGCGGCCTTGCGGCTCTCTTCGGTGATCAGCTTCTTGCCGACCTGGCGGGTCAGGTTGCCGTTGATGGTGGCGAGCGCGGACTTGATGCGATCGGGCGAGACGTCGTTGAGACGGACCGGGAAGCCGGCCAGCGCGCAGACATGGGCGATGCCGTTGCCCATTTGACCGGCACCGATGATGCCGACCTTCTTGATATTCACCGCCATGGACCCCGCCATCCGTGGTTGCACTGCAACAGGGGCACAGTGATATGCCGGATTTGTCGCCCTGCCAATCGGCCGCTTAACCCTTCGCTTTGTCCAGCTCCGCGGCAAGCTCCGGGAGGGCCTGGAACAGATCGGCAACAAGGCCGTAATCGGCGACCTGGAAGATCGGGGCCTCCTCGTCCTTGTTGATGGCGACGATGACCTTGGAGTCCTTCATGCCGGCGAGATGCTGGATGGCGCCGGAGATGCCGACGGCGATGTAGAGGTCGGGGGCGACCACCTTGCCGGTCTGGCCGACCTGCCAGTCGTTCGGCGCGTAGCCGGCATCGACCGCGGCGCGCGACGCGCCCATCGCGGCGCCGAGCTTGTCGGCGACCGGTTCGATATATTTGCCGAAGTTCTCGGCATTCGCCATCGCCCGACCGCCGGAGATGATGATCTTGGCCGAGGTCAGTTCGGGTCGCTCGCTCTTCGACACCGCCTCGCCGACGAAAGACGAGATGCCGGGATCGGCCGCGGCATTGACATTCTCGACCGCAGCGCTGCCGCCGTCGCCCGTCGCCTGGAAGGTCGAGGTGCGCACGGTGATGACCTTCTTGGCGTCCTTCGACTTCACCGTCTGGATGGCGTTGCCGGCATAGATCGGGCGCTCGAACGTGTCCGGCGCGACGACCTTGAGGATCTCGGAGATCTGCATGACATCGAGCAGCGCTGCGACGCGCGGCATCACGTTCTTGCCGCGGCTCGTCGACGGCGCGATGAAGGCGTCGTAGCCGGGCGCCAGCGAAACGATCAGCGCCGCAACGGGTTCTGCGAGGTCATGCGCATAAGCCGGTGCATCCGCCAGCAGCACCTTGGCCACGCCGTTGAGCTTGGCAGCCGCGTCCGCAACGCTCTTGCAGTTCGCGCCGGCGACCAGCACATGCACGTCGCCGCCGAGCGCGAGCGCCGCGGTCAGCGCTTTGGCGGTTGAGTCCTTGAGATTGGTGTTGTCGTGTTCGGCCAGCAGAAGAACGCTCATCAGATCACTCCCGCTTCGGTCTTGAGCTTCGACACCAGCTCGGCAACCGAGCCGACCTTGACGCCGGCCTTGCGGCCCGACGGCTCGGTGGTCTTGAGGACTTCGAGGCGCGGGGTGAGATCGACGCCGTAATCGGCGGCGGTCTTCTCGTCGATCGGCTTCTTCTTCGCCTTCATGATGTTGGGGAGGCTCGCATAGCGCGGCTCGTTGAGCCGCAGATCGGTGGTGACGATGGCGGGACCCTTGAGCGCCACCGTCTGCAAGCCGCCGTCGACCTCGCGGGTGACCTTGACGTCAGTGCCGTCGATCTCGAGTTTGGAGGCGAAGGTGCCCTGCGGCCAGCCGAGCAGCGCCGCCAGCATCTGGCCGGTCTGATTGCTGTCGTCGTCGATCGCCTGCTTGCCGAGAATGACAAGACCCGGCTTCTCCGCATCGACCACCGCCTTGAGGATCTTCGCGACCGCCAAGGGCTCGACCACGCCGTCGGCCTTGACGAGGATGCCGCGGTCGGCGCCCATCGCGAGCCCCGTGCGGATCGTCTCGGTCGCCTGCTGCGGCCCGACGGAGACGCACACGACCTCGGTCGCCTTGCCGGCCTCCTTGAGGCGCAGCGCCTCTTCCACCGCGATCTCGTCGAACGGGTTCATCGACATCTTCACATTGGCGAGCTCGACGCCGGAACCGTCCGCCTTGACGCGGACCTTGACGTTGAAATCCACCACCCGCTTCACGGGCACCAATACCTTCATCGCTCGTCTTTCTTGGATATGGACGGGGCTGTCGGGAAATGCGCGCGGAAACTAGGTTTTGGCGCACAAGGTGTCAACGCTATAGCAGCATTGCGACAGCGCCTTCGGCATAGTCTCAACGCATTCTATCTGATCGGGAAATTATAGTTGCGGTTCAACGGTTCTGGCCCGGCACCCAGAGCACGTCGGCCGACCCTCCATCATTGGCCGCGCGCGCCGCGACGAAGAGGAAATCTGACAGCCGGTTGACGTATTGTATGGCAATAGCGTTGACCGGCTCGTC
>JADMIO011121680.1_pt1 | contig 37029 bp, 30 predicted proteins | sample 8958161 | NCBI WGS metagenome assembly JADMIO01 (sample SAMN16585339, study PRJNA669376) | soil metagenome | isolation source: Crop rotation soil | place: USA: Cullars Rotation, Alabama | collected 2011
GCGACTTCAAGTCACGTGAATTCCAAGCTTCGGATCCCACTGTGCTGGAAAGAATGCTGGTTACGATCCACGTGATCTGGCGAACATGTTCCAGACGCTCGAACGACAAGGCGCCGGTGGTGGCGGGTTCCTGAGCGACCACCCGAGTCCGAGCGATCGTTATGCGCGTATCAATCAGGAGGCTCAGTACCTGCGAGTTAGCCCATCGAGGAACGACTCACGCGATTTTGCTCGCATTCAGGAGCGGTTGCGTGGCTATCAATCGGCTCCCACGATGGCGGAAATCCAGCGTAGCGGCCAGCGCTACCCAACCGGTGAAAACACCGGCAACTATCCAAACAATCCGCCCAGCGGGCGCGTTGCGTATCCGTCGTCACGTTACCAGAGTTACGACATTTTTAATGGTGGCGTGCAGGTGAGCGTGCCGAACAACTGGCGTCAGATTAACGATCAAAACTCGATATGGTTTGTGCCGGAAGGCGCGTACGGCCAGTACAACGGCCAGGCGGTTTTCACGCACGGCGCGAGTTTTGGTGTGGCTCAGACGAACAATAGCAACTTGCAGCGTGCGACTGAAGAGTTCATCAACAACCTGGGGCAGGGGAACAACAACTTACGCGTGAGTGGCGGGCTTCAGCGCACTACCCTGTCAGGTCGCAACGCACTGTTCGCGACGCTAAGCAACGTAAATGAAGCGACGGGTCGCCCGGAGAATGTTCGAGTGATCACCACTCAGCTACGCAACGGGCAACTCTTCTACATGATCGCCGTTGCGCCGCAGAACGAACGCAATTTCGAAGGCGCGTTCAACACGATCATGCGCTCGGTCCGGATCAACGACTAAAGCGTTCATGTGAAATAGGTCCTATAGGACATATAGGACCTATTTCTTCTTCGCTTTCTGCCACAGCTCTTCCAACTCTTCAATCGACGTCTGATCGAACGCCTGTCCGCGATCGTGTAGCGCGTTCTCGATGTATTCGAAGCGCTGTCGAAACTTGCGATTTGTTAGCTTCAACGCGGCTTCCGGTTCAACCTGCATGTGCCGCGCGATGTTAGTTGCCGCAAACAGCAGGTCGCCAAGCTCTTCACGCACGCGCGCGTGATTAGCTTCATCCTGAAGCGACGCATGGTCCTTGATCGCAGTGCGTAGCTCTTCAATCTCTTCCTGAAGCTTATCGAAGATATCGTCAACGGATTTCCAGTCGAAGCCAACGCGAGCGGCTTTAGTCGATAATTGATGCGCTTCCATCAACGCCGGCGCTTTCGAAGAGACGCCGGTAAGCAGAGACGTGTTGGGGTTCTCAGTTTTTCCTGACGCACGCCTCTCCTCAGCCTTCATAGTTTCCCAATTCAGTAATACGGTAGCGGCATCATTTGCCGTGACGTCGCCGAAGACGTGCGGATGACGACGGACCATCTTGTCGTGAATCGCAGTCGTGACGTCGTCGATCGTGAATTCGCCGCGTTCTTTCGCGACCTGTGCGTAGAACACTATCTGAAAAAGCAGATCGCCGAGCTCGTCGCACAATTCAGCGGGCCGACCTTCGCGCGCCTCCTCGACCGCTTCGAAGGCCTCGTAAGCCTCTTCGAGCAGCATCGGCGCGAGCGTGGCGTAGGTTTGTTCGCGATCCCACGGGCAGCCGTCTGGCGAGCGCAGTCGATCCATCAGGGCTATCAAATCATTGAATGTTGCAGGCATGAGGCTAGTCTATCCACAGATTTCACAGATTGCCAAAAAGAATCTATGGGTGGCTTTTTATGCCTTGGAGTCTTTGTGGTTTAATAACCACATGCAAGAGGAACAACCCAATTTCAAAGTTACCGATCGGCGTCTATTCAATGCGGACGGAAGTCCCCGAGACCTGCCGCCCGAAGAGACACCGGAGCCCAAAGTTGAGGTAGCGCGGGAGGCTGCGGCTGCCGAATCACAGCCGGAGACCGAAGTGCCCCCGATTGCGGCGGAAACGTCACCACAGGCGGACGAGGAATTCACCGAAGAAGACCTCGCCGACGCTCGCGATCCCGCGAGTTTCGTGAGCTTCCTGATGTCCATCGCCTCCAACGCGGCTTCCGCGCTCGGAATGATGGAACACCCGGTGACGCACCAGCGCGAGGTCGATGTCGAGCTTGGCAAGCACTGGATCGACGTGCTCGGCATGCTGCAAAAGAAGACCGCGGGAAACCTGACGGCCCCGGAAAAGCGAATGCTCGAGGGGCTGCTTGCCGATCTGCGCATGCAATACGTTTCGCTGATCAACTCACCGCAGAAAGCTCCACGGTTCTCGGGCAGTGATATCACCGGGGGGAGATGAAGCTCACCTTTTTAGGTACAGGCACCTCCACCGGAGTCCCGTCAATCGGCTGTGAATGTGAGACCTGCACTTCAGACGATCCTCGCGACAATCGTCTGAGAGTTTCAATCATCATCGAACATGCGGGACGCACTGTCCTGGTGGATACGTCCGCCGATTTTCGACAGCAGGCGTTGCGCTTCGGATTGAAACATCTCGACGCGGTTCTCATCACGCACTGTCACGCCGATCACGTTTTTGGTCTCGACGACATCCGGCCGCTGAACTTTCGTTTCGGAGCCCTCAGTGTCTACGCCAACGAACGCGCCTGGGTGGATATCAAACGTATCTTCAAGTACATCTTCGAGCCTTCGCACTTTGGCGGCGGCCTGCCGGAAGTGATTCCGAATATCGTTACGCCTGGCGCGAGTTTCTGCCTCGGGCGCGAATTGGAGATAACGCCGCTCGAAGTGATTCACGGTCGCCTGCCTGTGATGGCCTATCGTTTCAATGACTTTGCTTACCTGACAGATCTCAGCGAGATTCCGCGCGCTACACTCGACTCGCTGATGGGTTTGGATGTGCTGGTGCTCGACTGCCTGCGGTTCAAGGAACACCCAACGCACTTGTGGGTGGATAAAGCGCTCGAGTATGTCGAGCAGTTGAAGCCGCGGCGAACTTTCTTTACTCATATCGCCCACGACATCAAGCATGCGCGCGATTCAGCCAGCCTGCCGGCGGGTGTCGAGTTTGCTTACGACGGATTGGTAGTCGAGTGATGCGCCTCTTTCACGGAACTGACAACGCTGAGATTCAACGGCCGACAGTGCTCACGCTTGGCGTGTTTGACGGGCTGCACCTCGGACATCAGTTGATTATGAAGACGGTCGTTGAACGAGCACGCACGGTGGGCGCGGTGCCGACCGTGATCACGTTCGATCCTCATCCGCGCGCTGTGTTGCATCCCGAATCAGCGCCGCCGTTACTGCAAACTTTCGATCAAAAGATCGAAGGCTTTGGCGTGCTCGGAATCGAGCAAACGATCGTGGTGCGATTCACGAAAGAGTTCTCGAATATTCGTGCCGAGGATTTTCTTAAGGACGTTGTGATCGATCGTCTACACGCGAAGGAAGTTTATCTCGGCAAGGGCTTCGCGTTTGGCCATAAGCGTGAAGGAAACATCGAGTTGCTGAAGCGCGTCGGTGAGGAGCTCGGCTTTGTTGCCGGCGAAGTCCCGGAGGTTAAAATGCGCGGCTGCCGCGTGAGCTCGAGCAAGATTCGTCAACTGCTTGCCAATGGCAACGTCAACCTTGCGCGGCGCATGTTGGGCCGTCCATACGGTGTCGAAGGGCGCGTGGAAAGAGGCTCAGAACGGGGTCATAAGCTCGGTTTTCCAACGGCCAACCTCCACCCACACAACCGCGTCATACCCAGGAACGGTGTGTATGTGACCGGGACGTTGATTGAAGGACAATGGCGTCGTAGTGTTACGAATGTAGGCGTGAGACCGACGTTTGCGGATGCCACGGAACCTTCAGTTGAGACCTTCGTAATGAACTGGCACGGCGATCTTTACGGCGATGTTGTGCGCGTGCGTTTTCTGTATCGCCTTCGTGACGAGCGGAAGTTCAGCTCAATCGAGCAGTTGAAAACCCAGATAGCAAGAGACGTGGAGCGAGCGAACAGTTACTTCGAGCGAGCAGGCACGAAGCACATGCTGTCAGTGATATAACATTATTGAAATGACTTCGAATTTAGCACTCATTAAGAAAACGGAAACTAACGGAAACGGTCTGGCAGCGCCGCCATCACCGAAGTATTCCACGCCGGTCGAACCGTTGACAGAAGAGATGGTCGATGAACTTCTCAAAGGGCGCGGTTTGCGTGGCTGGTTGCGTGCGGCGCTAGTCGCGCGTGTGTTGGGACTCTTTTCGCTTTACCTGTTTCTCGATACTTACGACGTGCGGGCGGATTTCAATCGCCGCGCGGTCAAGAGACTGCGAGACCTCGCCCGGCAAAAGGGACGGTCGGCGCAGCTCAAGGCCTGGTTCAACGCTCAAGTCTATGTCGAGTTGGATCGCTTCATTCGCATCCTGCGCTACGCGATCTTTCGTGGCGCTGAAGGTTCCGAGCGGAAGCAAGCCCGACTTCAGAAGCAGGCTGTGTGGCTGCGCGAGTCGCTGATCGAGCTTGGTCCAACATTCATCAAGATCGGCCAGGCGCTTGGCACGCGTGCCGATCTGTTGCCACTGGAATACGTCAAACAACTTGCCACGCTTCAGGACCAGGTACCGGCATTCCCAACCGCAGAAGCGTTTGCGATCGTAGAGTCGGAGCTTGGTCGTAGTCTTCACGAAGCCTACGCGGAGATCGACGCCGAGCCGATCGCTGCTGCTTCACTCGGACAGGTCTATCGCGCGCGTCTGAAGTCTGGCGAAGAAGTCGCGGTCAAAGTTCAGCGTCCGAACCTCGAATCGATCATCTCGTTTGACGTGGCGATTCTGTTTCGCCTCGTGAAGCTGACCAATCGTTTCTTTCCGCGAGCGAATGAGAACGCCGATTGGGAAGGAATGCTGCGCGAGTTTCACTCGACGATTTTCGAGGAGATGGATTACGTCAAAGAAGGACGTAACGCTGACAGGTTTCGCTACAACTTCCGCACCTGGCGCGCGATTCGTGTCCCGAAGATCCATTGGTCGCACACGAGCACGCGCGTGCTCACGCTCGATTTTATTCGCGGCACGAAGGTGGTTGACCTCGAAGGCCTGCGCGCCAATCGCATATCGCCGGTCAAAGTTAATCGACTGCTGATTCGTACCTATCTCAAGCAGCTACTCGAAGACGGTTTCTTCCACGCGGATCCGCATCCGGGAAATCTGCTCGTGATGGATAGCGGGCATCTCGCTTTCTTCGATTTTGGAATGGTGGGACGGATCACGCCGACACTTCAGACGCAGATGATCGACGCGTTCTTCCACGTGGTCGGTCGTGACGTGCGTGGGTTGGGCCAGGACATCATCAACCTGAATTTCCTTAAGCCGGGAGTCGATCCGGAGACGGTGCGTCCGGTGGTGGAGAGTCTGTTCACGCACTACCTCAATCTCAGGCTTGGGGAAGTGAACTTTAAGGAGCTCACTTACGATCTGGCGGAAGTGATTTACGAGTATCCGTTCCGTCTGCCGTCGAATTTCACATACATCATGCGCGCGCTGATGACGCTCGAGGGCATCGGCGTGGTTACGGATCCGGGATTTAGTTTCTTCGAGACAGCGAAACCGTTTGCGAAGGAATTCATGCTCAGGCGAGAAGGCCGCCTGTTCCGGCAATTGATCTTCGACAAGCTGACTGGACGCGAGAACGGCGACAGTCGCATTGCATGGTCCAGGGTTTGGAAGCTGACGAAGATGGCCGCAAAGATGTATCTCGAGAAGTAACGCCGAAGGCGTTGGCTAATTTGAGCCCAGGGTTGGAGCGCAGCGACAACCCTGGGTTAATTTTTAGGAAACAATTGAACCCTGAAAGGGTTTGTTCCGGGGCGAACCCCTTCAGGGTTTAATGCAATTTGGTTTTAGACCCAGGGTTGTCGCTGCGCTCCAACCCTGGGCTGCAATTAGCGAACGCCTTCGGCGTTATAAGGATTCAAGCCAACTCGCGAAAGTTACCGGGTGTTTACTTTATCCCCATTCGATGCGGGCATGTTCAGGCGCTCGCGGAAGAGGTTGAGTAACAGTAGCGCGCCGATGCCGCCGCCGCCCTCACCACTGCCGCCGCCTGTGGCCATCACGTCAGGCGTGATGCGAACACCCTTCTCACCGATCACCTTCAACGTCTCAACCAGCGCGACCCCCTGTGCCCCAAGCGCGTTCACCTGTTCGCGATAAGCGACGCCCTGGGCTTCACCCATCAACCGCACCTTCTCAGCTTCGGCGCGGCCGGTTTGCTGAATGTAGTGAGCCTCGCCCTCGCCTTCAGCCTTGCGCTGCTCGGCACGTTTGCTCGCGATCTCCACGCCAACCGTCGCAGCCACGAGATCTTTCTGGTTGTCAGCATGCGACTTGGTCTTCTCGAGCTGAATGCGTTTCTCTTCCGCCTCGCGCTGAGCGTTGTACATGTTCTGACGCTGCTCGGCGAGGATCTTCTCGGTTTGAGTCTTCATCAGCTCTTCCGGAAGATGAATGTGACAGATGAGCACGTTCACTACGTCGACGTGATACTTCAGCAAGTGCGCCCTGACGCGAGCTTCGGCGCGCTCCTGCTCCTCGTGTCGATTTTGCAGGTACGCCATTGCCGACGATTCAGACGCCTGGTTGCGGAAGATCGAGTCGATGAGCGGATGCATCACGTTTTGAATCAACCGCTCGATGCCGCCAATCTTCGCGACCATGAACGGCGCGTCTTCAGGCTTCACGCGAAAGACCACGCGAACTTCCAGTTGCATCGTGAAACCGTCTTTCGAGATCACCTCGAATGGATTGAACGTGTTGGCAACTTCACCCGCGGTCCATTCCACCGTCTGGTTGGTAGTTGGAATCACGATCGGGCTGATGGCCAAAGTGTTGACGTAGTAACGTCCCGGGCCAACCACCGTCTCCTGAATGCCGCGATAGCCTTCGGGTACGACGTAGGCTTCGTGCGCGCCTTCGTCGAGACGTCGATCGGCGGGGTCGCCCGTCATCAGATCGGCTTTGATCTGTTCGACGGTACGGTCGTCGTCAATCATGTCCAAACGCTGAGCCGACTGTTGCACCTGCTCCCGCTCCTCGCGTTCCATTCGCTGGCGAACTTTCTCCGCCATCTCACGCCGGACTTCCTCTGAAGGATCCTTTCCAACGTTTGATACAACGACAGCGACTTCACCCGGCTTAATTTCCTTTGCTGTTTCAGGAATGACTTTGAACAGCAGCGGATTGATGTAATAGGTTCCCGGCAGCAGGATATCTTTTTGTGGACCACGCTGGCCGCCCTTGCCGATGAACTCGTGTCCATCCTGGAAGTTGTCGTGGCCGGCGAATGATTCGGCGACGTAGTCGCGCGGGTTCAGCGGCGCGCCGTCCAACGCTTCAACGAGACCAATCTGATTCTCATTGATCACAGTCGCATCGAAGAGGCGAACGTTGAAGAGTCCCGGCTTGGCTTCAGTAGATCCTTCGATGGATCCGGACTGCGTCAGGATGCGATAGACACCCGGCGTCAGAATGTCGACCTGTGGTCCCTTTTGTCCGCCCGATGCGATGAACTGCTCGGCGTCCTGGAAATTGCAATGGTCCGAGATCGCTTTACCAAGCAGGCGACCGGGATCGAGTGGACCACCGTCAGCGGACGTTACTACGCCCACTTTGCCTTGCGGAATCATCGTCGCCTTAGCCACTGAAACGCGGAACAGGTAAGGATGTATGGGCCATAGACCAGGCGGCAGCGTGCGCAATTGAATACCTTTGACGCCGCCGCGTTTGATGAACGCGATCGGATCCTGGAAGTTGTTATGAGCATTCTGGGCCCGGTCTGGCGCGAAGATACGACCGGAAGGCATTGGCTCGCCGTCGACCGCTTCGATGATGCCCATCTCGTCGGCGCCAATCTCGATCAGCGGCACTTTGCGAACTATCTTTTCAAACGGAAATTTGATCAAGTGTAAGCCGGGCTTCAGCACGTCGGCTTGAATACCAACTTCACCTTCGGTGGCCACCACTCTTCCCGGCGGCATTTTTGCACCCAGATATCGTCGTTCCTTGATGGCGATTTCGCGCGCACCTACGTTGACGAAGATGCGGTTCACGATGATGAGGAAGAGAATCAGAAGAACGAAGGCTCCGATGAGCACTGGCAACACAGTTGCAATATCAATATTTTGCATGGCATGTCTCTTTCAAAGTTCAACTGGAGGCAGTTGATGGTTAGATCGGGTTGTTTGCAAGTTCCAGCTCACGATTCGCACTGGAAAGGGTTTCTTTCAGAACGAAGCCTGCGCCGGAAGTTCGGGTGCGCGATGACAGCACCCAGTATTCGCTATTGAATAACGATTGCAGATCTTTCGCGGAGAGATCGGCCAGGCTGCCGTCTCGCCACGACATGAGCACGAGTTCTATGGCTCTTTCGTAATTCTTCGCATTGTCTGAGAGGGCGGCGACATGGAGCAGTTGTGTCGTCGTGTTTCTGTTAGGAGATTTTTGATACTCGCGAATCGCGTGGATCGCCTGCTCGAAAGTTTCTTTGGTTACTTTGGGCGCCTCTTCCGGAGCTCGATTTTCCGGTGGCGATAAAAGTTGATTAACGCGGAACTCGGGAAATAAAGTGCTTGGCTCTGGAGGCGGCGGTGGCAACTCCAACATCTGCGAATTAGTCGTCGGTCTTTGCCAGAAATAGATGGCGATGACGATTAAGGCTAAGGCTAAAACCGAACTGATAAGAAGGGTGACCATCGCGGTCTGGAAGGCTTCCGAAGTGCTCTGTGAGCCTTGCCAAGTAATTATTTATACGCCTGTCTGGATAGAAAGTTCAAGGCCACAGATTTACACGGAAACAGATGGATTCAGTTTTTAATCCGTTTGTTTCCGCGTGAATCTGTGGCAAAAATCTCTATTTAGAACTCAGAGCGTTGAAGAATAGCGGGTAAGTCGCAAGAGACTGGGCGCGGTACTGCGGGCGGAAACCGAACAGAATTACGCGTCCCTTGCCCATCGTCACCTCGACCAGCGCAGCTTTGCCTTTGATCAGGTCACCGCCCAGCAGCCAGCCTGACAGCAGCGGGTCTTTGTCGGTGGGATACGATGCGACCACGTGCACGTTCGACGCCGGCACAGTCGCGTTTGGATCGTTGGTCACTTCAAACACCGGCGAATCCTCGGCCCATGCGATCGTCTCTTTCGGCATGCCCGCAGCGATCGGATTCGAAGTGTCGAGTTCGATTCGCAGGATCGATCCCGGCACATAAAAATCCGTCCGCGGCAATCCGCCGACCACGTTGCGCAAAGGTAATTTGAACTGTTCGATCGCGAAGTTTGAAGCGCGGTTCAGAAAGACGAGCGTGCCGCCAGTCTCGACAAACTCGCGCAGGTGCCTGACTCCTTCCGGTCCGAGACCGCCGGTGTATTCCGGTGGCATCGCGCCGCTTCGATAACCTTCAAGGAGTGTGCGAGCAGACTGATCCGGAACGAGGATCACGTAGTACTTTCCGGTCACACCCGGAGACGGCTTGAATATCGTTATGCCCGCGCGCAGCTCTTTGTCAGTGAGCACACCGTAAGGAAGATCTTTTGAATCCATGATCCATTTGGTCCAACCTTCATCCTGGCTGGGCACCGATGAATGGTAGATCGCCGGCAACTCAGCTTTTGTGGGTGTCCCCTTATTTACAAACCCGATGACCTCAGGGATTGCGCCGGTAATTGGCCTGCCAGACGCTTTGACCGGATGAACTGCGACACCCATCAACAACGGCAGTGTATGCGCAGTTACGTCGTAAGGAGCGATGGGATGTCCCTCCGCGTCTCTCAGATTAGGGTAACGCTGCACCTCCAGCAGTGTTTTTGCGAAAGCGGCATAGGGTTGGTCCATGCGGACTAACGAGGTACCGTATTTCGTCCGTTCAATCTCAACACCGCCTCGACGGAGAATGTTGAGCAGCGGTTCGGAGTTTCCCGCAGGCTCAATCAAAAACCCGGCAAGCTCGCCGGGACGGCGCGGGCGCACGGCCTCTTTCCCGATCGCATAGAAACGTCGCAACCACTGCTCGCGATTCGCTGCCGCATGGTCCAACAGGAGAAACGCAGCGGTGGTCATGTATTTGGTGATGTCGCTCAGGTGCCACTCACCACCACGCCAGAGTGGTCCAAACTTTGGCGACTCCTTCTGCGGATCGTAGCCCTCGCGCGAACGCAGCTCATCAAACTTCAACGTGATTGGAGAAGCGATTCTCGCCGAGGCAGTTTCAGACAGCATGCGCGCGCCTGCATGGTAGTGCGAATACGCGCGCGCCGGAGTCCACGCATCGTACGTCGAATTGGTTGTGATTCCCTGGAACCCTTTGGCGCGCATCTCAGTCGCCATCCAACTTCCAAGCTCTGTGTAGGCTTGCACGATCGCTTTCGGAATGTTTGGCTCAACCGGCGGCATGTACGGCGGCAGGAACAGTCGCGATCCAAAAGCGCCTTGCTGGTGTATGTCGTGGACGATCTGCGGGTGCCAGACGTTGTGAATCTTATCGACGGTGAGCTGCGTCTCGACTTGCGTGAACGCGTACCAGTCGCGGTTGTTATCGTGACCGGTGTACTTGTGATAGAGCTCGGGAGGATCGGTGCCTTCGAAGGGCGTGCCGAGAGTTTTGTCGTACCAGTTTTTGACGATGTCGACGCCGTCGGGATTGAGTGACGGAACCAGCAGGATGATCGTGTTGTCGAGAATTTTTTGGATCTCGGGTTCGGTTGACGAAGCGAGCCGGTGGGCGATCAGCATGCTGGAGAGATAAGAACCGACTTCGGTCGAGTGAATTCCACAAGTGATCAGGACGATGGTTTTGCCCTGGCGAATCAGTTCTGCTGCTTTGCGATCGCGTGTCGCGAGTGGGCCGAGTTTGCGTGGATCGGCGAGCTGGTCCTGGATCTTTTTGAGCTCGTCGAGTCGCGCGAGGTTCGCGGGCGTGCTGATGGTCGCCATCACGAACGGCTTGTTCATCGTTGTCTGGCCAAGCGTTTCGAAGTTTACACGGTCGCTGGCGCGATCGAGGCGCTCGAAGTAGTCGACCACCTGGCTCCACGAAGCCAGTTTGCGATCCTCACCGGGCGTGAACCCCAGAACCTCGGCGGGCGCGAGAATCTTTGTTTGAGTTAAGACTTGGGAAGCCACGCAGAGCAAAAGCAGCATCAAAACAACGGTTCTGTTACGCATCGGTTTTCCAGCGGAGCGGCTTTAGAAGAGCAAGTGCAGTTTATCGAAAGCCGTAAAAAGGCACAAAAAGCGGCTTACTTGGTCTTGCCGAGCGGCTCGTGGCCCGTGTAAAGTAACGGCGTTTTCTAACCCCTGCGCACTCCCCGTTTTTCAAAACTTGTTGGAGGTCAAACCGGATGTCCAGTGAAAGCATCCCTGCGAACGAGTATCCCGACCGGGTGGGTTTCAAGCCGGATAATCCTTATCTGGCGACTTTTCGACCTTACATTCCTGCCGGAGTCAGGTTACGTGAGCTGACGATCCTTCCTCTCATCATGGGGACGGTGCTTGGCATCATCTTTGGTGCTTCGTCGTTGTATCTCGTGTTGAAGGTAGGACTGACCGTCAGCGCTTCCATTCCCGTCGCCGTGATCTCGATCACTCTCTTTCGCGTGTTATCAAAAATGGGTCTGCGCGACGCGACTATTCTCGAAAACAACATAGTTCAGACGGCAGGTTCGGCGGGTGAGTCGATCGCGTTTGGCATCGGCGTCACCATGCCGGCGATTTTGATTCTCGGGTTTGACCTTGAGCTGTCGCGCGTGATGCTGGTCTCCGTGCTCGGAGGGTTGCTGGGAATCCTGATGATGATTCCTCTGCGCCGGGCGCTCATCGTCGCTCAGCACGGCTATCTCAAGTACCCGGAAGGCACCGCGTGCGCGGAGGTGTTGAAAGCGGGCGCATCAGCAGAGTCTCGCGCCGCGGCGCTGGAAGGCTCGCGTGAAGACACCGCCGTGGTGGACCAGGCCGCAACCGGAGGCAAGACGATCATCAGCGGCTTCGGCCTCGGGTTCCTCTACTACGGTATCGAACAGATTTTTAAGACGTGGAAAGAGTATCCGGGCAAGGTCTTCGGCAGACCGTTCGAAGGCGGCTCCATCGCGATTGAAAACAATCCCGCGCTGCTCGGTGTCGGCTACATCATTGGACCGCGCATCGCGTCGATCATGGTTGCGGGCGGCGTGCTCGCGTACCTCGTTTTGATACCCGCCATCAAGTATTTCGGCGGCGGCTGGGTGACGCCGCTCGCTCCGGAAACAACGCACCTCATCAAAGACATGTCCGTCAGCCAGATTCAAAAGGGCTACATCCTTTACATCGGCGCGGGCGCGGTGGCGGCTGGCGGAATCATCAGTCTCTTTCGATCGCTGCCCGTGATCTGGAGTGGTTTGAAGGGTGGTCTCGCCGATCTGCGTCGCTCCGGCGCCGGCTCCGAGGTCAATGCGCCGCGCACGGATCAGGACCTTTCGATGAAGTTTGTGCTGGGCGGAATCATACTTCTGGTCCTCGTGATCATGGCCGTTCCGCAACTCAACTTGCGCTTCAATATTCTCGGCGCGCTCTTGATCATCGCTTTTGGTTTTCTGTTTGTGACTGTCTCGTCTCGACTGACGGGTGAAGTCGGTTCCTCGTCTAATCCGATTTCAGGAATGACGGTGGCGACGTTGTTGCTGACGTGTCTCGCGTTTCTGATTATCGGCTGGACCGCTCCACCTTACTTTGTCACTGCCCTTTCCATCGGCGGCATCGTCTGCATCGCGGCTTCAAACGGCGGCACGACGTCTCAGGATCTCAAGACGGGCTTCCTCGTCGGCGGCACGCCCAAGTATCAGCAGATTGCGATCCTCGTTGGCGCGCTGGTTTCGGCACTCGCACTCGGTCCAATCCTGCTGGCGATGAATCAATCGGGCAGCGTTTATGTTCCGGTGGCTCAGAACAAGGATTTCAGCTTTCCAGCGGACTTCAAGTTCACGCCGGATCAGTATGTGAAGAGCGGAGATCAACCCAAGCAGGAGCGACTCCAGGGCGGGCAGGCAAGCTCAGACAGCAGCTCTTACTACGTGGTCCACAAGACCTCGACCGACTACGGTCCCGCGGGTCGTTACCTGGTTAACGATCAGGGCGTGCCGGTGTATCTCGCCGACCCGGGCATCAACGGTATCTACGACAAAGTGCCCGGCACTAACAACACGGTCGCGAAGTTTACCGCGCCCAAGGCGACCCTGATGTCTTACATCATCAAAGGCATCTTGAGTCGGGAACTTCCGTGGGGGCTCGTACTGCTCGGAGTAATGATCACGATTGTGCTCGAGTTGAGTGGTGTGCCGTCACTCGCGTTCGCGGTTGGAGTGTATCTGCCAATCTCGACGTCGGCGCCGATCTTCGTGGGCGGCGCTGTTCGTTGGCTGGTAGATAAGTACCTGCGTAAGAAACCCGAGAACATGAAACTGACGGAAGAGCAGATGGCTGCTGAGACTGATAAGAGTCCCGGCGTGTTGCTCGCGTCCGGTTACATTGCGGGAGCGACGCTGGCGGGCGTCATCTTCGCTTTCATGAACTTGAGTGAGGGCATCGTGACGCGACTGAAGGGCTTCGAAGAGTGGGCCACTCATAGCAATCCGTTCTTCGAAGGTCCAAACTCGGACATGCTGGGCATGATTCCGTTTCTGCTCATAACGATTCTGCTGTATCTCGTCGGGCGCGAGCTGGTCTTGAAACCAACTCCGATCGTGCGGCGAGAGTAAGTTCTTGCCACAGATGAACGCGGATAAAGGCAGATCTGCCAAAAATCCGCGTTCATCTGCGGCTGCTTTACGGTAAACTGCAAACGTCATGCATATCTTTTTGATTGTTCTGCTGCTTTTTTCCTCCCCAACATTCGCTCAAACCACGCCGCGCTCGCCAACCGAAACAATGCGCGAGTTTTACCGAATGATGCGCGAAAAGAAGTTTCGCGAGGCGTTTGGGATGTCGATCTACCGGCCCGCCCTCGAAGGTCTCTCGACGCAGGAGTTTGAAGACCTGCGACCCGACTTCGAAAAGATGGCAGCCGCTGTGAGCGAAAAGATTCCGGAGCAAATAGACGTCACCGGCGAACAGATTAGCGGCGACATGGCTACCGTGTTTGTGAAGGTGCTGGACGCCGACGGGAAAGAGAAAGTCGAACCTGCTTCGCTGATCAAGATAAATAACAGTTGGGTAGTCGGCGATAAGGAAGCTCTGGAACTTGTTAAGAAGACCGGCAAGAACTTCTTTTTCGAAGCCCGCATCAACGCCCATCACAGCGACGTCCAGGACATGCTGACGCGTATCACACTCGCGCAGGTGGCTTATAGTCAGGGCCACAACGGCCAGTTTGGCAACACCGCCGAGCTAATCACCGCCGGCTTCATCCCGAAAGATCTCGAGGGGACTGAAAGCACCGGCTACCGCTTTCAGATCTTCCGTTCGACTGACGGCAAATCCTGGTACGCGACCGCGGAACCCGCGCAATACGGGCGCACGGGCCGCCTCTCCTTTTATCTCAACGCTTCCGGAGTGCGAAGCGGCGACGTCGGCGGTAAGCCGCTCCCAGTAAAAAATTAAACTATTGCATCGCTGCGAGCAGGTTTTCTAGAATGCTTTTGCGGCGACTTGCCCCCAAATCGCTTCCCGATAGCCTTCCTCAATTGGTCTGCGAATACTTAGTGGTTGCACGAGATGTCGGAATTGCCCCGCAGAATCGTGTCGCAGTTACGCCGTTTTATTGGGAATCGGCGACATAGCCGGCGTGTGCGCACGCGCCTGAGCTTCACTTTGAGCTTGTCGGATCCGCGAGTGAATTCCAATGGATCGCGCCGCTTGCCGAAGCTGAATGGACACACGCTGGATATCAGCACGACGGGGCTGGCGCTGATTGTGCCCGCGATTCGGATTGGCGAACACTACCTCGCCGGAGATGATCGCAAGCTGCACATCAAGCTCGAGCTGCCGAGTGGGCCAATCGAGATGATGGTGGCGACGGTCAGGTACGAGAGCATGGAAGATGAGAGCGGGTATTTGATCGGGGCGCGGATTCTGGAGATGAGCGACACGGACCGCGTGAGTTTTGAGAAGTACGTGGTGACGCGGATGAACGCGGATTGATTACGGATTGAAGACCAGGGTTCCGAATGCTTCGGGTACGTGGAAATTGGGCTCGGGGGTTCTGGTTGGTAGCCATGCGAGGTAACGTTCGGGGGATTCTGGTCCAACGCAACGAAATACGTTCACGCGCCACTCGTCACCGGTTTTAGGTTTGGGAATAGCTTCACTCCACGGGATCTTCATTCCGATCGTTAATTGATCTTTTGAGAGTTTTGCGGCGGTGGTGAAGCCTGAGGCGAAGTCCCAATCAGTCTCTCTTCCGGTTGGCCTCACCGTGATTCCCAGGTCAAGCCACTCGCCGGTGGGCGCTGCCTCGAATTCGAAGTATCGCGACGGATTTGCCGGATCAGGAGCGAGGAAGATCTCGCAGACGTCACGGTCCCAGAGTCCGAGTGTCTTCTTGTCTGTTTGCGGATTCTCCGCAACGATCAACGGCTCCTTTTGCGCACACACAAATCGAACGTGCAGGGCCTCACTGGACCAGCAGATTCTCGCTTCAGCATGACGCGCCGGCGGCGCCGCCTCGCCGGACCAGTAGTGCTCGATCACGATCGGCTGACACTGCTGCCAGATCTCATTTTCAAAATCAGCCTCGCCGATCGGCTGGTTCACATGCTGGGCAACAATTTGCATTTATTTCAAAGCGCTCAGGCAATCATTGATGAGCTTCTCAGGATCTTCGTTCTGAAACACACGCGCCGTGATACCACGTTTGCCAAACCGCTGCATCAGATACTCCGACTCGTCCGCGACGCCACCCGTTCCAGTCAAACACCCAATCACCTTTCCTTCATCGTGCGCAATCGTGAACTCGTTGAGCGAACCCATCGCGCCCGCAACGAACAGCGCAATATCACACGATCTCACCAGCACCACATTTCTTCCCTTCAATCCAAACCCGGTGTAGATCAACGTGTCGCAAGCATCGGTCGGCAACTTGTACAACTCGACGTGCTCCCATTCGTTACTCCCCGGCGAGATGCCGACATGAAAAACGCCGGCATCGTGCGCCGTCTTTCCAACCACGTAAACGATGCCCGTCGTAGCCCCGCTCAAAAGCACGACATCTTTTGCCGCGATGGCGTGTGCGAGACGTTCGGCCTTCGCGCCTGTCTCCAGCCGCGCGCTTTCCGAAGCCGCCGAGCCCATCACTCCGATCTTTGTTCGCATACTTGATCCGTATCTAGCCGCGTTAATCCGCGGCTAACTTTCAGTTCGCGGTCCCACCAGCGTTGAGTCACAAACCACATTATTCCCGGCACCATAAAAAGGAGCCCGATACCAACAGTCACGATCCGCGGGGAAATCTGAAATCGATCGAGCAGCTCGCCGGTCGTGTAGTTGGATGCTGCCATGGTCAATGTTAACAACGCCAACTCGGCGGCGAACACCCGCCCGCGAAAACTATCATCAACCGCTCGTTGCAGTAGCACGGTGGAATTAACCCACAGGATGCTACCGCCGCAATGCGCAATTCCCAGCACGACAAGAGCAAAAATAAAACTGGTCGCACTGCCAAACGCGGCGTAGAAAACGCCGGCGATCAGAAACGCGATGCCGATCGACGCTTGCATACGTCTGTTGCCTTCACCCGAGATGCGCCGCGCTACGATCGGGCCAACGGCGGTGCCGATGCCGCGTGCCGTAAAGAGCACGCCGATGCCCTCGGCAGCACCTTTGCCCACCGGAAAGATGCGTTCGCCGAAGACGGCCAGCAACGTCAAAATACCGCCGCCTAATCCCCAGGCTGGTTTCACCAGCAGCATCGCCAGCACGCGTGGTCGATCCTTTACGTACCTGATTCCCTCGATGGTTTCAGTGATGCCCAGAAGGCGTCCTAAAGCGAGCTTTTGTCGTTCGCGTTTCTGACGTTTGGGGACGCGAATGCTGGCGATCAAAGCTGCTGAGAGCAGGTAAGTCGCGGCATCGAGAACGAAGGCGACGTTGGTTCCGAACCAGCCGGTGATGAACCCGCCGATGGCTGCGCCGATCGTGAGCATCGCCGACCACGTCACCGAAGTTATCGCGTTTGCCGCAACCAGCTCGCGATCTTCGACGATAGATGGAATCGCCGCTGTCTTTGCAGGTTCAAAGAAAGTGGAAAGTCCCAATTGAAAAACAGTCAGCACGTAGACTAACCACAACTGATCCGCACGCCGAACAAACAAAAAACCGAGAACGACGACCGCTCGCAGCAAGTCCGAGACGATCATGATTCGTTGCCGGCTAAACCTGTCGGCAACAACTCCCGAAATCGGTCCGAATAAAAAACTCGGCACAAACCGCGCGACCAGAAGCAATCCAACGTCACGCCCCGAGCCCGTTAGTCTAAGAATGATCGTGTAGAGCGCGATGGTGTCGAACCAGTCGCCCATCTGGCTGACAACCTGCCCAAGCCACAACTGTCTGAAGCTGCGATTGCGTCGCAACAAATCGATGTATCCCACTTGCCCGGGCATGATTGCTACTTTAATTCATCGTCGTGCAAAACGTCGAAGGCATTGAGCGCCTCCTTGGAGTGCGGCGGCCTGGCGCCGCTTTGTTATCGATCACGCTCGATCGAGACCAAAGCGGCGCCAGGCCGCCGCACTCCAAAGAGGCGCTTAATCCATTCTGACTGAAATTCTCAATGTGACGTGTCAGATTGGAATGAAGTCAACACACTGATCGCGAATTCGTAAGTTTTCGCAACGGCACACGAGTTGAACATAGGCATAGCGCGGCGAAGAAGCCACTGGCTTCGCGGGCTCTCCGCACGGGGTCCGTAGCCGCAAAGTTCTATGACAACGACGAGCCGAGAAACATCTCACCCAGCACGGCAGCCTTCCCGACAGGGGCTGCCACTTGCCCACTTCGCCGGAGATAGAGCTGAGTTGCTCCCAGTTCTGTCTCCGGCAGCTTTGTTGCGCGACTCGCTCGCGCAATGGTGGCTCGCAAACCAACTCTGGATCTCCTGGACATTACTCGTGGTGCCACTCGCGCTCGAAATAATGTACGGCACGTTTCTCTTGCCTTATCTCCTTCTCACTCCGATCTCGATTCTTGCAACTTATCTGATCTACCGCAGCGCTCGATCACGTTTGCAGTCAAAGACAAACGAGATCGAAGCGCTGAGTCAACTTCACTTAGCAACCGCGGAAGCTCTGGCTACCGCCATCGACGCCAAAGATCAAACAACGCATTGCCACGTTCGCCGCGTGCAGATTTATGCAGCGGGCATGGGCGAAGTATTTGGTCTCACGCCAAACGAGATAGCGGCGCTGAAAGCGGGCGCACTGCTGCACGACATCGGCAAACTCGCGGTCCCGCCGCACATCCTGAACAAGCCTGGACCACTAACGCCGGCAGAGTTTGAAAAGATGAAGATCCACACGGTTGTGGGCGCACAGATCCTCGGTCGTGTGGATTTTCCGTATCCCGTGATTCCCATCATCAGGCATCATCACGAGCAGTGGGATGGTCGAGGTTATCCCGACAGACTGCGCGGCGAACAGATCCCGATCACGGCGCGGATTATCTCAGTTGTCGATTGCTTTGATTCGGTTCGTGAAGATCGACCGTTTCGACGTGGCATGAGCATGGACGAAGCCACCGCGCTGCTGCTGCGCGGCTCTGGCATTCATTTCGATCCGGTGGTGGTCGAACAGTTTCTCAAACATCTGCCTCGCTTCGACGCGCAGATTGACGAGCTTGGCCTGCAACATCAACCCGCAAACCATTCGACTGAGCCGCCGATTCAACTGAGCACGGTCGATATGGCCCAAACGCGAGAGCGCGGCTCGTTCATCGCCTACGATCAAATCAAGAAAGCCCATCGCGAGGTCTACGCGCTCTACGAGATTGCCCGCACGTTCGGCACGTCGCTGAACGTCGAACACACACTCGAAATACTGGTCGATAAAGTCGGCCACGTGGTTCCGTTCGACACCTGCATCGTTTACTTCTACGACGAAACGAAAGGCTACGCCACCGCTCGTCACGTCGCGGGCAAGAACATTCAGAAACTGGCAGGGAGGTGCATCGCGCTCGGTGAAGGCGTTACGGGCTTCGCCCTCGCGAACCGAAGCCAGGTTAATCAACTTCATCCAAGTCTTGATTTCACAGACATCAATCCGGAAGCCGGGATCAAGTATCGCTCGATGGCTTCGTTGCCGTTGTTCAAGGACGACGTTCTGTTAGGCGCGTTGTCGGTCTACTCGAGTGAGCTCGAACAATATACCGACGATCACATGCGACTGCTGGAGACCGTGACGCGGCTTGCTTCTGACGCACTCGCGAATGCGATGCAACATGCTGAAGCGGAGTCGCACGCGTTAACCGATCCGCTCACCGGACTGCCCAACGCACGCTACCTCGCTTTGCGTTTCGAAGAAGAGGCAGCGCGCGCGCGCCGCACAGACCGCACGTTCCAGGTCGTGATGCTCGACCTCGATGAGTTCAAAAACGTGAACGACACGTACGGTCACAAGGCCGGCGACAAGATGCTGCGCGAAGTGGCGCACATCATCGAGACACAGTTGCGCGAGTACGATTTTCTGGCGCGTTATGGTGGCGATGAGTTTGTCGCGCTGGTGCAGGAAGTTGTGGGCGCACAGGTCGAAGAACTATGCGCCCGCATTGAAAGTGCCGTCTCGAAATTTGCACTGCCGTTAGGTAAGAACCGGTTTGCGCGTGTCGGGATCAGCGTCGGCACTGCGACTTTCGGTATCGACGGCGAGACCCTGGACCAACTGGTCGTCGCCGCCGACAACGAAATGTATCGCGTCAAATCAAACCACCGGCTTAATCGGCCGATTCAAATTGAGCTGGCCGGCGCGCAGTGAAAGCCGTGAGCGTGAAACGGAGCTCTGGACCAGTTCCATTGTCTGCTTCACAGTGATCTTCTGTATGAATGGCTTCGAGGCAAGCTCGATTGATGGTCCCGGAAGCGACGCCATGCCGAAGGTGGGGAACAAGTCAGTCGTGCCCCAATCGTGCGCCTCGACGATGGGCCGGATCTCATCGTACCAGTTGATACCGTCACCTTTCGGACTGTTTCCGTTCTGCGCAATTATGTAAAAGAGCCCGCCAGTGGTCCCAATGTAGTACGTGCCCTGGCCAGGCAGCCATCCGCCCTTACTAAACATCACCTGATGCTTGTCGAGGTCGACATTCGACGCCCAATCAAAGCCGTGATAACCGTGAGACCCCTTGCCGTCCGGGCCCTTCAACTCACCAGTGGCTTTGACGGCAGCCGCCAGCATATCGTCGATAGTTTCCTTTTTAAGCACGGGATTGTTGTTGCGGCAGGCGAACATTGCGCACAGCCGGGCTACGTCAACCACTGCGGATGACAAGCCGCCGCAGCCGTCGAACATTTCCATATCGAAGGTTCCGTAATGAGTTGGGACGAGAGGCCGAGCTTCGGTTCGGTCGCTCGAGCCGCATTCGAGTTGGAAGAGAGCCCAACCATTCTCCGGGTCGTGAACGGTCATATGATAACGGGCTTCGTCAGACGCCTGATCGCCAGTCAAAGATCGCGATCCGCGCGTTCGTGTTTGGCCCAGGGGATCGAGGACCAGCGTCTTGAGTGCCGCCTCGAAAGTTGAGGTATTCATCTTCTTTGCGACGATGAGGCTCAACAGGAAGTAGTCAGTGTTGCCGTAGACCGCATTGTTCTTGTCGCCTGGTTTGCCGGTCATGTCGAACGTGGCGATCCAGCGCGCCACCTCGGTGCCGTCCGACGGTAATTGCCCACCTGCTGCTTGCGAGGCCTCCACTGCGCCCCATACTCCTCCCTGGTTAATACCGGACGTGCTGGTCAGGAGATGTTCGATCGTGACATCACCGAAGCGACTGTCTTTAGGAGCCGAACCGTTCGGTTGTTTGAGATTGAGCACGCTCTGCATCTTCGTGCCGAGCGTCAGAGCGCCGCGTTCGATCAGTTCCCATATCGCGACTCCGCAGAAGCTCTTGGAAATGCTCGCCTGACGAAATAGCGTCGTCGGTTGAACGTTGGGATACGAGTCTTCGGCATTGGTGTAACCGCGCGCGTAGACCAGCCGCCGGCCCTTGACGATCGCGAGGGCGACACCGCGCAGGTTCTCTGACTCGACGTAGTTTTTGATTTTAGCGTCGATGGCTGCGACTGGTGACGTGCCGGTCATGCGAAAAGTGCGCGGGCTGATTTCCTCGCGCGTGGCAAAGATCGCGGCGAAGCGTGCGCTGTTACCCGAGCCTGAGGCCGAAACGCAGATGGGCCAAAGTCCGGCCGCCGCGTTGGCGTTGAACTCGGCCTGGTACTCGGCGGAGGTCATACCGACTCTCGATTTCCACGGACCGATTTGCGAGTCGACAAACAACTCCATGATGTTGTTCGAAGGTGTCACGCTCATGAGCGCCGGACGCGCACCCATCCCTGCCATGGCTTCGAAGCGTTGCTGTAGTTGGTTGCCACCTTCATCGACGGCGTCGATGTTCCATGCGATCTTGTTGGGGTTTGGACCCCAGATGGCGCAGTAGCGAGGTTCGTTTGGTGTGCCGAAGCAATCGGCCCACATCAGTATTTTTCCGGCATCGTGTTGCTGGCGGTTCAACTGAATAAACTCATCTTTCGACAGGTTAGACCGCGTCAGCGGAATGTTTGACATCTTGCGGAAGGCGCCGGCGAAGATAGCGCCGTCTTTTGGTCCAGTTGCGGTAATGATGTATGGTCCAAAGCCCTCGGCGGCCTGGTCCTCGAAAACTTTTTGATATCCCGATTGAGTTAAATTGATAAAAGAACGTGCTGCAATAACCTGGTCGCGTTTCACCATCACGGCGGCGAAACGCGGATCGTTTGGGGTGCCATAAATCGATAATGAGAGTGTGCGAAAGCCTTTTTCGGCGAATTTGTCGCGTTCCTGCACGTAATTAGCGGTATCGCGGTCGTGCATGGCGACGAGGTTTTGTGCGGTTAAGGTCATGATCAATCCTCCATATAATTGAGTAAATCCTTTCTCTATGTCGCTGGGGCCTCGATTTGTTAGGCCGCAAGGAATAGAACAAGTCAGTTAAGCCAGAACAAGTCAGCTAAAGCCAGAACAAGTCAGCTAAGCCAGAACAAGTCAGTTAAGCCAGAACAAGTCAGTTAAGCCAGAACAAAGTCAGCTAAGCTAGAACAAGTCAGCTAAGCTAGAACAAGTCAGGAAGGGTGGCTTGCCCCCGCTCTTTGAATTCCCTCAGCAGCGGGGGCAAGCCACCCTTCCTGACTTGTTCTAGCTTAACTAACTTGTTGACTTGTTCTAGCTTAACTAACTTGTTGACTTGTTCTAGCTTAACTGACTTGTTGACTTGTTCTGGCTTTGCTGACTTGTTGACTCGTTCTATTCCTTGCGCCACAGATCGAGGAAAATCTTGACATATTCCTCGCTCATCGCTTTCAATCCATTGCTAGGTGCGTCTGCACGACGTGACCGGCTGAAAGCATGGTTGCTCCCGCCGAAAATCACAACGCAACACTCTTAATAGTTGACGACGATGCCGCTGCCCGCGAAAGGCTCCGCGAAATCTTCGAGACTGCTCAGTACCGTGTTGTGACTGCTACCGAAGCTGCTTCCGCCCTTCGTGTGCTAAAGGGTGTGCGTTGCGATCTGGTTGCTCTCGACCTCGAGATGCCGGGCGTCGATGGACTCGCTCTTTGCAAACTACTTCGCGCTCAACCGACCACGAGCAAGTTGCCGATCATCGCGCTCTCAGAAAGCGACGATGAGACGCGCAAGGTGCAGGCTTTCACCGCGGGCGCCGACGACTACATCACTAAACCTTCAACTCCCGGCGAGCTTTTGTCGCGCGTCAGTCTTCACGTCCGCACGTCGCAACGCGAGTGGGCGCTGATCGGCAGTAATCGCGAGCTCAGATTTTTGTCTGACATCGGCCGCGGACTCTTGCGCGCTCTCGAACCGGAGCAGCTAGTCCGTCGTGTTGCCGGCGCCACTTACGAAGCGATCGAAGCCTCGCTGTGCGCCGCGTATGTCACCGTCGGTAAAGATAAAGATGCGTTGTGTGTGTTTGATCGTGAAGGCTCTGCCGACGATCCGTCACTACTCAACACCGCGGCGTTACAGGAATGGCTGCAATCGGAAAATTCAATCAACTCATCACTGATCACCGAGAAGAGCTCGTTTCTGCTGCGCGACGATCATCACGCAGCGGAGTACGTGTCGCCGTTTCGCTTCGCCGGACGCTCGAAGGGCGCGTTGATCGTCGCGTTCGATCTGCGTGAACAGTGCGGCGAGACTGAAAGACGTTTGATCGAAGCCGCGGCGCAGCAGACTTCACTCGCCGCTCACATCTGTTCGCTTTACCAGGCTGCGCGCGAGCAGTCAGTGAGCCTGGCGCGGGAAGTTGAGAAGCGGACCGCGGAGATCGAAGCACAGCGGCGGTTCATCGAAGCGATTGTCGATAGTTTGCCGTTATCTCTTTACGCGATCGATCGTGAGTATCGAGTGGTCGCGTGGAACCGCAACCGCGAGCTCGGGGAGCTCGGCATCCCGCGCGGTTCAGTGCTCGGTAGAAACGTCTTCAACGTGCTTACTCGCCAGCCGCGCGACGTGTTGGAAGAGGAATTCGCGCGCGTGTTTGAGAGCGGCGAGATCGAGCGCATCGACCAGGAGACGCCATCGCCAAAGGGCGACATCCGTCATTGGGTCATAAGCAAGATCCCGATGTGGGCCGACAACAGCGGGCAAGTGACGCACGTTATCACCGTCGGCGAGGAAGTTACCGATCGAGTCGAAGCGAATCGCGCTATCGCACGCGCTGAGAAACTCGCCGCGGTCGGACGCCTCGCGGCTGGAGTCGTACATGAGATCAACAACCCGCTCGCAACCATCTCCGCCTGCGCCGAGTCGCTCGAAGCACGCGTGAACGAAGGCGAGTTTAATGGTTCGGCGTCGCTTGAAGATCTGCGCGAATACCTCGGTCTGATTCGCAGTGAAGCGTTCCGCTGCAAGAGCATCACGATGGGACTGCTCGATTTCAGTCGCACGCGAAACGCAGACCACGTGACGATCAACCTCGCTGACGTGATTCGATCGGCAGTGCGCCTGCTCTCGCATCAGAAGCGAAGTCCGGACGTCTTTTTCAAAATCGAAATCGCGCACGACCTGCTACCCGTTTCCGGCGATCCGGGTCAGTTACAACAAGCCATCATCGCGCTCGCGACGAATGCGCTCGACGCAATGGGCGATAGCGGCGTGTTGACTATCCTCGGGCGCAACGAGGACGAGAAGGTGGTTGTCGAAGTCAGCGACACCGGCGTCGGCATTCCGCCGGAGAATCTGCCCAAAATTTTCGAGCCATTCTTCACCACAAAGGAAATCGGAAGAGGAACAGGGCTCGGGCTCGCCGTATGTTATGGTATCTTAACGGAGCATGGTGGCTCGCTTGACGTGCAATCGACCGTGGGAGCGGGAACCACTTTCACGATTACTCTCTCCGCAGTCAATCTAAGTGAGGAACAGACAGTTTGAGCGAGCAACAGCAGGCACGAATTCTGATCGCAGAAGATGAGGCCAACCTGCGGCTGGTCCTGCAAAAGGAATTGGAACGGCTGGGCTATCGCGTGCAGGCCGCTCCTGACGGAGAAGCCGCGCTGCGTAAGCTCGAAGAGAGCAACGTCGACGTGTTGTTGTGTGACATCAACATGCCGCGCATGGACGGCATGGAGCTGTTGCGGCGCGTGTATCAACGGCCCAATCCGCCGGAAGTGATCATGTTGACGGGCCAGGCCACGGTCGAGACCGCGGTCGAGGCGATGAAGCTTGGCGCCTACGATTACCTCACGAAGCCTTACAGCATTACTGAGCTCGACGTGCGCGTGAAGCAGGCGGCGGACAAGCGCAAGCTGCGCGTGGACAATGTTCGACTGCGCGAGCAGCTCGCGCGACAGTCAGCACTGCCGGAGATCGTTTCCGTGTCGGAAGTGATGAAGGAAGCGATACGTTTGATCGAGCGTGTGGCGCCGTCGGAAGCGTCGGTTTTGATCACGGGAGAGTCCGGTACCGGAAAAGAGCTGGTGGCCCATGCGATTCACAGGTTGTCGAATCGTGCTGAAGCGTCGTTTGTTGATCTCAACTGCGCGGCGTTTCAGGAGTCGTTGCTCGAGTCGGAATTGTTTGGTTATGAAGCGGGCGCGTTTTCAGGCGCTAAAGGCCGGAAGCTCGGCCTGATCGAGCTGGCTGATGGTGGAACGCTTTTTCTCGATGAAGTGACGGAGCTGCCGGCGCAGTTGCAGGCGAAGCTTTTGCGCGCGATTGAGACACGGACGTTCTTCAGAGTTGGCGGCGTGAGGAAAGTGGAAGTCAACGTGCGCATCGTCGCTGCCACTAATCGAAATCTCGACACGGTGGTTAACGATGGCGTGTTCAGATCGGACTTGCTTTACCGGATCAATGGGTTCCAGATCAGTCTAGCGCCGCTGCGAGAGCGACCGGAAGATATTGAACCGCTGGCTCGATACCTGCTGAAACAAGTTGCGGGCACACATCCGCCGGAGCTCACTGAAGACGCTTTTTCGGCGTTGCGTACGTATCACTGGCCGGGCAACGTGAGGCAGTTGAAGAATTGTTTGGAACGGGCAGTGATTCTTTCGAACAATGGACGGATCACGCTTTCGGAGCTTCCACCTGAAGTGACGCGGCCCGTAGTTGCTGCGCCTGTGCTGCCGGGTGTTGTGCCTGCCGCCGTAAATGGTGAGGCGCCGCTTCCTGTGGCAGCGCCAGTTCCATCAGCGCCCGGATCGTTGCGAGAAGTCGAGCGCCAGCAAATTCTCGCCGCACTCGAACAGACCGGCTGGCACAGAGGCAAGACCGCCGAGATCCTCGGCATCTCTCCCTCCACACTCTATCGACGCCTCCGCGACTACGACCTCGAAAAAAGACGGTAACGCAGATTTACGCGGATTTGATCCGGATTTATCTGTGTGAATCTGTGGCTAATTTTTGAGCTTCTTGCGATCGATCTTGCCGCGATCGTTTTTGGGAAGGGAGTCGACGAACTCGATCCAGCGTGGGTATTTGTAGATCGCGATGTTGTCTTTCACGAACTGTTTGATATCTTCGGCGAGTTGATCGCCGCGGTAAAAACCTTCACGCAACACGACGAACGCTTTTGGTTTCACGAGGCCGTCCGATTCGTGGCCCACCACCGCACATTCCAACACCGCTTCGTGCTGCAACAAACAGTTCTCGATCTCCGCCGGCGCTACGAACACGCCTGAAACCTTCAGCATGTCGTCTGTGCGACCGTGATACCAGTAGTAACCAACTTCATCAACGTGAAACTGGTCACCCGTCGTACACCAGTCGCCCGCAAACGTTTCTTTGGATTTCTCGTGCGCGTTCCAGTAGCAAAGCGCGGCTGAGTCGCCTTTGATCTTCAGCGTTCCCATTTCACCCGTCGGAACTTCGTTGTCGTCAGCATCGACAATCCGTGGCTCGTAACCCTCGACGATGCGACCGAGACTGCCCGGCTTGATGTCACCCGGACGATTGGTGATGTAGATGTGAAACATCTCAGCCGAGCCAATGCCATCGCAGATGTCTACGCCAAACACGTTCATCCAACGTTCGTACAACTCTTTCGGCAACGCCTCGCCGGCTGAATAACAGAATCGAAGACTCGAAAGATCCTCCGCTGAAACACCAGGCACGTTCAGCATCGAATTGATCATTGTCGGAACGGTCGTTAGGATTGTCGGACGGTAGCACTTGATCACTTCAAACATCTTTTCCGCCGTCGAGCGTTCGGAGAACAGCGCCGTTGCTCCGCCAACTGCGAACGGAAACAGCAGATTCGTTCCGGTCGCATAACCGAAGAAGAGTTTGGGCACGGAGACGGTCACGTCGTCTGCGTTGACACCCATCGTCGCTTTCGCGAATACCTCGGTGTTGAAAGGCAAGTCGTGTTGCAGGTGGACCGCGCCTTTCGGATGACCCGTCGAGCCTGAAGTGAACAACCAGATCGCGATGTCGTCGCGACGCGTGTCGGCCGGCGAACACTCTTCGGAAGCGGCGTTCACCGTTTCGCTGAATGAAACCCAATGAACTTTATCGCTTTGCGGCAGCTCTGCTTCACCTACAACCAGCACGCCTCGCAAGTAGCGCACACTCGCCGCGGCTTCAGCAAACGCCGGCAACACTGATTGATGCACGACTGCGACTTTCGCGCGTGTGTAGTCGAGGTAATACTCGTAATCCGCAACCGGTAGCAACGGATTGACCATCGTGATCACCGATCCGATGCGCGCTGCTCCAAACCACGTCCAAACAAATTCCGGACAATCGGGCAGGACCATCAGAACGCGATCTTCGATGTTTGCTCCCAGCTCGCGTAACGCGTTTCCTGTTCGATTCGATAGACGCGCGACTTCGCCATAGGTCCACTTCCGATCTTCGAAATACAGGCAGACCTTCTGCTCCCGGCCTTCCTCGAGATTGTGATAGAGGAAGTAGTCGGCCATGTTGAACCGCTCGGGAAATGAGGGATACACGCGCGTTAGGCTTTCTTTTCGGCTTGCGACTGAAATATATCTTCCAGGAATTTTGCGAGCGCTGCTTCGTCTTCGGGGCTGCTCGAATTGAACTTCAGCGCAAAGCCGATTTCCGAAGCTTCGTTTACAACCTCGGCCCAGAAGTGCACTGGCTCAATGTCGGGGAGCTGAATCTCCAGCCAGACGAGTTCCTTCACTTCAACTTCGCCGCCCGTGAGCACGAAGCAACCGTTACGGCTCAGATCGGTGATGGTGGCATTCTCGCGCGAGTGCGCGCCCTCCCAACGGGCCGGTAACTTGACCCTCGCGCGCGGCGCCGATCTTCTATCTTTCTCCATAGTTAGTGTGCGAACGGACAACCACTCTCGCCGTGAGTGAGATCGAGATAGGTGCGTGCTTCCCAGAGCTCGGGAAAGAATTTCTTGTCGAGCGTGGTTTTCAGATAACCGATTCCTTCCGAGCCACCCGTGCCGCGCTTCGCGCCGACCATGCGCTCGACCATCTTGATGTGATGCGAGCGCCAGAGCGAGAAGTATTCATCGTGTTCGAGCAGTGCTTCGGCGAGCTCAAACTCTTCGTAACGCTCTTCAAAGTGAGTCAACACTTCGAGCACGGCGCGCGTGCGTTCTTCGTAAGTCGCAGCCGTTAGACCCCGACGCTGCAGCACGCGATAGAAGCACTCGGCCAGTGTAGGTTTGGCCATGCGTGCCTGCAGGCGTTCGTGTGCGAACCTGTCTTCGGCAAACTCGCGCAGGATGCTTTTGTCTTTCAGCCCCGAGGAGAACTCGATCTCGCGAAACTGCATCGACTGAAAACCGCTGGCGGGATTCAGTTGATCGCGAAATGCCAGAAAATTGATCGGCGTCATGGTTTCCAGAATGTGAATCTGGTTGAGAAGTAGTTTTTCGATCTCGACGATGCGCTTTACTGCGCGCGTAGCCGCCGGCACACGATCTTCTTCGAGGAACACAATCGCCGCGTCAAGCTCGTGCAGGATCTGTTTGAACCACAGCTCGTAAGCCTGATGGACCGTGATGAACAAGAGCTCATCGTGATGCGCGGGAGACGAAAGGCAATCCTGGAGGTTGATTAGATCCTGAACGCGAAGATACTTATTGTAGGAAAGTGGCGGGTTGTCGCCGTAATTATTAGCCATTTAGAATGCGGCTCCCGCTGCTTCGTGTTCTCGATAACTCTCTGACTCGCCGATCTTCTTCATTTCCTCGATGACGAGCCCCAGCTCGTTGTCGGTTGTGTAGAAGTGCGGCGAGATGCGAACTCCGGCGCCGGGCCTGTAGTCGACGATAAATTCGCGATGAATCAGTTCTTTGGTGATGGCGGCTGCGTGTTCGTGTGCTACGGTGATGGTGCCGCCACGTTGCCCCGCGTCTTTCGGACTCGTGACTGTAAATCCGGCTTCTTCCGCGAGACTGATCAGATATTCCGTCTGGCGCATGCTCTTCTCGCGAATACGATCGACGCCGATCTCGTTGATGATGCGGTAGCCTGAGACAGCAGCGTAGAGTGCGGGAATCGCGGGCGAGCCGTGCAGAAACCTCGTGATATTGGGCGCGTAACGTAGCGCCGTGTCGAAGGCAAACGGTTGTTCGTGGGCCATCCAGCCGGTCGTTTTGGGTTCGAGTGTGGCTTGCAAGTCAGGTCTAACGTAAAGATAACCGGCGCCTGGTCCACCACAGAGCCATTTCACTGAGCCACCCGTTGCGAAATCTGCATTCAGATCTTTTACGCTGAAAGGAACGGTGCCGGCTGATTGATACGTGTCGAGCACAACCAGCGCGCCGACTTCGTGTGCCCGGTCAATGATGGCCTTCGCATCCTGCAAAAAAGCACTCTTGAAAAGGACGTGAGAAAACGGGACTAGCAGCGTCGTCTCGTCGATCGCGGCGAGCATACATTCGAGCGGCACGGTCATGCCGTCGTCGGATTTCACTACTTCGATGCGAAGTTTCCCGTCACGCGCATGAGCTTCGTAGACGTACATCACCGAAGGGAAGTTGAGCTCCGAATAAACGATCTTGTTTCGCTCCGGGGTTGGATTAAGACACGAGAGCACCAGCGATTGGCAGATGGAGACGTTCTGGTGCATGACGACCGTGCCCGGATCGGCGCCGATGATGCGAGCGATTTCGTTGCCGACGGTGACGGGCATGTCCCACCAGCCTTCCGCCCATGCGCGCACGCCGCGGCTTGCCCAGATGTCGGCGTATTCCTGAAGTCGCTCGTGAGTGGCCCTCGGCATGGCCCCAAGACTGTGCGAAATCAGGTAGACCGTCTTATCGAGAATCGGAAATTCGCTGCGCCATTTCAGTAAATCGTCAGTCAAGCAAAGTCCCTCCTACAGTGGATTACTGTAACAGAGATTACGCATATCCGTGTAATCCGTGTAATCTGTGTAAGACCAGATGTGGAAGTTCGCGAACCCAATCAAACACAAGATACCCGAAACTCGTTGGCCCACCGCTGAGGAGGCTGCGCGCTCGCGTCTTTACAGCCCGATTGCGGTGGGAAAACTGGAAGCTCGCAGTCGCACGTGGGTGCCTGCGATGGTGCCGTGGCGCGCGACGGAGGATGGATTTGTCACGCAACAGAACCTGGATTGGTATCGACGCTTTGCGGAAGGACGACCGGCGGTGCTGGTGGTCGAAGCCACAGGCGTGCGCGATATACCGAGCGGTCCGTTGCTTCGTATCGGTGACGATCGATTCATTCCGGGGTTGCGCAAGCTCGTCGAGGTCGTGAAGGAGGCTAGTGAAGGACAGACGTTACTGTTTATTCAGATCATTGACTTTCTAGCGGTGAAGCGACGGCCGGAGAAGACGAAGTACTTTCAACGCTTTTTGCAGGTGGATGAGCATCATCGTCGCGCGTTAGTTGAGATAACTGGTTGGTCGGGGTGGAGCGAGGCTGCGGAAGATCGAGTGCGCGAGTTTTTGCAGAATGCGAGCGATGAAGTCGTTGAGACTGTGTTGCGCCCGCTTGAGTTGGAGGCACTGCGGTTTGGTTATCGAGAGCGTGTGACGGACATGCATTTGGACCACATTCGCGAATTGCCTCGAGAGCTGCCAGAAATCTTTGCGACGGCTGCGGAACGCGCGCGGGTGGCGGGGTTTCATGGAGTTGAGCTTCACTACGCGCACGCTTACACGATGGCCGGGTTTTTGAGTGCGCAGAATGATCGTGATGACGGTTATGGAGGATCGCGTGAGAACCGCGTTCGCTTGCCGCTTGAGGTTTATCGCGAGGTGCGTAATCGTGTTGGGAAGGATTACGTTGTCGGTGTGCGCTTTCTCGCAGATGAAGTAATTGAGCGCGGCAGTCGCGTCGAAGATGCGATCTATTACGCGGAAGAGTTTGCGGCTGCGGGGTTCGATTTTTTGTCTTTGTCGAAGGGTGGGAAGTTTGAAGATGCGCAACAGCCGAAGGTGGGCCAGGCTGTTTATCCGTACACGGGTCAAAGCGGTTATGAGTGCATGCCGACGGTGCTCTCTGATGCTGTTGGTCCATTCGGGCGGAGTGTGCCGCTCGTCGCTGCAATCAAAGAGGCCGTCAACAAGGGTGGCTTTAACACGCCGATAGTCGCGACTGGTGGGATATCGACGTTTGAACAGGCTGAAGAGATCATAAGCAAGGAACAGGCTGATATTGTCGGCATGGCGCGCCAGGCGCTCGCGGATCCGGATTGGTTTATAAAGGTGAAGCTTGGTCGTGGTGATGAAGTGCGACGTTGCACGTATACGAATTATTGTGAAGCACTCGACCAGGCGCATCGGCCTGTGACGTGCAAGTTGTGGGATCGCGTTGAGCTTGATGAACCGGGGATTGCGACGGTCGATGATGGCAGGAGGCGTTTGGAACCGCCGCGGTGGTTATCCGTGTAAATCTATGTCCTCGTATTGACGAATAAAATCAGGATCACGCCTCTTCAAATCTTCATAACTAACTCGCCCACTGCGCGTCATTAATGAGAACGCCAGCTCGATCGGGCTCAGGTGCATGTACGCAGCGGCATTCTCAAACCACAGCATGCTTTCGAAAGCCGCAGCCTGGTAGTCAAGGATCACGGGCCGGCGTGTTTCAGTAAAACGAGTTAACGCCTCCGAGACATTCGTGCTTTGTTGAAATGATTCGGCGAGCGCAATCGCGTCTTCGATGGCGAGCTTTGTGCCTGAGCCGATTGAGAAGTGCGCCGTGTGCAAAGCGTCGCCGATGAGCACCACGTTTTCGAAGAACCAATTCTTGTTCTTTACCAGCAGGAAGTTGATCCACTTCGAATTGTTTGAAAGTAGCTTGTGCCCGCTGAGGTCATTCGCGAAAACCTCGCACAGATACTCGCGCGTCTCTTCATCACCCATCTGCTCGAATCCGGCTTTCTCCCACGTTTTCGGATCGCATTCGACGATGAAGGTACTCGTGGTCGGATTGAACTTGTATGAGTGAGCCGCGAACACTCCGGCATTGTTTTCACGAAAGGTGAGGGTGAGACCGTGAAAGAGTTGATTGGTCCCGTACCAGATATATCGATTAGTGCGCAGATCGAGCTCGGGCTGTAACTGTTCGACATAATTCAGCCGCACCGTGCTGTTCACACCATCAGCAGCCACCAGCAGATCGCAGTCATTTCGCAACGCCTCGATATTGTGAATCTCTGTGCGAAACCCGATCTCAATTCCCAATTCCTCAGCGCGCCGTTGTAGGATCTTGAGCAACTGGAGTCGTGCGATTCCGGAAAAGCTGTTGCCATGAATCGAAACCTTGGTGTTTCGATGGACCACATCAACGTTATCCCACGCCGCGAACTCCCTGGTTATCTCCGCATGTGAGACGTCATCAGCCGCACGCAAATTCGCCAGCGTCTTCCCCGAGAACACAACACCCCACCCAAAAGTATCGTCCGGCCCATTCCGCTCATAGATCCTTATCTGATGCGAGACATCATCCTTCTTCATCAGAATCGCAAAATAAAGCCCCGCCGGCCCCCCACCAATGACGTTGATTTTCATTAGTTCGATTCAACAGAAATACGCCGAAGGCATTGGCTACTTGCACCGTACGTTCTTCAATACGCCGAAGGCGTTGGCTAATGTGAGCCCAGGGTTGGAACGAAGCGACAACCCTGGGTCTTTGTAAAGAAAAGGACTCAACCCTGAAAGGGTTTGTTTCGGCGCGAACCCTTTCAGGGTTGGAGCAATTCTGGTGGCTTGTTACCCAGGGTTGTCGCTTCGCTCCAACCCTGGGCTTACATTAGCCAACGCCTTCGGCGTATGTAATTCAAAAAGTTTCTGAACCGAATTCCAGTCTTCCTGGAATTCAAACTCTTCCTCCTTCGGATCGAAGCCGTAGGCGCGAATCACTGTCTCGCGTGGGAGGACACGAGCGATGAACCTGCGTCTGATCTCCTCGTTATCGGCTTCCGGAAAACGATGGCGCAGATCGGCCAGAACGAGTTGGCGCATTGCATCAGTAAGGGCAAAGGCCATCGAGAGCTTTTGTTCCGGCGTCAGCCTTCCCATTAATTCGTACTGTTTGCGTTGCGCGTCAGGCGTCGTGTCTGGAGAAAGCGGCTTCATAACTGATCCTTCAAAAGTTGACCGGCGATGACAAGCTTCTGGATTTCGGAGGTGCCCTCGTAGATGCGCAAGGCGCGTACGTCGCGATAGAGGCGTTCTACAACTGTGCCGCTTACCAGGCCGGCGCCGCCGTGAATCTGAACTGCGCTGTCGATGATTCTGCCAGCAGCTTCGGTGGCAAACAACTTCGCTTCGCTGGCTTCGCGTGTGAATCTGCCGCTCTCAGTATCTTTCGCGTAAGCAGCGCGATAGACGAGCAGGCGAGCAGCGTCGAGCTCTGTGATCATATCAGCCAGTTTGGCCTGGACCAGTTGATGTTCGCACAGAAGGCGTCCAAATTGTTTGCGATTGGATGAATAGCGAAGCGATGCGTCGAGCGCGCGTCTGGCCATACCGCACGCCGCCGCGCCGACGCTGGCGCGAAACGTGTCCATTGTTTCCATTGCGAGTTTGAAACCGTCGCCTTCGTTTCCAACCATGTCTTCCGCAGGCACGCGACACTGATCGAAAGCTATCTCGCCAATGGGATGCGGCGCGATCAACGGAGTTCGTTCGACAACGCGAAACCCCTGCATCTTTGAACCAACTACAAAAGCGGAAAGGATTGGGCGACCATCTTCGCGCGTTCCGGTTTTGGCGAAGACAGTGTAGAAGTCGGCGATGCCGGCGTTTGAAATGAAACGCTTGCGGCCGTCGATCACGTATGATTCGCCGTCGCGACGCGCTCTCGTTTCAATTGCAGCGACATCGGAGCCGGCGTTTGGCTCGGTTAAGGCAAAGGCAGCGATCGCTTTTCCGCTGGCCGCGCGTGAGAGCCAGAAATCGCGCACGTGATCGGGCGCCGCGCGAGCAATGGCAAAAGTTCCGAGACCCTGCATGACGAAAGCGAGATCAGCGAGCGAGGAAGAGTAGGAGAGCTCTTCACGAATCAAACAGAGCGCACGGACGTCGAGCTTCGACTCGGCGACCGCATAATTCAAAAGGCCGGCATGGGCCAGTAGGGCTACGAACTCGCGCGCGAGGCCTTCGACATCTTCTTCAGTCGCCGCACGTGGTTCGATCTCCTGTGCCACAAACTGCGCCACACTCTGCGCGAGGTTGCGGTGTTCAGGAGTGAAGAAAGGGAGTTGCGAGATTAGACGGTCCATGATTAACGAAACTTAGCTTCTCGCTTTGCTACAAACGCCTCGTACGCTTCACGATAATCAGGATGCTGCATGCAGATCGCCTGCGCCTGTGCTTCACTCTCGAGCGCGGCTTGCAGATCCATGTCCAGCTCGCGATTGAGCATCTCTTTCGTCTTGCCGAGTGCGAAAGCCGGACCACGAGCCAGTCGCTTTGCGAAGTCGTGAGTTGCAGTGGAAAGCTCTGCCGCGGGTACGACGCGATTGTAGAGCCCGATTCGTTCGGCTTCGGTTGCGCTGACGAAGTCTCCGGTGAAGAGCATCTCTGTAGCTTTCGCGAGCCCCACGATGCGAGGCAACAGATACGAAGCGGCCATGTCAGTGCCCGCCAACCCCACCTTCACAAACAGGAAAGCGATTTTGGCGTCTTCGCTCGCGATGCGAATGTCTGAAGCAAGAGCGATGCAGGCGCCGGCGCCGGCGGTCGTGCCGTTCAGACTTGCGATGACGGGCTTCGGCAGCGCGCGAATGTTCTGGATGAGCTCACACGTCATACGCGTGAACTCGAGCAGCCCTTCCATGTTCCGGCTGAACAACTCACCGATGATGTCGTGAACATCTCCACCGGAGCAGAAGGCCCGCCCGGCCCCTGTGATTACTACAACGCGCACGTCACGTTCTTCGCGCAGCGCCGCGAACATGTCAGTCAGTTCACGATAGACTTCAAACGTTAGTGCATTGAGGCGTTCGGGCCGATTCAATGTGATCGTTGCGATGCCGTGCTCGTCCTGTTTGTAGAGAAAGGATGCTGGTTGTTTCATGCCGGGAGTACCGCCATCCCTTCGATTTCAACTTTCGCTGCGTCGTCGACAAGCCCTGCCACCTGGACCAGGGCCATTGCTGGAAAATGTTTCCCCATGTGTTTACGGTAACGTTCGCCGACTTCTCTTGTGCGTTCGAGATATTCGATCTTGTTCGTTACGTAGATCACGAGCCGCGCGATATTGGCCGGCTCGCCTCCAGCGGCGTTCAGCACTGCGATTACGTTTGCCAATGCCTCGTCGAATTGCTCGACAAAGTCGTCGCTAACGATCTTCTGATCTTTATTCCAGGCGATTTGCCCGGCGATGAAGAGCAGCTTGCCGCCTGCGTCTGCAAGCACGCCATTTGAATAACCCTTCGGCGCCCCGAGAGAGTCGGGATTGATCAGCTTGAATGCCATGCTGACCACAGGTTAATTGCTGCAAGGTGATTAGTAAATAGGTCCTGAACCGGCGAAGCCGGTGGCAGCATAAAGCCTGGGCCGCAAGCCCCAGGAAAGCATCAGCATAAAAGATTCAAGCCCGCGAAGCGGGCGACAGCGCTCAATCGGTGAGGCGGCCACCCGCTCCGCGGGCTCCGCGCCCTTTATAAACGAAAACCTGGGGCTTGCGCCCCAGGCTTTATGCTGTCGCCCGCTATCGCGGGCTAAGAGTAAGCCCGCTTCGCCGGTTCAGTTACAGTAGCTTGTCCAGCCGTGACGCTAGTTGGCCCGCGAGGTTTCCATTGGGATCGAGGCCACCGATTGGACCACCGGATATATTCCCCTCCTTGTCGAGAATCACGATCGACGGAAGCTGGTCCACACCAAACTTCTTCGAAATCACTCCGTTAGGATCTCGCAATACGGTAACTTTCAAGCCGTACTTCTCGGCGAAGGCTCGCAGTTGCTCGTCACTCGCATAGTTCTTCGATTTGGAATCATCCGACTCAGTGCTGACCCAGTAAACCACTACGCCTCGATTGCTATACTCATCCGCAAACTTTCGCACGCCCTGAAGTTGAGTTCTCGACAACGGCAACCATGAAGCGCCGAATGCCAGCACCACGATCTCGCCGCGAAGACTGTCCGATGTAACGGTCTGCCCGTCGATAGATCGCAGCGAGAAGTCCACGCGTTGCGCCGGATTCTGCGCCAGAGCCACGAGACTCACCAGCAAGGTCATCAATGCGGCCAGGACTCGTTTTCGATTGTTTGGAACCATCTCTCTCCTTCGCCGAACGCGTCTGTTGCGCTCGACTTGGTGCATTAGATGAGTGCATCCAGGGTTTCGTTGGTCTGATTCTACCGCGGCTCAGGCGCCGGCTGACCCGTAACTTCTTCGTGCAGCGCACGATAATCATCCCACGTATCCATGTCGCGGGCAATGAACGGCGAGTCAACCGGCATCCTTTCGACCTCGTTTTTATGCGTCTCAAAAAGCGCTCGCAACCCGCCTGTCGAGCTCAAATCGAGCAACTCAGACCTGAAGCCGAGATCGACGAGAACTGGATGACCACCGCGCTCCTGCCAAGTTGGAATAATAAGACGAGCGCCGTTTCGCCAGGTTTCAATAAGCCGCGAAACGACAGCCGCAGGAACGGCCGGATGATCGGAAAGCGCAATCAAAACTGCCCGGCACGAGGAGGGAAGTTGACTCACTCCGGCGGCAATCGAGGCGCCCATTTCACTGTTCGGATCCCCGTTAACGGCGAAGATTATCTCGCGCTCCGCCAAATGCCGGCGAACTTCATCCGCACGATGACCCAGAACGACGACGATCGTTTCCACGCCGCCTTGTTGAAGGTAGTCGATGCAGCATTCGATGACGCTTTTGTTTCCGAAAGGCAGGAGCGGCTTGAAGGCTCCCATGCGGCGAGACTGG
>JADMIO011201716.1_pt1 | contig 37022 bp, 38 predicted proteins | sample 8958161 | NCBI WGS metagenome assembly JADMIO01 (sample SAMN16585339, study PRJNA669376) | soil metagenome | isolation source: Crop rotation soil | place: USA: Cullars Rotation, Alabama | collected 2011
CCGCGACAACTTGTCCACGTGGAATTCTAAGCTTAGGATCCCAATGTGCTGGAAAATCGCCAAAGTGACTTTCAGGAATGCCGGCAAATAACCGGCTAGCGAACGTAGGCGAACCAGAAAAGACTCACCTTCGCTCTCGCGACGCACAGGGCGCTGCGACGCACCAGCCGCGGCGCGGTATTTACTCATGCCGCTCCGATTTCCGACCTTGTGGGTTATCGCTTGCTCTCTCACGTCGACTCCTTTCGATCCTCTTCGCTAGCCGATGACTCTTGCTGTTCGTCCTCAGGTTTGTTAGCCCTCCAGAGCTCCACTTCATATTCGAGCTCAATTCCATGCTCACGCTTGACGCGTTCCCGGATTTCTTCTGCCAGAGCGAGCGCATCTTCGGCCCGCGCTTCTTCGCCCTCGGTGACGATGAAGTTCGCATGCACGGGCGAGATGACGGCACTACCTCGACGTGACCCTTTCATGCCCATCTCATCAATAATCTTGCCTGTACCGACCGCGCTCGCTGGCGGGTTCTTGAAGAAGCAACCGGCGGAACGAGAACCGTGGGGCTGCGTAGCCATGCGCTTTGCTTTTGCGTCTTCCATGCGCGCGCGAATTTTTTCCGGATCGTCGCGGGTCAGACGCAGCGTCCCACCCAGCAACAACTCGCCTTCCTTGAATGAAGTGTGACGATAGTTCCATTGAACTTCGCTACCGGGGATTTCCACCACCTTACCGTCTCGAGCGACGCGGACGGTTTCAGTCACCGTGCCGATTTCATGACCGTAAGCGCCCGCGTTCATCCAGAGTGCGCCACCAACCGTTCCGGGAATGCCGCCGAGTCCTTCAATCCCGGCTAATCCTTGCCGCCCGGCATCGATGCAAAGCCGCGGTAACGAATACCCGGCGGGAACTGAAACTCGTTCACCATCGAATTGCAGCTCGCCCTTTAACTCTTTCAAGCTGAGGACCACGTAATGATGGTCGCCGTCATCAGCCAGGATGTTGCTGCCGGAGCCGAGCGCGCGCCAGCCGATTCCTGCCTGGTCCATTTCATAAACCAGCGCTGCTGCCTGCTCCTCGGTATCGGGCGACAGCACCCAGTCGATTGCACCACCGACGCGCAGGCTGGTTAACTCAGCAAAGCGGCGACCGCGTTCGGCGCGCACGCCCAGTCGTTTCGCAATTTGCTCCAACGTGCGATCGCGGACGGCAAGCTTTTCAGCGTCAGCTTCTCTCATGAAATTCACAAACTAAACACTCTGGGTATCGCCACGCTCGCGCAACAGTTGCAACAGTTGATCGCTAACCCGACTGACACTGCCTGCGCCCAGGGTCAAAACCAAATCCCCTGGCTGCACGTGATCGCGCAATGTCGCTGGAGCATTCTCCAACGCACCCACATAGCGCACATCCTTGTGACCGAAACTCTTAATTGCCGCCGTCAGCGTCTCAGCGGTCGTTCCTTCAATCGGATCTTCGCTGGCGGAGTAGATGTCCGTCACAAACAGCGTGTCGGCGTTGTTGAAGGAGCGCGCAAACTCTTCCATCAGATCGTGTGTGCGGCTGTAGCGATGCGGTTGAAACAACACCACCATCCGCCGTCCGCCGGAGCCAATTTTTGCGGCTGCCAGAGTTGCTTTCACTTCCGTGGGATGATGTCCGTAATCGTCCACGATCATTACGCCGCCTACTTCCCCCTTGAACTGAAAACGTCGTCCGGCTCCCGTGAAACTCGTCAGTGCTTCCGCGATTTGCGCAAAGGGAACGTCCAGTTCAAACCCCACCGCGATTGCGGCGAGGGCGTTGTAAACGTTATGCAGTCCTGGCACGCACAAAGTGACGTCGCCGACGACGTCAGCCCCGTGCCAAACCGTAAATACCGAACCGAAGTTCTGGTCATAACGAATGTTGTGCGCCGAAATGTCCGCTTGTGCACTCAGCCCGTAGGTGATGCGGCGCCGTTCGATGTGCGGAATAATCGCCTGCACATTTGGATCGTCGAGACAAAGGACCGAGGCGCCATAAAACGGAACCTTGTTGACGAAGCTCGTGAAGCAAGCGCGCACATCATCCATGTCGTGGTAATAATCCATGTGCTCGCGATCGATGTTGGTTACCACTGCAATCGTGGGCGTTAGCATCAGAAACGATCTATCGCTCTCGTCAGCTTCAACCACCATTAAGTCGCTGGTACCGAGGTGCGCGTTCGATCCAAACGCACCAACCACTCCGCCAACAACGATCGTCGGGTCCATACCGGCGTGACCAAGAACGGTTGAGACCATTGACGTGGTAGTAGTTTTTCCGTGCGAGCCGGCAACCGCGACGGTGTGTGGCTTGAGCCGCATCAACTCCGCCAGCATCTCCGCGCGCGGGATTACCGGTATCGAGCGTCGATGCGCCTCGACAATTTCCGGGTTGTCGTCGCGTACCGCAGTGGAACGAACGACGACATGCGCGTCGCCTACATTCTCCGCGTCGTGACCTTCGGCAAACTCCACGCCCATTTGCTGCAAGCGTTCGGTGACGCTGGATTTCTTTGCATCCGAGCCCGAAACACGGAAACCCAGGTTGACCAGCACCTCAGCGATACCGGACATGCCGATACCGCCGATGCCTACAAAATGGGTGTGTTGGATTCGTCGGAACATTGGTCTTAAATCTTTGTATTTTGTGCCCGCTACTTTTCGGCCACCAGCTTCTGAACCAGATCCACTACGGCAGCAGCTGCATCGCCCTTTCCCATTCCACGTGCCGCTGTTTCCATCGCCGCGATCTTCTCGGGCTCGCTGGCAAACTCTTTGATCTGAGCGGCTAGTCGAGCGCCAGTCAAATCGCGTTGCAATATCATGCTTCCTGCTCCCGCTGCTGCCATGGCTTCCGCGTTCTTGCGTTGATGATCGTCGGCCGCCAACGGAAACGGAATCATCAACGACGCTTTACCGGCGGCAATCAACTCGGCGGTGGTTGTTGCGCCGGCGCGACAAATCACTAAGTCAGCTTTCGCGAATGCCGCCACCATGTTGTCAATATATTTTGTAACCGTCGCCCGTTCGTTCCAGCCGGCGTCTGTATACTTGGAAACAACCGTTTCAAAATCAGCTTCTCCGGTTTGATGTGTTATCCGCAGCACGTCTTCCAAACCTTCGAGCAGAGGCAGCGCGGCAGTCATCGCCTCGTTTATTGCGTGCGCGCCCTGCGAGCCACCAAACACCAGCACTGACAACTCTCCTGACTGACGTTCCTTCGGCGGCAATTCAAAGAACTCGCGGCGCACAGGATTTCCAGTTACCGCGGCTTTGCCGCCAAAGAAAGGTGCGGCTGCATCAAACGAAACCGCTGCCTTATCGATGAAGCGCGCGAGCACGCGGTTGGTAAAACCCGGCAACGCGTTTGACTCCATCACGAGTGTTGGCACTCTTGAAATAGCCGCCGTTAAAACCACGGGCCCAGAAACATAGCCGCCCGCGCCGATCACTATAGACGGACGAAACGTGCTAATCAGCCGGCGCGCGCCCAGCAAACTTTTCGGCAAAACAAGGAGGCCTCGCACACGCGCCAGGGCGCCAACGTTCTTAAGGCCGGCACTGTCAATGATCGAAAGTTCAAACCCCGCCTGCGGAATTAACTTGTTCTCCAACCCCCTTGCTGTCCCAACGAACCTGACAACTGAATCGGGCGCTCGATGCAATATCTCCCTTGCTACAGCAATTCCCGGATAAATATGTCCGCCTGTTCCCCCGGCGGCGATCAACACTCGCATGTGTCTACCCAAAGCGCGAGGTGGCAACCCGCCGCGCCGCAGCCACGCGCAAACCTCTCGGTTCTTTTTCGCGCTTCGACGCGACTCTCAACAGTTCCGGGCCTAAAGATCCTGATGCATGCTGCGAAATATTTAGCAGCACTCCAACTGCCGCGAGCGTTGGCACCAACGACGAGCCGCCGTACGAGACAAAAGGCAACGGAATTCCTTTTGTCGGCACGAGCGACAAAACTACGCTCATGTTGAAAAGCGCCTGCGCCACTATTCCCGTCACGATGCCCAGTGCCAGCAACTTGCCAAAACGATCCGGAGCCAGCAACGACGTGCGAATTCCCCGCCAGAGGAAAATTGCGAAGACGACTAATACTGCCAGCGTGCCGATGAGTCCCAACTCTTCAGCGATCACAGCAAAGATGAAATCTGAATGGGCGAAAGGCAGAAACAACATTTTCTGTTTGCCCTGCGCGAACCCGAGCCCGTTTGGTCCGCCGGAACCGACCGCGATCAGAGATTGCACCACCTGAAACCCGCTCTTCTGAGGATCGGCCCAGGGATCAAGGAACGTCACCAGCCGCGCCAGCCGCCAGGGAACGAAAATTAATAACCCGACGGCCAACACCATCGCCGGAGCGGCCGCCATCGCCAGGTGCAACACTCTGGCCCCCGCGGTATAGATCACGACCACGAACATCACGACCAGCATCATCGAGGTGCCGAAGTCCGGTTCAATCACGATCAAGCCCGCCAACATTGCAGTGACAAAACCGCAGGGGACAAAGGTCCGCCAGAACAGGTTCTCCTCGCCGGCGCGTCGTTCTAGAAAGTAGGCCATGAAGATTGCCAGGACCAGTTTAGAAACTTCTGAAGGCTGCATTGAGAGGCCCCGAAGCTTGATCCAGCGACGTGCACCGTTCGTTGGCGAGAAAGCAAAGACAGCGCACAGCAGAAAAACCGTCAGCAGCAACAGCCCGAAAACGATTCGTCGATCTCTCAGCCGGTTGTAATCAAACCTCATCGCAAACCACATCACCACAAGACCGATGGCCGTCCAGACTGCTTGCTTGGTCACATAGTAAAAACTGCCGTGATGCTCGCTCTGGGCCAACATGGCTGACGCGCTATAAACCATCACAACGCCGAATAGGGCTAACCCTACGGTCGCCGCGAAAAGCCACTTGTCTGGATATAGCTTCTTAGCCATGAAATTAGTTTCGAGTTTCGGGTTCCGAGTTTCGAGTTTCAGATTCAACGTCGTTTCGCGAACTCGAAACTCGAAACTCTAAACTCGAAACTTCGTTTTTAAAGACCCTTCCGCGATGTTCGTAGCTTTCGAACATGTCGAAGCTTGCGCAAGCCGGAGCCAGTAAAACAATGTCGCCTGGCTTGGCTGCAGCAGATGACAGTTGCACTGCTTCACCCAAACTGTTTGCTCGTTCATGCGCGACCAGGTTCCCCAACTCGTGTTCAATTGTTTCGGCGTCTTCGCCGATCAGAATCAATTTCCGAACCCGCTTACTCACCAGAGAAGCCAACGGCGCATAGGGAGCCTTTTTGCCGAGCCCACCCAGGATCAAAACTATTTTTCCCGGCTCGTCGTCGAATGCTTCCAGCGCTTTGACCGTAGCGTCGACGCTGGTTGCTTTCGAGTCGTTGTAAAACTTGACGTCATTAATCGCGGTGACGAATTCCAAACGGTGTTCCACCGACTGAAATTGCCGGACCGTCTCGCGCATCGAATCAAGCGCTGCGCCGCAAGCAAGACCCGCCGCGAGCGCGGCAAGAACGTTTTCGACGTTATGCAGTCCACGCAGATTCATTTGATCGCGCGTCAAGAGAACTCGTTCAGCCGCAGTGGTCCGGGAAACCAGTTCACGACCACGCAAAAACAGACCTTCATCCAATTCCTGCCTGGTACTAAACTTCGTAACGTGCGCGCGCAGACCCGCCGCCCAGCTCGACACCACCTCATCATCGGCATTCAGAATCGCAACATCACCGGGGCCCTGGTTCATGAAGATCCGGTGCTTGGCTGCCGCGTAGTCGTTGAACGATTCGTAGCGATCCATATGATTTGGCGTAACGTTTAGAACAATCGCCACTGTCGGATGAAACTCCTTAATCGTCTCCAATTGAAAACTAGACACTTCAACTACCATCCAACCGTCATCACGCGAACTATCAACTAGCGAAATAAGCGGCGTCCCAATATTGCCTCCCACCAGAGTCGGCAAACCTGCGTCCTGCAGCAGTCGCCCAATCAATGTCGTCGTGGTCGTCTTGCCATTTGAACCGGTGATGGCAACCAACCGCCCCTTCAAATAGCGTGAAGCCAGTTCGACTTCGCCGATTACTTCAGCCCCGGCGCGTTCCGCGTAGCGAAGTGGAATCGCCTTCGTCGGCACTCCCGGGCTAATAACTACGAGGTCAAGCTGGTCCAACAACCAGCCGGGCAACTCGCCCGCAAAACAGCCAACCCCTTCAGTTTTCAAAGCAACAGCTTCAGCACTCCAGTTGTCGAGCGGCTTGGCATCGTTCAGCGCCACAATCGCGCCGCGTGCCGATAAAAACCTTGCGCAGGCAATGCCACTTCGCGCTGCGCCAATCACCAAAACTTTCTTGCCCGCAACGTTCATTCAGTGACCAGTGGCCAGTGGTCAGTGGTCAGCGCGCAACGAAAATCTATTCCGGCCGTTCGAGGGGTCATGAAATTCAGCAACAAAATTTCCGCCTATTCTTCAACTTCTTACTGGCCACTGAACACTGACCACTGACCACTATCTCAGTTTCAACGTCGACAGGCTCAGCAGCGCAAACAGAATCGCCAGAATCAAAAACCGGAAGACGATTTTCGACTCTTTCCAGTCCTGCATTTCAAAGTGATGATGCAACGGTGTCATCCTAAACAAGCGCCTGCCGGTGCCCGTCGTCCGTTTCGTCATCTTGAAAACGCCGACTTGCAAGGTGACTGAAAGCGCCTCCAGCACAAACACGCCGCCCACCATCAACAACATAAACTCCTGTTTCGTGAGCACCGCTACCGTGCCCAGCGCGCCCCCGATTGCGAGGCTGCCGACGTCCCCCATAAAGACTTCTGCAGGGGGCGCGTTGTACCAGAGGAAGCCCAAACTTGCCCCCGCCATCGCGCCGCAGAAGACTGTCAATTCGGCAGCCTCGGGACGGTGTGTTAATTCCAAATATCTGGCCCAGCGGGCATCGCTACTCAAATAAGTCAGAGCCGTCAACGCCGTCATCGCAATGAAAGTGACGCTAATCGCCAGTCCGTCCAATCCATCAGTTAGGTTCACCCCATTCGAAAATCCGAGCAGCACGATGACAATAAAGATCAGGTACAAATATGGTCCGATGTAACTAATGCCATAGGGAATCGCCGTCGCCTTGATGAAAGGAATACTGACGTTCCATGAATAATCGCTGGCGAAGTATTTCGTCAGAATGAACAACACAATCCAGACGCCCACGGCGATCGCAAACTGTCCTGCCAGTTTCTGCCTGCCGGTTAGTCCCAGACTGCGCTGTTTCGCCATCTTGCTGTAGTCGTCGACAAATCCGATTGCTGCGAAACCCAACATGGCAATCACAACGGTCCAAACGTAGACACTGGAAAGTTTCGCCCAGAGAAGAGTGGAAATGACTACTGAACCCACGATCAATACGCCGCCCATGGTTGGCGTGCCGCGTTTGGCCATGTGGCCTTGCGGACCTTCTTCGCGTATCTGTTGGCCTATGTTCCATGTCTTCAATGCCTGAATAAGCCGGCCGCCGAACAGCAGCGAAATCATCAGCGCCGTGACGGTGGCGTAGGCGGTGCGAAACGTGACGTATTGAAAAACATTTAGCGCCTTAATTAGAAACCAATCCTTCTCCTTAAAATGGTTAAAAATCAGTTCGTATAAGACGTAATAGATCATTCGGTATTTGTTAGTCTCGCCAGTATGCCTTCGTGTTTCTTTGTGTCTTCATTTCGTGTGATTTCGTGGTTTGTTTTTTGTGATCGGAAAAAGAAATCCACTAATAAACACGAACGAAAATCACACAAAACAGCACGAAAATTCCTAAGCCAAGTCGAACTTTGATCGAATGGCCGCAACTATCTTGTCAGTTGCCACGCCACGCGATCCCTTAATCAACACCAGATCGCCTTCCCTAAGTTTGTCAACGATGGCTTCCGCTGCTTCGTCAGAACTTTCAAAGAATCGTGTTTCAACTCCCGATGGTCTCGCACCCGCCACGATTTCATTTCCAAGTCCGCGAACGCCCCACAAGACATCGACTCCCAAACCGGCAATCTCCCGGCCCGCTTCGCGATGCAGCGAAGCTTCGTCAGGTCCAAGCTCCAACATTTCCCCAGCAATTACGATCCGTCGTTTCGCGTTCGTTCCCGCTTCCATGATCGTTCGCACCATGTTTATCAAGGAACGCGGATTCGAATTGTACGAATCGTCGACCACTGTGAATCCGGCCGAAAAGTGGAGCACCTCGCCACGCATGTGCGGCGGAACTGCCGTCGCCAGTGCCGCTGCGATTTTCTCCGGCGCGATGTCGAAAAAAGTGGCGACGGCGGAAGATGCCAAGGCATTCATCAAATTGTGTCGCCCGCTCATGTGCAACGTCGCAGGCGACTCACCCAAGGGCGTCTGCAAAACGAATTTCATGAGACCAAGATGACTCGTGTCGATATCTCGCGCCGTGACATCTGCAGTGTGCTCGATGCCGAACGTGATCACGCGACCCGGATGTTTCTCGCGCATCTTGATCACCCATTCGTCATCGGCGTTAAGCACTGCCGTGCCGCCCGGCTTCAGTCCTTCTATTAGTTCCGCCTTGGCCGCTGCGATGTTTTCTATGCTGCCCAGATATTCGAGATGGACCGGCGCGACCATCAACTCTACTCCGACGTCCGGCGGCGTAATTGCGCAGAGTCGCCGAATTTCGTGGGTCGGCGACGACATTCCCATCTCGAGCACGGCGAGATCAAACTGTTCGGGAGAACGGCCTTCGCTCACCATTCGCAGCACCGAAAGCGGCAGCCCGAGACCATTGTTATAGTTTCGCTCACTCTTCAACACTCGTTTGCCGTCCGCGCTTAGCAGGTGCGCAGTCAACTCCTTGGCCGTCGTCTTTCCGGCGCTTCCGGTGATTCCCACCACGGGTTTAGACCACGCCTGGTAGACACGATGCGCTAGCGTTTGCAAAGCTGCGATGGCATCGTCGACCAGCAGCAGACGATTCTGCAGCGCTTCCAGCATCGCGTCGCCGGCAACTCGATCGGTGCGCGCGACCGCCGCAACGGCGCCGCTGCGGAACGCGCTCTCGATGTATTGGTGTCCATCCGCGAAGTCGCCATTAAAGCCGGCGCGAACGTAATCCTTCTGCGACAGCGCAAAGAAAAGTTCGCCGGCTTTGACCGATCTGGAATCGATCGAAAAATCGGTTATTTGTTTGTCAAACAACTCGGCGCTTACGTCGCTAACGGCGGCGCCCATTAAAGAAGCTACTTCCCGAACGTTCACGTGATTCCGACCTCGTCCTCCATCGCTAATAATGTGAAATCGTCGGGGGTGTTATTCCCGCGTGAACCGGATCGCAAGCCAGTTAGAGTGGCCTCAGGAAAGAGTGGCTCAACATCCGTATTGGCGTTGACTCTGGTCATCACCCGGGTCTCGCGTAATCGCTTTCTGCAAGCTGTTACTCGATCTCTAAGTTCGGTATTTGAAGCCTCCCTATGAAGCAATCGATGGGGGATCATTTGCTCGCTCCCTTTTTTGGTTTGTACTGGACTCAATTCACCTTTCCAAAATCTACGTAGACAACTTGACCCGGTCGCACTTCCACGCCGGCCATTGGATTCTGGCCCACCACGCGGCCACCATCTCCATGCGCCTCAACCTGCATTCCCAGTTGCGCGCATGTCCGCGCCACATCCCGCACACTGCGACCTCGCAAGTCCGGCATCACAACAGCGTTCGCCGTGGCCGCTGCATAAACCACTTCACTGCCACGCGGGTCGGTGCTTACACGCGGCATCGTCGACTCTCTGGTCGCTTCCGCTCGTGCCTCACCTTCTTTCCGGCGCTCGTCTGCGCGGGCCTGCGCAATCTGCAGTGGCGTTTGCGTTGCACGCGCAATCAACTCCGGCTCTTTCAAGTCGGTATCGGGCATCACTCCCATGTCTGGAAGTATCGCCTCAGCGATTTGGCGGAAAACCGGTGCAGCCACGTCGCCCCCGTGGTAGGCCCCACCCGGTTCATCGATCACCACGATAATGACGACGGCCGGATTGTTCACCGGTGCGAAACCGACGAAAGACGCGACGAATTTTGTCTTTGAATAGGTCTTTGTTCTGGGATCTATCTTTTGGGCGGTGCCGGTTTTTCCCGCCGCGGTGTAACCATCCAACTGCGCTTTCTTCGCAGTCCCGTTGAGAGTTACTCCTTCCAGCATTCCCCGTAGTGCGCCAGCAGTTTCCCTGCTGATGACTCGCCGCTGCTCGGGTGTCGGGCGGTAAGTCGGCGCGCCTTCCGAATTTCGAATCTCGCGAATCAAGTGCGGCGCCACCCTGACTCCGTCGTTTGCCAACGCGCCGAAAGCGGCAACCATTTGCAACGGAGTAACACCAACTTCCTGACCAATCGCTACTGAACCAATTGACGAGGGCTGCCAGCGATTGACAGGACGAACGACGCCGGCAGTTTCACCAGGCAGTTCGATGCCGGTTCGCGAGCCAAACCCAAATCGCTTGATGTACTCGTACATCGTCGGGTCACCTACACGCAGACCCAGTTTGATCGCCGCAACGTTGCTAGATTTGGCGAGCGCTTCTCTCAGTGTCAAAGTGCCGTAGGGGTGGCCGTCATGAATAACTCGCTTGGCAACGGTTATCGATCCCATCTGACAATCAATCCGATCGTCGGGTTTCGCCAGACCTTTTTCGATCGCGGCTGAGTAGGCAACAACCTTGAAGGTCGAACCCGGCTCGTAAATGTTCTGCAGCGCCCAATTCGCACGCGATGCTGGTGAGGCCGCACTGACGTCGTTTGGATCGAAAGTCGGCGCATTCGCCAACGCCAGAATTTCACCCGTGTACGGGTCGAGCACGATCGCCGTTCCTGCTTTGGCTCCAGATTCCGTGATCGCTGTTGTCAGCGCCGCTTCCGCTTGATACTGGATCGACTGGTTGATCGTCAGCACGACGGTCTGCCCAGGTCTTCCCGGGACTTCGGTGCTTTCGTAAGCGCGACCCAACGAATCTTTTTCGATGAAAACTTTGCCGGGCTCTCCTGTGATCTTTTCGTTGTAAACCTGTTCGATTCCCGCAAGTCCATTGCCATCGAGCCCGACGAAACCGAGTACGTTGGCGGCCAGCGATCCGTTGGGATAAAAACGCTTCGGTTCTTTTCTGGTGTGCACACCCTCAAGCGCCATTGTCTCCAGAGCCAGGGCCTGTTCCGCCCGGATCCTTCGCGCAATCCACATGAAGCGCCGCCCGCTGTTGCGTGCCTCGTTAATCTGATTGAAAACAAGCGACGCATCGAGGCCTAAGGTGGAAGCGAGACCTTGAGCAGTGCAGGTGATCGCTTCGAGAATCTGCGCCTCCGTGTCTTTCTTGTCTTTGCGGAATTCATCGGGCGCGACAAAGACAGAAGTCGTATCAATCGTTCGAGCTAACTCACGTTCTTCGCGATCAAGCACGGCTCCGCGCACGGCACTTATCTCGATCGCGTCTTGCTGCTGCTGGTGCGCGCGCACGGTCAACTTTTGATGTTGCGACACCTGCAGTTGCACCAGTCGAGCGCTAATTCCCACCATCCAAAAAACGACGAAAGCCGCAACGAAGAGCGTGCGGCGAAGCGAAACATCCATTTGTGGTTCCTGTTGACCGGAAAGACGCGCCATCCGACCTGTATCCCTTCTGACTGCCTAACGTGAGGGAAGATGTTTGCCTTCGAACCCTTGAAGTAACCGGGAACAGGGGCCGCAGGCTCTACCAGCGCAACTGCTAGCGCTGAAACGAAGCGGAAGGGTTTAACAACGCCGGCGCGATTGGGAACTGACTCTTATTGCCGGCCTTTTGAGTTCCGACCTGGCTGGCCGCAAGAGGTTTCAGGCCGAGCTCGCGCGCCTGCGCCGCCAGCCGTGCTGGAGCGAACGCCTGCTCCTTCATTAGTAGTAGTTGTTGTTTTTCTGCGAGCAACTTTTCGCGCTCACGTCGAAGCAGTTCACTCTGGTAACCATATTGCACCGCGGTAAAGTGTTGTCTGGCGGCGAACACGAAACCTCCAGCCAGTAAAAGCCCGCAACCCAAAAGTAACGCCAGTCGAGAGAAGGCCCGTGCGTCACGAGCGCGATGGATTTTCGAATTTCGCTGCTGCGAGGGAACTCTCTGCATGGGGAACTCCGCGTTTACTCAGGCTCGATTAAGTTTTCGACAGGCACGAAGCTTGGCGCTACGGGCCCTGGGGTTTTCCTGAATTTCAAGCTCATCTGGAACGACCGGACGTTTAGTCAGCACTTCGACTGCGCGACGAGCCCCGCAAGTACACGGGCCCCGTCGATTTCGTGGGCCACACTGGCAGTAGCCTGACAACCGTCGAAATTCCTGTTTCACTACCCGGTCTTCAAGGGAGTGGAAACTGATGACTACTAACCGGCCGTTTGGTTGTAAAAGATCGATTGCCGTACTTAGGAACCGGTCAAGATTTTCAAGCTCACCATTGACTGCTATGCGTAAAGCTTGAAACGTGCGGGTCGCCGGATGAATGTCCCAGCGCTTTCGTTTACCCGCGGCGCGGGCCACCAGATCCGCGAGTGCTTTTGTCGTCGAGATCGGTTTTCCCTGATCGCGACTTTCAACGATCCACTTGGCGATGCGCCGTGAATTCCGCTCTTCGCCGTACTTAAAAATAAGAGCGGCGATTTCTTCTTCCGGGAGTCGCAGCAAAAGATCTGCTGCACTTTCCTCACCGCTTTCGGGATTCATCCGCATGTCGAGAGGCGCATCAAAACGAAAGCTGAAGCCTCTCGTAGGCGAGTCAAACTGAAGTGACGAAACGCCAAGGTCTGCCAGGATGCCGGCTGGTTCAGTTTGGTGGAGCTCGCTGAGGACCGCATCAACCCGGCGAAAGTCGGACTGCACAGGTTTGAACCGTTCACCAAAACGGGCCAAACGCTCCTGGGCCAACGCGATGGCGGCTGGATCTCGGTCTATTCCAATCACCCGAGTTTCCGGTGAAGCTTCGAGAATCGCTTCAGTGTGTCCGCCTAGTCCGACCGTACAATCTACAAATAAGCCGCCACGATCAGGCGCAAGAAACTCTATCGCTGCTCGTAGCAGCACGGGGCGATGGGGCGCGCTTCTGCCCCCCAAAAGCGCAGCCATCACCACCGCCCCGTGATCTTGTTCAAAGAACTAAACTCAAGTAATGAGTCCTGAGTTATGAGTAATGAGTAAGAAGCTTGTCGTTGTCTGAGCGACTCATTACTCATCACTAGTCACTCGTCACTAATCCTAGATGCCCAGCTTTGAGATCGCTGCTTCGTCGTCTTCCGTGTAGGGATCCGCGAGCATGCGCGCTCTGAAAACATCCAATTCCCAAACTTCCAGGTACGTCAGGTATCCCAGTACAACAACATCTCCCATCACTCCCGCGCTCTTTCTTAATAGCGGGTGAATCAGGACGCGGCCCTGCCCATCTATGGTCGCCTGCTGACCGAAGTAGTTCGTTCTGTCAAGGAACTTGCGCCGGGCCGGATCCATCGTCGGCAAAAGCGAAAGACGTTGTTCGATTGATTCCCACTCCGGCAGTGGATAAATGCGAACGTTGTCACCCGTAAGGCTCGTGATATAGAATTCGCCGCCGTGGTGCTTTTCTTCGATAAGGCGACGAAATTGAGTCGGCAATTTCAGCCGACCCTTCGCATCAATCCGGGCCGTGTAGTTTCCTCGCAGCATAGACTCGACCGATCGTTTGGCGGGTGGCCTTTCCTGGAAAAGTTACTAAATGATCGTTAGCTACGAGGTTGGACCCACTTCCGACCACTTTTGACCACCCAAAGCGGATACTACGCTCCATAAATTTGAGTGTCAATAGAAAACTCCGCGTTTTCTTAGGGTTTTTCCCTACTTCTGCCGGTTTCGTGCAATGTTAGCGTTCGCCTGTTGTTTGCCTGCGGCGACCGGTTTTGAGGGCAACTAGTTCTCAAAACAGGCGCCAAAGTAGGCAGCTAGACGCGCCTGATGTATATTGGCCGCCCATGCTCCGTTCCCACGTACTGGTCCCCAGCAGGTTTTGATGAATCCCGACCAAATAGGATTTGGAAGCCTTCTGCTGTTCGGTTTGCTCGCTGCGGGAGCAAATCTTCTTGGAGGTTTTGTCCTGATTCGCTCAGGAGCGCATCGTTTCGGCGAACGCTTCTTGAAGTATCTGGTTGCGCTCGGCGCAGGCTTCATGCTGGCAGCAATATTCATCGAGATAGTTCCCGAGAGCTTCAGCATTTGGACCTCAGGCGTTGCGGGCAGTGAGCCGAGAGCCGTGGTTGGCGCCATGACACTTTTGTTGGGCGGCTACCTTTTGATCCAACTTTTCGAGCACACACTCGCGCCGCATTTCCATTTTGGAGCCGAAACCCATCCCGAATCTTTTTTGAGACCATCGGCCGCTTACACCGCCGTTGGTGGTTTGTGGATTCATACTTTTTTTGACGGAGTTTCAATCGCCGCGGCATTCCTCGTGAACGCGCGCGTAGGTTTACTGGTTTTCATCGCGATTCTGCTGCACAAGATGCCCGAAGGTTTTACTGTCGCATCGATCATGCTTGCCTCGGGCCGATCATCGGCCAAGGCGCTCTGGGCCACGGCCGCAATTGGAATAGCCACGCTCGCCGGCGTCGTGGCTGTTGCGCTGCTGCAAAGTCGCGCGTCCAATGCGGTGGGATATGCTCTTCCCTTTTCCGCGGGCGTAACTCTCTATGTGGCGGCCAGCGACTTGATTCCCGAAGTCAATCACAAAGAAGAACGAAACCCCATGGTGTCAATTGTCGTTTTTGTAGGTGTTGCGCTCTTCTATCTGTTGCATAGGCTGATTGAAGGGTAAGACGCAACTAGGAAAAAGCAGTACTTTGACAAAGAACCGCACGATAATCAGCTTTAATCCACGACCGCGATTGACGGGGCGTCTACGAAGCTTTTTTTCCGCGCTGGCTTTCTCGGCTCTTCTTCTTATTTCTTCAACACAGATTGCTCGCGCGCAAACAGGCGAATCTCCGCTTCCCCTTCCATCGCCGTTTACGCCCATAGTTGACACCGCAAACGTCATCGACGCCGAAACGGAATCCAAACTCGGTTCGATTTACCTCAATCTTAAAACCCGGGCGGACACTGAGTTTGCCGTTGTGACGGTTAACACAACTGGCGGTCGTGACATTTTTGAGTATTCGCTGGCGGTGTATCGCGGTTGGGGAATCGGCTCGAAAACCAATGATGGCTTTTTGCTGTTGGTCGCGATTCAGGATCGCAAATATTACACGCAGGTGGGCTATCACCTGGAAGGAGATCTGCCGGACGGTGTAGTGGGACAAATTCAGCGCCAGTATCTCGTTCCGGCGTTCAAAAGAGCCGACTACAGTAAGGGCATCTACGATACCGTCCAGGCTTACGTCGCCACTTTGGCGGAGAAGCGTGGCTTTAGTATTGAGGGAATCGACCAACGGTACGCCTACAAAGCGGCAGCGTCGCCACCCCCGCGCGGCAATATCGATTCAAGCCCCGGCGGACTTTCAAGTACCTGTTGCATGTTGATTTTTATTTTGGTCATCGTGATTTTGGTGTTGTCGTCGATCAGACGTGGCGGCGGCGGCGGTTGTTTGAATGCGCTACTGTGGGGTTCTTTGCTTTCGGGTCGCGGCAGCAGTGGTTGGGGAAGATCAAGCGGTTGGGGCGGGGGTGGCTTCGGCGGTGGCGGTGGTTGGGGCGGCGGTGGTGGTTTTGGCGGCGGCGGATTCGGTGGCGGGTTTGGCGGAGGCAGCGCCGGCGGCGGCGGCGCCGGTGGTGGTTGGTAGTGACGCAGATTGCGATTCTGTTAGTATCGGGCGCACCGGGAAAACTAAATGTCTAAGACCGTTGTTCAGGAAGCATTGGGTGGTCTGTTGAAAGACCTGGAGGCGACGCATGGGGCGAATCTCGTCTCAGTTGTTCTCTACGGCTCGGCTGCGGCCGGGGACAACATTGAGTTACGTTCGGACTACAACCTGCTGATCACTTTGCATCGCATCACTCCTGAAGATCTGAGGTTGGCCCAGGCGCCGATGCGCGAATGGCAGCGACTGGGCCATCCGCTACCGGTCTACTTCACGGCGGCCGAACTTTCAGATGCAGCAGATGTCTTTCCTATTGAGTTCCACCAAATGGCAAATGCCCGTATCGTGCTGTTTGGCAAAGATCCGTTTGAGCTCGTCAAACTTTCTGACGCCAATCTGCGACATCAAACCGAATACGAATTACGAAGCAAGCTGATCCAGTTGCGACGAATGTACATCCCCGCTTCTGTCTCGATTGAGAAGCTTTGCGATTTGATGAGCGATAGTCTCGCCAGTTTCGCCGCGCTGCTTCGCGCGGTGTTGCTCCTGTACGGAGAGGAAGCGCCCGTTGCCAAGCCAGATTGTGTTCGGGTAACGGCGACGCGTTTTGGCCTCGATCCTGAACCGTTTGAAAAAATCTTCGCTTTCCGTTCCAGCGATTACGCACCGGCGACAGAAAAGGAAGCTAACGAAATCTTTTCGGGATACTTGGCGCAAATCGAGCGCGTAATTCAAGTAGTTGATCAATTAACAGTAAGGCATGAGGAGATTTGAAATGAAGCTACGACGATCACTGTTACTGGGTTTGGTCATTCTGATGGTGGGCACAGCCAGCGGCTGCGGCTACAACACGCTGACCACCAAACATGAAAACGTTAAGGCCAAGTGGGCCAATGTTGAAACGCAGTTGCAGCGCCGAGCCGACCTGCTTAATAACCTGATTGAAACTGCGAAGCTCGCGGGGGTGCAGGAACAGGAAGTGTTTGGCAAGATTGCGGAGGCCCGTTCAAAACTGCTGAATGCCACGCAACAGGCGCCCCAGGGCGAGGGTGGCGACAAGACGCCCGAACAAAAGCAGGCGGTCATTGATGCCGCAAATAGTTTTGGCGGCACTGTCGGCCGGTTGCTGGTGCTGCAGGAACAGTATCCAGTGTTGCGTTCCAACGAAAACTTCTTGAAGGCCCAGGACGAAGTTGTCGGCACAGAAAATCGTATTGCCACCGCGCGCAAGGATTACAACGATGCCACGCAGGACTACAACACCATTCGAGCTCAGTTTCCTACAGTGATCTCGGCAAAGCTCTACGGATTTAAAGAAGAACCGTATTTCAAAGCGGAAGAAGGCGCGACTCAGGTGCCCCGCATCGATTCCAATAGTCTGCGTCCGAGTCCGGCTGCGACACCGACGAAGTAGCCAAGCGCGCATAGCCACTAATCGACATAGGTAGGCGGTCGCCAGCTTTCCCTGTCACACCACCGTGCGTACGGGTCCGTACACGGCGGTTCGGCGAGTTAAGCTATTTAACAACCAGGTGCGGAAGTCCGAGCGACACGAAGAAGGCATTGGGCAGCGCGATAGCGAGAGCTGGAGAGTTACTGAGCCGCCACGGGCCATGAGCACTGCCCGCCGTTTGTGCGGCAAGGTCTTTACTCAGTCCCCGCTTACGTAACTCAGCAAACCGCACCCTCGTATATTTCCACTGCTTCCAGACCACCGAACGCAATCGGCGTCTGAGCCATCTATCAAGTCGCTGCATTACTGAAGGAGTTTGGCAGAAGCCGAAGTAGCCACGCCATCCGGTCAGATAACGACCGAGTTGCTCGACCATCGTTTCCACACTTACTCCTCGGGTCCTTCGCGTCAGTTCCCGTACTCGCTGCTTGAACCGCGCAATTGCCTTCGGCGCTATCCGCCGTTTCGGTTCGCGCTGCCAAGTAAAGCTAAAGCCCAGAAACTTCCGCTCCCCCGGTCGAGCCACCGCACTCTTCTTTTCGTTGACTTTGAGTTTGAGCTGCTTGGTGATGAACTGCTTGATACTTCTCATCACCCGTTCACCGGCTCGCTGGCTGCGCACGTAGATGTTGCTATCGTCCGCATACCTCACGAAGCGGTGTCCGCGTCGCTCTAACTCTCGGTCCAACTCATCGAGCACGATGTTCGACAACAAGGGCGACAGTGGGCCACCTTGCGGTGTCCCCTCGTCCACCGGACTCACCAACCCGCCTTCCATTACTCCGGCACGGAGAAACGCCCGAATCAATTTCAGCAGTTGCTGGTCATTGATTCGCTTGGCAACCTTCGCCATCAGTTTGTCGTGGTTGACTCGGTCAAAGAACTTCTCTAAGTCCAGGTCCACCACCCAGCCGTAACCTTCAGCGATGTATTGCTGCGCCTTGGCTACTGCCTGATGCGCCGACCGCCCCGGGCGAAACCCGTAGCTGTATCCGGAAAACGTCCGGTCCCATCTGCCTTGCAGCACCTGCATTACCGCTTGCTGGATAAAGCGGTCCAGCACCGTCGGGATGCCAAGCTTACGCATCCCGCCGTCCGGCTTTGGTATTTCTACTCGCTTCACCGGTTGCGGTTTGTAAGTGCCTCGCAGCAGTTGTTCTCGGATAGTTGGCCAATGCTGCTTCAGATACGCTGGCAATCGCTCGACGGTCATCCCGTCCATGCCAGCGCTACCTTTATTGCGCTTGACTCTGGCCAATGCCTGCCGGCAGTTCTGCCGCCCGCAGACTGCTTCCATCAGTTGTTCTCTAGCCGGGCTTTCTGCTTCGCGCTTCGCCGCAAACGATTCGGTCCCTGCGACAGAGTCCCTCGGAGCTTCACTCCTACTCTCCTCTGCGAAGGCCAACTCTAGTTGGTTATTCGGCCGCTTGTCGCTCATGAGTTGCGCTGCTTACTTGCCGCTCTCCTTAGCCTCCTCTGCGGAGGACCGTTCGGGCCTTCATCACTTGCGCGTGATTACTATGCCCTCCGACTTCTGCTACTTCTTCAAGTCGGATCACTCCTCCTTCAGTCGCGACTTCGCGACCAGTAGCAGATCTCCCGAGGTAAACTCGACCGCCTTCAGCGCACCGCCGCCGGATTTACAACCAGCGCCCTTGATGGATATGGGCTTCGTTGTCAGTTGCCAACTCGCCCGACGCCGTATGCCTCTTATCCGGTTCTTGTTCATCGGCTCGCGCCCTTGCTCCACGCTTCCTTCAGACCCCGCCTCGCGACGACGCCCTTGCGCTTCGCTAATCCTTCACCTCCATCAGGTTGGATAGAGGACTTTCACCTCCAAGCTGTCGAGCATGCTCGGCACACAACAAACGAGGCCGCCCCCGGGGCGGCCTCTTGCTTTAGCTAAGCTCTCGCATCAAAAACCGCGCGAGCTGCACATCTCACAGTGGTCGCACGCTTTGCCGGGTTCGAGGCCGCAGGTTTTTTCTTTTTCGAAGTAGTCAACCAGTTCCGAGACCACGGCTTCTTCGACACCAAACTTTTCCTGGCTCGGATGTGAAATGCCGGCGTTGACGCCCGCCAGCCACGGCGAATGGGTGGACAGTGTGGGTCTTGCGCTCGACGCATAGGTCGCTGCATGACTCGCGGGAGAGTTAGCCGGAGCGGGACTGAGCTTAGCTTCGAGTTGAGAAATCTTTCTTTGCAGGTCGTTGAGCCCGGCGCGCACGGCGGCGAGCTCGGTTGATAGTCCGGATTTATTTTGAATTTGAGGTTGAGAAGATTCGTGAGCGACGCGACGTGCGACCCTTTCAGCGATTTCCCGGGCTTGATCCAATTCCGTGGTCATGTCTGTGACACGCTTTCTGACTTCAGCAGATCGACGTAATCGACAACGCCCACAATTGCGGAGTCGATTGCCGCGCCGGCCTTTCCAGTTGAAGTAGTTGAAGCACTCCAACCTTCCTGAACTATTAACACCAGGTCTCCGACGCCCGCATCAACCGCGTTCAATGCCAGCACAGTGTTTGTCATTTCCTCCCCTTCGGGATTGACCTGCTGACAAAGCATGACGCTCGCGCCCTCATAGCGTTGATTTTTCTTAGTGGCAACGATATTGCCAAGAACGCGTGCAAGAATCATTTCAACTGCCCGAAGTCTGAGTAACGTGAGCATCTGAGTCGACAATGCCGACGATCGTGCAATCTGTCGGTGTGTCTTCGCGTTTGAAAGGAAAGCTCGCTTCTTTTCCGCGACACCAAAAAACGAGTTCGCCTACGCCGGCGCCTACGGAATCAACCGCCACCATCGGCTTGCCATTCGGCTCCAGGTCTTTGTTCAGCGTCTGCACAACCAGAAGCTTGCGACCCTCGAGCGAATCGTTCTTGATGGTCGCTACTACTGTTCCTATGACACGAGCTAATTGCATAGTGCGTCAGGCCGGGCTTTCAGCGCCTCCGTTGCCGCTGATGTAACGTTCGACCACGTTGATGAAAATATTCAGACGTTCGTCGGTTTGAGCTAAACGTTCATCCGTTCGTTTCTGGGCTTCAGTTAGTCGGGCAACGTCTTCAGTTAGATGGTGAACACTTTCATCTGTTCTCGTTTGCGCCCGCGTTAGGTTCCCGAGAACATCAATCAGCGAGACATATGCATCTGACAGTCTCTGGTCCTGGTATTTCAATAGTCTGACGTCCTCGGCATGTGTTTGAGACATCATTTCCAGGTCAGCAGCAAACTTCGCCTGATGCTCGACGATAAATTCCATTTTCTGGTTCATCTCTTCGTCAGTCATTTATTTGTCCTTCAACTAGCGGAAGGGTTAACTGCAAAAGCGGATGAAACAAAACGCGTTACAAGTTGACGTCAACGGTATCAATCACCCCGACGATAGCGGCGTCGACGGGTGAATCTTTCATTCCCTGAGCGAGGCGGGCACTGGAGCCTGCCACCACCAAAACTCTTTCGTGATAGCCGGCGCCAACTGTGTCAACCGCCACGACGTAACCAGTGGTGTCGCTGCCATCGACATTTACCGGCCGCACGATGAGTAGCTTTTTCCCAAGGAGTCGCTCGTCTTTCTGCGTCGAGACGACGGTTCCCAGAATTCTCGCGATGATCATCTTAGCCGCGATTGCCTATAGGAAGGGCATCGTCCACACTGCCATGCGGTCGCGGTATCACGTGAACGCTCACGAGTTCACCAACGCGCCGGGCCGCAGCAGCGCCAGCGTCAGTTGCTGCCTTTACAGCCGCAACGTCGCCGCGCACGATCGCCGTAACAAATCCGGCGCCAATTTTTTCGTAACCAATCAAGGTGACATTTGCAGCTTTGACCATGGCGTCGGCCGCTTCAATCATCGCCACCAGACCTTTGGTTTCAACCATGCCGAGTGCTTCTTGCATTCAGTTGCTCCTCTACCTGAGTGAATAGTAAATCGTAAATAGTGAATAGATTCTTAGGTTACTCCAGTTGTCGACTCGATTACCACCAATTAAGCAGCATAACTGGTTCGTCTATTCACCATTTACTATTCACCATTCTTACCAAATGTTTCCCGCGCGTAATTGACCCCAGGCCTGGGCCAGGAGTTCTACTAGCTCCTCGCGCGTCAGAGAAATTTTTCCGGAACCATTCGCCGCGGCTGGAATTGCAAAACCTGTCGGCGCGGGGCGATCGCCTGTTGGACATGCTAACTGCGTCTCATGGAGATAACCACAGGCCTGGCAACGCGCGCCCTCGCCGAGATAGCCAGCAGCTTCGCGCACGTTGATCAGCTTCTCAATTGCATCCGCCGGTAAATTCCGCGACCCGCCAAGAATTCGCGCGAGGATCGCAATGCGTGCGGTATGTTCCAAAGTCTCAAGTCGATCAAACGCCTGCCAGAGATCCGCGCCGTAAGCGACTGCTCCGTGGTTCGCCATCAATAACGCGTTGTGATGTTTTACCAACGGCCGCATCGCTTCCGTTAGTTCATCCGTCGACGGAGTTCCGTACTCTGCCAGCGGCACGCAGCCGAGTGTCAGAATAACTTCCGAAAGGATCGGCTGATCGATCGCCAGCCCCGCCACTGCGAACGCGGTGCCATGCGGCGGATGCGCGTGACACACCGCCATGACATCCGGACGCTGCTGGTAAATCAGCAAATGCATGGCAAGCTCACTCGAGGGCTTTTGCGCGCCCAACGGCTTTCCCGCGGCATCGGTGAGGGCCAGCGACTCTTCCGTCATTCGGCCCTTGCACATCATGGTAGGCGTGGCAACGATGCGCCCATCGTCCAGACGAACGCTCACGTTACCATCTGACGACACCACGTAACTTCGCTCGTATAACAAGCGACCGATTTTTACAATTTCACGCCGTGCGGTTTGTTCGTCCATTCTTCTTGCCGGGTGCGTTTTTACAATTTGTGCTCGTTGACTTCGTTCAATTCTTCTACATGCGGTTTACGCCGGTGGTTCGTCACGGCGCCGATCTGTGGCCGCGCGAGGTAGTAAGAAAGTGATTCTAGCGACGTCGTTAGGTCGACTGTTTTTACTTTGACGTCAAGGCGGTTGCTTAAAGAAGCGGGTGCAAAGTTGAGGACTGCTTTGATTCCTGCCGACATAATTTGATTAAGCACCTTTTGCGCGGCCCGCGCCGGCACTGCAATCACCATGACGTCAATCGCCTCGTCAGACACAATACGCGGCATCTTTCTGACGTCGTAAATTGCGATCTTGTCTTCACCAACGCGCCGGCCGATTTTCTTTTCATCGTTATCAAAGAGTGCCACCACGCTAAAGTTCGATCGACCAAAGCCTCTATAATTTGCCAACGCCGTTCCCAGTCGGCCGGCACCAATGATTCCTACGCGATGGGGTCTGTCCAGCCCGAGGATTTTTGTGAGGTGTTGTCGTAAGTCCTCAACCTTGTAGCCCACGCCGCGAACGCCGAATTCCCCAAAATAGCCGAGATCTTTACGAATTTGCGCGGAGTTGAGGTTGAACTGCTCGGCCAACGCCTGCGAAGAAATACTCTTAATGCCTGCTGCTGAAAGCGTGTTTAGACAGCGAAGATAAACGCTCAAACGATTCGTCGTTAGTTCTGAAATCTTTTCTGACTTCATGAGAAGGAATCCGTCAACTAAGTATAGACCTTTGAGTTTCAAGTTTCGAGTTCCGACTTTCAACTTAATAGCTTGAACTCTGAACTGCTTGACCGTAACCTTTCGCCGATGATCGCACATTTGAACGGGACACTCCTTTCGAAGGAACCAAATTCAGTAATCATCGACGTTGCTGGAGTGGGCTATGAGGTCACAATTCCGGTCTCCACGTTCTACGAAATGGAAGAACCTGGTTCAAGCGTCAAACTTCGCATCTACACGCACGTGCGCGAGGAAGCATTGCAGCTTTACGGTTTCAAAACCCTTCGCGAACGTGAACTCTTCCTGAGGTTGATTTCGGTTAGCGGTATTGGACCAAAGCTCGGCATCACCTTGCTCTCAGGAATGAGCGCCGACGAGATGATCGCGTCAATCAGGACCAATAACCTTGCCCGGTTAACTTTGATTCCCGGCATCGGTAGAAAAACTGCGGAACGCCTGGTGATGGAGTTGCGTGATAAAGTTGCGTCGCTTTCATCCGCCGAACTCGAGGAGGAACTGGGGGCGAAGTCCGCCACCGGAGTTCCGGTGCTAACTGAAGACTCGATGCGAACCGACGTGCTCTCAGCACTTCTGAATCTCGGTTACCAACGGGGTTCGGCAGAAAAAGCGGTGACCTCGGCAATTGATGAAGGCGGCGACTTATCAGTCGAGTTGATATTGCGGCGCAGTTTGCGGAAACTCGCGAAAGTGTAACGGGGAAGCCTGAAGTTTAAAGTGCAAACTTCAGGCTGCTGCCGGCAAGTAGTGCAAGCTAAAAATTGAACTCTGAACTTCTTAAACGTTATGTCGGGTGAAGGATTAGCGCGGGACACGGAATTGAGCACGGACGAGCAGCAGTTTGAACTGACTGTTCGTCCCACCAAGCTTTCCGACTACATTGGCCAGAAGCAGGTCAAGGAAAACCTGCGCGTCTACATGCGTGCCGCTCTTAACCGCAAGGAGGCATTGGATCATGTTTTGTTGACTGGACCTCCGGGACTGGGCAAGACCACGCTGGCAAACATCATCGCGCATGAAATGGGCGCTGTGTTGCATTCGACCGCCGGGCCGTCGCTCGAAATTCCTGGTGACCTCGCCGGACAATTAACCAACCTGCAAAAAGGCGACGTCCTCTTCATTGATGAGATCCATCGCCTCCATCCGGCAATCGAAGAAAAGTTGTACCCGGCCATGGAAGATTACGAATTTGATTTGATGATCGGCCAGGGTGTAGTCGCGCGCAGCCAAAAACTGCGACTGGAAAAGTTCACGCTCATCGGCGCTACCACCCGGCCCGGTCTGCTGACAGCGCCTCTGCGCGATCGTTTTGGCATCGCCTTCCACCTGGATTTTTATCCGCCTGAAGATTTGGAAATAATCTGCAAACGTTCGGCGCAAATTCTCGGCGTAGAGATTGACGAGGAAGGCGCACACGAAATCGCAAAGCGTTCGCGCGGCACGCCGCGCATTGTTAACCGGCTGCTCCGTCGGGTGCGTGACTATGCCGAGGTCGACTACGACGGTCGCATTACTCAGGAAGTAGCCAAAGACGCCCTCAATCGCATGGAAGTTGACAAGTTTGGCTTAGACGAACGCGATCGAAAATTCATGCTGACTATTATGGAAAAGTTTGATGGTGGACCTGTCGGCATCGGCACTATCTCCGCCTCGATCCACGAGGAGAAAGACTCAATCGAAGAAATCATCGAGCCGTACCTGATACAAATCGGGTTTCTCGATCGCACCCGACGCGGTCGCATGGCGACGCGACTCGCCTACGAACACTACGGTCTCAACCCTTCCCTGCCCCACAAGCCCGGCCTGTTCGATTCTCAGTAAAGAATTTGCTACGGTGTCAGTAGTTCTGAATTCCAGGTCTGAATCTCTGCAATTATGAGACGGCTTTCGTCATTCTCGCGTCACAGTTTCGGCGTCCGCAACGCGGGGCCGTGGCGGTCAATGATTAGCCATTCAATCCATCAGTTTCACGAAAACGATCTGTTCACATCTTCGGCCGCAATGAGTTATTTCGGCTTGATGGCCCTTTTCCCGGCGCTGCTTCTGATGCTGGCAATTGGTAACCGCATCACCGCTGCCACGGAGTTGTTGAGTCACGCCGTTGAAGTCTTCCCTGGTTCGGGTCAATTTCTTCGCGAAACGATCCGTTCGATGTCTTCAGTCAGCACGGGCGTCATTCTTACTTGCGTGCTGGTCACGATCTGGGCTGGTTCGTGGGTATTCGCAGTCATCGAACGCGCGCTCAACAGAATCTGGGGGACTACCTCGCGAACCTTCTGGCATGGTCGTGCTTTGACAATTGGAATGATCGGCATCATCGGAGTGCTGCTGATACTTTCGGTGTTCGTAACCTCTGTCGCGGTAGGACTGAGGGACATGGCGGAACGACTTTCGCCCCGACAGGTTGCGCGTTACCCGGTCCTGATTTCGGTAGGCAGCGCCTTATGGCAAGGCATCTTCGCGATCGGCAGTTTTGTGGTAACGGCGGTGCTATTCGTAATCGTCTATCGTTTTATGCCCAAAGCGGAGGTCACGCTCAGGGATACCTTGCCCGGTGCGATTATCGGCGGGCTTTTGTGGGAAGCAGCAAAGTACGTCTTCGCCTGGGCGCTAAATTATTTTCACTACGATCAAATCTATGGCTCGGTCGGCGCTGTCGTCGCAGTTCTGACGTGGAGCTATGTTTCGAGTCTCATTCTTCTTTTTGGCGCGCAACTCACTGCAGTCTTCCATCGCGAGCATCCCCACTTCCCCAGCCCGTTTTCGCTTTCCGCTAAAAGTTAGGAAACATGCTGCTTTCGGACTTTGATTATGATCTGCCGGAAGAGCTGATCGCCCAGGAGCCGCTCGAACAACGCGACGCGTCGCGTATGTTAGTCGTCAACCGGCGCGATCGGACTTTCGAGGACTCGACCTTTACACATTTTCCGGAGCTATTGCGGGCGGGAGATGTCGTTGTCGTAAACAACACTCGCGTTTTCCCAGCTCGAATTAATGGCAGACGAGAAGGATCGGGCGGTCGAGTTGAAGTTTTGTTGGCGCGCAAACTTGAAGGATCGACCTGGGAGGCGCTACTAAGACCCGCGCAGCGGCTAAAAGCCGGCGATCGAATTGTTTTCGGCGATGGAAAACTCAAAGCTCAACTGGTTGGAACGGGTGACCGCGGCATGCGGTTGTTGAAGTTTCTGGTTAATGACTTAAGAGAAGATGTTGAAGTGGAGAATTGGTTGGACGAGCAAGGACAAACGCCGCTGCCTCCTTACATCCGACGGCCGGTAGGAACAACAGCGCAAGATCGGGAGCGTTATCAAACTGTATTTGCACGAGAGCGTGGCGCGATAGCCGCTCCTACTGCAGGCTTGCACTTTACACCCGAACTCATTTCAACCTTGCGTAATCAGGAAATTGGTGTCGCTGAAATTACTTTGCACGTTGGCTATGGAACATTCGAGCCGGTACGCGTTGAAAATATCGAAGAGCATCAGGTTGCTTCCGAGTTCTTCAGCATAAGCGATGACGCGGCCGAGATAATTAACGAGACCAAAGCGAACGGCGGACGAGTCATTGCTATCGGCACCACTACCACGCGAGCGCTTGAATCATCGGTAAACGCGGCAAGGAGAGTGGAGCCGGGCAAGGGCGAAACTAACCTTACGATCACGCCAGGATTTAGTTTTCGCGTCACTGATGCGTTGCTTACAAATTTCCACCTGCCGCGTTCTTCGTTGTTGTTGCTTGTGTCAGCCTTTGCCGGTAGAGATCTTACGCTCGAGGCCTACCGTCATGCAGTGGAAGCCGGTTTTCGATTCTACAGCTATGGCGACTGCATGTTTGTGTTCTAGTGATCAGCAAAACGTTGATGGTAAACTATCGCCACTCCCGATTTCTCAGTTAGCTCTTATTTAGCGATGGCCGTACTTAAGAAAATCCGTTCACGCTGGTGGTCACCCCCACCGGAAGCCTTCCCGATCGAAGCGGAGCCCGCCGTTCCCGCGACATTCGGCCAGCGCTACGACATTCGGCAGCTAACCATTTCCCACCTGGACGAATGTTGGCGTTTAGATCAGCGCTGCTTCGTTGACGGCGAGGCCTATAGCCGGGAGACCTTTGAGTATTTGTTGACCGCACCCGAGGCAGTTTCTTATCGCGCCACTACGGCCGGTGGTTTGATGGTGGGCTTTGTAATAGGTCTGGTCGAACCCGATCACACCGGCCACATTACCACCGTGGGCGTTGCTCCTGAGCATCGTCGTCGTCAAATCGCAAACCGCCTAATGGCGGAAGTTGAAAAGGGTTTTAAGCTAAGAAATGTGCGAATAGTGCGGCTAGAAGTGAGATCGCTGAACGTTGCCGCCCAACGACTCTACGACAACCTCGGTTATGCAATAACGCAAAGGTTACCAAAATACTATTCGAATGGAGGGGATGGTCTGCTGATGTTAAAGTCGCTGGACTAACCCTTACGCAACTCTGTCAAAACCTGCTTTGCCACAGCCTTCAAGGTATCAAACACGCCGTCGCCGGTAGAGGCGACCGCTTCAACAACAGGTTCTTCTTTACGACGTAATTCTGCGGTGAGCTCATCCACCGGGATGATGTTGGGAAGGTCACGCTTGTTCAACTGAAGCACGTAGGGAATCTTCATCAGGTCGTAACCCTGCGTCTGTAGATTCTCCTCCAAATTGTAAAGCGACTCCACGTTTGCATCCATGCGTTCTTCCTGAGAATCTGCGACGAAAACTACGCCATCTACGCCCTTCAAAATCAACTTGCGTGAGGCGTCGTAAAAAACCTGGCCGGGAACCGTGTACAGGTGAAATCGTGTTTTGAAACCTCTGACAGTGCCCAATTCCAGCGGCATGAAATCGAAGAAGAGTGTGCGGTCAGTTTCGGTTGCGAGGCTGATCAACTTGCCCCTTGAGGCGGGCGCAGTTGATTCGAAAATGTGCTGCAGGTTTGTTGTCTTGCCGCAGAGACCCGGACCGTAGTAGACGATCTTGCAGTTGATTTCACGCGAGGCGTAATTGATAAACGTCATATGGCACTCACCGTTGTCGGTGCTATTGGAACAGACTGTCGATGTCTTCGTCGGTAATCTCAGCGAATGGAGAGTCTTCGCGCTTAAACTCGGTCTTAGTTATTTCGTCGACCATGGCGGACAATTGATGAGAGACCTGTCTGCTTCGGAGTTTTACCAGTCCGAGACTTGAACGCTCATCAAAGACCACGATCAAAAGCAGTCTGCCAATCACAGAGATATGAATGCTTTCCCGTTCACCTTCATGTGAGAGCGTGGGGAATTCCTTCTCACCAATAAGCTGCGCCATGCCGCCGGTCGCTGCTACGTTGCCGGCCGCAAGGGACGCGAGGCTGGTCGTATCCAGCGAACCAATCTCCCCCTGCGCGGCGATTTCCTGACCGTCTTTATCGACGAGGAAGACCACCTTGGCCGCTGAGTCCATGCGAAGTCGCGCCAGCACTGCCTTAATCTGATGATACTGCTGCTCTCGGAGCAGAAGAGGGGTGTCTGCCATTAGTACAGCTTTCTTTTTAAGATGAGGGAAGCCAGGACTGTGGGCGGGCGTTGATTGAGAAACCTGGGTCGTTACGAGTCAAGCCCCTGAAGGTAAAGCGTTTTTCGATTACCTGGTTTTCTCCAAAGCGACGGCACGGTAAAACGAATCGTGCCGCAGAGCACTTTAGCATAGCCAACAATGTGCTACAAGTGTTTTCCTTTGTTGAGTGAACTTAACAATCTCACAACATTCGGCGCGGGTTTTACCCGTACAAAGGTGGTTTCGATTGATTTAGAACACGGGCTATGTTACTCTGCCACCGCAACTTCCGGAGCGGCTTCGCCACCTTGCCTTATCACATAAGACTTACCAATGAGCGCAGCAACTAAGAGTTTAAGACGTTCTACTTCGCGTGCAGTGTCGCGTCGTTCGGCTCCGAAGCCGGCGGCGAAAAGGCGCACAGCAGTTGCTAAAGCTAGACCTAAAGCAACGCGTGCTATCGCGAAGAAGGCTGCCGCAAAAAAACCGATGAAGCCGAAGCTCACTGCAAGAGCAAAGAGCAAACCGGTTAAGAAGACAGCGGTCAAAAAGACTGCCAACAAGTCTTTAGCGAAGAAGACTGCATCGCGGAAACTAACACCAAAAAAGACTGCAGTTGCCTCACATCAGAAGTCAGTTACGTCGAGAGTCAAAAAGACTCAGAAGCTCGCGGCAGTACGTGCGCCACGTCCCGCGATTGTTGCGCCACCGACTCCAAGACCACCGACTGTTGACGAAGCCGCAGCACTGCGAGCGTTCGAACGAGCGCACAAGGAATTTACGCGCGGTCGTTTCGGTGAAGCTCGTAACCAGTTTCGAGCATTGCTTGACAAGTATTTCCAGGTTTCCGAAGTTGCAGCTCGCGCCCGCACGTATTTAGCGGTCGCTGACGCGCGTTTGCGGACGGAAAATATTCTGCCACGCGATGCTGACTCGCTTTATGATCGTGGTGTAATCGAACTCAATCGAGGTGAGTACGTCGCCGCGCAGGAGATGTTTGAGCGTGCATTAAAGCGAGAGCCTGAAGCTGCGCATATTCACTACGGACTCGCCGCCACGCGTGCACGTCTCGGTTCAGTTGATCTGGCGATGCAGTCACTTGAGCGGGCGCTTGATCTTCAGCCAACATTGCGAGTTCGCGCACAACATGATCACGACTTGACTTCCCTTCGCAATGATCCAGACTTTGACCGTCTGGTCTTTCAACATCAGGCCTAGCCCGCGTCAACTCCTCGCTTCGCACCCTTTCACAACAATCTATTCAGTTTCAATGCCCTCGCCTTTTAGGTATCATTCTGTCAGGGCGAACGCCAAGAACATCGCCAATCGATCCTTTTCGGAGAATCACAGATTGCAGCGTTTTGTCGAAGAAAATCGAGGCATAAACCTCGTTGCGCTTGGTGGAGGCACGGGGCTTTCAACGCTTCTGGCTGGTTTGAAACGCCTCGTTGGCGACGGACCATCGCTTGATCTTCGCATTGCGAACCTTTCAGCGATTGTTACCGTCTCTGACGACGGCGGTAGTTCCGGTCGCTTGCGTGAAGAGTTGCAGATGCTTCCTCCGGGCGACATCCGCAACTGCATGATCGCGCTCTCGGAAGATTCGACACTTCTTTCACGTCTCTTTCGCTATCGCTTTCGCGGACAGGGTGAATTAGGTGGTCACAGTTTTGGCAATTTGTTTCTAGCGGCGTTGACCGAAGTAACCGGAGACTTCAACGAGGCGGTCCGGCTTTCGTCCGAAGTGTTGGCCAGCAAAGGTCACATTTATCCAGCCACCATTAGCGATGTTCGGCTCGTGGCAGAGCTGGAAGACGGAACGGAGGTGCGTGGTGAGACGCAAATTTCGGCATCGCGGGCCCCTATTCGACGTTTACGTCTGGAGCCTGAACGGTGTTTGCCATTGCCTGAAGCTCTGAAAGCGATTCGAGCTGCTGATGTAATAACGATTGGTCCCGGTTCACTCTACACAAGTATTCTGCCAAACTTGCTCGTCGCAAAGGTCGCCAGCGCTATTGGTGAAAGTCGCGCCACAAAAATTTTCATCTGTAACCTGATGACGCAGCCGGGTGAAACTGACAACTATTCCGCGCGGCAGCATTTGGAAACGGTCAAAAACTATGCCCCCGAGATCAGTTTTGATTTTGTGATTCTGAACAATCGGCGCATTACGGATGAGCAGGCACGGCGTTATGCGCTCGAGGGGGCGCGCCAGATCGGAATTGATGAGGATTCACCCAATTCAATTGCCGGTGTGCTCGATCGTTCGACGCGCATCGTCAGCACAAACCTTCTCGAAGAAGGCGAAAAGGTGCGCCACGATTCGGCACAGCTGGCCAAAGTCGTGCTGGAATGTATTCAGCAAGCGTGTTCACAACCTGCTGTCCCTGCATAATTCATGGATTCGATCGAGAAAGGCCCGTCGTTGCCGTCCCGCCAAGCTGACCAATCAATTTCAGTTCTCATTCTCGCAGCCGGACTAGGTACTCGTATGAAGTCGGCGCGCGCCAAGGTCTTGCATGAACTTGGCGGACTCCCGCTGATTCGCTACGTTTGCCGCGCCGCCAAATCGCTCGCGCCGCAGAAGGTCTATGTGATCGTGGGTCACCAGGCCGAAGAAGTTGAAAAGGCGGTCACGGCCGAACTGGCAGACCTGGCGGCTTTCGCTACACAAGTTGAACAACGCGGAACGGGTGATGCGGTTATGGCCGCGCGAGAGCAACTCGAAAACAGCGACTCAGTTGTGCTCGTTTTGTCGGGAGATGTTCCCATGATTCGGGAAGCGACGCTGCAAACTCTCCTCGACCGCCATCATTCGAGCTCCGCAGCATGTTCCATACTGAGTGTGAGGTTGGAGAATCCCACGGGTTATGGCCGAATAGTCCGTGATGAGGCCGGGCAATTCGCTTGCATAGTTGAACAAAAGGACGCTAGTCCGGACGAGCAACAGATCAAGGAAATCAATTCCGGAATTTATTGCTTCAATGCCCGCAAGCTTTTTACCGCACTGAAACGGGTTAAGCCGGCGAACAAGCAAGGCGAATATTATTTGACCGACGTGCCCCAGATTCTGTTAACCGACGGCGAAAAGATCGACGTTTATCTTCACAGTGACGCGCGCGAAGTCTCAGGAATAAACACTCGCGCCGAACTGGCGGAGTTCGAAAATCTAGTCCGCCGCGCAACGATTCGAAAACTCATGATCGAATCCGGCGTAACTTTTATCGACCCCTCGCACGCGTACATAAGCGCCGAAGCGCAGATTGGTGGCGACACTGTTATTTATCCTGACGTTTCCATAGAAGGAAAAACTGTAATCGGTAAAGGCTGTGTGATTCGTTCAGGAGCACGAATCACCAATTCGCACCTCGCTGACAACGTTCTGATAAGAGACCAGTCAATAATCGTTGACTCTGAAATTGCGTCCGATGCCATCGTTGGACCGTTTGCTCATTTGCGCGCGCACGTCGTAATGGAACAGGGTTCGGTCGTGGGCAATTTTGTCGAAGTGAAAAAGTCGCGAATCGGTCGTGGCTCAAAAGCGCGGCACCTGAGCTACCTTGGTGATGCGACGATCGGCGAGAACGTTAACATCGGTGCTGGTACAGTCACTTGCAATTTCGACGGCAAAGAAAAACATCAGACCATTATCGAGGATGGCGCGCGCGTTGGTTCCGATACAATGCTGGTTGCTCCAGTCACGGTCGGTAAAGATTCGGTAACCGCAGCAGGCTCAGTCGTCACAAAAGACGTTCCTGCCGACTCGCTGGTTGCCGGTGTGCCGGCAGTTGTTAAGAGGCGTTTGAAAAAACAGATGGTGAAAGGCAGTGAGAAGTGAAAAATGGAGAGTGAAAGTTTGAATCTACTTTTCACTCATCACCTTTTCACTTTTCACCCAATAGGAAACATATGTGTGGAATTGTTGGCTACGTAGGAAACAAGCAGGTAGTGCCGCTAATCATCGACGGACTGCGCAAACTCGAGTATCGCGGGTACGACTCCGCGGGCATTGCTGTGGTCGGTGAGGACCACGATCTCGAAATACGCCGCGCTGAAGGCAAATTGCGCAATCTCGAAGAAGTTATTCGATTGAGTCCTTTAGACGGAACCTACGGCATCGGACACACGCGCTGGGCAACTCACGGCCGGCCCACCGAGGAAAACGCGCACCCCCATCGCGATTGCACCGGACGTATCGTAGTGGTGCACAACGGCATCATCGAAAACTACCTCCAGCTTAAAGAGCAACTCCGTAAGACCGACCACGACTTCGTTACGGAAACCGACACCGAGATCATTGCGCACCTGATCGAGGAATACCTGAAAACCGAAAAGAGCTTCGAAGCTGCAGTTCGCCGGGCGATGCTGGATCTCAAGGGTATTTTCGCCCTTTCGATCATCAATGCCGACGAGCCTGACATGATCATCGCAGTAAGGCAGGGCCCGCCGGTCGTCATTGGCCTGGGCGACCGCGAATTCTTTGTCGCTTCCGACATCCCACCAATTCTGCAACACACGCGCGATGTCTTTTTTCTCGGCGACGGCGAGATGGCCGTTATTAACAAAGACGCCGTGCGCGTGACCGACTTTGAAGCGAATCCGGTGCAGCCGTCGATCCAGCGGATCACCTGGGATCCAATCATGGCGGAAAAGGGCGGCTTCAAGCATTTCATGCTGAAGGAAATTTACGAGCAGCCGCGTTCCGCCCGCGACACCATGCAGGGACGCATTTCGTTGGACACCGGACGAGTGTTTCTCGACGAAATGAAAAACATCAGCGAGGCCGACTTCCAGCGCTTCACCTCTATCAAGATTGCTGCGTGCGGCACTTCCTGGCATGCCGGGTTGGCCGGGAAGTACATGATCGAGCAGCTCGCGCGTATTCCAGTCGATGTCGACTACGCGTCTGAGTTTCGTTATCGCGATCCGGTGATGGACGAAAACACTCTGCTGCTCGTGATCACCCAGTCAGGAGAAACGGCAGACACCATCGCGGCGTTGCGCGAGGCGCGGGAGCTTGGCGCTAAAGTCCTCGCTATTTGCAACGTTAATGGCTCGATGATCACACGAGAGGCCGACGGCACCATCCTCACTCATGCGGGACCGGAAATCGGCGTCGCTTCCACGAAAGCATTTACTTCGCAAATGGTCGCGCTGTATTTGCTGGGCTTGTATCTCGGAAACTTGCGCGGCCAGTTATCGCCGGTCGAGGCAAAACATCACGCGCAGCAGCTGGCCGAGCTGCCTGTTAAGCTTGAGCATTTGTTGAGTGAGTCAGACGAGATCGAGGAGCTTTCGAAAGAGTTTTTCCGTTCAACCGACTTTCTTTATCTGGGCCGTGGCATCAACTTCCCAGTGGCGCTCGAAGGGGCGTTGAAGCTGAAGGAAATTTCCTACATTCACGCCGAAGGTTATCCGGCAGGTGAAATGAAACACGGACCGAACGCGCTGATTGATGAACGACTGCCGGTGATGTTCATCAACACTCGCGAAGAAGGAAATCGCTCTTCAGAACTTCGGTACGAGAAAACACATTCCAACATCCTCGAGGTTAAGGCCCGCGAAGGCATCGTCATCTCAGTGCTAACCGAAGGCGACGAGATGTCAGCCAGCATGTCTGATCATGTCATTAGCATTCCGCCTTCGAGCGACCTGCTGTCGCCGATTCTGTCGATTATCCCGCTGCAACTTTTGGCTTATCACATTGCGGTGAGGCGCGGCTGCGATGTGGATCAACCCCGCAATTTGGCGAAGTCAGTGACGGTTGAATGAGATCTTAGTTTACGAATCCGCGATAGTACATTGTTCTCCGATTACCGTTTTCCTGGCTGATTACCTGCCGTGCAATTCCCAGGTAAGCAAGGATTCGCACCTCTGGTCGTTCGAGCCTTCCGGCATCAGCCCGGGCACGATCGAAGTTCGCTGTAGCCAACGAGCCGAGAGACTCGACTAGTTGATTGGCCATATTTGCCAGACTACTGCCATTGTTTAGCTGCAACTCGCCATCCTCGTAGAAATCCTGTCCGAACCCGTTTAGCACCTGCGCGGCGTTAGCCATTTCACTGAACTGCTCCAGCAGTGGCTCAATCACTTCAAACGCTTTCTTTGAATCGTACCGTGAAAGCATGCGAGCGATTTCCAGAAGCGCACTCATCTGCTCCTGATTCTCGACTTTTGGAGACAGGCTAACGAGGATCCGCGCGTGGTCCAACAAAGCCAACGCCTGGGCGCGCTTCAGTCCCGTGCCGATTTGCCCGGCCATCTGGGAGATCAATTGCGCGCGCTCCCTGCCGTTGCGCATGTTGCCAATGGCTCGCAAAGCATCTTCGACTTTGCCCCTTGTCGCATCTGCGATGACTGCTTGCTGTTCAAGACTTGCCAAAAACTGCCGCCGGAAGGCGAGATTGGAAATGTTTTCTTTTGCTATCTGCCTGGCCCGCGCCATGTCGCCATTATTGGCGGCCTTCTGCGCCAGCTGCTGATAAAGGTTATCTCTGATTTCCTCAGGCGCTCGGCTAACTTCTTCCAGAGCTGTTTCGATGGTTCCGTGGTTAATTGTCTCCTGATACTTTTGCGCCATTGCCCCCTGCGGATCGCCGGACGTGTTCAATTCGAAACTTCTCTTCTCGATCGCGGCCACTTTATCCGGCACATAAAGCTTCAACTCCGCATTCATCGTGGTGAGCTGCGACAAAAGATTCTGAGCCGCATTTCGTTCTGCGTTGTAAACACTCGCTGGACCGGAATACCTGAGCGCCTCAGCAACAACCCTCTCAAACAAATCTCTATATTCTTCCTCTGACAGCAAAACAGAATCCGACTTCACTACTACACGCTCACCTAATCGTGGCTGGAAATTTCGCACGGGCGCATGAGCCAGCCGCAACAAACCAAGTGCAAGATTGGAACTTTCCTGATTCTGCGCGAGTTTCTCGCCCATTAGCTTGGCTGCCACCTCTTTCGCCAGTTGGGTCGCCAATTCAGGTTGAGCCGCGCGCAATCTGGCGATGACCTCCACCATCGTTGAGGAGTAACCTCGCTTGAGAGTGTCGCGCACCAGCTGGGCGGCACGATTTGGATCTTTGGCCGCCAGTTGCGTTCCCAGAGACAACTCCACCGCCAGCTCCTGGTTCCATTCATTGGTCCGGCTATCAGGATTTTCGAGGATGCGCGTCGCTTGCAGAAACTTCAGGGCCAGCTCGGGATCGTGGTTACCAAGTACTTGAACAGTTTCCCGGCGCAGCTGCACTGCCATCCAGCAGTTCTGGCTGTAGTAAGGATCAGCGGGGTCCAAACCGGCGACATATTCTTTCACTCCTTCAATCGCATCTGCTGCCAACTTCTCGGCCAGCTTTTCGTCTGACGCCCAAACCATCTGCGCGGCTTGAAGCTGCGCGCGCACGCGAGTTTGCGGCAAACGAATCTGGTTCAAGTCGTCGACGACCTCATTGATCAATGCCAGGCCACGGGCCTTGAGCAGCTCCTGATTTTTGGTGGAGAGGAGTTCCTGATCGGTGGCGTGACGGAGTTCCACCACTTTCAATTCATAGCGGCCGGGCGCAAAGTCGTCCACTTGACCTAAAGGTGCGACCTCGATTCGGTACACACCTGCTTCATCCGACACGATCGGTACGCTCTCGGGTCCTTCAGTGCCGTTGGGAGTGTCGACTTCAGACAACAATTTGCCGCTTGGTCCAAAAGCTCGAACGATTACGTCGATGCCGTGCTGCTCCACGACAAGCTGCAGGTATTGGTCCTCTTCAAGTTTGACCGTAAAAGTGTGACTTTGGCCGCGCGCCAGCGTTCGTTCAATCGTGACGCCGGGCTGAAGCGAGTCGCCTTGAGCTCTGGCGGGCAATATCGGAGTGAACAAGAAAATGACGAGGATCAGAAAGACGGTTCGAAGCATCAGAGAAACCTCCGTTCACTTCTGGAAAACAAGAGAGAGCAACTGCGATCTTGCTTTGATTACAACGACACTTGAACTGAGGAGTTCCAGTTCTAACCAGGATTCAAGTGCTTAGTCGGATGATATTCGGTGAAGGTTGCCCGTGAGACGGTTCAATGACGTAAAGCGGCGGGGATTTGGGACAAACAAGCGGTGGCTCGAATTCGTGTAATTTCGTGGGTTTCAGTTCGTGTAATTTCGTGGATGCGATTTAAATGTGACGACGATAAGATGAGACCACGAAACGACACGAACTGAAACCCACGAAAACACACGAAAACTAGTTGCTAACTCTAGACAGTCCTCGCTTTCTTGACCAAAGCAAAAACTGCAACCAGCGCCAGGACTCCCAGCACGCCGGCCAGGCTTAATATCAACCAACGGCTAGGCTGAGTGTTTTGCGTTAGAAGCGTCGCGTTTCCCTCGGCACTCTTTTGATACGCCTGCGCCTCAGCCGTACGAATAACTGACTCGAGTCGTTCACGACTGGTTGTCACGATTTTCAGTTGTGCTGAAACCTTTCCAGCACAGTGGGATCCGAAGCTTGGAATTCACGTGACTTGAAGTCGCG
>JADMIO010787595.1_pt1 | contig 37021 bp, 42 predicted proteins | sample 8958161 | NCBI WGS metagenome assembly JADMIO01 (sample SAMN16585339, study PRJNA669376) | soil metagenome | isolation source: Crop rotation soil | place: USA: Cullars Rotation, Alabama | collected 2011
ACAACTTGTCCACGTGGAATTCTAAGCTTAGGATCCCAATGTGCTGGAAAGCCATGTAGCAATTTTTTTAACTGCTTGATTCAAAGCGCCACTAACAACGCTTGCTCTCGCCCTATTTTGTACTCCATTGTATGCGACGATGCTAATAGCTGCGAGAATAGCGATTACGACGATAACGATTAGCAGTTCGACGATCGTGAAACCAGAATTGTTTTTATGTTTTGCCCACATGAATAGCTTTAGTATACCAAAATTGCTTGGGGACGAAACTATTAATAGTATATGGCCTAGTCTCTAGAAGCATTATTTAAACAAAAAGACCTTCCTGTGTTAGAAAAGTCTTATATGGTGACCTCACGGAGAATCGAACTCCGATTGCCAGGATGAGAACCTGATGTCCTAACCGTTAGACGATGAGGCCACGAGAGTGAGTAAAGAAAATTAGCTTGCTCATTTTCTTTCGAGCCGAGTGGTCTCCATCTCCAAGAGATGAGGCCAATTCAACTTTCATTACTCTATCAAAACAGAGGCGGAGTGTCTAGTCTTCGGCGAGTTGCTCGATGACTGCGAGTAATTTTTTTGGGGTGATTTCTGCCTTAATGAGATACGCATCGGCGTTGTGTTCCATCGCGGTACGAGACTCACTGTCCTGATCGAAGTTGGTCAGCACGATAATCTTTGCACCAGGAACAAGATCTTCTTTTCCACCTCTGAGAGCTTCAAGTATCTCGGTGCCACGTCGTTCTGGCAGCATAACGTCCAGTAGGATGGCGTCATACTGCTTGTTACGGGCTGCGACCAGTCCATCGTTGCCATCCACCATCCAATCGACTTCGTAGCCAACTTTTTTGAGTGCTCGTACGTACATTTCTCCGATGAATCGATCATCTTCTACAATCAGTATCGTTTTAATAGACATGCTACCATTATACTGCATATCCTTAGGGAAAAGAGCAACCCGAACTGACGGATTGACTCCGGCATTCGGCGTGATGAGAAAAACCGTAGGTTTGTCTCATCAGTGAAGCGTTATTACCCCCTAATTACTCCGTGATTTTTTATCCAACTTCCCTCATGCGTTTTTGCAATCAGGGCTTGGTTATTCGTGCTATCTCCAGTCAGTTTATCGGCAACTTTGCTATAGAGCGGTAGTGTGAAACTAAAGGTCGATCCCTCACCTTCCACACTACGGACTTCCATTGTTCCCCCATGACTCTCTACGATTGCTTTGGAGATGTAAAGACCAATGCCGGTTCCGGCTACCGTTTCTCTGCTGCGATGAGAGCGATAGAATTTATGAAAAAGATTGCCGACGACGTTTGCCGGCATACCAATGCCATGATCAATGACATCTACTTTGACAAAATCGTTTTCTCGCTCTGCGCGGACTTCGATCGTGCCACCTTCATTACTGTATTTCACTGCATTATCAATGAGATTAGCAAATACTTCACTGACGCTGCTGACATCGGCTGCTACTGTCGGAAGATCTGTCGGGATGTCAATACTAAGTAAACGATGCTGGGCGCTAGCTCGAAGCTGCATATCATCAGCCACGGCACTATAGATATCGAGCAGGCGTACTTCACTAAGACGTACCGAGAAGTGGCGTCGATCGTAGCGAGATGAGTTGAGGATGTTCTTTATATAGGTATCGAGGCGATTGGCCGAAACGATCAGACGTTTAAACAGCTCTCGCTGCTCTTCATCGAGTGTGAGCTGGAGCTCATCGTTTAGAGTATCGACGTATCCACGAATAACCGTGATCGGTCCACGAAGCTCGTGAGCTGCGAAGGCGATGAAATTCAGGTCTTCGTCTTCTTCGGCATACTCACCGGTTTTCTCAATTAATACTAAGCTCGCCGCGATGGCATCACCCTTTTGGTAGTTTGCAACGACATCGAATATCTTACGGTTCTCTTGACCCAAGGGTTTCGACGCAATACGCGTCCAGGTTTTCTCGGCGTGAACGGCTTTTTCTTTGCATTCGGAAAGCCACGTTTCAAATGAAGTATCGGTATAGAATTCTAGACTCAAGACTGCTTTGCCATCGACTGTTTTGAATGGCACGTTATTGTTTGCATACAGCAAACTTCCCTCTTCATCAAAAAAAGCTATGCCGACATTGGTTGTATTAAGGGCGTGTTCAATTTTATCGCTATTAGGCGACGAGGCTACGGTTGCAGTAGGAGTTTCCTTCAAAGGAGTTTCGTAAATAGATTGCAGGACTGGTTTCAGACCATTTTTCTCATATCGCTTCGCGTTTGGATTTGGCGGGAGTAGTGTCGTGCGTTCGCCAGCCACTTGTGCAAGTGCGGCGATCAATTGCTTCAGGGGCTCAGTGATAATGACCGCAACAATGATGTTCACTGCGATCACAGCCGTCAGTACCGCGATAAGTTGTATCCAAAATGACGCGCTGGCTGCATCAACGAGCTCGACATAGATGAGTGCAATACCGACGATGAGCACCGCAATACACTGCATACCAATGGTTAAGAAAAGGGTGCGTCTCCAGTACTGCGGCCAATATTCATGGATTGTCGGCTCAGCAGATTTCATTGCCAGGTAACAGTCCCTCGATTATTTGGTATTGCGGTGATCCAGGTTTGGCCCCTATCGAGCTTAATTTCAGCTCCAGCATCATCGGTGAAAGTAAATTGATCATCACGTGTTGCTCGATGCCACGTTCCAACCCTAACAGTACCGGCTTGGAATATATGCACTTTGCCAGTACCGGTTGATTGGATGGATTCTCGCTTTGTTTCTTCCATGACGGTCGACTCCTCGGCGTTTAGTACGACGATTACCTTAGGGGTGATTGTCCCTTTTTCACGATCTTCATGTGGCGCTCCAGCTTGAGACCGGACGTAATATTTATTGGTTGAATCATAGACGTACGAGCTATCATAGGTAGCACTACTGATGTGTACCTGGATGTTTGTTGCATCTAGTGTAGGGCTACTTTTTACATCTTCACGGGCAAACTCTTTTGGCTCTGATTTTGTATAGCCTTTGGCAGCATTGAGTGCATCAAGTCGCTCAAAGCTGGTGTAAACATTGTGTGGCGCATAGCGATCACTCGCTCTCCAGTATGTCCCAGCGTTAAAGAACTGGTCAATATCGCGATAATTTCCATTGCGAATTTCTTTTAGCGCCGCTGCCGATCCACCAACGTGTGCGACTGATGCATTATACGGCACAACCCAATCGACATAGTACGGTCTCACGCTCCTGATAGGTCCAAGGAGTGTTGGCTTGTTTTGCTGGTAGAGTACGAGAAAACGCGTAATGCCACCTTCGGCTACGGCTTCGTAGACTACTTCAGTTTCTTTAAGTCCGCTTTGTGGTCGTGCATCTGGGCTATTCTCGATAATTGCAGCCGTTACGGGTTTTGTGCGATCGGCTTCGTTTTCGATTTTTAAGCCTGTCAATGGTGCATAGTAGATTGGTTTAGGTTTTGGCTTCACAGCAATCGGCGTCGTATTGACCTTAGGCAGTGGTTGGCTGAGGATCGCATACGTAATTCCGCTTGCAAGTAACAGTATAAATACCCCAATCCCCGCAATAGTTTGTGAACGATGAGCTGCTATCCAATATTTGAGTGATGCGAATTTAATTTTTAGACTCATAACAGAGCTAGTATACCACGGTAATGGTTATGCTTATAGATGCGCTTGATTAGATTGAATCTATAGAATTTTGAAGTCGCGCTAGCGTTGATTCTTTGCCAAGAAGAGCGAGCGTGTCGTTGAGTTGAGGGCTGAATGGTGCCCAGGTGGTAGCGATGCGGATGAGGCTAAAGAGGATTCCTGGCTTCTGGCCAGTACTTTCAAGTAGTTGATTAAGCGCGTCTTGGATAGCCTTTGCATTCCAGTCACTCACCTTATCAAGTGACTCATGGGCAGCGGATAACAAAGATACAATTTCTTCTTTCGAAAGTTTTTTTAACTGCTTATTATCGCTAATGAATGTCCAATCTTGCGTTGGTTCGGTGAAAAAATAGTTTGTCAGCGTTGGTAGATCCGCCAATGTCTTTAGCCTATCTTGTGCGAGAGCTAATACCTGTTTTTTATAGGATCCTTCAGCCTTGTCTGCACTGGCTGGCCAAAACGCAGCGACTTTTGCGTAGAGATCATCAAGACTGAGTTCACGAATAAACTGACCATTCATCCAGAGTAAACGCTTCTCATCGAATCGTGCTCCAGACTTTTGGACGCGCGCTAAACTAAACTTCTCTATCAACTCAGCTTTTGTGAACACCTCTTGCTCGGTGCCATCGTTCCAGCCAAGGGTTGCGATGAAGCTTACGAGGGTTTCGGGAAGGTAGCCATCTCGGATGTAATCGAGAACATCTTTTACGCCATCACGTTTGCTGAGCTTTTTATTACCTTGCTCATTCATGATGTGCGGCATAGTCGCAAAGGTAGGATGAGCTAACTGTAGGGCTTCATAAAGATTAAGGTAATTTGGCATTGAAGCGAGGAATTCCTGACCACGAATAACATGCGTAATGTGCATCTCTGCATCATCTACAATGTGGGCAAAATTGTACGTTGGAAAGCCATCTGACTTAATCAGAATAAAATCGTCGACCACTTCAGGGCCAGAATGAAGATCGCCCATCACTTCATCGTGCCACTCATAAGGCTTTGGATCAGATTTGAAGCGTAGCGGCGCTGTGCCGTCCCATGGAGCTGGGTTCTCTGGACGATGATTGCGATACAAGAATGCTTGCTTGTTCTTCTGTGCTTCTTCACGAAATGCCTGTACTTCTTCGGCGGAGTAAGGGTCGGCGTAGGCGCGTCCATTGTCGATAAGCTTCTGAGCCCAGGCTTGGTAGATAGCAAGTCGATCGCTTTGGCGATAGGGGCCAAAGTCGCCACTTTTGCCGACTCCTTCATCGTAGTCGAGCCCTAGCGCAGTGAGACTGTCAATAATATGCTGAGCTGATCCTTCAACTTCCCTTTTTTGGTCGGTATCTTCGAGGCGTAAAACAAACTGACCATTTGCCTGTCGTGCCACAAGGTACGCAAAAAGAGCAGTACGAATACCGCCAACATGGAGAAAGCCAGTTGGGCTAGGTGCGAAACGAGTGCGTATTTCAGTCATTGGTACTCATTGTACCAGAGGTAGGATGAATGAAGAAGTAGATAGGCTCGGATAATAGTTACATACTGAGTGCGATACGGCGAAGCTGCTCATTCGTCAGCGGTGCATCACCTGTGATGGTATGAAGAATACCTCCATTCACCCATGCTGCGTTAGTACCATACACGTAGATCGTAAGACCGCTGTCAATGTAGGTGTCGTATTTACCGTCGTTTTGTAACTGTACGTAATTTTCAAGTAGTGCAGATGAATCCCAGTTACTCTTCGTTTGTTTGAGAGTAAAACGTTGTGGACCAGCGGTTGCTTTAAAGTTCAGAGTTACTTCGTCTTTATCGTAAGCAACTGATCCGTCGAGGGCGTATCCAGACGGCTGATATGACGGGTAGGCAGCATTAATACCTGCTTGCGTTGAGGCAAGGCGTACGGAAAGACTCGGCAAATTAATATACGTTAAGTAGCCACCAATAAGTACAATAAGCAGTAGTACAGCGCTGATCGTAAATGCTCGTGGATGCTTACTGAAGAACGATTTTTTTACCTGCTTCTTCTTGCTACTTTTGGCAACCGCATCTGTGATAGCCTTGGCTTTTATGACGTGCGCCGGTGGAATAGGTGCTGGCTTTTGTTTAGCAGTAACAGCTCGATGCTTTGCCTGTGCGCTGTGCTGTTGAGGTCCGATATCGCTAATAACCGCCTTTTTTGGGGTCGTAGTGGTAGCAAATCGAGTAATACGAGGGCTTTTCACTGGTTGCTTCACTGGTGCTTCTAAGAGTGAGGTGCGCTTACCCTGTTTGGTATGTCGCTTCGCGAGTGTTTTTGTGCGCTGTGCTTTAGCGTGGATGCTTTGAGCGGGAGTAATCGACTTAGGTGCCGGTTGCTTTTGAAGACCCGGCATCGAGATACGCATGCCGGTATGAGCATCGTAGGCTACTCCATTGATTGTAACTGTGTTCTTTTGTGCCATGTTCCCCACCCTAGTGATACTGTCGTTGGGTCAATCATAGCGAGTTTCGCCTTAAAGCGCAAGCAGTAATAAATCTATTTCCTTGCTATAATGATGTCTATATATGACTCATGTTAAAAAACGAGAAACGATTCGACGCGTTGTCGTCTATACGATAATGGTGACGGCTATTCTTTCACTCACGACAATACTTTTATTACTCATGCTCGGCTATCGCTACAATAAGGGGGAAAACAACTTCGTTCAGGGTGGATTGGTGCAATTTAACTCGCAACCAACCGGTGCATCGGTCCGCGTCGGTACGGCTGACCTCGCTAGTCGCACACGTTCGAAGATCACCCTTAACCCTGGTGAGTATAAAGTGCGCATGACACTCTCTGGCTACCGTGACTGGGAAAAGACGGCCACAGTGTATTCCGGCACGGTACTCTGGCTCAACTATGCGCAATTTGTCCCGACTGACCCACAGACGAGTGATGTATTTGAGACTCCGAAGCTGGCATCTGTGGCTATGCAGGAACAAGGCAGGCGTATTGCACTACTACAAGATGCAGCCGTTCCGACGATTACAACAATAGTAGCGAATGATGATCAGGTGGCGCCAAAGTCGCTTACCTTACCGACTGCAGCATATGCTGCATCAAATACACACGCGTTTAGCTTGGAAAAAATCAGTGGTGACAATAAGCACCTACTTGTAAAACACCAGTATGAGGCGGGTATGGAGTGGCTGATTGTCGACCTTGATGACGCGACGAAGTCATATGCGATTTCGTCAGACGTCGCAAATCAGATTGCGAGTGTACAATTTGATCCGAGCTCTGAGGATGCAGCGTATGCTTTATCTGTAGATGGCTCAGTACGAAAAATTTCATTAGGAAATGGCGAGCAGTCTGAGGTACTGTTGCGTAACATTGCGGACTTTACGCTGACTTCATCTGGCTCAGTGTTTTACACGACTCGACCGTTGGCCGGTGCGGTGAGTACGGGTTATCTTACAAAGAATAAGACCGAGTCGCGGACAATTGATACCTATCAGTCTAGTGAGCCAGTTCATATCGCTGCAGGAAAATACTTTAATACCTTTTATATTGCGACTTCATTAGGATCAAATACTACCATTAAAGCGTATGATGCGTTTCCAGAAAGTGATTCCGAGACGGGACTTGTCGCCAAATCACAAAAAAATGTTACTACTAAAAGCCCAGTAACTTTGCTCAGCTTCAAAGCAGATGCACGGCTGGTTGCTATCCAGCAAGCTCAATCATTGACCGTGTATGACGTCGATCTTGCGAAACAATCAGATATTGCACTAAAGGGCGTGACGCAGGATATTGCCAAGCCTATTGAATGGCTTAATGCGTTCCACTTCTGGAATGATGCCAGCGGCACGGCTCGACAGTACGAATTTGATGGTGCCAATCAGGAAGATATTACTCTGGTAGCTCCTGGATTTTCTGCCGCATACAGCCAAAACAAGCGCTACTTTTATACAATTGGTAAAACTGAGCAAGGCTTTAGCTTACAACGTACTCGAATGGTTCTGTAGGTATTTTTAACAGAAGTTTTTAGTTAGCACCGAAAGCGCGTTCAAGTAACGTCGGTGACTTTCCAGCCATTTGTGGTGTGCTGCTACTTGGAGTAGCTGCCGCTCCAGGCGCTGCTTTTGCATCTGATGGGCTTGGGCTAATCTGCTCCGCAAATACAAGTAGCCGCTTCTGGGCAGTTCCGAGTGGCGTACAGGTAATAAGTGTCGCATATGGTTTGTCGCTACCCACCTGTAATGAATTGACTTGGCTTGGTAGTACGACCGTGGTGCGGGTAATCGTGTAGGTGTAGCGAACACTTTCATAATTAAGATAGAATATATCGCCTTTTTGGAGCTGCTCAAGACGTGCGAATATAAACTTGGCATCCCCGCTATCCGTAAAATCATTACTAGAGTGCCCTGATAGTGGTACATTCCCGAGCTGGCCTGGTTTACTATTGGCGCCTGGAATACCAAAGTACGCGACACTTGATTTCATTGCAGCCATCTGTGATTCATACGCAGTTGTTGCATTGTAATCGACGCCGATATCGACGTTAATTTTTGGAATAATGAGTCGCGGTTCTGGTCCTACTTGTACTGACAGGTTAGGATCAGCGATGATGTTTTGTGGATCGATACTGCCAGGCGATGTGTAGGCTGCCGCGAAGGCGATGATATTTGAATTGTACTGGATAAATACGAAGATCAATAATACCGCAAGTCCTGAAATGATCGGGATGAAGTGACGGCTTTTTCGTACCTTTTTAGCATTTGTTTGGACTTTTTCAAGGAGTTGATTGCGAAGTTCGTTTATGGCTTGATTCTTATCGATGGGAGTTTCTTCTTCGATGATACCAGCGGGCTGAAATGCAGCGTTAGCATTTTTTTCTTCGAGAGACTGTGCATGTGCGGTGAGCTTAGAATGAGCCTCCTGGTACGCACTTGCGTAGTAGTGGCCGTAATATTTCTGGTAGTATTCTTGCCATGCGCTGTGATATTGCTGCCATTGTTTTTGATCAATAGCATGAGCCTGTGCATGTTCACGATTGTATGGACTTTGGGACGTTCCTTCAGCGGATGTGGCTTCCTGTACAGGAGCCTCAACATATTGTTGTTTATAGATTTGATCTATTTGCTCGCGGGTAATATTACTCACCGCCTGACGTTGCATCGAATCGTCACGCTGCGGTGGCGTGATAGACGTTCGGTCTCTTTGCGGCGGTGTTGGAGTATTATTTGGTTGCATGCTGGAATCCCACTTAGGACTATTGTACAATAACGGGAGTGTTTTTTACACGCCAAGGTGTGCCGCGGTGGTGGAATTGGTAGACACGCCAGACTCAAAATCTTGTGTCCTTCGGGACGTACCGGTTCAAGTCCGGTCCGCGGTACCACACCGGAATAACAGATGCAAGATAGCATCTGTTATTTATATCGTATCATCAGCATATCTGTTATTTGGTCCAAGCCTATATATTTTATTGTAGTTAGCAAAAATGAGTACTAACGTGCTATTGACATAATGTTCTTAGTATGTTATTATAATATCTATTCGATGCATCCGTATCGAACTGAGTAGAGGAGAAAACAATGAAGAAGCTCGCACTCGTTGCCGGTGGCCTCCTGGCCATCAACACCGTCGCCAACACCGCTCTGTACAGCCTCAAGGCCACGGGTGGCTCGGCCAAGGTGCTCGCCTTCCTCGTCGCACCCGTCGTCATCGTGCCGGCACCCATCACCTACAAGCAGATGGTCTCCGACGCGGCCTGAGCGACTACAGCTCCAACTCGCATCGCCCCCGAAAACGGCCCCCGAAGTGACTCACATCCTTCGTAGAGCCACTTCGGGGGCCGTTTTCTTTCAATTAGAATGAGTATCAATTCCTCAAACTGGTTCTGACTTGCATCATAACTTTGTACCAAATCTAAAATGATACAATTAGCTTACTTATGAATTATATTTATCATCGTGTACCAAATAATCTAAAAGGTGATGTACTCTATCCTCTTAATACTCTCAAAGATATTTATCCTGATATCTACGATGTTGAAGCCGGTAAATACATAGGCAGAGAGCATGTACCAAAGCAGCGCATCCCTCTATTTGAAGATGCATTATGGAATGATGTTATATTTTTTGTTGCTGTTAATCCGAACAAGGTCTACGAAGCTCGTCGTGAAGCGGGGTGGCCGGATTTAAAGCCGCAAAAATATTTCAAAATAGACCCTCGTAATCTTGACCAATCAAAGCTTGGTATATTCCTTTTTCAGACTGATGCTAATCCAAAAAATTACACAGATAATAATTTTATGAGCTATAGCGATAAATCATTAAACAATATAACAGAAGTGCCAGATTCAACTAAAGAGTATTTCAAAAAAGAATTTAAAGCCGGTGAGTCACATATTAAACTTTTCTATCGGTACATTCCGCATGTTCTCTATTATGGAGAAATTAATATTGCTAATACGGAAATCATTACCGTTCAGTGATTAGTCTGGTTCTGACCTTCGTCAAGAATTTAGCAGATGTGCTTGATGTGTCTGCATTTTAAATTAAAGCTTATATCGTTTCACTTAAAGATACTTTGAGCTCACCAAGTATTGGTGAAGCTGAGCTTATTCGGTATGAAAGAGAACCTGCTTGGTACCTTTTTTGGCGCATTGCTCGAAGTTGTCTGACCTGATGCATAGGGTTTGAGCGTGCAATCGATATAGCTTGAGTTAATGAATTTTTTGCATCACGGAGAACAGCGTAATCTCCTGGTACGCCTTTTTTGTCTTCAAGCCGACTAGCAACTCTGCTTACCTGTAATTCGGTATTATTAAAATCTTCTGCAAATAATAATATTCCGGCTTCTGGTATATCTGATGCAGATGCTATCATATCTGTTTTTACTTGAATTGGAAATGGATTTGTTTTCGCACGCACGTTAGGTAAATATAGAAGATCACTTTTGTGATTCCTGTCATCATCTCTACTGGCAATGAAAGTCATAGATTGGCCATTATTACCAATTAAAACAGGGGTAAATTCGTTAATTACTCCTATAAGACGATTTCGATCTTCATCAAATATATCTGGGTTATCAATATGTCCAAGTAGATTACGCACAATATTCTTTGATGCTTGCCTAAGCTTGTTTTGAAGAGTCGCTCTTCTGCTTGGTGACAGAGGTTCTCTGTTATGTAAAAAATAGTATGCTTCTGGAACTTCTGCATAAAAAGCTCCAGCATAAGAATCGTTTGTACCTATAGGCATAGCATGTCGCTCTGCAAAAGTTTCACGATGCATCTGATCAAGGTTGTCACCCGTCATCGCACTCATCCAGGCTGCATCAATTGCGTCATGTGTTCTACGATTTAGCTCTTTCGAGGCTTTCATATAAAAACTATAAAATACTAAGCATGTTTATGCAATACTTGAAGCAATTGATTCAAGTTGTTTAGAAGGATTCCATAACAGGTGTGTAGCGGCATTTGCAGCGACTGCTCCGCGCCAGATGGCCATAGGATTTTCCCATGGTTGTGTAATGACTTGGCCGCCGTGTGCGATGATCATTGTGTCTTTATGAAGTGTCATGATTGTACATGGGTACGTGATTGTAAATTTATGCAGTGCTTCAACGAGTTGTAGGAGTTGAATTGAGAACGTCAAAACTTTTGGATAGTACACTCCTTGAAATAGCTTTTGGACCTGTGCAAAGCTGGCGATGATGGTTGTGTCAGCTCGATCCACGAGCAAGCGCGCATCGTTTTTTACAAGGTCGATTGCATCGCGAGAAATCGTCAGTGGTCCCGTATAATCTTTCAGAAATTGTTCGTATAAAATAGCTGTCTCGCTATTTCGACCTGCATCACCAATGAGAAGCACCCCATCAGCCCAGTTGGCACTAGCAAGTAATTCGGTCTTTGCATCGCCGGATAATCCGCCAGACGTATTGCATGCTGCGAAAATAACGTCGTCAATGACTTTTGGGATGGATGATTTCAAACAGTCAGGGACTAGTACGCGTACGTATCCTGCACCAGCTTCTTTCGCTGCCTGATAACTTTCTGCGACGGCTGCAAAGCCTAGCTTATTACCGCCAACAATGAGCAACTTGCCGGCTTGATCACGTCGCTCAGGCTTATTCCATTCAATGTCAGGAAATAATGGTTTGCCAACTTGTTTTTTCCAGTATGGGTGCATATTAGTCTTCTCTTACGTTTTCTACTGTTTGTATGTCATACGATAAAAGTTCATCTGAGTCATTAAAATGAAATACACCTTCATTTTTCTTCCCCGCAAGCACTTGAGGGAGCCAAAATTCATCATCTGACCACATATTGTCATAAGGAATGTCTAATTTCGTAAACCACTCAGGCGCCATTTCGTCGGTTTCGGTTGGTGTTCCTAGCCACTTGTCGCAAATGTATACATGCACAATCATACGCCACGGCTTCTTGCCGTTTTCTTGTAGAAAATCATGACGCGCTACTTTCCAAAAATGAATAGGAGTTACTAAGATTTCTTCTTCTGTTTCACGAATCAACGCCTGTTTGATTGTCTCGCCCGGTTCGATTTTGCCACCGATTCCATTGTAGCGGTTCGATCCAAACCCGCGCTTTTTCATAGCAAGTAAAATCTGCCCGTCTTTACGAAGAAAAATAAGTGTACAGACTTTAGTTGGTAAGTGTTCCATTATTGAGTATTTTGTAGGAAGTAGGCCACTGCGGAAATGATGAGTAATATAAATAGTACTAGTAATATATACGGGATAATAAGCGTGAGCCATGATAGTAAGTGTGCCGCAGGCTTTGTCTTACCTTTTTTATCATATTCATTGAGTTGTCTATAAAGTACCGCACTTGTTCCAGGTCGGAGGATTGCCTGAATTAAACCGAAAGTTATAAAGTTAAAAAGTGTAAATGATGCATTGGTTGTAAGCCACGCGCCTTTTACGAGCCGGCTGCTATCTTTTGTAGCTGCCTGGGCACCGAGACTTTTATCATAAAATGACACGCCAGCAAGTGAGTAGCGAACTGACATGATAATACCAGGCACGATGAAGAGCAGTGACCAGAGAAATATCTTCACTGCCACAAGAATTCGAAGCCAGAGATACGGAAAGAACTCTCGTAGTGACGTAGCGAGTGCATCACTGAAAGTCACCTTTTGTCCGTTACTAAGATGCGCTGCAGTGTAATCTAATATACTTGCAAGAATTGTTGCGAAGAATATAAAAAGCAACACAACCCCGCCGATAATAAGTAATACTTCAGGGAGATGGTTTTCAAATGCACGTTGAATATCTTGCTTCGCGATAGCAGCCTCGTTTTGAATGGCATCGAGTGTATCTTGGGCTGAGTTATTACTCGATAGTGCAGGAGCAGATGCACTCGGCACATGAAGTTGCTGATTCATATTTGTGAACATTGTCGCGATAGAAATAACGATTGTTACGATAGCAATCGGTAATGCTAATTGAAACAATAGCCGTAGCCCATCGACAGCAACAGTAAATGGATTGTTTTCGTACGGAATTGATGTTTTAGTCGTATCTTTTTTAGTGCTACTCATGAAAGCTCCTTCTGATAGGTGTGTCTTTATAGTAACAAACCTTAGTTAAAGCGTCACTTCAATACTTACAGGACAATGGTCAGATCCCATGACGTCGGGGTGGATTTGAGGGTTTGTGATATGTGCTGCAATTGATTTGCTTGCTAACCAATAGTCAATCCGCCACCCGACGTTTCGCTCTCGTGCCTTTGCCCAGTGTGTCCACCAACTGTATGCACCTTCTTTATCCGGATTGACGCTTCGAAATGTATCAACGAACCCAGCTGCTTCAAAGTTATCGAAGCCTTCGCGCTCTTCGTCAGTGAAGCCATGTTTGCCGACATTTGGTTTTGGATTTGCAAGATCAATCTCATTATGAGCGACATTGAGGTCTCCACAGAAAAGAACGGGCTTCGTCAGCTCGAGTTGCTGTACATATGCCAAAAATGCTCTGTCCCAGTGCTTATGACGAAGTGTGAGGCGAGATAAATCCCCTTTTGAGTTTGGTGTATAGACCGTAACGACCCAAAATTTCTCAAATTCCGCTGCGATGACGCGCCCCTCGGCATTTGGATCACCGTATGTATCGCCGCTGACTTGGAATGCTTCGATGATGTCTTCAGGGAATCCGTCCTTATACTGCAAGGGCTTTTCTTTACTAAAGATTGCAGTTCCAGAGTATCCTTTCTTTACCGCTGAAAAGAAATGTTCGTGGTACTGGGGAAGATCAATTTCGAATTGATCGCGAGATGCTTTTGTCTCTTGGAGACATAGCACGTCAGGATCATGTTCATCGATGAATTTTAAGAGTTCACCTTTATTGAGTACTGCGCGAATTCCATTAACGTTCCATGAGTATAATTTCATGAAGTAATTATAGCTCATTGACTAAATAATAATTAAGTTTTATAATTTAATATTGGTTCATCCACTACATCAAGAGATAGGATTGTGATGCCGAAAGTATCACCGATCACCTCGGCTCGAAGCGCAATGAAAGTCGATTCGAGAGGTAAAAGCTCATGCTATGTCGCGCAACAGACTGAGCAGCTCTATGTTTCACGTAGTGACGGAGTCATTACGAAGTTGATCCTTGATCATAATATTTCTGTAGACCAAGCCTGCGACATAGTCGAAGCGGTCGAAGAAATTGATTGGTCGGATCGACAAGAACGTACGCGCGCCTGGCGCTCCCTTACCAGAATCGTGGCAGACAAGCACCAGCTCGAGGAAGTTTTTCTTGTTTTAAAACGGGAATTCGTCTCTCGAAATTAGAGGATGGCTACCGCCACAGCTCATCTGAGTTGTGGCGGCATTCCATTTTAATAGTTTTTTATCGCTCGCTTTGTATCTCGGTCTTGATCACGGCGCTTTATTGTTTCTCGTTTGTCGTAGTTTTTCTTACCTTTACCGAGTGCGATCACGACTTTAATGAAACGGCCTTTCGTAATGAGTTTTGTCGGCACGATACTCATGCCTTGTTGTTTGCTGGCTTTGAGAATATCAATCTGTTTGCGCTTCACTAATAGCTTACGAGGTGACGTATCAATAGTGCGGGCATTGGCATTTCCCTTTTCGTTTAATTTAAGTGAAAACGATGCATTATTGAGCCACAACTCATCGTCTTTGATTGAAACGAACGAACCTCGTAGCTGGATATGTCCATCTCGGGCTGCCCGTACTTCTTGCCCAGTCAGACTCAGACCTGCAACCACCTCTTCGCCGAGTGCATAATCAAACCGTGCCCTACGGTTGAGGACGGCTGATGGCGATTTCTGGGGTTGCTTCTTTGGCATATACGATCCATTGTACCCCGAGCACGTAATCTGGTATAGTCAATCAAGATGACTGGAGAACTTCCGAAGCTGATTACCTTTGATGGTGAAGCCCGTAGCGGTAAAGGTACGATCGTACAAGCAACGAAAGATTATCTTCGAGATGAATGTGACTACAAAGTGATGTTAATTGACGCGGGACAGGTGTTCCGCGTTTTAGTTGTTGCAGCAACTCAAGCTGGAATTGATCTCAACGATTCCGACGCACTTGATAGTTTCTTAGCGGATCCAATCGAAATTGAAAAATGCGTACAATTCGTAAAAGCTGTATACCATATGGAGAAAACAGAACGAGATACACTGCTCTATACCAATGAAATTGGCGCGAATAGTGCCGTTGTCGGTGCTCGACCACTGAGTCAAGAATTCAAGGATGAACTTCTGAAAAAATGGCTTAATGATGCTCGTATCGAAGGGTATGAAGTTGTGCTCCTTGATGGGCGGACGCTGGAGGAAGCTGGCAGAAAGCTGGAAGCTGAGAGATTATGCGATTTTGTACTCGGGTTGTATTTTATTTGTGATCCAATTGTTGGGGCACGGCGAACGCTTGGGTTTGCAAATAGGCCGTACGATAAACTTGATGAGAGTGAACGACAGTCCGTCGATGAACTTGTCGTACAGATTAACGAACGAAATCGCAAAGATAAAGAGCGTGTCACGCAGCCAATTGCTCCTCCAGTGGGTGCTGATACCTATGTATTACCTAATGTGCCGACTGTAACTGATAAAAGCGAGCGATTGATGGTTGTATTTGATTCGTCTGCGGAAATATCAAAGGAAACGATGGCACTTCCAGTTGCCAAACTGGCAAGAAGTATATTGACTAAATAGCAATTTTGTAGCATTATATATAAGATCTGAACTACTTTATTTGAAGGAGGTGGGCCGCATGAAGTATGTCGCAGATGTACTTACTGGATTACGGTTTGTCATGGCGGTGATCGTCTTGATCGCAGGTCTTTTTGGCCTGTGGACGATTGCACTCATGGCGTTTGCGTTTGGAGTATTGAGTGATGCACTTGATGGTCCAGCCGCACGTCGCTGGCCGTACACCCCTAAAGAGGAGCAGGCGAAGTGGTGGCGGAAGGATCCGCATGGTCTCTGGGACAATGCTGCGGATTTCAGCCTTTCCGCAGGTGGCTTGATCGGGCTTTCAGTCGGCTATTTCGGTTTCGGCTGGAGTGCGATTGTAGTGTGCGGCATTGTGGCCATCATTTCGGGTTGCTTTGTGACGGCACTCGAAGTTGCAGCACGGGCAGGAAAACCGCGCGTGGCTGAAGCGATTGATGTCGTTCATGGCTGGGTGTTCGGCGCTGAGCTGCTCGCGATGACGGTTCTTTTGATCGTCCTTGCTGTTACAAACGAAGATCTCGAGCTGATTCTTTTTGTCGTCACAGCGGCGATAGCTATTGCTGTGGTCGTGTGCAAATGGGATCGTGTGACTTCGCGTCCTGAAGTTGATTACAGCCGCTAGACCAGTGAGCTACTCCCCCTCGCGCCTACGTAGTTATCTGCGTCGGAGCGAGGGGGCGCTTTCATTTTTAAGAAAGATGTCTTGCTGCTTCAAGCAGTGTTTTTGCAGAATTGCTCCAGCTGAAGGTTTCGATCTGACGCTTCCCTGTATCTATTAGCGCCATTCTTCTGTCGAGAGGATCAAGCGATATAATTTTATTAGCAAAATCTTTTGGGCTATCAGGATCTGCATATACTGCACCTTCAGCAGCCACTTCGTGAAATACCGGCATGTCGGTAACAACGGCTGGAGTACCAAGCTTTAATGCCTCGGCTAGTGGAAGTCCGTAGCCTTCTGACTTGCTGGCACTTACCATGATCGCATCGTCTGCGAGTAGCTCTGCATACTCTTCATCACTGACACCGTTATGAAATATAACGCTAGCATGCTTTGGAATGAGTTGTTCGAGTTCGGTTTTTCTATCTTTTGTGACACGACTCAACAAATGCAATGTTCGTCCGGGTAAGTACTCCATGGCTGCGATAAGTGTCTGGGCATTTTTATATGGAGTAAATGCGCCCATATAGACAAGATTTTTTGGCGGTGTCGAAGCCTGAGTAACTGGCTTTTTGAGTAATGGCGTAAGATCGCGAGCAGCATTTGGTACGACGATAACTGGCCGCTTAGTGAGTTTTACTTTTTCAATCTCGTCTTTGCTTGTACGAGAAACAGTCGCAACAGCATCGGCCGCATTGAGCGTCCAGCGTCCTGGCCAGTAGGTTAGATGATACAGTCGCCATAAAAGTCGCACGGCGGCTGACATATGCAGTGGTGGCGTGGCATGTTTATAGTAGGTCATATCTTGCTGATTAAGGATCAATTTAAACTTTCGTCCAAATGAACCGAGGGTTTGCAGTGGCGTCGCCACAACATCAGGGTGGTACTTATTCAGAATAAGCGACGTAAATGGCTCTTTCCATGAGTCGACTTCATGAATAGTAATATGCTTGACACCTTTTGGCAGAAGGGCGAGCTGTTTTTGATTAGAAATAAGAAATGTTACTGAGTTATCGAGGTCATACAGCGCTAAGGCGAGTTCGTGGGTATAGCGCGAAATGCCGTCATGAAAGTCAGTTCGAATATAGCGGGCATCGAAGAAAAATTTCATGAATGGGTATTCTTTTGCCTACGTGACTCTGGATGTTGGTCATGCTTCTGCTGCATCGCATAAAAGAGTACACCAATAGCAATAACGAATAGTATACCGAGCAAACAATTCAAAGCGCCGTGTCCCAGTGATGGAAAGATAAGACTAAGCCCAATAACATTAAACATATTGATGATGTCTGGATTACCAAAGTGGATCGCATTATACAGACATGTAAGCAAGTGGGCAGTTGCAGATAAGATCATCGTGTACATCGTACCTTTAAAGACATTTTCAATATCAATTGGGAATAAAAGTGAGAATAGCTGTTTCATTTCTCGATTTTATCATACAGAGTCTGGTATACTCAGACTTAGTTTATGCGAATACTTATCGCCAATGATCAGCACTGGCCAATGAAAAGTGGTGTTGCAACAGCCGTTCGTACTCAGGCGCAAGGTCTTGCAGCGCTGGGTCACGAAGTGCTGGTTGTAGCGCCCTCTCAAAATAGAAAAAATGCAGTCGATCATGATGAAAATTATGACATTGTACGCATTCGTTCTTTTAAATTTCGAAATAATCTGCGTGTTTCGGTGGTACTTGATCGAGAAGCGCGACGAATTTTGCGTGAGTTTAACCCGGATATTGTGCACGTTCACACGCAGCTGACGGTTGGTTTGGCGGTGCTTCGTGCTGCAACGTATCTGAAAATTCCAGTTGTAGCAACTAATCATGTTATGCCAGAGAATATTGTTGAGAATGTGAAGCTGCTTAGCCCTCTTTCCAAATCATTTAGTTACATATGGACAGAGTATGGGAATCTCCTCTATCGCGGAGCAAAACGCATCATTATGCCGACGGCCTCTGCTCTATCACTTTTTAACCTTGATCGTATCGAAGCACCGACGCTTGCTATGTCAAATGGCATCAATATTGATCGATTTTCACCCGGTAAAGCAAGTGCCGAACTCTATAAGAAATTTGCTATTCCACAAGATAAAAAGATTATTGGCTATCTTGGACGATTAGACAATGAGAAACATATCGATGTTGCTATGGGAGCATTTGCGAAGCTTATCTCTCAGGGCTATGATCTCCATATGATCTTGGTCGGAACAGGAAATGCCGAGGCAAACCTCAGGCGTCTTGCCACCTCGCTAAGTATTGAAGATAAGGTGACGTTTACGGGTCTTGTGAGTGATCAGGATATGGTGGAGTTACATAAAGTGACGACGATCTACTGCATGCCATCCCCCGCCGAATTACAGAGCATATCACTTCTTGAAGCAATGGCCAGTGGCAAGCCAGCAGTATCCGTCGATGCTGGCGCGCTTAGTGAGTTGTGCCGAAACGATGAAAATGGCTATCTCGTCTATGTCGATGACGTCAATGGATTTATGCGTGGCCTACAGATGCTGCTTGATAATCCTCGCAGGATTAGCCAGTTTGGTAAGCGTTCTCGAGAGATTGCCGAGATGCATGATGAGAAAATCGTCATTCCGAAGTTTATTAACGTGTACAACGAAGTTATCTCAGAAAGCCAAGCATAGCCGAGGTGATCTTTTCTGGTGTCTCGTAGTGGGCGAGATGGCCAACATTCGGAATAATTGTTATCTCTGCATCTAGTGCACTGGCAAGCATCTTAACCCCTTTAAGCGGGGTAACGTTATCATTCGCACCTGTGATGATAGCAACCGAGAATGGTTTTAGCTGCTCGGTAAAATCGATGACACCTTGGCGAGTGATACTTACATGCATGTCATGATAATATTTGCTGCTTGAAATATAATTCAGATTATCTAAATGGTGTTCGTGAATCTGTCGTTTTAGAGCTCGATCTTTTGTCGTCATAATCGCCATCGTTGCAATTCGACTGATGCGCTTACTCGCGGCTATCTTTGGAATATGGTGGCCAATTGCATACTGCAGTCTGCCGGCAAGCGCTCCCGCTCGACGCCCGTCGAGTAACCCAATTTTTGTTGCAACTGGACTGATGAAAATCGTTTTTTTAGCATAGAGTTCGGGTCCTTGTGCCAGCATCGACGCTGCAATCAGACCACCCATCGAGTGAGATATAAGATGTGGTGCACGTGATAACGCGAGCGAACGGACGAAAGCATTCGTCTCTGTTGCAAGGTGCTCGGCAGTCCACGGACGGACGGCTTCTCTGCTCTTTCCAAATCCAGGAAGATCTGGTGCGATAACGTAAAAATATTTCTCAAGTGCAGGAATAAGATACTGGAATCCTTCGTGCGATCCCGTAAATCCATGGACTAGGAGAATCGGATAATTCTTTTTGTCTCCGTAAGTCCAGTATTTAATGCCATTTTTTTCGTGTTCCATAGTGTCTAAAGTATACCAGAAGTGGAACTAGCTTATCTCTGTTATAATAAACCTTTATGATTGCTGACATTTCCATTACCGAAAAATCATTCGGCCCGAAGACTTTGATGAAAAACATCAAGTTTTCGATTGATGATAGCGAAAAAGTCGGTGTGATTGGCAGAAATGGCGTTGGTAAGTCAACTCTTTTTGGTATATTGGCTGGCACAGATAAAGACTTCACTGGTGAGGTAATTTATAAGCGTGGTACGACGGTTGTGGCAACTGAACAGGAATACCACGGCGTTGGCGAACAGACGGTACTGCAGTACGTATTAGCTGGTCTGCCAGAGTACGCTGCCTTATCTCATATTATCGAAACCTATCCCCTGACCATGGGCGACGATATGGATAAAATAAATGAATATACTGATGCACTTGGACGATTCGATGACAAAGGTTTCTATCAGATTGAGGAACAAATTGAGCGTGAGCTTGATAACTTCCAGCTTGTCGGTATAGCGCATCGAAGTTTTGCTTCCCTCTCTGGTGGTCAGAAGCGCTTAGTCGAAGTGGTAAAAGTAATGCATTCAGATGCACACCTCGCTCTTGTTGACGAGCCAACCAATCACATGGACTACATAGCGAAGCAGCAGTTTATTGATTGGATGAAAGATGCGCGTGAAGCGATGCTGGTGATTACGCACGACCGTGATGTACTCGCGCATGTGGATCGAATCGTTGAACTAAAAGACGGTGGCTCACAAAGTTTCAAGGGGAACTACGACGCGTATCTCAAGCAAAATGCTCATTCAACAGGTACTGCAATGAACGAGTTTGAGCTGATCGAAAAACGAATTGCTAATCTCAAAGTAAAAGTTGTCGACTATCGCCGCCTGAAGGAAAAATCGCGAAATCCGCAGACAATTCAAAAATTTAAGCGCCTCGAAGAAGTATCGCGTAAAGAATTAATGGATTTACAGGCGAAAGAAAAACCAACCTTTTGGATTGATAAAGAATCTGTCGAAAATCTAAATTACAAGGTAGCTGGCCAGTACGATAAGTTCAAAGCAAAGAATATTCGTATGGATTTGAAGAACGATGAATCACGGAGCAAACACATGCTTGTTGCTGCTCGTGGACTATCGCTTGGTTACGATACACCACTATTTAGTGGTATTGATATTGATCTTCGTGAAGGCGAAGCACTCGAAATCCGAGGGCGAAATGGTGCGGGTAAATCGACATTGATTAAGTCTCTTCTTGGCAATAAAGAAGCAAAAATATTCGAAGGTGAATTAACACTTGATAATCACGTACGGATCGGTGTCTATGAACAAGAAGTCAGCCCGACCTATTTTGATATGACGCTGGAACTTGCGATCGAGCGGGTCTACCTTGATCGTAACCTTTCGATCTCTGATACAAAAATTCGTCAGCTTATGAGCGATTACCTATTTAACGATGGTGACCGTCAGGTGCCGGTATCAAAACTATCTGGTGGCCAAAAGGCACGCCTTCAGGTAATTCAGATGCTAGCGAATGACCCACAGCTACTTATTCTTGATGAGCCAACGAACCACCTTGATCTTCCAAGTATTGAAGAACTTGAAACGGCTCTTAAGCGATATTCAGGTGCAATTCTCTACGTTAGTCACGATGATTACTTTCGTCGCGCGATCGCCGGCGAGATTGTTGTTGTTGGGGCTTAAGTATCGAAACTACGTAGTTCGTGTAATAAATCATTGTGTGTAACTTGACGCATTTCACCCGTAGAATGGAAATTAGCAAAGTGCTTAGCTCTTGCTCTCGAAAGGACGGCTTCGAAATCAGCTCCCGTTCTTCCCTCAGATTTCTGAGCAAGTTCAAGTAAATCTATGTCATTGGCGTAGGGGATAAAGATATCTGATGGTAATTCAGTGCCCTCCTCATCAAATATCAATGCCTGGTCTTTATTGAAGCTCATAAGAGATTTCATGAAAATGGTACCAAATATGTCGTATCTTTCGTTTTGAGTTGGCACAGGTACGCTAATTGGTTCGATACGTCCAGATCTTATAAGAGATGGTTCAAGCTGATCAAGGTCGGCGTTAGTTGCGGCGGCAACGATGATGTGAGGGTAGTTTTTCGCAACATCTTCAAGTTCTTTATTAAGATTTTTGCGAACATCAATTCGCTCGCTAGAATCTTTATCACTTTTTCGTGCAAGTGCATCAAATTCATCAAAAAACATTATCAACAGACCATCTGTCTCTCGAGCCTTTTCAAATGTTTCAGCAAGATTTTTGCCTGATTGCCCTACCCATTTTTCAACTATGTCAGATGAACTGATCTGCCAAATAGTTGCACCGATTTCATGTGCGAGCGCCTCGACAAGACTAGTTTTTCCCGTGCCTGGAGGCCCGTGAAGGAGGAAGTGGCTACGTTTTACACCATATAATCGAGCAACTTCAGGATTATTTACTATACTTGCGATTTCAAAAAGACGTTTCTTTGCCTGCGTGGCTCCGCCAACCGAAATAAGACCTTGCTCACTATCCAAGACTCCCTCCATTTCAGAGGTATGGGGCTCACCATAGCGCGGTTGTTCGGGTGCTGGTGCAGAATCTTGTAGTTGGCAAATTGAATATGTTTTCGCATGTTCTGGGGGATTGCCATACGTATCTCGTAGCTGATCTGTTGTAGCGCCAAGTATTGTAATTAAATGACGCAGGAGCTCAAGTGGACTAACAGGATTTTTGGTAAATACGGTTGGTAGCGGCTCATGTGATGCTTCCTCAATTGTGTCAATGAACTCGGTAGTAATATCGATCGTACATTCGGTTGCGGAGGACTGTAGACCTATTCGCACTGCATTTGAATCATCTATTGCAATATATACAGCCGATGGATCGTGAGTCTGGATTGATATGTCATAATTGTAATGCTGTAAGGCTTCAGACAGTACATCGCGGAATGTACTTGGCCAGACAAGAGGTGAATTTTGAAGGTCTGTTGGGCGAAAAGAGACCTCAGCGGCCATACGTATTGCAGATTCTGAGTCGTGCCGCCATGACTCAACACGTATAGTCTTAGCCGGATATGGCAAAATATCTTCGTTATCCTCATGAATAAATACGCTCAAAAAATCTTCGAGCTGATCTATTAATTTCTCATCATCATCAAGCTCAATTGAGATGTGTCTACCATTAAAGTAATTTTCATTTCGGTTACCTGTCCTGTACTGCTCCGTCATGTGAGCAGTATGCATCTGAAGAAATATAAAATCAAGCATAAGAAAAACCTCAAGGATAGAGGCTTTTCTTAGGTGTATTAAAACGATTAACTTGCTGGAACGAGATTGTTCTTATCAAATGCAGTTTGCAGCGCTGGACGGTTGAAGCCAAGGATGATTTCACCTGCAACATCGGTTACAGGAACACCCTGGAAGTTACCGCCCAGTTTTTCAAGAAGTTCTGTCTCAGCATCTTTATCTTCTTCAATGTTCTTCGAGATGTATTTTACGCCAAGTTTATCCATCCATTGTTTTTCGGTTGCACAAAATGCGCACCAGCTTGTGCTATAGATTGTTACCGTTGGTGTTGCTGTATCAGACATAGTCTTCCCCTTTGTTATTCACTATACATTTTATACTAAACTGGTAATTCGTGTCAAATGCCAGCCACCACATTGACCGCATGCGTAGACATCAAGATCGAGTTCTGGCTTTATAAGCATTTGGTACTCAGCAGCGGCCTCGGCTAATTTCTTAGTAGCGAAGCGGCGTTTGGAATTGCAAGTGTCGTAGGCAGATATATTGCTTCGTGACACTGGTTGTTTTCTAGCCAAAAAAATGATCTCCTGTTACACTTAATATTGTAACGTATGAAGTCGTCACACAAAATCAGTGATGAAGCCCAAGAGCCGACGAATTCGCCGGTCGTTTTTATGCTCGGGACTATCGGTGATACAACATGGAGAATGTTTGTACCGACAGTTGGACTGATGAGCGCAGGGTATTTTGCAGATAAAGCACTGGGAACAAAGCCTTGGCTGTTTATCTCAGGAGTCGTACTCGGATTCATTATCGCCGGACTTCTCATACGTAATCAATTTAGGAAACAATTATGATTACTACATTCGCTGCCAGTTCAGAACCACATATCAGCCTTGCAGCTGAGGAAGTTTTCTCGTTCTTCGGATTTCCAATTACGAACTCAATTATCCTGGGTGTATTTGGTAGCGCTGTGACAATCGCTGTGCTGTTGTTTGCAGTACGCACCCTAAAGAAAGGTAAGAAGAACTTTATAACGAGCCTTATTCAATGGGCGTTTGAAGGGTTCTTGCAGCAATCAGATGAAATTATCGGAGACAAAAAAACGTCTCGTAAGATATTTCCTCTCGCCATCACAATGTTCTTCGTGATTCTTGGAACGTACTGGGTAAGCGTGTTGCCAGGAGTAGGTGCAGTTACTTTCAATGGCGTGCCGGTCTTTCGTGGACTTCCTGCGGATCTAAACTTCACCTTTGCTCTCGCTATCATTACTGTCGTTGCTAGCCAAATATATGCAATCCAGAAACACGGCTTCTTTGGCAACCTTGGACGCTTCTTCCGAAATCCATTTAAGGACCCGATTGGTGCCTTCGAAGGTATTCTTGAATTCGTCGGTGAGTTCTCTCGCCTCGTGGCCCTCTCATTCCGATTGTTCGGTAATGCCTTTGCGGGTGAAGTTTTGCTACTTCTTATTGCTGTGCTCACAAGTTATGGCGCGACACTTGTACTGCCATTCTTCATAGCCTTCGAGCTGTTCATTGGCTTTATCCAAGCATATGTATTCTTTGTCCTTACGCTGATCTTTACTTCCCTGGCCATTCAGACTCACGGCCATTCTGATGATGATCATTCTCCTGCTGATACGAAAAAGAAGAAAAGCGAGTCAGCCGTGTCATAGTTTTTCTCAGCGCACTTTCTGAAGAAACTTCTCTCAGAAATTTCTTCAGGCGTTCGGCTGAAATCCTTGCATCGCTCGGATTTCACAGGCCTCGAAAAACTACGACACGGCTACCTCGCCAGCACATCAGTTGAAATGATACAATATAGATAATAAGTAAAAGGAGTTTACTACTATGGAACAATTAGCATTCGGACTTGCCTACGCATTGCCTGCACTTGGTGCGGCACTCGGTATCGGTCTTATCGGTGCAGCAGCACTTAACGCACTCGGACGTAACCCAGAAAAACTTTCAGACATCCGTACTCTGATGATTACTGCTATCGTGTTCGCTGACGCGCTCGCGATTATTGGTATCATTGTTGCGTTTATCGCACGTTCATAATTAGGTAGAAAGTAATAATGACATTTCTATCAAATCTAACGACATTTGCTAACACAGCAACCGAGTCAGGCGAAAAGACTGATATCTTAACGTCGCTCGGTATTGATTTCAAGTTATTAGCATTGCAATTAATTGCGTTTCTTATTCTTGTGGTCCTACTAAGTAAGTATGTCTATCCTGTATTTCTTCGCATCATTGATGAGCGCGAAGCAAAGATCGAGGAAAGCACTAAAGCCGCAGAAGCTGCAGCAGAGAAAGCTGACGAAGCGGAAGACAAGATCAAAGAAGTCTTAAAGACTGCTCGATCTGAGGCTGCTGATATCGTTGCAACTGCAAAAGCTGAAGCGACCGGTATGATTGAAAAAGCTGAATCAGATGCCAAGAAGCGTTCTGAGCGAATTGTCAGCGAAGCACATGAAAGTCTTGAGAAAGACGTGCTTGCAGCTCGTGAAGTGCTTAAAAACGATACATTGAAGCTTGTTAAAGAAGCTGCAGGTATTGCAACCGCACACATTGCTGACAGTAAACTTGACAATGCATTGATCAAAAAATCACTTGAGGAAGCAAAGTAAACCGATATGGCGACGATTTCACGACGTAAGATTGCTGGACATGTTGTCTCTCGACTGCTCGATGGTGACAAGACGGCTATCGTTTTGAAAGAACTCGCGGCGTACCTTGTCGATTGCAAGCGTACGAAAGAAGCGGATCTTATTATCCGTGATATCGAGACAACGCTTGCAAACCGTGGAACGGTGCTTGCGCATGTGACATCAGCTCGATCTCTTGAATCGGCTGCAAAACAAGCAATCGAAAGCTACGTTGCTAGCAAAAGTGGCGCAAAGACAGTGACATTAACGGAATCAATCGATGAAACACTCCTTGGCGGAGTGAAGATCGAGTATCCTGGTCATCAGTTAGATGCCACAGTTAAGACAAAATTAGAACGACTGACCGTTTAAGTAGAAAGGTGAAGTAATGGCAGAACTACAAGTTGCAGAATTATCAAAAGACCTCCAATCGGCCATCGCAGGCCTTGAAGCCTCTGAAGGTCTCAAAGACGCAGGTATCGTGATCCGAGTAGGTGATGGTGTCGCATGGGTCCATGGCCTTGCAAACGCAGGCTACTCAGAAGTACTTCAGATCGACACGCCAAAAGGTGTTGTTGAGGCATTTGCATTGAACCTCATGGAAGATGAAATTGGCGCAGTGATCCTTGGTGATGACTCACAAGTCGCAGCCGGAAACACTGTTCGTTTGAAGGGTACTATTCTTGAAGTACCAGTCGGTGATGAGCTACTCGGTCGAGTTGTGAATCCGCTTGGTGTCCCACTTGATGGTGGTCCAGCGATTAAGGCAAAGCAGTTCAACCCTGTTGAGCGCGAAGCCGTCGGCGTGATGGGACGTAAACACGTTCATGAACCTATGATGACTGGTATCATGGCAATCGATGCCATGTTCCCTATCGGACGTGGTCAGCGTGAGCTTATTATTGGTGATCGACAGACTGGTAAAACAGCGGTTGCGATCGATACAATGATCAACCAGGCCAAGCAAAAGACTGGTGTCGTAAATATCTATGTTGCCATCGGACAGAAGCTTTCGAAGATTGCAGCTCTCGTAGAGCGATTGAAGCAAGAAGGCGTCATGGAGCAGACGATTGTGGTTGCAACTGGTCCAGCTGATCCTGCATCACTTCTCTACCTTGCGCCATACGCAGGAACTGCTATGGGTGAATACTTCCGTGATAAGGGTGAACATGCGCTTATGATCTACGACGATCTTACGAAGCACGCTGTTGCTTACCGTCAGATGTCGTTGCTTCTTCGTCGCCCACCAGGACGCGAAGCTTTCCCTGGAGATGTCTTCTATCTTCATTCACGACTTCTTGAACGTTCTGCGAAGCTTGATGATGCACTTGGTGCTGGTTCGTTGACTGCACTACCTATTATTGAAACTCAAGCTGGAGATATTTCTGCCTACGTTCCAACAAACGTTATCTCGATTACTGACGGTCAGATCTTCATGGAAACAGATCTCTTCAATCAAGGTATTCGCCCAGCGATCTCAGCGGGTCTTTCTGTTTCTCGAGTTGGTGGTGATGCACAAACGAAATCCGTAAAGAGCGTTTCAGGTCACCTGAAGCTAGGTCTTTCACAGTTTCGTGAACTCGCATCATTTGCGCAGTTCGGTTCTGATCTTGATGATGCTACGAAGGCACAAATCGATCGTGGTCAGCGACTTACTGAGCTTCTGAAGCAGCATCAGTACCAGCCAATGGGTATCTGGGAGCAAGTCGCTTCTATCTACGCTGTATCTGAAGGTCACTTCGACGGTGTTCCTGTAGCGAAGATCAAAGACGCACAAGCTGCACTTCTGACGAAGCTATGGACTGATCACAAGAAAGAAATGCGCGATCTTAATGGTGGTACTGAAAAAATTGAAAAAGACTCTCCATCGGCAAAACTTATTTCTAAAGCAGCAATTTCTGCAGCTAAGGGATTTGAAGGTTAAAATGTCTCAAGAGCTATCTCCAGCTAATAGTACTATGGTGCAAAGACTGCGAGCTCGGCAATTTGAAGATGAGCGAGCACGAAAACAGCATAATATTGATCGAGCACATCGAAGAGATGATGCTCGTCAAGCAATGGTTGAGAACATAGCAGAGAGGCTTGTCCGTGCGGTACTTGGATCTAATGCTGATAGCGATCCTGAGTTTGGGCAAAAAGTTCAGGATGTCATGCCTGTCGTTGTAGACATACAGCATCCCTCAAGTAAGCCATTCAGGATGGAGCAGTAATGCCTAGCCAACAGCAACTTAAATCACGTATTCGCTCTGTTAAATCGACGAAGCAAATTACGAAGGCTATGCAGATGGTTGCGGCTTCGAAGATGCGCCGAGCGCAAGAAGCGACAAAAGCGACTGCTGCCTATACGCAGACCGCGCGCGAGATTCTAGCCCACCTTGCAAAACAAGGTGCGACGACTGGTCACCCACTATTTGAAAAGCGCGAAGTAAAAAAGCGCCTCATCATCGTGATCGCAAGTGATCGTGGTCTTGCTGGTGCGTATAATTCAAACGTTGCCAAACTTTATATTCGTGAGTTAATTTCAGACGATAAATCTGGCATAAAGACTGAGACGATCGCGGTTGGCCGTCGCGGTGTCCAACTCGTCACTCGCCTTAAAGATGCAGAGCTTGTTGGAGCATATGAAGATACTCCTGATCAACTCGAAGGCAATGAAATGCTTGCAGCTCTTGATACGGCGTACCAGAAATTCGTTGCTGGTGATATCGATGCAGTTGACGTAATTTATACGGAATTCATCTCGAGTATCAATCAGACGCCAAAGACTGAACGACTTCTTCCTGCCGGAGAAGCCGGTGAGCCAGAGAATGATGATATTCGTGAAGCGCTATTTGAGCCAGACGTCGAAACTGTCCTTACGAACGTTGTGTATCGACTTGTCGGTGCGCAATTATTCCAGGCACTACTTGATGCAAAGTCATCGGAATGGAGCCAGCGTATGCTTGCCATGAAGAATGCGACCGACAACGCTGGTGATCTTATCGATGATTTGACGCTTGAAATGAACAAAGCCCGACAAGCAGCGATCACACAAGAGCTTGCCGAAATTAGTTCTGGAGCGGAGGCTATGAAATAATGAGTGAGCATATAGCGGATGAATATCCAGAAGATATACCTTCAACAATTCAATCTCAAGCAGAGTATGCAAGAGTTAAACTAATGCATACTGAGGTACAAAGTTTATTGTCAGGATATGACGGACAGCGTGCCGTAGATGCAGAGGTACAAATTAATGCTATGCTCGATCGAATATTTTATGAAGGGTGGATAGCTGGTGCAGCTAATCATACTTTTGACCAATTTGAGCAAGAGAATGTAGAGACAGATACTGAGATAATTGATGAAGGAGATAAAGATGAGTAAACAGAATGGAACAATAACCCAAGTCGTCGGTGTTGTCATCGACGTCGAATTCGCAGACAAGAATCTGCCAGCGATTTTTGATGCGCTAGAGATTGAACACAACGGACGGACAGTAGTCCTTGAGGTTGCGCAGCACCTTGACGAACGAAGTGTGCGTGCGATTTCTATGAGCTCAACAGATGGTATGAAACGTGGTCAGGCTGTTACAGGCACTGGCTCACCTATCACCGTACCTGTGGGTGAAGAAACGCAAGGTCGTATGTTTGATGTTGTCGGTAATGTGATTGACGGTGGTAAGCCGGTGAACACGAAGCGTGCAAGCATTCACCGTGAAGCTCCTGCCCTTTCTGAGCAAGCAAACAAAGCTGAAATCCTCGAAACAGGTATTAAAGTCATCGACCTTATAGCCCCACTCAAAAAAGGTGGTAAAGCTGGACTTTTTGCTGGTGCAGGTGTCGGTAAAACCGTCCTTATCCAGGAATTGATTAATAACATCGCAGCATATCACTCTGGTAACTCAGTCTTTGCCGGTGTTGGTGAGCGTACTCGTGAAGGAAAAGACCTGTACGAAGAGCTTGCTGAGAGCAAGGTGCTTGAAAAGACTTCTCTTGTCTTCGGACAGATGAATGAGCCACCTGGAGCTCGTCTTCGTGTGGCGCTAGCTGGTCTTGCAATGGCAGAAAACTTCCGTGACGAAGGAAAAGATGTGCTTCTCTTCGTAGATAATATCTTCCGCTATACGCAAGCCGGTGCTGAGGTGTCAGCACTTCTTGGTCGTCTTCCATCAGCGGTTGGTTACCAGCCAAATCTTCAGCAAGAAATGGGTATGCTCCAAGAGCGTATTACGTCTACGAAGAAAGGCTCTATTACATCAGTACAGGCTGTCTACGTCCCAGCGGACGACTTTACTGACCCAGCGCCAGCAACAACTTTTGCGCACCTTGATGCGACAATTAGTATGAACCGTGCCTTGACTGAAATTGGTATCTATCCAGCTGTTGACGTACTAGATAGTACTTCATCTAGTCTTGATCCAGAGATCGTCGGTGAGACTCACTACGAAGTAGCTCGTGAAGTACAGCGCACAATGCAGCAGTACAAAGAACTTCAGGACATCATCGCGATCCTTGGTATGGAAGAGCTTTCTGATGACCAAAAGCAAATCGTCAACCGTGCTCGTCGTCTGCAGCGCTTCTTCGCACAACCATTCCATGTCGCCGAGCAATTTACTGGTAACACTGGTGTGTACTGTAAGCTTGAAGATACGATCAAAGATGCACAAGACATCTTAGCTGGTAAGTACGATAGCAAGCCAGAGAGCTGGTTCTATATGGCTCCAGGTCCACTAAGTCAGAAGAAGGACTAACGCGCGTGCAACTCGAACTTGTCACACTACTTGGCGTACAGCTAGACAAAGAAGTCTACGAAGTACAGCTGCCGACAGCCGACGGTCCGATTTCGATTTTCCCAGGGCACGAACCGCTGGTTTCAATTGCGGTTCCTGGTGCGGTTGCGGTTCGTTTTAGTAAGGGTGATCCAGATTCTAAGCTTGAATACTATGCTATTGGTGGTGGCGTCATTGAAGTCACCGTTAAGGGCATAAAAGTACTCGTCGACGAAGCAGACTATGGTGATGATATTGTCGAAGCGGAAAGCAAAGCCGCACTTGAACGTGCACTGAAGATGCGAGAATCTGCGAAGAATCAAGTTGAACTCGAGAAGGCACATCAGCTGGTCGATCGTCACCAAGTACGATTAAAGGTTGCCGATCTTCGTCGACGACACAGACGTTAGGTATGAATATGGATGATACTACTCAGCAACCAGATGTGCAGTACACTTCACTTGGGCGAATGACTCTAGAGGAGTGGCCAGGATCCGTAGCAGCCAACAAAGACTCAATAGAATTTGATGCTATTCGAGATACGCTTGATAATTTTTACGTGCGTTCTGATGATCAGTCCGCAACACGCTGCATTGATGGACGCCATGACGCAAAACTCGACGAACATCACCTTGGAGCGCAAATGCCAGGTGGTGCGCCCGGAGCGGCACTTGCCTATCGACTAGGAGTGGACGATAGCGATTTGACTCGTGCAACATTCTTTAATGATGCCGAGTCTATGATCGATACGTTTATGCGGCTTACTCTAGCGCCAGGCGGACATAAAGACGATCAACATCATGATGGTGGTGTCGGGTGTGGTGCACTTGATAGTATGGCTGCGATCGTAGCTAATATGACAAACCCTAGCTTAGTCGAAGACCACAAGCGTATCGTCAAGACGCTTCTTGGCGATGATTACAATCGTGATAGTTACTTACGCATAATGGGTGCAGCTCTTGTACTTCAGAGTCGCTCTAATGAGTACTTTCGCGATAATGCAAAGGTTCTGGGTATTCTTGAAAATCGTGCACCAGGTAGCGTATCTACGCTTGAAGGCGCGCATGAAGAGGCATTTGTATTTGTGAATTTCGTAGAGAATACTACCCTGTCATCGAATCGTTTTTATGAAACATATGGCGTGCAAGCGTTTGGTTATGACGTATGGCGTTCAAAACAGCTAGCGCATCAGCTTCTCGATCTTCACGCTGACACAACTTATTATCGTAACTTTCTTCATGCTCGTGTGATGATTACGATTGCAACACTCATTACGCTGACTAATGGATCACAAACTCTTGTCGCACGATTTAGTAAGTAAAATTTTCGAGATTAGTAAAGCACGGACTTCGTCCGTGCTTTTTGTATGCATGAGCATGTCGCGAAGCTCAGTAGTATTGTTAAATTCTGTGGATAGATTTTAAAGAATTGCTTAAATGTGTCGAAAGGCAATTGCTTTCAGCGGTCTTCGAAGTGAAGTACGGTATGCGAAGTGATTTGATTATGTTGCAACATATTAATGAGTGTATGTGTAAGGTCGTAGCCAAGATGTAACGCGAAGTCGCGCGGATGGGAGATGATCGCGGTTGCATCAAATTGGTCGACCTCAGCTGGTAGCCCCCTGACTATCTCGTGAGTATGAGTGTAGGCGACTCCTGCCATCATATGTGTAGTCTGAACGGCATAGATACCGAGCGTATGTGCGGCACTGCGATAGATAATTCTGCCAGCTAGTTCGGTCTGAGAAACCTCATCACGAAGCTCTTCTGGGATCATATAAGCTATATGAGCGCGCTTAAGTCCTTCATCTATTGTTTCGGTGCGGACAAAAGCCTCAAGGGGTGTTGGTCGAATATGGTTCATTGTATAGTTATAGTATAAAGTCGATGTTATTTCAAAAGATTGCGAACATCCTCGGTGCTTTTTGTATGCATGAGTTTATCGCGCAGCTCGGCGGCACCATCAAAATTTCGTACATATATTTTGAAGAAACGCTTGAGTGTGTCAAATGGTCGATTCGTAAGATGTGAGTATTCGTCATACAGATCAAGCTGACTTTTAAGTAAAACAAGCAATTCATCTTTCGTGTGGTCTTGCGGTTCTGTTTCAAATGCAAATGGGTTATGAAAGACTCCTCGCCCGATCATGATGCCATCGATACCTGGATTTTCCTGTATGAGTTTGAGGCCATGAGCTCGGTCTTCGATGTCACCATTGATCGTGAGGAGCGTATCGGGAGCGATTTCGTCTCTTAGTGCAATAATATCTGGTAGTAATTCAAAGTGAGCCGGCACCTTGCTCATCTCCTTTTTGGTACGAAGATGAATCGTGAGATTCACTACATCTTGCTTGAGGATATGGGTCAACCACTCTTTAAATTCATCGGTACGTGAATAGCCAAGACGAGTCTTTACAGACACTGGAATACCTGCCGTCTTCGCAGCTGCAATCATCTCGGCGGCAAGTTCGGGTGTGAGAATCATGCCCGCTCCTCCACCGGCTTTGACAGCGCTTGAATCAGGACAGCCCATGTTTAGATCGATGCCATCATAGCCAAGCTCGGCCGCATGAGCGGACATTTTTGCCATGTCTTCGGGTACTGCTCCCCAAAGTTGTGCAATGATGGGGCCTTCGTTATCTGTTTTGACGAGGCGCCCACCTATTGCTTTATCACCAGCATGTACCCAACCAGTCGCGTTTGTAAATTCTGTAAAGAAAAGATCAGGCGCAGCCGCTTGTTTCACGACGTGACGAAATACCACGTCAGTCACTGCCTCCATTGGAGCCAGAATAAAGAAAGGTCGTGGTAGATCGTGCCAAGCTGTCATAAATGTATTAATTTTTTGCTTAGTCTATTCCGTCTACAATAGGGCTTTCATCATTTCTATGATGTGCTGGTCCCCAGTCGCCTAGTGTGTGAAGCGCCTGGAATCCTATTGGGCGTCGTTTACTGCTTGGCAGTGAAGTATCCGTTAAAGTATGACCCTCTTCTATAATTCTTAATTCTTCGCTAGTAGGTTGTCGGAATTTAGGTCCAAGTTCTTCAGGACCATAATGAGTTGGTATTTCGTGTTGAGTCATAGGTAGGCTCCGTTTGTTTTAAAAGAAGTATTGAATCTTTAGGATAACATTTTATTGACAGAAAATAAAACATCTCACTAGGGTCACAAACGAATTTATGAAACTAGTGAGATGGACAGGAATGATGCATAGTCCCCGTTGAGCCGAAGCTCAACGCTCACGCACTAGCGAACTAGTGCTTGTACGGATCTCGCTACTTCTTGGCGTTGAACTTCTCCACCAAAGCGCGAACCTTGTTGCCATTCGAACTCGCCTCCCTGAGGAGTGTCGAAATCAGCGAGCGGTTGTGGTCGCTGAGCTTGGACGCATCGCCCTTCGCACCTTCCAGCGCGATGACGGCACCGTCGTAGTCGGCCTTGTTCTTGGTGTTGCCCACTGCAATCACTTTCCTTTACGGAGCCGACGGATATTTTCCGTCTGGCAAAGTGAAGCTAGGACCAGCGTAGAGGCGGATTCGGGGGAGATCCATCCTCTACGCTGGCCGTCTGGCGCGGTCGCCCTCTTCCCTCCAAGAGAGCGACCGCAGTCTTGGGGTTTGACAGGGACCCCTCATGGCGACATTTTCAGAATCGCGAACGATCGGCTGCGTGAGCCATCGCCATGAGGGGTGTATCAGTTTGCCGGCTCCTGACTTTCAACGGAGAGTTACCGGCAAATCTTACGCATCATTCCTGTCTATAAATGTACGTTCAGACAGGAGGTGCGGGTAAAGAAGCGCGAAAGACGTGAGTCGTGCTGCTTTATCCGCCCTCAACTGTCAAAACTATATTACATTTTATACTTTTATAGACTACTTGTCAATAGAGTTGAGGAGATCATCTTCAAACGCAAGGATACCTTTGTAACTTTGTGGATACTCGCTAATATCCGGAAGTGAAAATGATATTATACTCTGCCATACAGCTGCGATGAGTCGGGAGAATCGTTCTAGCTCTTCAGTGTCAAAGCTTAGGCTGAGTGATGTAATTTTCCCTTCTTTGGTAGGCTCGACATATTGTAAGCTCGCTTCGTTTACTGTGTAGCGTCCGTAATCTCGTGAACGTTCGACTAGTAATTTGTAAAACATCAGTTGTTGGCGGTATTTGTGTAGCTTTACTTTCTCCGCATCAGTCTTGCCATTCCAACTCGTGCTTGGCTTACCGGTTTTATAATCAGTCACTACAATCGTTTTTGCAGAAGCATCAATTTCTACTAGATCAAGTGAGCCTGTGAGATGAGCTGAGCCAAGCATACTATGCTGCGACGAGAAATTGAGCTCGGCACGCTGGGCGCTCGTGAAAGAATCATATGTTTGGTCAAAGAACTGCTGTAAGTAATCTGCTCCTCGCTTTGAGAAAGTCTCATAATCTTTTTCAAGTAATCCCGACGATTTGAGGGTCTTTTCGAACTCACTGATAAGATCCTCAACGGGCTTTTTGATGCCCGTTGCTGACAAATGACTATGCGCAAGCTGCAGTGTCTTATGAACGGCAGAACCATAGGCGGCATTCGGACTCATTGCCTGAGGGAAACGAAGTAAATTCTGCACTAAGAAGAACTGTGGGCCACCACGCGTCACGTCTAAGAATGTATTGAGGTGTGTGGCACTGAGCTTGTAGGATTCAAGCGTCGGCGCAAGGAGATCGTGTAGTTCTACGGGCTTCTTGGCAGTTTGCTCGACATACCAATCACGACGAGCTTCAGCTATTTGATGCGCACCATCATCAACTGTAGAGATAGGTGTAGGCTCGATTGTACCAGCTAAGAAGCGAGCTGGGAGGAGTGGCGCGGTAGTATCTGCAGCCACGCTATAGCTGATCGAAAGGTTATTTCGGGCACGAGTCATCGCAACATAGAAAAGACGTAGGCGTTCATCATACGAATCACCTGCTGGGGCAAGTGGCAGATTTTCTGGATAGGAAATGAGTCGTGAGCGTGTACGTACTTTTTCACCCCATGCGCTATCCGCTGCACCGATGATGTAGACATGATCAAATTCAAGACCTTTTGACTTATGAGCAGTCATGAGATTAATTTTATGATCTGAAGAATGGCTACGAGACGTCACATCGACGATAACAGTACTGAGTGATCGTTGTAGATCAATATACGCTACCATGTCGGATAACTTTAACTCATTTGTGGCGCTATGATCACGGAGTCTATCTCTGATCGAACGAAATGAACCGAGGAGCCTCAAATATAACTCTGGAGATGCTTCGAGGGCTTGTTCGCTGAAATAAAATGCGTAAAGGGGCGAAGTATACTCTCCTGCTTCGGCTGTTCCAATGAGTATATCGAGCATGTGCTCAAGCGGGGCATGGAGACTGAGTGCAGCGAGCTCACATAGCCATGTATGAAGTTGTTTGTGTGATGGGTGGGACTCTAAGTACTCCATCCATGTTACTTTGTCTTTGTACGCAGCTAAGCTGAGCTTCCATAACTCAGTTGGCGAAATATTCCAGGCAGTATGACTGAGTAGTTCTGGTAAGAGCGCGTCAGCTTCGTCGTGCTGCTTGCTAGCGATAGCGATGATGATTCTTGCCAGTAGTTCAATATGACGAATAATTTCGTTATCAAGAATGTTTTCGCGACGTTCGTAGTTTACGTCTATACCGAGATCATTGAAATACGGCAGTAGTGATACAAGTTCGTGGTGACGGCGTGCCAGGACGGCAATTTCATGCGGCGCTACGCCACTATTAATTTTTTGCTGTATGTCTTTTGCGATCCAGTTACGCTCGTCGGCCTGAGAGGTTGTTTCGTAGAGTGCCACGCGTGAGTCGGCGTCGTTGCGATTTGCATGCAAAGATTTATTTAGCTCTGGATAGTAGGATTCAAGGCGGTCAGTTCCTTGGGTAATGATTGATCGTGAATGTTCAAGAACTTCATTCGTGGAGCGATAGTTCTCGGTCAAAGTAATGAGCTGCACGGATTCGTATGAATTCTTAAACTGAAGAATATTGCTGATTTCGGCGCCCTGAAAACTATAGATCGCTTGATCATCATCACCAACCACCATGATATTAGGAGCACCCTCATAGATCGGACTATCGGCTAAGCTACGTAGCAGCCTATTTTGGGCTAAGTTCGTATCCTGAAACTCATCCACCATGATATAGAGATACTGTTCTTGAAGATTCGCGCGCAGATCTGGATGTACTTCAAGCGCGTGAACAACATTTAAGATCATGTCATCAAAATCATAAAGGGAGTCTGCTTGCATGAGCTGTGTATATTGCTGATAGATAAAAGCTACGGAACGAAGCTTTTTAATCCTACTTCGGTCTTTATATACGAAGTTCCCCTCACCGTTTTTTTCAAACCACGAGTTTCTCCAGGCGGTGATTGGCTTCTTTCCAGCACAGTGGGATCCGAAGCTTGGAATTCACGTGACTTGAAG